>Ga0302237_1001454_pt1 | contig 16851 bp, 31 predicted proteins | sample AAG_UR_Ala_MG_FD_193530 | JGI IMG/M metagenome (GOLD analysis project Ga0302237, IMG submission 193530) | Enriched activated sludge microbial communities from anaerobic digester in WTTP, New Holstein, Wisconsin, United States - AAG_UR_Ala | ecosystem: Engineered > Bioreactor > Anaerobic >... | reverse complement strand
CTATCTGACAGGCGTGGGGGGACCGGTTCTCGCCTTGGAAGTTTTTGACGATTTTAAACTTCATATACCTCCACTCTCCGCTGGTCGGTCTGAACCGTGCCAGCCTCGGAGAAAAATGTTACTTGGCGGCTGGAGCAAGAACCAGTTTGCTCTTGTGCATCCAGTCATAAAGGGCTCTTGCAGCAGCAGCAAACGCCTGACAATCGTTGTCGTCTGTGGATACTGCAACTTTCCGATACTGTGCGAAATCCTCGTTGATAACACAGACTGCGTCTACCAGCCCGATACCATAGAGACACGCTCCTACAACGGTGTCGGGAGCCTCTTTGTCTTCAATGAGCTTCTGGACCAGTTTCATGTGTGCCATGGTTTGAGCCAAAATGTGTGTGAGGATCTCTTTGTCTTCACACTTCATGCAACCATCTCTGCTTGTACTGGGATCGCTGCGGCATTAATGAGTTGTTCAAACGGGGTGTTCAGGATACGGACGGCTCCTCTCTGCAGGTCGTCAAACTGTTTGACGGACTTTATCAGATGACTGCTGTATGCAGTAACCATGTTATACAGGTCATACCGGCTGAACTCATCGTTCCCTGTCCATCCCCATTTGGACTTCTGCAACCGCTTGAGACCTCTGTCTTCTGATATCCCTGCACCTACAAGGATGCGTTTGATAACGTCCTCGTTCTGTGAGTATGAGATACGATCATCCATGGCATCAGCGATACGGGTGCCTACCAGATCGCCTGTAGAGGATATCCGGCTGACGACCTCGTTCACACCTGACGCAATGTCTGCATCCCATACTTTGTTCAGATGGTTCAGGGCAATAGAAGCAGAGACATCGCTCCACAGCATCCCGTTCGTGCAGGCACTTCTCACAAAGAGAGACTCTATCTTCAGCACTGACCCGACACGGTAATGGTTGGACACACGGATACCGTATGCTAACCGATCAACCACATCAGTCATACCAAAGAGGATCTCCATTGAAGCAGAGTTGCCGTTGTTATGGACACGCCCATAGAACTGCTCGTCTCCGACAAGGTCTAACGTCCGGTTAATAACTTCAGTGAACGCTTCACTGTGCTGAACCGGCTCCCATTTGTCGGACGCAACACCGACCAGTTCATTGGTTCTGCCATTGACTAACCCGACCCGATGGGCTGACCGCTGTAAGTCGTCGAAGTCCACTACAGACTCACGAAGACCATAATAGATTGGAGCGGTCTTGAGAGTGTCCATACGCTCAACTGCTTGCAAGAACTCTGGTGCCGACTGGACCCCGTGGATCTCGTTCAGTCTCTTTGCTCTGATCATATTTTCCACCACCTAATAGTAGCAGATCATGCATCCGGGCCGAACAGTAAAGACTGCCCTTCATAATCGCATGACCCGCGTCTACTATTGCACACAAGAAGAGATACGCATGGCCCCGAGACTGGGGATTCTATCCGCAGTTGGACCACGACATCGACCCTTGAATCTTGGGATAATCGGTGCAGGAATCGAACCAGCGACCCTTCTGGGATGACCTTTCAGCCACGACTTGACCAATTCGTCCAACCGATTACTTGCATTTTTATCTGTCACAACCTAGGATAACAGTCCTGTTATGCTCAGGACATCCCCCTGATGGTTTGACCCATCAAGGAGACACACACAGTTTCCACACCCACATAAGTGATAGGGGTATGAGCCATCGGATAGGTCATATGGCACAACCTCAAAGGGGACAACTCATACCCTGTCTATCTTATAGCCCGCAGAAAAAATAAGGGTTATGATGCGACGACGATCTCGTCGTCTGGGACTTCTATCATGTTGGACAGATAGTAATCAATGTCCCGGTCTTCTGCTTTATCGCACTTCTTCCGGTTGTATTCATTGAGCTTGTCCCGGGCAGCGATATAATGCTCACGGGATACCCCGTGAGCTTCTGCCTCGTATGTAATGAGATCGTCGCGGTACTGGTCAAGGGCGGTCTGATATTCTTTCCACTCCTTGTCAGTACCCGGAACAGATACTGTAACTTCGCCACGAACACCTCTCCATGTGGAGACGTTCGTCTTGACGACAACCCGATCCTTTAACGCTTTCTTGATCTCAACTATGGCAAGGGCCATAGCGTGATTGATCACGTCTTCGTCTTCGGGTCTCTGTCCCGGCTCGATTGGGCTTACTGGGGCTTCCATTTTCCATTACCACCTAGGTTTGTGTGAGGGCGAGACAATTCTTTGACACTTCGGGTTTAATCCGGTCGATGTCACCTACATCCCCGGAACCTTCCGCTATCTCACCCCCTCTCCACAAAAATTATGCGAGAATAAGGGCTGCTAACCCGCCATATGATACGACGAACCAGCAGAAAAGAATACCAATTGCAGTAGATGGTTTGATTTTCAGTTCAATCACTCCGGCACGTATGCCGCGGACAGAACCATCTCCCCTGCCAGAGTGAGTTCCTCAAACAGAGCGAACATCAACTCCTTGGAAGATACAGTAGTCCTGCGGGCATGCCTGTCGTTGTGACCCCTATGGATGACGGATATCATCATCATAGAAATCACCTCCTTGCTATATGTCCCTATAGCAATCTGCATAGTGAGGACACGATACCCATTCGCCTGTAATCCATTGGACACGGCAATGAGTGTCGATGAACCGGTTCCAATCGCGAGACGTAGTACTACCTACTCTGCGGGCACAATAGTTGCTTCTGCAATGTGCTTTCGGAACAGGGCATTTGTAACACCCCACACTCCTACAATACTTCGGGTAGAAGGTGCTGGGCATGGTGCCCTCATCCATATTTTCCACCATAATGAGCCCCCCTAGCCGGAACTAGGGGAGTGTCTCAAAAAAAGAGGTTTATTCGATGATCACACGCCCCTTGTGGTGATCAATATGTTCTGGATCTCCCCATTCTATGACATCCCATACGATATCTTTTATAACCCGCCCACTAGGGAGCGGGCCGGGCTTGCCCACTGTGTACCAGGCTACTACTCCGCAGTGCTGGGTTTCGTATGTCCCTCCCGTGTAATGGGGGAAGACCCCTTCTGGGAGGATATAGTCGGGGCTTTTTGAGCTGCCCCAAAACTCTACCTCGATTTCGATTGTCATCTCTACCACCTAGTGTGAGGGGGAGCACTGTGTGTACTCGTCCCTCTCTCCACCTGAAAAAGATTAGATATGGGTCTTATACCATGGGTCATGGAGTGACACTGCACCCATGAACTCTATCGGCCCTGCAGGGAGCACTGCTATACGGGGCTTGGCCTTACGGCTTCTGCTACCTGTGCTCACACGCACTGGCTTGGGGATGTCCTTCTTCTCCCGATACAGTTTCGTGCCGGGAAAGATCTTGTGCCATGGTATATCCTCCGGGGCTTTCATTGATTGCCCAATGACGAACACTCTCCGTGAGCCGATGTCCTTATGTTGGAACAACTCGTCAAGTTGCTCGTCGCTGACTGTCAGTTTATACTCCCGGCCGGACCTTACCATGAGCAGGATATCATACGTCATCTCTACCACCTATGGGAGCAGGACTGTGCATCCTACTCCTATCACCAACTACACCCGAAGGTGCGGGAGGTTAGCCCTAAGGTGCTTCACATCCTATAGGGATACATATGGGAATCGTTTCAGTAACCGTCATGGGCCCACCAACCTGCCTCGCTTACCGCTAGCCCTGACACTGACCGTATAATCCACTCGTATCCACAACAAGGACGCTTCTCCTTCGGAGACCTCCCTTAGGTGGTGGAGGTATGGAATCTCCTTGGCCTACTATCGCTGATCCGGCGTTCGCCCTTACACCTTCCCCGGTAGAGCGGATACCCTACTCGGATCTTCGGCTTGACCAGCAGTCCGACTGTCAGGACACCAAGTGGTATCGTCATCTGCATTGCTCACTCGGAAGTGAACCCCGGTGTCTAGTGACACTTGGGCCTGCAGCCGGGCCTATAGCATCCGCTACGATGTGATTTTCCATTCGCTGACGGATGGCGTCCGCTATTACGCCTACGGACTCATAACTAGCCCAGCAACTACCGCTGACGCTAGCCGTGGCTACAACATCTAACAACCGAAGCCCTATAGGCGGCACCACGTGCCAACCCCCTTCGGCACACACTAATTAGCTACCCAACCCTTAACCTATACCGTTTATATATTACTACCTATTCAAGCCCTTATATCTCTTTAATTAATCTAAGCCATATTTGAGGTTATTTTAAAATAAGCCCATATTACTTACCGCTTACCATCTAAAGGTTAGTTTATGGAGATAACTAAGAGGGCATAACAAATATTTCAAATTTTGAAATATTATTATCGGGTGAAAAGTATAAAAGTAATAATAGTATCTACCCTCGCAGAAAAGGGGATAAAGAATATAGAACGTTCGAGCAGATAAACCATCCAATGCTTATATACCCGCCGTTAAGAACCTTTCGATCCCCGTGCAATCGCAGCAAGAATTAAAGAAATTTGTCAGCGTGGTGCCGCACCAAGCGTGCATGACCGGCACGTTAAACTTCGTACACATATACCCCCCTGTATACACACAGTGAACACACCGTCTGACCTGAACCACGTTATCGTTCCCGGTCCCGGTCAGTTGGAAACACGGTCCTGATTCTTCAGTCATACCTCGTCGTCTCCCAGTTCGTAGTCCGGGTCCATTAGCATGTCTATCGAAATATACAAGTCACCGGTCATCGGGCACGACTGACCCCGGTGTTTCATCAGGTCCATGGTGCTATCCCAGTATGAACACCAACCCGAATGCTGAAAATGACAACTATACCGATCACAATAATAAGTCGGGGAATCACCCATCTAATCGTTCACCGCCTCAATAAACTTTTCCCGAAGTTCAGACACGTAGTCTACAGGCACAGCAGTGTTCAACATCCATTCAAACTCGTCTAAATCCTCGTTCGGAACAGTGATAGATACACAGTCGTCGAACCGGATGACTTTAGTCTTATACCGGGCCATTCTCGATCTTCTCCAGCAGGATCTTGGCAATAGTGATCGTTCGCATCGACAACTCTATTCCGCGACCGTCTATCACGATCATATCCATCATTTCGGAGTTCGCAATCGACCGGATAATCTCAACGTCGATCTTCGTGCCTTTCTCATACCCGAGCAACTCACACAGTTTGTCGCCCTGTATCCTGATAACCTTGTCAAAATGTTCAGCCATAATCAGTCAATGTCTCCCAAAGCCCATTTCAGTATCGGCAGTTGTCATCCTAACCACAAATCTCGCTTCGCATGAACTTTGTCTTTTGCAAAGAAAACCCGCCATTTTTCTATGAAAGCAGGTGTATCTGCCACGATTATGTCAGAATGGCCGCCGGTTTCCAAAATGCCTTCTTCGCAGCATTCACGAACGAACTTCTCGCTGCAGTCTACTACACACACGTCTCTACGCAGTTCTTCCCAGAACCCGCACCACCGATCATGTTTGAACTTGCACCGGCTACAGTGTCTCATACCAGCGACCGTTCTGACATATGCCATTCAGGAGGTTCGGTCTGGTCGGCGTTGCTCCACTCTTCATGAAACCCTTTCACCATAGCAACAACCATCTCAAACGACATGTCATACTTCCTCATAGCATACTCGACCTTCTGGCATATCTCGACCATGTCTGCGTCCAGACCTATACACGGCCCCATCAGTCTTCACCTACACTGGCGTTCGCCTTGGCACCCACGTAATCTTCGGCTGCACGTTCCCACCAGTTAAGCCGTTCGGCTTTTTTAGCCTGCATATCTATCGCTCGCCTGACAAGATCTGCTTTCGTCCGGCCAAGCAACCGGTCATAAAACCCGACACTTTCAACCCTGATCACGCCTGGTCGTCTCCATGTGCCACAAACAATCCCGATCTCAAACACCCCGTCAACTTCCATGACGTCTACACGATACGTGTTCGGAGTCATTTCCACCTCCCGTTTAGTATCAACTCGTCTATTGTTCTGAAAATATTGTATTTCTGCCCCATACACTCAATTATAATAGCAATCGAAGAGACGTCGTCAACAACAACCTGCTCCCCGTTTTCACGGTTGATGATGCACTGGGTTTCCACATCTATTTTCATGGTATCAACCGTTTACCTCTGCATCCTCAATCAGTCTCATTTCGTTCATGTATTTTCTATGCTTGTTTCCGGGGCAATACTCGCATATTGGTTCAAATTGCTGATCGGGGAGGGCATTACACGAAAAGTAATGGTTATTTGCTATTTCATGATTATGCTCAAACGCGGAAATACTACATCCTACATAATGATGATCCCCATAACCACATACTGCCGTAATACTACGAGTATTCCGGATATTTATGTAGAGTGTCATTCCCGCACCACCAGCATAGTATATTTTCCATCAAGTGTTTGCCGATGTCCAAACACCTCCTCTGATGTAACCCATCTTGGGTATTTCGTCACGTTATCCCTCTTGCTCAATTCCTTCACCAACGATTCAGTTGTCGTGACGAATAGACACATGGGATCTCTGGTCATATCATCCACAACCGGACACAACGCATGTCGAGTCTTGAGTTCTGCTACTAGTTCATCGGTTGAAATGGTTGATAAATCGATCATGTTTCAAACTCTCCTGCATAATCTACCCGAGGATCAATCCTCACTCCCGGCAGGTAGTTCCTGCACACATACTCGTCGGGGTCGTCTACCCCAAGAGGGCACTCATCTATCATCTGCATCCGGCACGTCTCACAAGACATAACCACTGCATGTGACAACAATCCCATTTATATCACCACTCGTCTAATCTCTCATATGGAAGTAATAATCAAGTTTCAGAACTGTTCCGGCTGCCCGTTCTGCAAATTTGACTACGATGTCGGGCAACATTACTGCGGGCAAATCCTTGAGGAAATACTGGTTGCCGGGACTCGTAACTTCAGCCTCGCGTATATCGCTGCGTTTCCAGAACCAATGAAAAACTGTCCAGTAAAATCGAATCCGAAAATTATTCATAGTGGACAATAAGCCAAATCTCAAAAACATTTTCCCGGCATTTTTCATTTTTGTTTTCCTCATAGTACAAATTCTGGTCAGACGTCAGGGAGACCCCACATGACATTGACTCTCATACCCACGGTGATCCGGTCCCACTTCTCTTTCGGGATCTCTATAGATACTCTATATGGCAGGTTGTCTAAAACATTGTTCCCCCCAGAGAACACCCGGTCTGATATCACTACTGAATACTCTTCACCATTATCCTTACTGATCTTCACTTTCTTCTCAAGCACACGTTCTTCACGGAGCATCAGATCCATACATATCTTATACCCCTTCATAAGATTTAAGGACTTTGGCCCACACGTATATGTATGGATTCTTTAATTCCGGAAGAGTTCGTGGGCCGTTATGTTGCGTCAGCAGATATGATGTGTGCCTCCACTATGATCTGTGCAGATGAGAGTGTCGTTCGGGGCGGAGTCCCTCTGACTGCAGACGAACTCCGGCGCAAGTATGCACGGCAGGTAGATGAATATAACGCATTTCAAAAAAAGAGAGCCCGCGAACAGACGATTGATGAGGCAAAGAAGAGCCCGATTAACAGGTTGCTCCGGTGGTTCAAGAAGTGGTGTGGGTCGCCGGTTGTGGAGATATGATCTATGGGATGTGGTGTAAGCGGAAGATCGAGTTCTTCGGGATTATTGCGTACTATTATCACAAGTATGGTAAATGCGACGAGTGTAATGAATGGGGTGAACCGTGTCCTTACAAAGTGAAACGACCGTTGTTGATGAAAGAGTGAGAGTTGATGCATACCGGCTGAAAGACGGGAAAGGTAAACGAGTGCGGGTATGGAAACGGCACTGGGTGATTATAGGGACAACGCTCAACAATCTCTGGTATTACATCCAACCCACATCGGTTGTGTCCCCGCAGACCAGACGAAACCAGATTGAGAAGATGCGGTATGTTCATGGCATGTGCTGGAAAGAAGATTGGGACCGTGGAGCAATGGAACAGGTGGTTCTCTGTGTCCCCCCTCCAGACGAAGTGATAATCAGCACGAACGGCGACATCGTAAGAGTCAAAGATTTCTACCCGTATCTGAAACAGGCAGTAACCGCTCACGGGTTGCCGTAATCAGGCACAACCTATTTTTGCATCCCCTACAAATATCAAACGCATGGAAATGACAGGGCCACACCGGGTATGCGGAAACTGTATGCACGGCACGACCCCGAGGAACCATAGCGTTCTCATAAAATCGTTCAAGTGCGATCTGGGGATGCACTGGGTCATGTTTGACGAGCGGTGTGACAACCACCAGTTTGACGGGGAAGAACCCCCGGTAACAGAAGAGCCAAAGAAGAAACAGTCCAAGTCGGAGGCGATAGATCTTGGAGGAATCCCAGCCAGCATCAAAGATAGCGCTTAATATGAAAGAACTGCGTAAGCAGATGCCCGCTATTCAGAGCCGATGGAAGTATGAGAACGAACCGCGTGTGTTGTTCATGGCACATATCGCGAGATGCCCGAAGTATGAGTTTGGGAAACGGGTGTTGATAGGCATCCCAGAATCGCTCGTCGGCAACTCTAAAATGGAACACGGGTGGATACAGGACGAACTCGGCGGCAAGTCTGTCCGGGTGAGAATGTGGAGACCGTGGGTCTTGCCCGAGCTAAGAAGAAAAAGATTATTACATGGGTAGGTGACACTACTATGTGCCCGGTTCGGATACCGGGACGTGCTTGGAATCGACCTTTGGACATGTAGTTCTACCCTGAATCAGATGCCTTCGTTCACAACCCCGTTTACGGCCTCGGCTCCTTGCCATCCCCCCGAAGATGAGCATACGATCATACGAGCCATTCGGTTCCAGATTGCAGCCGAACTAGAGGCCGTAAACCAGTATGACGAAATCATCCAGACATCATCCAACCCTCTCGTTAAGGCAGTTGTCAGATCTATCCTGTTAGAAGAAAAGACCCATGTTGGTGAGTTGCTCGCACTGCTCTATTCCATATCACCAATAGACCGATCACTTGCAGCAGACGGAGAATCAGAAGTCTCGGACATTCTTGTTGCACAGATGCGGGGCGATGGGGCCCCCTCTGGCACATAACTCTTATATCGTCGCGGCCCGTATCTATTTTGCATGGGAAACAACAGAGCGTACATGCGGGTTGTCCTCGAGGAACGCGAAGGATGGAGACTTGGGCATAACGAGAACCCTGACGTCAAATTAAAAGAAACCGAAGAGATTCTGCTCATCTCTCCCACCGGCAAACTGTTCTGCGGCGACATGGAGACAATGCAGAAACTTATGAAAGACCCCACCAAGTCTGGCTGGCGGGCTCGAAACATCTAACTCTTCTTGATTATCTCAAGAGATTCTCGCATCTCATTTTTCAGTTCTTCAAGGCTGATGGACTCTTCTTTTAGGATCTTGTATGAATGCACAGATGGGCGTTCAAGCAGGTTCTGGATAACGGCATATGCCTCACAGGGGGAATCAAACAGGTATTCGTCCTGAACCGTCTCGCCCCCACGGACGGTTTGCTTAAACCGGACGGTGTAAGTCGTCAGTTGCGGCATAGATATATGTTTGCGCGTGGGCCATTAATGCTTACGATGCCAGATAAAACGAAGGGTCCAAAACTGTGCCTTCGATGCAAAAGATGTCAGAACTATTACTGCACTCACTTTCGGGTGCCTGTATCAGTTCTTGATAGCAAGTTAACCAAATGTGAAGAGTGGAGGCCGATGAAGAGGTGGTGGCGTCATGAAAATCAAACAGAACTGGAGGTATAGTTAGCGGGGTAGATGGCAACATTGTATGTCTCTTCACACTTGCTGCACGTTGCTACATAAAGTCTGGCTCTGCCTTCGGCATCCTCTTTCACCTTTGTCATCCTCAAATCCTTGATACAGCACGGTGATCGTATAGACATAAGCATATATTGCGGGCCCAATCCTATTAAATAATCACGTCACAGATCTTTCACCATGGTCAACACGTCTACCAAACCCTATAAGTGGAAAGAGTATCGGAAGTATATTGACGATAGGGGCGATTGCGATTCGTCATGCAAGTATTACCATTACTGCCCTCTGACGACGCCCGAAGAAGGTCAGATGTGCCGGCTGAAGAATGCGAACGATGAGCATAAACGCCGGTTCTTCAACCTCTTTGTCAGAGGGGAGAAAGGGCTACGAGACGAGTTCTTTGAGACCGTGTATCGGATCGGCTGCGCAATCGACTTTGAGACGGATCTGAAGATGGGGTCGGCATACATAGAGATGCTCCAGAAAGCAAAACGAATGTATTACGACAAGACAGAGAAACAGAGTACAAATGACAAAGTCGAGATCAAAGTCAACAACACCGCAGGGTTCAAAGAAAGCATACCGATTACTCTCGAACAACAGCGGGAAGACGAGGATCCGGACAGCCTGTTCAACTCGCCCTATGTGGATGCCATATTAGATGCCGACGTTAGAGATTAATCTCCACCCTCACCAGATTGAGATTTACAACGACCCACGACGGTTCAAGATCATACGTGCAGGCAGGCGGTTTGGTAAAAGCCGGTTGGCGTCACGGGCAATCATAGTCAAGGCACTCGAGACCCCGGGGGGGATGTACTTCATTGTTGCTCCTGTGGTTGCACAGACCGGGATCATCTGGAGAGAGATCACGAAGTTCCTGCCGAAAGAACTCATCGCAAAACAGTATATCGGTGATAGACGGATCATTCTAAAGAACGGGGCAAACTTGTGGGCACGGTCGGGAGATAACCCGGACACCCTTCGTGGGGAAGGGCTTGACGGATGTATCCTTGACGAAGCAGCGATGCTCCGGAAAGACGTGTGGACAGAAGCTATCAGACCGGCACTGGCAGATAAGATGGGGTGGTGCTGGATGATATCGACCCCAAAAGGCAAAAACTGGTTCTATAAGGAGTATATGAAAGGAGTCAGCACCGACCCCAAATATGCCGATTATGCCGGGTTCCATTACACGTCGTATGACAACCCGTTCCTTCGGAAGTCTGAAGTGGATGCCATGGCTGAAGAACTCCCTGACCTTGCGTTCAAACAAGAGATCATGGCAGAGTTCATTGAAGGCGGGGGTATGGTGTTCCAGTCGTTCATCCAGTGTATCAGGGACGACATTCTTTCAGAATATGTTCCCGGCCATCTCTATTGTATGGGGGTGGACCTTGGCCGGAAACAAGACTTCAATGTCATCTTCGTTGCTGACATGGAGTCAAAACAAGTGGTGTATTTTGAACGGTTCACCGACATGGAATGGACCGTGGTCGAGCAACATATCAAACAGGTATATGTTGACTATGGATCGCCAATAACCTATATTGATTCAACTGGGAAAGGGGAACCCGTCTACGAGCGGCTGCTTGAGGCAGGAGTAAACTGTATCGGTATCAACATGAACGTCGCTACAAAACCGATGCTGATCAAAGGGTTGAAACTGGCGTTCGACCGCCGGCAGATTTACATCCCTGATATCCCCGTCTTGAAAGAAGAACTTGAAGCATATACATTTGAAGTCAGCCGGTTTGGCAACGTCAAGTATGCTGCACCGGACGGGTTTCATGACGACACAGTAATTGCTCTCGCCCTTACGAACTATGGTATGAATGGTGCCAACCCGTCATGTTTCGGCATGATCGGCGATGATTCCGACGAAGACAACATATATGCACAGATACCAGATATTGTAGAATCATGGGACGACTGCGTTATTGACATTGGGTCTGACACTGCAGTCATACCGGAGTTGATAAGATGAATTTTATTGAACATCACGGGCACGAAGTAATCGACATGGGGGCACGGAACTGGTTATACGAAGACGGCAGAGAGACGTATTCTCTCGAAGGCATTGAGAAGGCAGATGTGCTGATAGATCTCGGTGCTTGTTTTGGCGGGTTTACCCTCATGGCATCTGAAGTCTTCAAGAAACAGATCATTGCGGTTGAACCCGTGTGGTTTGACGTATTCCAGATTAACATGGAGAAGAACCGTATTGACTGCGGGTTCTATCCGTTTGCTATTGCCAATCCAAAAGACGAGAAAGGATGGGCACTGATTAACTGGGATGGCAGGGAACTCTATGCCCGGAAATCCACGTTCAAAGGAGTAACCAAATCTACCGTCGGCAAGAAAGTGTTCCTGAAATGTGACATCGAGATGGGAGAATGGAATCTGCAGCCAGAAGACTTTGCTGACGTTATCCGCTGTGAGATTGAGATCCACAACCTAACAGGCAAATGTTCTGGTACTTACTCCGATGAAGTAGATAAGGCCGAACTCATCAGGTTCTTTGAGAAGACCTATTATATCGACGCAGATGATCGGACAGTAACTACTCAAAACGGCACAGCAAAAGTGTTTCACCTCTACCGGAAAGACACGTTCCCGGAAAAAGCAAATGTTGGTGGCCCCATCTCAAAGTTCCTCGGAGTATAAGTATGTCCTCTCTCTTCGAGCACGCAAAACAGAATTACTCAACAATGTATGATGATTACTTTTCACAAGAAGCCCAGATAAGGTTGTTTGATGCGAATCCCCCGTCATAACGGGCAGTTCTTGCAGAACGAATGCCCTTTCCTTTCTTTTCTGAACGTCTGCATCTGTAACCCGTTCCAGTCTTTCCCAAGATCATAACAGTCGCTCATCCTGATACAACATGGGTGTAACCGCCCGTGGTAATCATAGAACGCTTGCGTGTATGCCCACTGGCACCACCGTTCCTGATTCATATCTGCCACCCCAAACTCCCCATGGTGAGCCCACAACGCATCACCCACTTTCTGCCGCATCTCATCGTATCCCGGTTGACCGGGCGACAACCAGTTCTGCATCATGGGGGTAGTTACAAACGCCCCATACTGTTTCGCAAACTCTTTTATGCCTTCGACATCCTCGTCCGTGGTATCTCCTGTCAACACACAGTTGATACCAATATTACCGTCAAAGTTGTCTCTCAACACCTCAAGGGTGTTTTGAACAAACCGAATTGAAATCCCCCTGATACTTGCATACTTCTCCGGGTCGCACGTCTCCATGGATACTGCATAGGTGTCAACACAATCAAGCAGGTCTTGTTCCGGGCATATGGTCCCGTTTGATATCACTTCCGTTCTGCACCCCCGTGCCTTTGCATACGCAGCCATTGTGGCAAGATGAGGGTTCATCAACGGTTCTCCAAGCCCCTGCAGTTTCACATACTGGAGGTTCCTGTTGGTATCGACGATTGATTTGAACGTTTCAAATTGCATAAGCCCCCCTCTCTCTATTGGCACACAGTGCGGGCAGTGGAGGTTACATAACCGCGACGGTTCAGCCTGCACAAACCACGGAGACGGCATCTTACGGGATTTATGGTAAAGAAGCATCGACATGATTGATGGGTTTGTGACCCACTTGCGCATAGGTATACCAAGAGACGAGAGGCATTGCAACTTGCGATACATACAATAAAGTCAGCGCCACACTATTTATCATGAGTGATGGCCCATGTGCATCATGCCCCGATGCGGCGAACGAGAATCAGGGGGCAGTGTATAACTCTCTTCCGCTTGTATCAGTGGTTATTGGCAACTGGAACCGGCTCGACGATCTGAAACGGGCGGTCGGTTCGGTACGGAAACAAGTATGGCCGCCTGAACGAACCGAGATTGTCGTAGTGGACAACCAGTCAACAGACGGGTCTATCGAATGGTGCAGGGACCAAGAGGACATCAGGCTGATCATCACCCGGCTTGATCTTGGGGCATCTGTGATGCTGGACACCGGGTTCATGTCATCTAAAGGGCAGTATGTTCTCTGCATGGACAACGACGCGGAGATTGCCCCGACCTATATCATCAATGCCATTACGATCTTTGAAGGGTGGAGCAAAGGTAAGAACTTCTTTGAAGACGTCCAGATGGTTCCAGAGATCGAGCAGTATTGCAAGGACGGATACAAACTCGGTTGCCTGACTCCATATATGATCCAACAGGATCTCAAGACAAAGGATCTCAAACCGGGGCTGTTCAGAGAAGACAAGTTCGATACCAACATCCAGTTCCATGGGGCATCATGCATGTTCCTCCGTGAAGCAGGGGATGCCGTAGGGTGGTATAATCCTGACTATTACCTCTACCACAACGAGGTGGATATGGGGGCACGGCTGTTCAAAAAAGGGTATCTCACCATGTATTGTCCCATGCTGACGTCTGTTCATCATATCAGTCCGACAACACGGGTCAGACCCCGGCTGCTATACTACGGTATCAGGCACTACTACTGGTTCATCTGGGAACACCTGCCGATGAGTCTTGCACTCTACCATACTGCCATGTGGGTATGCTGGAGCATCCTGTCTGCATGGAGGTATCCAAAGACGCTGATCATGGCTCATCTATCTGCATTGGCACGGATGCCATGGGTGTTTATCAGACGGTCCCCGATCAGGGACAAGCGGATGTTACAGCCGTGGTATCCGAACATTGCCAAAGAACTCAATCCCCGGAACTGGTGGTCGTTGCTCCGTGGTGAGAAGACGTTTGGCGTATAACAACTAGGCTCTTCTTTTTATGTCTAAACCGTCAAGTATTGCTTGATGGTTGATATAGACTGGATCGGGGGTGAAAACAGGGAAACACTTATAAGTGCGTTTAATACACTCCCTGCCGAAACCCTTACTGAAATAATGATTAAAGCGTTCAGTCTGCCAACTCCGTCGCAGGTAAGCGATAGTTACTCTCCGTCTCCAAAACATCTGCAACACTGGGATCAGAACACAAAATTTCGGCGTGCGATTGCTTCCATATCAAACTACTATAATACTCTTGGGGTGTTTCGGTCCAACTTTGACAAGAACCTGAACGACCGAATGGCCGAGACGGTATACTTCCTTCTGGTCGAGAAGGCAATGCAGGACTACATCTGTTCTCTTGATTTCAGAGTGGTCGATAAGAAAGGCGACCACGTTGAAGCAGCAGAGGAGTTTCTAAGGCACCCTAACCCGCAGGACACATGGAGCGATCTGGTCAAAGCCGGGCTTCCAGACCTACTGCGATATGACGCAATGGTGTGGGTGAAGACGTTTACCGCCGGAGGGCATCTGGCAGAACTGAAAGCGTATAAAGGCACAGAGTTCTGGCCGGAGATCGACCGGGACGTCATGCACATATCGTATCCTGACATGTATCCAATCCCAGATCAGGTAGGATACCTCTCCAGAGGATACATTCAGAGGTGGTGGCAACGGTCACGGACAGGGATCTATGTCTCGTTCATGCCCGAAGAGATCGCTTACTTTTCTCTCTATCCTCAGTCTGACGACGTGTATGGTACCGACTATATCCAATACCTGAAGTATCAGATCCAGTATCTTATCGACTCTACCCGTGCTGCCGGCATGACCTTTGCCAACGGAGTGGTGCCTTCTATTGTTTGGAAACACCCGCAGGTCATGACCCCGAAACAGATGATGGAACGGGTCAACGAGGTCAAGACCGCCAACAAAGGTGCAAACAACTTCGGGTCGGTTCTCCATACCGTCAGGGACGAAGAAATCACCACGCTTGCACATACGTTGCACGATATGGAGTGGCTCGAAGGCCAGCAGTTTGTAGGTCAACTGGTATGGGCAATGTGGGGGTTCCAGCCGTCAGAGTTCATGGGATCGAACGTGAACAGAGCAACCGCGTATATCGGGCGAAACATCACCAAGAGCAAGGTGCTTTACCCGATCATGCGGTTCCTTGAGGAGAAGATCAACGATGAAGTTCTTCCTTACCTCAAAGGATACACAAAGTACTGGAAGTTCTCGTTCATCCGTGACATTGACCTTGACGACGAGATCAAGATGGCAGAGATTGCTGCCACACGGGCAAACACCGTTGCTATCCTTGTCGGATGCGGGATCAAGGTTCCATCAGCCATGCGACTTGCAGGGATGGGTGACAGCGTAAAGACGCTTGGCGTAGAGTATTATTCGCAGGAAGAGCTGTCAAAGATTAAAGGGGCTACCAAAACGGACGGAGCAATGAAAGATGATCATGGAGATCCGAAGAAGTTCAGCCAACCTACAGGGTATCAGAAAGAGTCGTATACGGGGAGAGCACGGGCTGTTCAGTTCGGAGATAAAGAAGAACGATCTGCCGGGATCAAGAAATCTGCAGGGTCGATCACGATTACTGACAACGACGATCTTGAAGTGACGTTCATCCCTTCAGGTCCTTCAATAATTACAAACAAGGCCGAATGGTCAAAAGAACTCGGGGATATGATTCGGAAAGACCTCCAAGAAGCCGCTCACAACCACCGGCCAAAGATGAGAGACCCCGAAGTATATTCTCCTGTGATTGAGAAGTATGTTAAGGAATATAATCTGGATGTGATTGAACATGGAAGTTGATATTTATCTTATTGATGAAGACGGAGAGACGCTCGGTACTATAGAAAACCCCTTATATGTGGAGGTAGCATGACTGAAATGCGAGCCCGTCTTGTAGACAAAGACGGCAATCCATTGGGCACAGCCTCAAACCCGCTCAAGATATCCGGAGACGTTGGAGGCGGGGTTCCCGACGGCGGAACAACAGGGCAGGTTCTGCAGAAGAAATCCGATGCAGATCAAGATGTAGAATGGGGTGACGGCAGCGGATCATCTACTGCATGGGGCAGCATCACCGGCACCCTGTCAGATCAGACGGATCTGGGTAATGTATTAGATGGCAAAATAGCCGCGACAGATGTCACATACGAAAACCTGAACGCCAACGGTGATGTCGGCACGACATCCGGGACCGTCT
>Ga0302237_1001451_pt1 | contig 16864 bp, 8 predicted proteins | sample AAG_UR_Ala_MG_FD_193530 | JGI IMG/M metagenome (GOLD analysis project Ga0302237, IMG submission 193530) | Enriched activated sludge microbial communities from anaerobic digester in WTTP, New Holstein, Wisconsin, United States - AAG_UR_Ala | ecosystem: Engineered > Bioreactor > Anaerobic >... | reverse complement strand
CTGGGCGAGTGACGTTGGAAATCAACAGGACACCTTGTTCGCCCGGGGGATAGGACACATCCACCGAGATCACGGGGCCGCGGTGGGCCGCACCTTCGATCTTGCCGAACGTGCTGGCGTGTACCTGCCGGCCGGGCGGTCCCAGGATCGTCGTCGTGGGCTCTTGATCGCGGCCCAAGAGCTTGAAGACCGCATCCAGGATCTGGTGCGGACCGAAGATCCAGGCCGACTTCTCGCCGTCGATGGCGCTGATGCTGTCAGGCCACAAAGCCACGTTCTCGCCCTGCGGCTCCTGCTGGTGAATCGCGCTGCGAACCACCGTTTCCGCCAGTTTTCGCCACGGCAGGCTGTTGTCGTGCTCCGACAGCCGCAGCAGAGCGACCGCATACCGCAAGCCGTTCCACTGCACGGGACGGCCGAACCAGGAACCGCGGTACCAGGTGGCGCCGAACACCGGAATACTGGCGCCCAGCAGGTAAGGCTTTTCCGGGTCGCTCCACCAGTAGATGAACGGCAACCCGCGTTTGGCCCACACCACGGCGTTGTCCAGCCAGCGGCGGTCGCCGGCAAACCGGTAGGCCTCGAGGAACGCGTCCACCGCGTCGGCGGCCGCCAATACGTCCGGCGTGTGGACCGGGATTTCCCAAACCTGGGCGGCGCGCGGCACCTGGAACCGTTCCATCAAGGCCAAGGTGTCCTGCATCCGTTGGTACGCTTCCTGATCGCCCGCGATCCGCGCGTAGCGCAGGACTTCATACGCTTTCCGGGCGCAGGTGCCCAACTCCAGCGCGTCATCCGGCCCCAACTCGTAATAATCCATGCCCACAAACGGGCCGCTGTCGTGCTGTTGGTCGGCATCGAACCGCCAGCCGCCGTCCTCGCCGAGTTGGGCCAGCACTCCGGCGGCGGCGGCCGGATTGGCAAAGGCCAGATCCGCCCGATTCGGGAACCGCTGGGCGTCCAATCGCGGCTCGCCTCCCACCAACGCCCGCACCTCCTCCGCCCGCGCACGGCACCGCCGCCGCAACTCCTCGTCCCGAATGATCAACGCTCCGGCCATCAAGTCGGCGATATAGGAACGCGGGCGGCCCGTGGCGGACAGGACCGCGTTGCCCTTGGTCGTCCACCACTGCTTGCTCTCCGGCAACCACAACGATTGCAGGTAAGCCTGCATCGAGAACTCGATCTCCCGCTCGTAGGACCCGCGCGGCAGCGGTGCGGGTTCCGGCAAGCCCTGAGCCCGCAGCCAACGCTCCATGACCTCGATCGGGCCGCGCGCCGCCGCGTCCGCCATGACCGTGGCCTGCAGCCGCAGGGGTTGGTTGGCCTTGAGTCCGTACGGCCGAGCCGCTTCGCGCTGGTTGCGGTCCACAAATTCCGGCGCCGTGGGCAGGAACAATCCGGCCAGGTGCGAGCGCTGATTCTGAAAGCGATCCGGCGAGGCAAAGACGGCCGAGGGGCGATCACGCTTGCCGTCCCAGCGCTGATGCACGTCCCACGACAAACCGACGGTGGCCGTCGGGCCCGTCAGGCCGATGGCGGGAATCGTGATCATGTTCGGATGCGCGACGTAGCGAATCCGGTCGGGATGGTCCTCGGCAATGTCCAGCGAATTGGAGGAAACCTCGTCGCCGACCAGCCATTCCAAACCTGGAAAGATCGCTTCGGTCCGATCCAAGGCGTACAGCATCGGACCGTCGAACGCCAGCAGTTGTGCCGGCTTGTCGCAAGATACCTCGTACCGCGTGGACACCTCCTTGGCCCAATCGGCCAACTCGAAAGAGGCCGTGACGGTCCAGCGATTGCCGTCGCTGTCCTGATGCATCGAGCAGAATTGCAGCTGGGCAGGGTCCGTCGCGGTGACTTGCGGCGGCTCCTCGGCGTAGACCACCTCCTCGACCCGAACGCCGGCCTTGTCGCGGTACACCAGGCGGCTCAGTTGCGGAAGCCAGGCAACCGTCTTCCACCCGGCGCCCGACGCGACGGACAGTTCAGCCGGTCCAAAGCCAAAAGCCTGCCGGCGAAAAACCAAACGCAGGACGCCGTTCTCCAAGACGGCGAATTCCTTCTCGACCCTCGCGCTCAGCCGGCCAACCTCCGCGGGCAACCTTACGGCGGCGCCGACCGTCAGCGCGCTGTCCGCCGTCAACTTGTCCGCGACGCTGTCGGCCGTGGCCGTCACGCCGGCCTTGACCCGCGGCGATTGTTCTTTCGTCAGGAACGGCGCTCGCAACACGGCCGTGCGTCCGGGCGGAATCGCAGGCAACGTTTGCCGGCTGGTTTCGGCTGCAAAAGTGAACTCGCAGACCGGATTGGCCACGATCAACTGGCCGGTGTTCTCCAACACGCACTCGATGACGGCCGGCTCGCCCACCGCAACGACGGGAGCCACGGGGCCGAAGCTGCGCAACATCCAACCGGAACGTAACTCCAACCGGGCCTGGCCTTCGACCTCGCCCGCCTGGGCCGTCACCTCGAAGCGGCAAGCCTCGCGCCGGCTGCCTCGGACTTTCCATTCGGCCCGCGTCGCGCGGTCGGGTGCCAGACGGTCGATCCGGGCTTCCGCCGGGGTCGCGGTCAGACCTGCAGGAAGCTTGATCGACACCCGAATCCCGGTCACCTCCGTGTCGCCGGCGTTCTCGATCTTGGCACGGACCAGGCAGGCCTCGCCGGGAAGATCGCGGTCCTCCTCGATTCGAATCGCACCGACCCGCAGCAAGGCTCCGACGCGGTCGACGTAAGACACATCATCCAACAACAGTTCGCCGGCCGTGCCTACGATCCGGGCTGCGAAGTGGACCCAGCGGACCTTGGGTTTCTGGGTGAAATCGTACTTGAGCCGGGCGTGGTGCCACTGTCCGTCCCCGATGTGATGCGCTGGAACCGCAAACTTGGCTCGCGCCGCTCCAGTTTTCTCCACCGCGTCGGCGTCCATCGGGATGGCGTAGATGCACAACTCGGCGTTCTGTGCCGACACCGCTTTGTACCAGAAGTCGATGCCGCCGCTGCGCTGGTTCAGCATCGCGCCGCCCTTGTCAGTGGGCGAGCCAAAGGCACGATTCAATCCGCTCTCCGTGGCCTTCGTCTCGGCCGTGCGGACGATGCGCAGTGACCGTTTCCCGGAATGGGCGTCCGAACTGACTTCCGCTCGGCTGCCGACCGGCCCCCAATCCGCGGGAAACCCTTGGGGATTCAGTTCCTCGAACGATCCGTTCGTGCAAGGGTTGGCTGCGGCGGACGCGGACAACAGGCACGAACACACGGCGGCACAGATCGACGAAAACAACATGGCACGGGTGCTCCAGCGTAAGAGTGCAAGCGGCGTGGGGCAGAGGACGATCCCTCGACTGCCTGGACCGCTGGCCGGTTTGCCGTGGCGAGGTGCAATCGCGGGTAAGTCTGCCCCCGGATGCCTTATGGTACGCGCCATGCGGCAGATCTCGCAAGCACGATTGGCGCCGTTCTTAGCCCCGGCGAGTCGTTCACCACGGGAGATTCGCATGACGGAATCTAGGCAAACCGGGGCAGCTTTGCCGATCGCGTGAACTGGACAGCATTGCAGCCCAAGGATTCGCCTTGCAAGCCCGCCCGAAATCGACTCTCGCAGCGCACAACCAAGACTGCGAGATCCAGGGCTGGCCGCGCACCGTGAACGTAAACGTATCCGACGGGGGAAGCTGCCCCGTTTCCAGGGTCTGCCGGCCGATCGCCGTGTGCCAGAAGGTCCCCGGATCCCGGAAGAAACGCGTCAGTACCACAGAGCCTGACGCGCGGGGCCGAATTCGTCAAGGTCTACTACGTCTGCAGGTGCTCGTAAAGCGAGAACAAGAACTCAACGCGATGGCGATCTGAGGCGAACGGCTGCGTGCGGTAGCAGCGATCCACGGCCCGGTCCAAAGCGGCGTGGGCCTTGACCAACTTGGCCGGCATCGTCAACGGATCGTACAGGTCCGCCAGCGTGGCTTCCGGGTACTCCGCACGCACGGCCAGCACCTTGTTTGCGGCCGCTTCAACCGCCGCGCGGCGTTTGTCGCTTGCCTGGTCCGGCCAGGGAAAGTTGTTGTAGACGAGATTGGCCGAATAGCGATACCGCGACTCGAGCCGTCCGCACACTTGCCGCACCCAGGCCATGTGCATGGCGGACGACAAGACGCCGAAGTGATACACAGTCGCACCAGGCATCAGGAAACACAGGTCGCTGGCCAACACGTCCGGCTCCATGAAGCCGATCGGAATGTACCTGCGCCGCTCGGAGGAAACCTTGGGGATCAGCAGATACGGCTCGCCGGGCATGTTCTCGACGTGGAAGCGAGTGGGCGTGGCCGCCAGCTTCCGCGTCGGAATGCTCTTGCTCGCCGCGCGGAACCGCCGCACGGCCGCCACGCGCTTGCGGGCTTCCGGCAATTGCCGCAACTTGTGGGGAGGGCAGTCGCCCAACCACAGGCACCAGCGTTCGATGCCGTTGATGAACTCCTTGGAACCGACCCAACGCCGAAAGAACGGTTTCGCGCCGGGTTCGACGGCAAGGAAGGCCACTCTCTCCTCCGGCGTGAACAGATAATTGCCGTCGTCGATCGGCTTGTTGCCGATCCCGATTGCGGGCACATCGCACAGCGGCGTCTGGCGGTTGGCCGCGACCTGGTTCGAGCCTTCGATCAGGTACGGACTGATGTTGCGGACCTTCGTTTCGCTCACCGCCTCGGCCGATTCGTAATCAAAGAGCTTCTTTCCGGACGTGTCGAACGCGGCGAACCCAACGATGACGACGTGTACGTGAGCTTTCCCGCGAGCTTCGCTTTCCCAGGCAAACGTCCGATGCCCGAAATGGATCGCAACGCCGTAGTTGCGAAACAACTCGCCCCACAGCACTGCGACTTGTTCGCCTTGACTGATCGAATTGGTGGACACGAATCCGACCACGACGCGCGTGCCCTGGATGTACTCGGCGGCTTTGAAATACCAACCCGTCACATAATCCAGCAGTCCACTGTTCCGGACGTGGCCCGCCACCAGATCCATGTCGGACCGCTGCTCGGCGTTCTGGTATTTCGCGCCCACAAATGGCGGATTGCCGAGGATGTAACTGCAGCGGCTGGGCGGCAGCAATTCTCTCCAATCCAGACGCAGGGCGTTGCCTTGGACGATCCGGGGCGACTTCTGCAACGGCAGGCGGACGAAGTACTGGCCGAACGCCTCCGACAGCCGCAGGTTCATCTGGTGGTCCATCAGCCACAGCGCCGCCTCGGCGATTCGCACGGGCCACTCATGGATCTCGATCCCGTACATCGCGTCCACGTCCACCACGGATACGTGCTGGATATCGAGCACCCGCTGGCCGTTGTCGAACAACTGCTGCAACACTTCGATTTCCAGCAATCGCAACTCGCGGTACGTCACCACCAGGAAGTTGCCGCAGCCACAGGCCGGGTCCAGGAACCGCAGTTGTCCCAGCCGTTTGTGGAACCGCTTCAGTTCAGTCTTGTTGCGGCGAACCCGGCGGAATTCGCTTCGCAGTTCGTCCAGAAACAACGCGCGGATCACGCGCAAAATGTCGCGTTCCGACGTGTAATGCCCGCCGATCTGGCGCCGCTCCTTGGGCACCATAACCGCTTGGAACAGCGAGCCGAAAACAGCGGGCGAAATCCGGCTCCAATCGAACCTCGTGCAAGCCAGCAAGGCATTCCGCATGTCACGATTGAACTCGGCAAACCCCAGTCGTTCCGCGAACAACTCGCCGTTGACGTACGGCAGATCGGCCAGCAACTCGTCCAGATTGGCCTGCCGATCGCCTCGCGGTGTGTTGAGGACCTCGAACATCCGCGCCAGGTGAATCCCCAAGTCCGAGCCGTCCGCCGCAGTTCGATTCTCCAGGTAGTAGGTGAACGCGTGCCGCTCGAAAATGCCCGTGTCTTCGGCAAACAGGCAGAACAGAACTCGCACCAGGAACCGCTCCAGCGCGTGGCCCGTGTAGCCGCCCGCCTCCAACGCATCGTGCAAATCGCCCAGGATCTGCACGGCCTTGATATTGATCGGGTCCTGATCTTCCACCGCGTGTTGTTTGTAGCCCGGAATGAAGGCGAACTCGTGGATGTGCCGGTGAAAGTCCGCCAGTTCAAACTGCCGGGTCTTGCCCTCCTCCAGGTCGTGCAGGGTGATCCGGGCAAAGTCGGAGACGATGATGTACCGAGGCAATTCGTCATCCCGGCCTTCGTTCTTCAACTGCTGGACATACTCCACCGCCTGCAAGTGCGCCAGGGCCAGACTCTTGCCGCGAGATTTGTGCTCCGCCAGCAAGACGCCTTTCCAGAACAGGTCGATGTAACCGTACGTGCCTTTCAGCGTCCTGACGGGCTCCTCGAAGCTGGCGACGACTCGGCGTCGCAAGCCAAAGACTTGAAAGAACTCGTCCCAAAACGATTTGGCCTCGGCTACCTCGCGAGTTTCCCGTTGCCACTCTTTGGCGAATGCGATCGCCCGATGGCGGATTTCATTCCATGATAATGGCATCGTCTTAATCCATTTGTAGATCTACGCGTCCAACTCGCTCCCGAAGCGTTCTGCTACCATTTTTCTGTCACATCATGTTTCGGACGACAAGATGAACCCGCCGCCGGGATCGACTGGGTCCAGGCAGTCGATGCCGCACTCGATCCAGAGGTCGATCACGGCGTCGATCTTGACGTCGCAGTGCTTGATGCACAAGTAGCCCAGGTCTTTGTAGCCCTTCAGAACGCGGCGAAAATGCGGCGCGACCATCTCAAAATACGTCTCCGGCCGCATCAGCAACGCCGTGGCGTTGGCGACGTCGTCGGTGGTGGCCAGGATCTGGACGCCATACCGTTGCTGGGCCACCGCCGCCGGTTGCAGGTTGTACTCGACCACCCGCTCCAGCAATTCCGAAAACGCCTGCGGTTCCGCCAGCAGCGCCATCGGCGACTCCTCGTAGCCCAGCAGGTCCCGCATGTCGGAGAAGCCGTCGCGCAGGTCGAGGATCACCGCTCTTCGATCGCCGAACCGCTGCAGCGCTTTCTCCAGCGAGCCGAAGCGATGGGCCGCCGCCGCGGATTGATTGTGGCGTCTGCGACGCGAATCGCCCAGGGGGGCGGCGGCGGATCGGTGTCGCTCCAAATCGGGGGCTTGGCGCGGCGCGGCGGCGCGGATAGGAATCAGACGTTCGCCGTCAACGCGACGGGGACGCTGGAGCAGATGACGCCTGGAGTAGGAGGGTACGAACGATGACGCGGTATCACGGTTTGCCGGCTGTTTTGGGGGTAGTGTTTTTCGCCGTTTGGGCCGCGCATGCCTTGGCAGCCAATACCGAACTCGCGAAGTATGGCCCTGGCGAGGCGTGCCTGGGCGGTGTCGGGGGCGTGTACCTGCTGGCCGAACCGGGGGAACTGACGATCCAAGTCTTCAAACGGGACCGCAATCGGCGCGGGAGTACGGCGGAACTGCGGGCGATTCTGGCCGGGCCGGATCGGCGCGTGATCCTGGAGGCGACGATTCCGGACGACGGCCAGGCGCGCGGCAGCGGCTGGGGGCCGGTCCAACAGACGCGGCTGGCCACGCGAGTCGAGCGGAAGGGTGTTTATGTCTTGAACGTCACCGTGTCGCAGGACCGCTACGGCGATGAGGCGGTTTGGGGCTTCGCCACCAACTGCCCGCAGTACCTGATCGAGACGGCGCGAGGGCACAAGGACGAGCGGCACCAGGAACCGATCGTGCTGGACGGGTCCGATCGGCCGGGCGACGTGTGCTTCGTGCCCCGGAAAGGCCCGCTGACGATCGACGTTTCCGGACTGCCTGCCTCGGCAACGAAGCTGGAACTGCTGGACGCCAAAGGGACGGTTCTCCGCGAAATGGCTGTCGTTGTCGGCGGCACGTCCACGTGCAGCGTGCCGGCCGGCGTGCCGCGCGATCAGACGCCGTGGCGGTTGCACCTGCCAACTTGGCAAGCCACGGTTCAAATCGACGGCGTGACGCGCTGGGACAGCGACGACCGCTACCCCGATCTGTGCTGCTGGACGACCCGCTCCGAATCGTTCTTCCCACTGCTCGACTACCGGTGGCTGCTCACGCCCTACTCGCGGATCGTCTATGCCGGCGCCGGCGAGCGAGCCGAAGCAGCGTTTCGCGTCCACAACAACGGCAGCCAGCAGCGAATCGTACAGCTGGCGATCGAATTTCCCGGCGAGTCGTGGCCCGTCGAGTTGTCGGCAAGCCAAATCTCGCTTGGCGGGAAGCGGGCTGCGGAGGTGACCGTGCGGGGCACAGCCGCCAGTGACGGCCGGCCGCGGATCTGCCACATCCGCGCGACGCCGGTCGAAACGCCGGAGTTCACGACCTATGCGACGCTGGAAGTCCGCCCAGGTGAGGCCCCGGCCGCCAAGCCGCTGGCCATGCCGCTGGTGCTCAAGCCATACCAGCACGAGAACGCGCAGTTCGGCTATGCGCCGGATTTCCCGCTCGATAGCCAGGTCTACTTTGATCCGGAAAACCGCCCTTTCCTTGTTGCCTCGGACGGCATCGCGATCCTGCGCGAGGGCCGTTGGACGACAACCGACGTGCGTCGCAACGTGCTGCCGTCAGCCGGCGACGGTGAGCGGACGTCGTATCAGGTCTCCGGGACGAAGATCGCCTTCGACCGAAGCGGCGGGGTCTACGTCCTGGCCACGGCGGGCCGCCAAGCTGCCCTGTTGCACTCGACGGACGGCGGCCGGACATTCGCCGCTTGTCCGATTCCCAGCCGCGACGGCCAGTCGCGATCCTACGACTTCGAGCAATTCTCCGGCCACAACGAGGCCTTGAAACCGGCGGCGGGCCCCGATCCCCCGGATCGGAGCCAGTCCCCTTCTCCGCCGCCGATCGTCCGCTATGCCTTGACGGGCAGCGACCCGAAGCTGTTCTGGCGGCGGCTGCACGACCTGGAGTTGTTCGTGCCGAAGACGGCCGGCGGCCGTTTGGTCATGAGCGAGCCGATCCTGATCTCCAGCAAGTGCATTGGATTGGCCTCGCACTCCGGGATTCCCTCCAGCGCCGTCTCGCGAGGCGACAAGGTCCACGTGGTCTGGGCCGAGGCGACCGAGCCGGCCGAAAAGGTGCCCGGCGTGCCGACGTTCGTGGTCACCTACGATCGCGCGACCGGTCAACTGGGCCAGCCCGCGCTGGTGGGCTACGGCGCCCCGCCCAACGACATCCACAACTCGCCCAGCATCACCATGGACAGCCTGGGCTACCTGCACGTGCTGGCCGGCACGCACGGCCGGCCGTTCCAGTACGCCCGGTCGCTGAAGCCAAACGATGCGTCCGGCGGCTGGACGGAAGCGGAACCGGTGGGCCCGGACCTGTCGCAGACCTATATCGGCTTCGTCTGCGGCCCGGACGACACGCTGCATTTGACCTATCGGCTCTGGCACCGCAACGAGCAGCCCCATCCCCGCAGCCACTACGCCTCGCTGGCCTACAGCCGCAAGCGGCCCGGACAGCCGTGGGAGGCGCCGCGCGTGCTGGTCGTCCCGCCGTTTTCGGAATACAGCGTTTACTACCACCGCCTGACCATCGATCGGCAGGGACGGCTGTTCCTGTCATACGACTACTGGTCCACGTTGTGGTTCTACCGCAACGACCATTTCGGACGCCGCCGCAGCCTACTGACCAGTCCCGACGGTGGTCAGACGTGGCAGCTCGTGACCAGCCTGGCGGTTGCGGGAGCCAGCACGCACGGGCAGCCATGAAGTCGACCGTTGTCGAATCCGATGCGACGTTTCGCGAAAAGACGACAGAGCCCTCTTGCCGGAACGACGTTGAGGGGGCTTTGCCCGAAAGGGTCCCGTCGCCTTTTCGGGCAACGAAGCATGGTTATGGTCCAGCGAGACGGGCACCAGCCCGAAACGTCCACCGATCCTGCCCTGTTTCAACCAGAAGGGCCGCGAACCAGCCCAGGGCGGACATGCTCCGCAGATAATTCATCGGCTCGTCGCCCGCATCCGCAATCAATTGGTGTATCGGTTCACGACCAGTTCAACACCGCGCCGCTGGCGGCGCTGGTAGCCATCGCGGTGTATTTGGCCAGGTAGCCGGTCTTGTATCGCGGTTCGGGACGGGTCCAGCTCTGGCGACGCTCGTCCAACTCGGCATCCGACAGTCGCACGTTCAGCTTCCGGCCGGGGATGTCGATGTCGATCGTGTCGCCGTTGCGCAACAAGCCGATCGTGCCGCCGGCAGCCGCCTCCGGGCTGACGTGTCCGATGCAGGCTCCCGCCGTGCCGCCGCTGAACCGGCCATCGGTGATCAGGGCCACGGTTTTGGCCAGATCGGGATTGGCTTTGATGTAGCTGGTCGGCGCCAGCATCTCTTGCATGCCCGGCCCGCCCTTGGGGCCCTCGTAGCGGATGATCACGACGTCGCCGGGGCGCACCTTGCCGCCCAGGATGCCCGCGCATGCGTCCTCCTGGCTCTCGAAGATCACCGCCGGACCGGCGTGCCGCAGCATTTCCGGATCGACGCCGGCGGTCTTGACCACCGCGCCTTCTTGGGCCAAGTTCCCGTACAGAACGCTCAATCCGCCTTCGGGCGAATAAGCTTGCTCGACCGTGCGAATGCAGTCCAGCGGGTCGAACTGGTTCTTTTCCAAGTCGGCCAACACAGCCGCGCCGCCGGCTTCGGCGTTTTCCGTATAGACGCTCAACGGGCTGCGTTGGGCCGTGCTCAGCCCGTCGCGGCGGACCGTCTGGTTGCGGACGCGGATGTCGTGCTTGCGGATGTTTTGGCCCAGCGTCTTGCCGGTGACCGTCAGCGCGTCCTCGTGCAGCAGGCCGGGCTTGCCGCGCATCAACTCGCCCAGAATCGTCATGATGCCGCCCGCCGCGTGTACGTCCTCCAGATGGTAGATCCGTCCGTCCTTGCCGGCCGACGGGGCCACGCGGCAAATGTTGGGCGTGCAGAGCGACAGCGCGTCGATGTCCTTCATCGTAAACTCGACGCCCGCCTCGTGCGCGATGGCCAGGATGTGCAGCACGGTGTTCGTCGAGCCGCCCATGGCCATGTCCAGCATCATGGCGTTCTCGAACGCCGCGCGGGTCATGATGTCGCGCGGCTTGGGGCCGTCCTCCAGAGCCATCTCGACGATCCGTTTGGCGGCGGCCGCGTACAGTTTCCGGCGGTCCTTGCTGGTCGCCAGAATCGTCCCGTTCCCCGGCAAGGCGACGCCCAGCGCCTCGCACAGGCAGTTCATGCTGTTGGCGGTGAACATGCCCGAACAGCTGCCGCAGGTCGGGCAGGCGTGGTTCTCGATGTCCGTCAGGGTGTTGTCGTCCAGGCGGCCCGCCGTGTGCTGGCTGACCGCGTAGAAGGCGTTGATCAGGTCCACGGCGCGGCCGTCCGCCGTTTTGCCCGCTTCCATTGGCCCGCCGCTGACGAAGATCGTCGGGATGTTGAGGCGGCCGGCGGCCATCATCATGCCGGGGACGATCTTGTCGCAGTTGGGGATGCAGATCATGGCGTCGAAGCGGTGCGCCTCGATCATCGACTCGACGCAGTCCGCGATCAGCTCGCGGCTGGGCAGCGAGAACTTCATTCCCAGGTGTCCCATCGCGATCCCGTCGTCGATGCCGATGGTATTGAAGATGAACGGCACCCCGCCCGCGGCCCGCACCCGCTGCTTGATGTAGTACCCGACCTTGTCGAGGTGCGCGTGGCCGGGAATGATGTCGACATACGAATTGACGACAGCGATGAACGGCTTGTTCAGATCCGCGTCGCGAAAGTTGCCCGTCCCCTTCAGCAAACTGCGGTGCGGTGCTCGTTCGACGCCTTTCTTGACCAGATCGCTTCTCATGGGCTGAAATCCTGCCTTTGTGATTGGGCGTTGTGGTGTGCCGGATGGTCCAGCGGTCGGAACGATTCCGACCTGTGGACTGCGATCTCATTGTAGCAGTCCGGCCACCGCGTGAAAGGACGGGGTTGCCGGACGGCAGCGGAAATCCCCTGCCCTCAGATCGCAAATGCTCGCCCCCCTGGTTGCAGTTTGGTGTGATGCGTGAAATACCTGACCTGATGGTCTCGGCGATTCGCGACGTGGATCCCGTGGTGTTCCGCCACTATCCGATGCCCGCCGCCGATCCCGAAGTGCCTGACGAGCCGTACGCGGTGCCGATCGGCGAGGCGGCGGTGCGCAGCGCGGGCAAGGACTTGACGATCGTCGGCTACGCCCCACAGACGGCCGAGATCGCCAAGGCCGTAGTGCAGTTGAAGCAGGAGATGATCAGCTACATGAAGGTGGACGCCGCCAAGATCGCCGCCACAGCCCGCGCACTGGTGGGCGCGTAGATTCCGCGGGCGCCCGCTGAGAAGTTGGGGACAAGCCAGCAGCCCGGCCCTTCCGACAGCGCCGGGCTTCTCTTCCTCGACTTCCCCGTCCGACCTTTCGGCTCGTCGACCTTTCGACTCGTCGACTCGTCTTCAGGAAGTCAGCTGCGTCTCCAGGAACCTCGCCAACCGGTGGAAATCGCTGCCCGGCTCGATGTGCCGCACCACGGTGACCAGCGTCTGCGGGTCGACCAGCTCCTCGAACGGCACGAAGCACAATTCGAGTTGGCCTTTGATCGACACCATCACGCCGTCCAGCCCCTGTTCTTCGAGAGCGCGGAACGCGCCCACGCCCAACTGGCTGCCGAGCATGGCGTCGAAGGCGGTCGGTCGCGCGCAGCGGGCCGTGTAGCCCAATTGCACGCCGCGGAGGCGGCGCTTGCGCCCCGTCTTCTCCGCATAGCGCTTGTCGATCAACTGGACCATCCGTTCGTGCAACCGGACTTCAGCCACAGCGATGTGGCCGTGTTCGTCGCGGGACACGTCCTTGATGATCTCCATCGGCAACAGCTCGGACAAGCCCTCGGCCAGGACGATCACGCCGTACTCCTTGCCGTCCTTCTCGCGGGCCAGCATCGTCCCGACGATCAGGTCAAGCACGGCATCGACGTTCATCACCGGGCGTTTCTTCTGCTCGCCGGTCTTCTTGTCCGTGAAGGACTCCTCCGAGCGGTACTTGCCGGTGATGTCCTCGACGCTGATCACCAGGCTCGCTTCCCCGGCGATCGCCGCGCCATAGGCCAGCCAGCCGGCGCTGCGGCCCATGCACTCGACGATGAAATACGCCCGATTGGCGTCGGCGTCCTGCAGCAAGTTGAGGATCTCGGTGGCCAACGTGTCCACGGCGGTGAAGTACCCAAAGGTGAAGTCGATGCCGCGGTAATCGTTGTCAATCGTCTTGGGCAGGTGTACCACCGGGATGCGGGGCGAACCGGCGGGCAAGCGGTCCTGGAACAGCTTGAACTTGTTGGCCGTCTTCAGCGTGTCGTCGCCGCCGATGGAGATCAGGGCCTCCACGCCCAGCGAGCGCAGGCCGTCGTACACCCGCTGCAACGGCGCCCGCAACGCCGGGTCGTCCAGGTGCGAGGGATGAGAGACATTCTTGCCGGGATTGGTCCGGGCCGTTCCGATCAGAATGCCCTGCGAATTGCGCGTCCGCTTCAGAATCGGATGGTCGATTTTGATGTAGTGCTTGTCTTCGACCAACGGCTGTTCCGGGCCGAATTTTTCGAACGGCGAGTAGCCGTTCTTGACACCGATCACTTCGGTGCCGCGCCGCAGAAAGGAGACCGCGGCCGCCGAGATTACCGCGTTAGCGGCTGGGGCAGGACCGCCCGCGAACAGGATGGCGACTTTCTTGAACCTGGGCATGACTTCACCTCTTTCAGATACCGCGGCGACGGCCTGCCAATCGCAGGCTCTGTCAGGCGCGAGTCCTCCGCAATTCCGCTGCAAGAGACGCTTCGCGCCGGGCGCGCCGGAAACACGGTTTGGGACGCCAAAAGCCCACATTTTAATGCCTTTGCGCCGTTTGCCCAGGGGGCGGCAAAAAACGGGGCGAGCCTCGTTGATGCACTCATTTGCCGGGACGCATGAGCCCCCATACCGTTTTCTCATCTACACCGCGCCGGTGTCTTCTGGCATGCGTCTGGCAACAAGCAGATGAAAGAGAAAGATGCCTGTCCTTTTTCCTTCTCCCTTTTCCCTCATTTTCCAGATTTTGGAGTGCGGTGCCTTGTCACCGCTTTGGCCGACGGCTTGGAGCGCGGCGGCGGATTGGGTTCAGAAAACCCAGGAACGCCCCCGGAACACAAAGCGTGGGCGTTGTGTCGTCATCGAGCCAAAGCGGCGACAAGGCGCCGCACTCCAAAATGGATGAAAGATGCCTGTCCTTTTCCTCTTTTCCTTGCCTGTCGATGAAAGATGCCTGTCCTTTTCCTTGCCTGTCCTTTCCTCCTTTCCTTCTGCTCGATGCCGATCGTCTGGCCAGGCCACTTGACCACGGAAGCATGGCAGCAGTTGAATAGGACGTAGCAGGAGAACCGAGAAATGATGCGCATCGTTCAACTGAGCTTGGGTTTTATGTTCGCGATCCTGGCGGCCGGAATCTGGGTCGCGTCTGCCGCTGATGCACAGAAGCCGAGCGTCCTGGAATTCTTGAAGGAACGCAAGGCCGTCCGTTACCAGCGCGTCCCGCGCGAAGTGCTGGCTTTCTACTACACGTGGTACGGGCGTCCGGAGCGGCACGGGCGTTGGGTGCATTGGGGCCAGGTGGACCCGGCCGCCCATGACATCTCGCAATCGACGCACTACCCGGCCAAAGGCGCGTACGATTCGCACGACCCGGAGATCATCGACGGGCATATCGACCAGGCGAAACAACACGGGCTGACGGGCTTCATCGCTACGTGGTGGGGGCAGGGCACCTTCGACGATCGGGCCTTCGCCACCCTGTTGGAGCGTGCCGCCGGCAAAGATTTCAAAGCGACCGTGTACTGGGAGACGGCTCCCGGCAAGGGGGCGGCGCAAATCCAGCGGGCGATCGACGATCTGCTGTACGTGCTGCAGCGATACGGCTCGGCGGACGCCTTCCTGCAACTGGACGGCAAACCCGTGCTGTTCGTCTACGGCCGCGTCATGGGCGAGGTGCCCCTGACCTCGTGGCCCGCCATCATCCACGGCGTCCGCCAGCGGTACGGCCGCGATTTTCTGCTGATCGCCGACGGCTACAACGAATCCTACGCCCGGCTGTTCGACGGCGTCCACACCTACAACATCTGCGGCTGGGTCCGCGATCAGAGCCCCGAGGATCTGCGGCGGTCGAGTGCAGCCTCATTTTCCGACGCGGTAAGACTGGCCAAATCGCACGGCAAGGTCAGCTGCATTACGATCATCCCCGGATACGACGACACCAAGATCCGCAAACCGGGCCTGAAGGCCGAACGCCAAGACGGCAAGACCTATCAGGTCCTGTGGGAAGAAGCCATTCGGGCCGATCCGGACTGGGTGCTGATCACGTCCTGGAACGAATGGCACGAAGGCTCGGAGATCGAACCCAGCTGGGAGGACGGCGACAAGTACCTGCAGCTGACGAAACCCCACGCGGAACGGTTTCGGGCAAGCCCGTACAGCCGAGCGCCGGTGCCGGATTCGGCGGCCAGCCTGACGCCCGCGCAGGCTCAGTCGTTGCGCGAACTGTACCGCGGCCGGACGATCGGCGTGCTGCCGGACTATGGGCACGAGGTCGTGTTCTGGCTGGCCGACATCGGCATCCCGCTGCGGGAACTGAGCTGGCAAGACGTGCTCGATCCCCAAATGCTGGACGCGAAACGCTTGCCGATGTTGCTGTACGCCGGCGACGAGCATTACGTGCGGACGGTGCGTCAAGACGGCGACGTCGAGGCGGGGCTGCGGCGGTACCTGGAAGGCGGGGGCCTGCTGATGGCGTTCTCGCACGAGCCGTATCCGTTCTTCTACGACGAGACGGGGCAGTCGAACATCGCTGCCGGCCGGCTGGGGTTTCCGATCCTCGGCAGCGGGCGAGCACGCCGGAGCGAATCGCCGAGCCGGACCTTCGTGCGGGCCTGGGAATCACCGCCGCCGGGCGCCGAGTTGACGTTTCACGTCGACGGCCGGCGGCTGCCCGGTTTGCCGGCCACGGCGGCATTTCCGGCCAGCGGCGACCAGCGTTGGCGCCCTGCCACGGAAGCCCTGGTCGCGCCGGGGGACGTGTATCTGCCGCTGGCTCGCTTGAGCGATGCCCGGGGTCGTGTGTACGGCGACGGAATCGCGTACGTCGAGCACCGCGATTCGGAGCCCAAGGGCGGGCGCAACCTGTACGTGTGGATGCGCATGCCGGACGTGCTGGGAACCAACGAGACGCTGTTATCGATCTTCCGTTTCGCGGCCCGTCGGCTTACACTTGAGACGGAAGTGCTACGTTGAACTTATCCATCCACACCAGGAGACGAGAGATGTCGAAACAATCCGTGTCGCTTCACCGGCGGCGGTTTCTGAAAACCGCGATTCAGGCCGGCACCGTGTTCATGATGCCCCAGGTGATTCCGGGCGCCGCGCTTGGCAAGGACGGCGCCGTCGCGCCCAGCGAGCGGATCGTGGTGGGCGGGATCGGGATCGGCAACCGGGGCACTTACGACCTCGGTTGCTTTCTGCCGCAGCCGGACGTGCAATTCGTGGCGGTTTGCGACGTCAAGGGCGCCCGCCGCGAAGCCGTCAAGCGAATGGTCGACGGCAAGTACGGGAATCAGGATTGCGCTACCTATCGAGACATGCACGAACTGCTGGACCGCAACGATATCGACGCGGTGCTGATCGCCACGGGGCCGAACTGGCACGCGACGGCCTCGATTTACGCGGCGAAGGCCGGCAAGGACGTGTATTGCGAAAAGCCCTGCACGAAGAACATCTCACAAAGCCTGCTGCTGGCCGAGACGTTTCGGCGGACGGGGCGGGTGTTCCAGGCGGGCACGCAGCGTCG
>Ga0302237_1001450_pt1 | contig 16874 bp, 10 predicted proteins | sample AAG_UR_Ala_MG_FD_193530 | JGI IMG/M metagenome (GOLD analysis project Ga0302237, IMG submission 193530) | Enriched activated sludge microbial communities from anaerobic digester in WTTP, New Holstein, Wisconsin, United States - AAG_UR_Ala | ecosystem: Engineered > Bioreactor > Anaerobic >... | reverse complement strand
CCCGGTTCTTCAACCCGTAGGCAACCACCGGGACAAAGGGGGGCGAGCAAATGGCGGACACGGAGGTGATGATGAAGGTGTCTGTGTCGACTTTGAATAGTCTGCACATCAGAGCGTGAAGTGCCATGCTGGCCACTATGCAGAAGGTCACGTAGAAGAGCAGTCCCCATTCGATGTTGACGATCGTGGAAAAGTTGGCCATGGACCCCACGGTGAGACAAAATACATAGATGATATACATGCCCAACTGAAAGGTCTTTTTGATGGCCCGCAATTTGGGCACGAAAGACAGAGCTATCCCCAAAGAAGTGATAAGGAGGATGATTACCGTGGTGGTGTAGTCGGCGTGCACCATTGTTCCCGCTCCCACGGATATCCCGACGACAGCGACAGTCACAAGCAGGGCGCCGCCCAGAGGAAGGAGATATTTTCGTTCCAGCATCCCGCCGTAACTGTGGATGTCCTCCGTCTCCAGACCCGCTGCATCTGTCCCCGGATGGCCGTTTCTTTTTTCGAAGGCCGGAAGAAACAGAAGAAAGAGGCGCTGGGCGACGGTGACACAGAAGATAATATAGATGAGCGAGATTACCGTATCGTAGGTGTGGAAGATGATGAAAGTCGTAGCGTCCACATCCAGAGCGGCCTTGATGGCGGCGAGGTTCGGCGTGCCTCCCGTGTAGAGCCCGATGGCCATCCCTGCCAGCTTCCATGCATCTGGACGTCCCCCCTTGATGATAAAAAACCCGGCCAGAGCTATGATGATGATGGACACTGTGGCCAGGAAGAAAGAAAGGATCGTCCGGCCGGCCAGACGCGACCACTTCCTTATGTCCATTGAATACAGCAAAAGGGGAATAGCCAGCACCACGGATACCTCTGCGAGGTTTTTCTGCACCGTGTCGAATCCCTGAGGAAGGATGCCCAGATTTCCTATGGTTATCCCCACAAGATAGCACAAGATAACTGTGCCGAGTTTGTTCACCGCAGGAAAACGATAGCACAGATAGATGGCTAAAGCGGGGAAAAGCAGGAAAAAAGAAACGAAGACGATAATCATGGCACCTCCTGAAAAATCCCCCAAAGGAGAGAATCCATTGAATAACAGCTGCACTCAGGTGAATGATACTACATTCCTGTGCAACATAGTCAACCAAATTTTTTGCAATGAAATTACGAAGTGGCATAGTAATAGCGGACACCTTGAAAAGGATGATATAGAGTACTAACACATTTGGGGTGAGCTATGACAATCTTTGCGAAAGAGTCCATGTAATCTATGACTTTATCCGGCAGCAACAGAAGGCTGCGCCTCACCGTCAGGCGTCTTCACCCTTGCCTCCCGTTATAAAAACCAGCAACGGATGCTCAAGAAACAGTTCCCAGAATTCCGCACCGAATTCTTCCAGGCCTTCCGGTGAAACCTCGGCCTGATGAATCTGTATATCTGTGAAGCCCACCTGTTCCATGGCACAGACAAGGGTTTTTCCGGTGTAGTACCTGCAATCGAAGGAAAAGGGTTTTATCTGTCCGGCTCCGTCATGGGCCTCCCAAGTTACGGTGATTGTTGCGCCGTCCACCAAGTCCGGCTTTATCTGCTTTGTTTTTCCGTATTTCCTGAAACCTTCGACGGAATCCTTGAGCATGTCCGGATTGTCATTCATACTGATGAACAGACCTCCGGGCTTGAGTTGCCGGTAGAGGGCACGGCACATGGCCACCAATTCCTCCGGATCTTTCGCATAACTTAGCACGAAGGATGAATAAACCAGGTCGTACTGGCCAGGCTCTACATCGCCCAGGATATTGCCCACCCGGTATTCGATGCCAAGTTGTTCCACCTGCTCCGCAGCCAGTGCCAATCCGATCATCTGCGGTGAAAGGTCAATACCCGTCACCGCCCGGGCGCCGCCCCGTTTCAGGAGTCTAGAAAAGAACCCGTCACTGCAGGCGACATCTAAAACGGATTTCCCCTCCAGGGGGTACGCCAGTTTCAGAGCCGTATGGGCTTCCACATAGCGGCGTACGGGTGTGGAGCCAGTTTCCATCTCCTGGTAATCCTTTGCTACGTTGTCGAAGTAGACCTGTTCGGTATCTACCATCGCCTTCTCCTTTCGAAACTTGATTGAACACAATATTTCAGAGCGGCGTCGTGTTTACGCGGCAGCAGCACCAGCATCTGATGAGCGTTCACAAAACGTCCGTCCTCTTCCTCTATATGGCGCCGCCACTTGTCAACATATTCCGCCCGCTCTCGTCCGGGGAGTTCTTCCAGGGGGTAATCAGGGAGATAAAATTCCAGCAGTAGCCGGAGAGCCCGTGCCCCTTGTGATCCTGCGAAGCGCCTCTCGAATTCATCGAGTGTCCCCGGGTTATTACGCAGTGCATCGTATATCAGTGGTTCCACACGCGGCATCCGAATCTCCCGCATATAGTCGAACGCATAAGCCGGTAAGCCCAGGTGTTCAGCAGCGGCACGATAGGGGGCATTCCCTTCGGGATTGTGCATGAGGACGATCAGGCCGTCGGGCCGTGTGATGCCCTCCAGAGATTCCAGAAAACGATTATGGCCAGCCTCGAGATAGTAACCACTGTGTATCAGCCAGATCAGATGAAAGCCCTGGGAGGTCCCGTCACACAGGTCGTTCCAGTTACAGTCGGCATAGTCACGCCGCAGGAGGGTAACATGAATGCCGGGTCCCGTTTCCGCATGAATTCCTGTCCTTGTTTCGGCGAGCATTGCGTCACTGCGGTCAATGCCCACGTAGGCGGCAGAATCTTCTGTTTCAAACCCCAGGGCAGCGAGAAGGCGCCCTGCAACCTGACCGTTGCCGCATCCGACGTCGAGTATCTTCACCCCATCATTTGCCGACAAAAACCCGCATTCCTTTTTCAGGTCAAAAATAAACTCTGACATGGTTTTGATCAGTGACGGCCTGTCATTGGAATGTGCATGATGCGCCAAAAGCGCCTCCCCGTAGCGGGATGAAAGACGCCACGCCTCACGGACTGCGGCACAGAAAGTTTCCTTCGAAATATGTCCCCGAAGGGACTCATGGCTGTGTAGCTTCATCCTGAAATCCTCCGGTACAGCAGCAGGCGGGTGTATCTATTTGAAACGCAAAGCCACCGTGATACCGTCGTTCCGAGTCCCGCCGGCGATGTGTAAGGTTTATTCGTTTGTTCGGGGGAAAAAGATGTCGACCCCGGGAATCATGCAGCTCTCCGGCGTACCCGATCATCCGACAGCGAAACAGAGTTTGTCCACCGGCGAACACACCGCAGGTACAGGGTGAGAACAATCTCCATGTTTTTGACCAGATCCATACCTGTCCGCCCATGTTTCCGCCAATCAGAAATTCAATCCAACCCGTGCAATATCTCATAACAATTTTCGGCATAACCCTTTATTGTGTTTTCCCGTCGCACGCTTTTCTTTCCCACCCTTTAGGAAACGCATCTTTCCAGGAGGCCCGCGTAATACTTGAAGGTCTTCTCGTAATCTTCTTTATTCATAGCCTGGATTTCTTTCCAAATGGCCTTGTTCTATTGTCGTCATGGTCAGAATCCAGTCGGCCGAAGTCGCCAGGCGATTCGCATGAGAAGCCCTTTTCTATCGGTACACGCTGGTATCGCGGAAATTCCCTCCTCGTTCAAATTATCCGCGAAGACGTGGGGCATGGGCAGAAGAACCAAAATCGAAACCATAACGTCCAGGGTCAATCTGGGTACACTTCGTTTTTCCTTTCACGAACAGTGAATGTTCAAGAAAGCCGGGTCCGATCTCTCCAACAAGACATTTCATTTCCACTTTCTGTGTTCTTTTCATGCCTATCGAATGGGTTTTCGAATCTATTGACAATAATTTCCTTTTGCGGGATGAAGTACATTAAGCGACCTCTTTGTGTCAAGAAGATTATGGGCACAAGATATGGGATGCTGTATAGATGATCCCGCTGAAGGCATTTGGCAACATTCGTCCTGTTGAGAAATCTCCTCTCTTTGCGGTCTAATCAAACGCCCATAGGCCAATTTATACGGAATTCAGGCAGTCCCCCCCGGCACGGCAGACAGGTGCGATGCACAGGCGGCCTTGATCTGACAAGCCAGACGTCACCGGACAGTCCAGATCTTTTTCAGTCAAAAACAAGTAAAAATCACCTCTTGACAGTCCATACAAAAATGATATTTTCATCAAAGCGCCGCCGGGAAATTTAGCGAAATTTCATCGGTACGTTTCTCCCAATTAATTCTAAAACCTTCGCGACGCATATAGATGTGCTTTTCAAGTTATTTAGAGTTCAAAATTCTACTTATCTTACGGAGATGCTCTATGCGGTCAAAAAGTCTTCTTTACCTTTTTAATTTTCAATAAAAAAAGTGAACGGCCGTGAAATAACGATCCATCAATAGTTTTATTTTAACTGAAATAATGCAAGGAGGGATAAAATGAAACACAACGAAATCAACTTTGCGGAAATGCCGCAGACAGCCATTGACGTTCTCACAAAACCGGCGGAATTTTTTAAATCCATGCCTAAAGCCGGCGGATTTTTAGAACCTCTGATATTTGCCGTGATTATGGGGTTAATTACCGGAATTATTCGGGCTATCTTGAGTGTTGTCGGCCTGGGGCCTGCCGGAAGCTACGGCGCCGGAATGGCCGCAGGTTTTGGCGCCATTATTTTTATGCCGATTGCGGTAGCCATCGGAAGTTTTATCGGTGCTGCCATTCTATTTGTCATCTGGAAACTCATGGGTTCTCAGGAAGACTATGAAACAGCTTATCGCTGCGGCGCCTATCTTATGGTGCTGGCGCCGATCACGACAATCCTTAACGCTATTCCTTACGCTGGAGCGATTATCTCCCTGGCCATTTTTACTTTTTACCTCGTTACGGCCAGCGTCTACGTTCATAAAATTCCGGCGCAGAAAGCATGGTTAGTATTTGGCATTATCTCTTTAATCCTAGCGCTGGGAGGCGTTTGGGCGGAATACAAAGCCAGAAGTATGGGCCCCTGGCAGCAGGTGGGCGACGAATACAGAAAATCAGCCGAAGACCTGCGCAGACAGGCCGAGGAAATGTCCAGGCGACACAGGCGATAGCTCAATCGAACAAAAAATGGATGAAACTAATATTTTACTTAAGGAGGTGATTTATGCGGTCCAAAAAGTCTTTGTTTTATCTGTTAATTTTAACCATGTTTATAACCTTTAACCTGATTTCCTGCGGTGGCGGGGGCGGCGGGGGTGGATCAGTGCGGGCGGTCAGCTTTGATAGTATAGCCTTGGAAGATATCCGGGCAGTGGTACTTAGTGACGAGAAAATAAATGGAAGTAATGACGACACCAACGAGATACCCGAAGAAACAATTGTAGTATATCAGACAAATGAAGGAAGATACGGTAAGTTCATTGTTACTACGTACGGATATTCTCTATATATAAATTGGGTGACTTATGACTTAAGCAATGACGGTACTGTTTACAGTGAGGGTGTAGACCTGCGAATTGATGGGACCTGCTATGCCGAACTGGATGAAGGATCAGGCTCAGGTGATCCGGCAGATGTAGATTTTCAGTGGGAACAAGACACACCTATAAAAAGATACATCTCCCCACAAAACGGGGCGACTTTTGCGGTATTTCATTGATGCTATAAAACCTGCCTGGTTTTTAGTTTGCGCACTTCACAGCGCCCGGACATTCAACGGGCGCGTGAAAAAAATTGAATAACATAAATAAACGGGAGGAAATTATGAAAAGAATAATTTTTCTTGGTATAGCGGCATTTATTTTTCTGCCGGTCGGACAAGCTTTCGCCGGCCCGCAACTTAACCCCGGCAAATGGGAAATTACCACCACAACCCAAATGGCGGGATTGCCGGCGCAATCCGCGAAGCACACTCAGTGCCTCACCACCGATGATGCCGTGCCCACAAGCCACGATCCCAACCAGTCCTGCGAAATTTCAGACATAAAAACAAAGGGAAACACAATTACCTGGAAAGTACACTGCACCGGCGGGGGCGATAAAATCAACGGAAATGGGTCGGTTACTTACAGTGGCAATACCATGAACGGCACACTGAACATGACGACCGGGGGAATGCAGATAAAAAGTAAAATTTCCGGCCGGCGGATAGGCGCCTGTGATGGCCAAACATCTACTGCAATTCAGCCAAGGCAGAAAACCGTTGTGGAAGAAGAAATTATCGAGGACGTTATAGATGTAGGTAGAGCGGCACGGGATGAAGCCAAGCAGGGAGTAATCGATGAAGTCCGCGGCGCAATCAGGGGACTTTTTGAATAAAATGCCCCCTAGCGCTATGCTAATTTTACAAAATCACACTTCACGAAAAAAGTTTTGGGGGGCGAACAATGAAAATAACTAAAATAGTAATTTTAAGTTTAATGCTTTTTCTGATTTTAATGGGCGTGCCGGCTTGGGCATCTGGTCCCGCTGATACCAAAGGCAGCAAAGATCATCCCATGTTTTCGCGTATGCCGGGTTTTTACATTGATGATTATAAAACAAAGCAATTCGAACAATATGAATATAATGATAAAAAAGGAAACCCGATAAAGGTCGAGGGACATTTCTTTGAGATCAGCTACTGCGTCAAAACAGGAGTCGAGCCTCCTACCGAGCTTCAAATCATCCGCAACCATACTAACGCGATTAAAAAAATAGGGGGAACGGTGGTCTTTGAAAGCAATAAAGACGCTCACCTGATGATCAAGAAAAGCGGAATGGAAACCTGGGTAAAAGTGCTTCCCTGGAATCAGGGTGACTGTTACACGTTGTATATAACCGAAAAACAGGCAATGGCCCAGGACGTTATCGCTGATGCAAAACAAATGACGCAAGATATCAAAACAACCGGCCACGTGGCGGTTTACGGCATCTATTTCGATTTTAACAAGGCGGATCTCAAGCCCGAATCGGAGCCCACCCTCAAGGAGATCGCCAAATTGCTTACAGAAAATCCCGGTCTGAAAGTCTTTGTTGTCGGCCATACGGATAACGTCGGCAAAGTCGATTTCAACATGAAACTTTCTTCGGCCCGGGCCGAGGCCGTCAAAAAATCGCTGATTTCAAAATATAAAATAAACCCTCAGCGCATGGAAGCCCACGGAGTGGGACAGTTGGCGCCGGTGACATCCAACCGCACGGAAGAAGGCCGCGCCAAAAACCGCCGGGTGGAACTGGTGGAACAGTAATACGTTGATGAACAACGATATGGCGCAGGAATTTTAAACCAAGAAGGGGAATAAAGCTTACGCGGATATGCCATTTTCTGACGCATGGTTATATTACTCTACGCCCGGGATTAAATCCCGGGCGCTTTTTTTATCGTGACAAAAGCAGCTATTTTTCTTTTATGTCGCGGCTCGCTTACGAGTGAAGCTTATCTGATGCAGCACAGAATATTGGAAAATCCTCTGACCTCCTTATGAATCCCAAATCCGTCGCGGTGGCCGGCGCGAGCAACACACCGACCAAAACGGGTTCGATACAATCACTTTCTCTTTTGAAAGACGACTTTCAGGGAAAAGTTTACATTATCCATCCTAAAGAAAAATCAATCTTCGGCATCCCCGCATACCCATTGATAAGAACTTCCTTTTTGTGGGGAAAAGTATATTAAGCGTCCTCTTGAGAGTCAAGAAAACTATGGCACAAGACATGGGATGCTGCATAGATAATCACGCTGAAGGCATTTGGCAACATTCGTCTATTGAGAAATTTGCACACCTTTTGATCGGTTCTGATACCAGAAGTGATGTAATCCATTACATCGAGATGTTTTATAACAGCCATCGCTTGCATAAATATTTGGGATACAAAAATTCGAATTAGTTTGAAAAGAATTTTATGTTGGTAAATACGGCTTAATTGAGTGTCCGTTTTTTTACTTGACCAGATCAAAGAAGCTCAAAGATCTCTCCTTCTCATTATAAATAGTAGACTGTTAGCGAATCCCGTCCTTTTTCCTTTGTCTCGTAAAGGGCTTTGTCCGCTCCGTGAACCAATTCTTTGAAGCTCGTTTTGTTCGCCTCGGCAATAGCCACGCCAACGCTTATGGTGGAACTAAACGTTGGCAACCCTTCCGGCGACAGGGACGTTTCCCGCCACTCGTGGACCAGATCTGCAATCCTGGAAAGAAGATTGTCAATGTTTTCATCTGCGACGCAGGCAACAGCAAATTCATCTCCACCAAACCGCGAAATAATATCGGAGGAGCGGAAAGTTTTCTTCAGCAGCAGCGCCATGGACTTAAGGGTATGGTCGCCCGCAAGATGACCGTAGTTGTCGTTGATTGTTTTAAATTCATCCAGGTCGATCAGTACAAACACAATGGTAGAATTGCAATCATCGCAATTTATGATTTCATCCATACTGTGCTCAAGGGACTTTCTGTTAAACAATCCTGTAAGCGGGTCGGTGGCTGCAAGTTGAGAAACTTCTCCCAGTTTTTTGTAAAGCAGCGTTGTGGCCAGAAAGGAGGCGATGGCCTGTACCGTCTCCACGTCGTTCTTATTTAAACGGTTTAAGAATGGAGGGGATTCCACCTCTCTGCCCGTGATAAGTATGCCATATAAATCCTTTTCCAACATAATGGGGACAGATATTAGATAAGGCAATTTTAAAATGTTCCTGATTCCGGCAAGATAGTTTTCATCATCTTTCCCGGTGATCAGCAGAGGGACGGCTGGGTCCGAAAATTCCGGTCCGACCGCAATGGGCAGTCCCAACAGGGTTTTCTCATCCTCCTGAGAATAGCCCTGCAAAATGGCAGGTATGAATTTGTCCGCTTGGTACGGTAAAAGAAGAGCTGTTTTCTGCATGTTGAGGGAAGCGTTAATTCGCTGGGTGGCCGTTGAAAAAATATCACCCCTGTTTTTCATATCCCGGAAGGAACTCGAAAAATCGGCCAGGATTTTAAATCCCCGCCGTTTTTGCTCCAGTTCATTTCTTATGGCGATGTTTTGCGAGCCCAGGCCCAGTATCTTGGCAGTGTTCTGAACGCAGAGATTTTGCAAGTTTTTAAAGGACAGGCGTTTTTCTCCGGATTCTTCCTCGTTGATTTTCCATGCTGTTTTAATGGGGATTTTGGGACAGGCGATGCTCCCTTTGGATTTTGAGAACACGCAAAACACGCCGGTCCAGTCGAGGCTTCTGGGCCTGCCTCCCAAGGCCGCGATCTCCACCCCTGTGTAGATGCCGAACAGCGGGAACCTGTCTTTTGCAATATCTTGTACAACAAGGGCGTCCTCCAGTTCTGCACCCCCCAGCCCCGCCGCACGCCCGGCGCAGTTAATATAAAGGGCGAAGAAAGGTTCCCTGTCTTCCAGTGAGTCCAACAATCCCTGAATGGCCGGGAGTATATAGTCAAGCTCAATTCTTCGGTGCATTATCTGGAAGCTGGTTCCTTCAACCATATCGGGCTCGAACATTATAATGGCCCTTTTCTCTTTATCAATGCCCTGGCATAGCCTGCTCGCATATTTTTTTTCATCGTACTCATCATTCGCTTTCCCGTGGTTTATCCCCAAAGTCAAAAAAAAAGGATATTCCTCCGGCGCGAGGTCCGACCCCAGGAGGCCGTCCATAAAGTCGAGGGCGGGAACCCCGTCAATTTCCAGGATTGCGGAGCCATCAGCCTTGGTTACCTTGAAATAGTCGGAGGAAGGTCTGCATCCGTGGACAATCACACTGTCTATGGCGATGTCGCATGAAAAACCAAGAACCATGGCGTGATATCTGTCCACTCTGTCGCCCAGAAACTGCTCCGTGGGAGTAAAGATCTGGTCGCCCTGAAGGCCCGCTCCCATAATGTCGGGAAGAAATCCGAGCTGCTCTTCCATCCCCTCTAAAATTCTTGTAGCAGAAACAAGAGTGCCGCCTGAAGGCGATCTTTTTGTACTGTCGAAAAAAAGCAATAATTGGTCTTCAGGAGAAATGCCTTTGCCTGAGAGCGCCCTCCCGATACGGGATCCTGTCTCCCTTTCATCTCCGTCCAGTCCGTCTTCACAGATTGAATGAAAACTTGAGCCGTCCAGCCATACGCAGGCTACTCCTACCTGGTCTCCTCCGTAGCCGAAGCGGTCGTTGGTTATAATCCCGGTGGCGCCTCCGCCGAAAATCGCGCTGGTGTTTCCAGTCGCACGGGCAACCTCCTGCCTCACCGTCTCACGATCGTGACGGGCGGTACAAAAGAGCAGCAGCAAGTCGCAGGGATCCGCCCTGCCCGCCCTTTCAAGGGCATTTTTGGCCGCGTTTCTCCCAGCGATGGCGCTGTCAGGATGATCGCAATATCCGACTTCAATTTGCATGATTTTCACTCCACAGGCATAAGAGCCGCATTTCTCCCTTTAAAACAAGTCCTCTTAAACAGCCTTATTCTAAATGATTCCCTTACAATACGCAAATCATTAGTGTCCCAACGTTAGGAGACATAGGCATTGAAAAGCCATATCTGACAAGGGTTTCAAGGCATGCGACAATTTATCGATTTCAATTATTTTATAAAATTCGAGCCATGAATAATCAAGCACTTAGGCGTCGCAAACGGGCATTTTACAAAACATTGGGACACTAATGTACGCAAATATTAATTGATAAGAACTTGCTTTCTGTGAACGGCATTATAAGAAATGGGGACTTGTTGTTACAAAGATCTTTGCCACAAGATGTGGGATATTGCGCAAATCGCTCCGCTGAAGGCATTTGGCAACGTTCGTCCTATTGAGAAACCTCCTCTCTTCGCGGTCTAAGAAGATGGTGATCTTCATGGTACCTTTACATTTAGGACAGATTAAAGGATCGACCTCATATTTTTTTGAATCAGCGTTGCCCGGTTTTTCCTGAGAGCTTTATCGTTTTCCACCGTTTCAAGGATGCAGGAGATAAGATCATCACTGGCTTCTCTCTTGCGTTTGCCCGTGGGACATTGCTGTAATGACCATAGTAACAAACCATCTGTTCGCCCCTGTTGGGGATATGCGTGCACATTGCCGCCGTGGCTGTCGCGCTATTGAACTGGGGCTTGGAGGGCTTCCCAGTCGCTCCACCCCAATTCCTTTGACGAAGCGGTCAGTTTAGCAACACCGCTTTCTTCGTGCCTTGCCCGCAATAACCAGATTTTCATTCAAGAGGAATCCCGGATCTGCCATGTGGTAAATCCACTGGACCACTCCTATCACGTAGAATCTTTAACCGCGTCCATTATCCGCGAGGCGAAAAGGTTCTGGATGAAATTGAAGAGCTGGGAGGGGAGTGTATTCTCGTGGTGGCGGGCGTGTCATTCCTCCGGCCGATTACGACTTCCTTTACGAAAAGGGCGCCAAGGGGATCTTCGGCCCCGGAACCGCCATTACGGATTCCGAGGGTACCGTTTCAAACTTCTGGAAGAAAGGTATCTGTAAAGCAAAGGCGGAAAGCGGGATGATACAATCGTTCCCTGCACTTTTTCGATCTTCTGGTTCGGGCAAGTCTTTTGGACTTGCCAGTTTTTTATCTGGATTTCTGTCTGCGGCATGAGCCGTGCCGGGAAAACAACCGACTCCGCTCCTGATGGACGGAAAGGTTAAAAGCGAAAAAAACGGAATTCTGATTTAATCTGTGATACAAAGATAGAAACCCGGCGTATTGCAGGATTCGGTTTCCCCGGCCGGGATGGTATGAAATGTCTTCACTGATCCGGAGGCTGGAAAATGAAAATTGAACAGCGGGTATGGAACGAACAACAGGGATGGTCTCTCCAGGACGGATCGGACATTAAAAACAAGGTTCAACTGGTAATCGTTTTTGCCGCCGCGCAGATCCTGAAGGAAAAAGTCTTTTTAAAAGAGCTCAAAGACATGTATCCGCAGGCGCATCTTTTCGGATGTTCTACGGCCGGTGAGATATCCGGCACCAGTGTTTTTGACGACAGCCTGGTTGCCACGGCGATCCGGTTTGAAAAGACACGGGTGATGGGCGCTCAGATTGCCCTGGGAGATCCTCCGGACAGTTTTGAGGCAGGAAAGAGACTTGCGCAGACTCTCGACAGAGAAGATCTGCGTCATGTATTTGTTTTATCCGACGGTCTCAGCGTCAATGGAAGCGATCTGGTGAAAGGGCTGGTCGGCCACCTTCCGGCGGGCGTTACCATCACCGGCGGCCTTGCCGGAAACGGAGACCGTTTTGAGGAGACCTATGTTTTCTGGGATGATTTGCCTTCCCGCAATACGCTGGCGATTGCAGGATTGTACGGAAAGCATCTGAAGGTGGGCTACGGTTCCATGGGCGGATGGGACCCCTTCGGTCCGGAGCGCCTGATTACGAAATCAACGGGAAATCTGCTGTACGAACTTGACGGTAAATCCGCGCTGGATATTTACAAGAAGTATCTGGGAGAGCACGCCGGGGGACTTCCGGCGGCGGGACTTCTGTTCCCCCTGAGCATCCGCACGCGAACCGACGAGACGGGTATTGTACGAACCATCCTGGGTGTTAACGAAAAGGACAAGAGCATGACTTTTGCGGGAGATATACCGGAGGGGTCGTATGCCCGCTTCATGAAGGCAAATTTTGAAAGACTCATTGACGGCGCGAGCGAGGCGGCACTGCGCAGCCGGGACGGGTTGGCGGGAAGGGCTCCGGATCTGGCCATTCTCATCAGTTGCGTGGGGCGGAAGCTGGTGCTCAAGCAGAGGACGGAAGAAGAAGTGGAAGCAGTCAGTGAAGCGCTGGGCGCGTCTCCCGTTTTTACAGGGTTTTATTCTTACGGAGAGATTTCGCCGTTTGTCACCGGAGCGCCGTGCGCCCTGCACAATCAGACTATGACCATCACCACGTTTGCCGAGGTCTAAATCTTTCATGCCGTCGTCGAAAATACACAGACTGCTGGGCCGCCAGCTGAAAAAATTCTTTGGCGATTCGTTTTCCGTTCCGGTTAAGTGGCGTGGCTTTATTGACGCCGTCAATAGCGCTTACCACGAATCCGACATGGATCGGAACATGCTGGAGCGGTCTCTGGAACTGAGCTCCCAGGAGCTCTTGCAGACCAACTCGGAAATGCGGGCGATCTTTGAGGCGGTTCCCGATATCTTCTTCCGGATCGATGCGTCCGGAAAAATTCTCGACTGCAAGGCGGGCAGTACGACCCCCGATCTTTTTATTTCACGGTCCAATATGATTGGCAGGGCAATCGATGATATTCCTGTTGCTTCCGTCGCCTCTTTGTTTCGCAAGGCTGTTTTGGACGTAAGGCAAACGAAGGCGCCCGTCACGATCGAGTATTCTCTCTGGCGCCGTCAAACGGAATTTTTTTACGAAGCCCGGTGGATTCCCGTTGAGGAAGACCAAATCGTTATCGTCATCCGCAATATCACGGATCGAAAGTTTGCGGAAAACGCTTTGAGAAAAAGCGAAGAGTATTACCGGGAGTTGACTGCAAATTCATCTGACGTTCTTTACGTTGTGGACAAGACAGGAATCATCCAGTATGCCAGTCCGTCCGTTGAGCGTGTGACCGGCTATCGCCCGGACGAATTGATCGGCAAGAACAGCTTGTCTTTAATTGCTCCGGCAGACCATGCCAAAGCCGTCTTGGATTTCCGGCAGGCGCTCGCCACCCGGGACGTTTCTATCCCGAACAGTTTTCGCCTCCTGCATAAGAACGGCACCGAAATGATCATGGAGGGATTAGGTAAAAACCTTCTACATCATCCGGTCATTGCCGGTTTTGTCATGAATGTGCGCGATGTGACCGAACGCAGAAAAACACAAGACGCCCTGCAAAAAAGAGAGCAACAGTATCGTCAACTGGCGGAAATGGCCCACGATCTGATCATAGCCGTGGATTTAGATTTCAAGATTACCTTTGTAAACAAAGCTGTTTTATCCTTATCCGGCGGGCTTGACCTGGTCGGATCAAGTCTGTTGGATTTTACGCCGACGCATCTGCATGCGATGCAGTGGGAGATCATGAAAAAAAGGCAGGAAGGCTACGACGAAATGCTGTCTTTTGAGTATGAGCTTGTGCTTCCGGGGGGCGAAATGAAAATCTTCGATATCCGCGGTACGCTAATTACGGAAAACGACCAGCCCTCGGGCGTGTTGTTCATCGCCCGGGATGCCACCCAGCGCAGGCGAGCAGAAGAAGCACTGCAGGAAAGTGAGAAAAAGTACAGACTCCTGACCGAAAAAATGACTGATATCGTCTGGACGGCGGACATGAATCTCCGGACGACATATGTAACCCCGTCCATTTATCCTGTACTGGGCTTTACGCAGGAAGAAAGAATGGAACAGACAGTCGATGAGCAATTCACCCCCGAATCACTGGTGAGAGTGATGGACGCCCTGGCACGCGAATTTCCCCGGGACGAACAGGGAAATGCCGACCCTGATAGAAAAGCCACCCTGGTTCTGGAATATTATCACAAAGACGGCTCCACGCGCTGGATGGAGACGGTCATGAGCGGCCTGCGCGATGATCAGGGCAAACTGACCGGACTGCACGGGGTGTCGCGCGATATCACAGAACGGAAGAAAACGGAAGAAAAACTGCGACAAAGCGAGGAACTCTATACCAGGCTGGTTGACACCATGCCCGATGTTATTGTCCGTACGGACCTTGCGGGCAATATCCTCTTTGTCAATGACTATGCCTTCCAAATCAATGGTTACCGGCGGGATGAAATAGAAGGTCAAAACATTCTCCGGTTCATCGCCCCCGAAGATCATCAGTCGGCCGTTGAAGATCTGATGCACATGATGGAAGGCAACATTGTTCCCCATGAATATAATCTGCTGGCCAAAGACGGCAGAAAAATCCCCTTCGAGATAAACGGCAATGTTCTGCGAAACGAAGAAGGCGTTCCTTTTGGCGTGGTGGTGGTGGGACGCAACCTCAGTGAGCGAAAGCAGTCGGAAGGCATTATTCGCAAAAGTGAGGAGCGGTATCGGACGATTTTTGAAAGCACGGCGACAGCCAACATGATTCTGGCGGAAGACACGACCATTCTCATGGCTAATAACAACTTTGCCCTGCTTTCCGGATATTCCAAGCAAGAAATCGAAGGGAAACTCAGCTGGACGATGTTTGTACATCCCGACGATCTGGAAAGAATGATAAGCTATCACCTGGCGCGCCGGATGCACGGCGGATCGGCTCCTGCTTCCTATGAATTTCGATTTCTTAATCGCGCAGGCGAGATCAAGGAGATGTTCATCAGTGTCGCCGTGATTCCCGGAACTCGGGAAAATATTGTTTCTCTGGTTGATTTGACGGAACGGAAGCAACTGGAAACACAACTTCTTCAGGCGCAAAAGATGGAATCGGTGGGCCGTCTGGCCGGAGGCGTTGCACATGACTTCAACAATATGCTGAGCGTCATCATCGGCAATACGGAAATGGCCATGAACAAAATGAGGCCCTCGGAACCGTTGTACAAAACATTGCAGGATGTGCTCAACGCCGGGTTGCGTTCCGCCGACCTGACCCGCCAGTTGCTGGCTTTCGCCCGTCAGCAGACAATCAGCCCCAAAATCCTCGACCTCAACGATACGTTGGCCGGCATGCTCAAAATGCTGCAACGGCTTATCGGTGAAAACATCGATCTGGGCTGGCATCCTGGCCACAACTTGTGGCAGGTGAAAATCGATCCCTCTCAGGTCGACCAGCTTCTGGCCAATCTGGCCGTCAACGCCCGCGACGCCATCCATCAATCCGGAAGGATCACGATCGAAACCTCCAACGTAATCTGTGACGACGTCTACTGTGCGGACCGACCGGAATGCGTACCGGGCGATTACGTCATGCTGGCGGTCAGCGACAACGGCTATGGAATGAGCAAAGAGACGCTGACAATGATTTTTGAACCGTTTTTTACGACTAATAAGGAAGGGCAGGGAACCGGTCTCGGACTGGCTACGGTGTACGGCATTGTCAAACAGAATAATGGATTCATCAATGTTTACAGCGAGCCCGGAGTGGGAACGACATTCAAGATTTATTTACCCCGTAACACGGAACATGATGATGCGCCTGAGGATAAAAAAATTGAAACCGATTTGCCCGGCGGAAACGAAACCATTCTGATTGTAGAAGACGAGATAACGGTATTAAGTCTGACACAGGCCATGCTGGAAGCCCTGGGCTACAACGTCCTGGCGGCCGGAAACAAAGACCTGGCTTTTCATCTGGTCCAAAACCATGCGGGGGCAATCGATTTGCTGCTGACGGATATCGTGATGCCGGATATAAACGGGAAAGAACTGGCGGAAAGGATGGCACACCTGAAACCGGGGATGAAGTGTCTTTACATGTCCGGCTATACGGCGGATGTCATTGCCCGCCAGGGAATTCTGGAAGAAGGCATTCATTTTATTTCCAAACCTTTCTCTCTGCGTGATCTGGCGAACAAGATCAGAGCCGTACTGGAAGCGTAAAGCGCAAACAAAGCGGGGAACGATCGCCCGTGAGCGACCATTCCCCCGCCGGTTTCGCCTTCTTTTTTCCGTCGCGACCGGATTTACTTCTTTTTCAGTCCCGCCAGCGTCGCTTCCGAATGTTTCTGGGCCGGAACCGGAGGCCTTACGGCCCGCGGTGTTTCTCCGAAAGCATCGACATTATTCAGTTCGGCCATGACGGTTCTGAAACCGGAGTCGAAAGAAAAGGCTCGAACCGGTTTGTCGAAAATGATGCCCCTGCCGAACTGCGCCACAACTGACGCGCTCTTTGGGGATGTAAGTGGGATGTAAGGGACGCCCGTAAAATACTAAGTTTCGCTTATTCCATTAACCGATACCCGTTTTCTTTGGCTATGAGCTTGCCTCTTTCCACACTGTAACCGACACCTGGCGCACTGATACCGATTCG
>Ga0302237_1001443_pt1 | contig 16910 bp, 13 predicted proteins | sample AAG_UR_Ala_MG_FD_193530 | JGI IMG/M metagenome (GOLD analysis project Ga0302237, IMG submission 193530) | Enriched activated sludge microbial communities from anaerobic digester in WTTP, New Holstein, Wisconsin, United States - AAG_UR_Ala | ecosystem: Engineered > Bioreactor > Anaerobic >... | reverse complement strand
GGGAGGTGCGCTGGCGGTTTGGCCGGGCCTTCCCGCCAGCTTCGTTTTTCTCGGTGCCCGGTGGCTGGCGGGGCGGAGCCGAATGCCGCGTGGAGGAGAACTGGGATGGTGCGAACTTGGCCCGAGGACGAACTGCGGGCGTTGCCGCTGGAGGCGTTCGACGAGCGGTATCGGCGGTACCGGTTGAGCGTGCCGGAGGCGGAGCGGGCGATGGCGGGCTCGCTGCGGCGGTACGGTCAGATGTCGCCGGTGGTGGTCTGCGAGCGGGAGGAGCGGGCGGTGCTGGTGGACGGGTTCAAGCGGTTGGCGGCGGCGCGGAGCCTGCGGGGGCTGGGGACGCTGCTGGCGCGGCGGGTGGAGCTGGACGAACGATCGGCCAAGGCGGCGGTGTACGCGTTGAACTGTGTGGGGCGGCAGCCGCAGGAATTGGAAGAGGCCTGGATCGTGCAGGCTTTGGTGCGTGCGGACGGGTTGTCTCAGGTGGAGGTGGGCGGTGTCCCCGCGACCTGCCTGTACGACTGCATGAAGGTCGTGGTCTCACGGCACGAAGACGACCAGCCGATCTATCATCCTCGCTTCCTGGCCTTCGCCACGCACTACGGTTACCGTCCGGTGGCCTGTCGTCCCCGAGTTGTGAAAAAGCGGGACGGGTTCGCTTATTGACGGCGGACCATCACTTTGGTAGCCTTGATGCTATGCCGAGATCTGCCCGAGTTGCTCCCGGTGGGATGGTGTTCCACGTTCTGAACCGTGGCGTGGGCCGTATGCGTCTATTCGATAAGGAAGGCGATTACGAAGCGTTTGAACGGATTGTCGAGGAGACACAGGAAACCCGGCCGATGCGGATCTGTGCCTATTGTCTGATGCCCAATCATTGGCACTTCGTGTTGTGGCCAGAGCATGACGGCGATCTGGCGGCCTTCATGCAGCGTCTGACGATTACGCACGTTCGGCGTTGGCAGGAACACCGGGGACAGGTGGGCCTCGGTCATCTTTACCAGGGTCGCTACAAGTCCTTCCCCGTCGAGACGGACGAGTATTTCTATCACGTGACTCGCTATGTCGAGCGAAACGCTTTGCGGGCCGGCCTTGTGGCTTCGGCTGAGCAGTGGCGATGGTCCAGCCTTTGGCGCCGCGTTCATGGTTCCCGGGAGCAAGTCGCCTTTCTCAGTCGCTGGCCGCTGCCGCAACCTCGCAACTGGGAATCGCTGGTCAATCAACCGCAGTCCAAGGACGAGATCGAGGCCATCCGACGCTGCATCCGGCGCGGGCGGCCATACGGTTGCCAACCGTGGGTCGAGAGAACCGCAAGTCAGTTGGGACTGGAATCAACTCTTCGGGCACCGCATCGACCGCGCCGCACTCCGAGATCAGTAACCGACCCAACGTAAGCGAACCTGTCCCGCTTTTGCCCTCGCTTGAAGTGGAGGACACGATATGCTCGGAAAGTGGATGCAACTTGCCGTGCGGGTGGCCTACACGATGGCCGCTCTTCTTGTGACGACCTACCCCAACGCTCCGGCCGCGACGATCGAGTTGCGCGTCGTCGAGCGGCAAGGCGTGGCACGCGTGGCCGAGCCGGTAACGTTTGCGGTGCCGTTTCCCAAGGGCGACCTGCACAGCGCGGAACAAGTGCGACTCCTGCGCGACGGCCAGGAAGTCCCGGCTCAATTCCGGGCCGCCGGGCTGTGGCGTCCGGAAGAGAGCATCCGCTGGTTGCTGGTGGATCTGCAGACCGACCTCGGCGACAACGACCGGCAGGCGTACACGCTCGAATACGGTGACGGCATCTCCGCCCGCGCCGAGCCGGAGGCGGCTGTTCGCATCGAGGAGAGCGACGAAGCGTACGCGGTGGACACCGGGGCCGCCCGGTTCCAAATCAGCCGGAAAGCGTTCGACCTCTTCCACGAGGTGCGACTGGCCGACGGCACGATCGTCGTGTCGCAGTCGGATGGCTCTCAGCCTCGACACGGGGCCGTGGTGCGGGGGCTGAAGACCATGGTGACGCGGGCCATTCCCGCCTGGACGAACAAGGGCCGTTCGCACCTGATCTACGTAACGAGTGCTCCGCAGGCCGGGCTGGAAGACTATACCTTGCGCTTTGCGTCGGCCCGCGAGTACGAGGTGACCGGCGCGAGCGTCAACGATTCAACCATCTTGGAACGCGGACCGCTGCGGAGCGTGATCCGGGTGAGAGGCTTCTTGGGTTCAGCCGACGCGCCGGTGCTGGAGTACACGGCGTGGTACCACTTCCACGCCGGCAGCGGACGCGTGAAACTGGTCTTTACGCTGGAGAACAATAATCACGGCGGGCGCACCTCGACCGGCAACGCTCGCAATGCCGACATCGGCGGCATCAACCGGCCGATCTCGCTGTGGGCTTCGCTGTTTTACATGGAGGCGCTGGCGCGCTACGTGGAGATGTTCCCCGATGATGCGGCGGCCCGGGCCTATTTCCTGGCCCACGCCGAGACGCTGCGCAAGGGCGCCGATCCCGAGCACGAAATCCTGTACACGATCACGCCGCAGTCCGATGGCAGCGTCGTGGGCCGCGGCACGTGCAGTCATTACAACATCCTGCCGGCGGACGTGTTGTCGCTGGCCTACCGGATGACGGACCGAACGGAGGATCTGGCCGCAGCGCGGCGCTGCTTTGCCTACGGCGTCCAGCACGCCAACGGCGAAGGCGGCGGGCCGACCGATTACCAGGTACACAGCGCCAACGGAGCGTTGCACGGGAATGTGTTCATGGCGGTCGAGAAGTATTCGCAAGGAGGCTACTGACGATGCGGCTCGCACTGGGGTTGCTTGGGCCTCTGTTTGCCTTGCTGTGCTGCCATTCGTCGGCGCGATCGCAGGACACGCCGCTCGCCGTCCAAGTCGTCGAAAACCATCAAACGTTCTGGCGGATCGTTTCGCCGTCGATGGCCTGCGCCGGGGTGCCGCATGCGATCGAGGAACTGCGCAAGTACGTCGAACGGATCAGCGGCGCGAAGCTATCCGCGGACACAGATCCGCAAGGCGGTCCGGTGATCGTTGTCGGGCTGCGCCGCGATCTGGTGGAGAGCGACCGGGACGCGCTGCCGCCGCCCGCCCAGGGCTACGACGGGTATGCGATCGCCATCCGCGGCGGCGTCGAACCCAAGGTTCTCATCGCCGGCGAGAACGCCCGCGGGACGATCTACGGCGTCTACGAACTGCTGGAACGCTGGGGCTGCCGCTGGTTCTATCCAGTGCAAGACCCGGCAGACCGGGAAGTTGTTCCCCACGCGGCGTCGCTACGGCTGAGCATTGGCGCATGGGCCGCCGCCTCGCCCATGAAGTATCGCATCTACAACGGCGACGCATGGTACTTCGACATCCGGCCGGACAACGCGATCAAGCAGGTCGATCACGCCGCGAAGGTCCGCTGCAATATGATCGGATGGCAGTGCGCTCACAACAGGCCGTTGGCACAGCAATACGACGCACTTCGGCAACAGGGCGTACTCGGGGAGATCGAGAAGCGGGCGATGACGCTGCACGGGCCGGCCCACTCGTTCGATCTTTTTCTTCCCAACGAGCTGTTCGCCGAGCATCCCGAATGGTTCGGCATGCGCGACGGCCGGCGCGTTACTCAGGACTTCTTTGGCGCCCAGTTCTGCTGGTCCAATGCCGAGGCTCGGAAGGTCTTCAGCGAAAACGTGGCAAGTTTCGCCCAGCAGACGCCGCTGATCGAGATCTTGCTGCTCGTGCCGTTTGACGGCGGGCGGGCGTGCGACTGCTCGGAATGCCGCGCGGCCGGTGCCAGCAACAGCCTGATGTCCGTGATGCACGACGTGATCGAGCGCGTCCAGCCGGTTCGGCCCGACTTGCTCGTCGAAACCGCCGGCGGGTATCCGCCCATGATCGAGCCGCCGACGGCGGCCAAGATCCATCCTCGCTTGCGCATTGCATGGGCCCACTGGGCGCGCTACATGGCCTACGGCTATGGCGATCCCCGTTACGGGCACAAGAAGAACCTGGAGGCCTGGCAAGAGGCAGTCGGCGGCCGAGTGACCGTTGTCCAGTACTACAGCGACAACTTCTCCGAGCCCTGGGTCATGCCGCCGTTTGCGATCGCGGTCCGGAGCGACCGTCAGTATCTGCTGGAACACGGTATCGATTCCATCTACTTCCTGATCTATCCACCGGGCTACTGGTGGAACCACAGTCTGAACACGTATCTGGCCGGCCGGTGTTTCTACGATGATTCGCTGGATCCGTTCGCGCTGATTCGGGATTACGCAGCGAGTTACTACGGCCCCGAGGCGGGGCCGCTTTTGGCACAGTACTGTGACCAATGGGCTCGTGATCCCGACCTGGGGTACCGGGTCCGCGGCGGCACCAACCGGCAGGACCGAGAAACCCTCGCGGCTCAACGCCGGGCACTGATCGATCCGGCCATTCACTCGACCGTGAATGACGCCGTGCGTGCGTATCGTGTCAGCAAAGTTGCCGCTCTGCATGCGCTGGCCGAGCGTCTGGCCGAGTGCCACCACCTGCGGCACCAAGTCCAGTGGGCTCGTCACCAGGGCGATTTCGAGCGGGCCGGCAAACTCCTGGAAACGGCTCGCGTCGCCACCGACGGCGTGCTGGCCTTCGGTTCCGAGTTGGCCGCCCGCGACCAAGGGCTGCTCGACAAAAACGATGTCGCCGGTGTCATCAAGCTCGTCATGAAGAACTGGATCGACGCGGAGGGCAAGGCGATCTCGGCCCAAGACCGGAGGATCAACGAAGCGGAAGTCCGCAGCGACATCGAATCGTTGTCTTGCAGGTAGGTTTTCTAGCAGCTATACTCACCCCCAGACTGCCGTGCCTTCCGTCGAACGCACCAGGAGGGTTTCCGTGATGTCGTTGCCCAACATCAGCAGCGGATTTGGGAAAGGTCCCCCATGAAGATATCCACCAAGATCCAGCCGGCCCTCGCGGGCCTGACGCCGGCTGTCTCCGTTCGGCGCAGGTCTTCCGACCTCGCCGAAACCGCCGGCCGCAGGTCTCCTCGGCGAACTTGGGAGACCTGCGGTCGGGCCCGTGCTGCGGCCGGGAGACCGCAGCGGCGTCCACGGGGGCCAAGCTCACCGGTCAGACCGCTCGGGACTACCTGCACTCCAGCGAGCTGATCGTCGCCGGGCTGCGGCGGGCGAACGAACTGTACCAACCCGACGGGTTGCCGATCGTCTTCGATTTGCAGCTGGAGGCCGAGGTGCTGGGTTGCGGGCTGCGGTGGGCCGAGCAGACTCCGCCGTCGGTTTGCACGCACCCGCTGGAGCAGGGCCGGTCGCTGCTGTCGTTGCCGGTGTTCGACGCCCGCATGGGCCGCTTTCCGCTGGTCATGGACGCGCTGCGCACCCTGAAGCAGGAGATCGGCGACGAGGTGGCAATGTACGGGCTGCTGTGCGGCCCGTTCACGCTGGCCCTGCACCTGCTGGGCAACGGAAGTCATGTGCCGCGCCGAGTGCGACAACATCTGCATCGACGAGAACATCGCCCTGGAGCGGATCCGCGACTTTACTCGCAGCCGCAACAAATCGTTCGGCGGGAATCTCAAGCTGACCACGGTCCTGCTGCTGGGCGACGAAGAAGCGACTGGGGGTGAAAAACATCCCGACGATCTGCCTCGACGGCACGGTGGCCTTCAGTTCGATCATCCCGGATCAGAATACGCTGGTGGCGACCATCGAAGCCAAGATCGCGGAGAAGAAATCCACGTAGGCGAGTATCTCCGAGACTCGCGCCCGGTCTCAGAGGTGCGGCGACGCTTGGGGGGACGCCAGCCTTTCTCATTGAGCTTTCACCCGTTTTTTGGCCAAGGTCTTCTGGCGTCTCTGCCGTGTTGACGGAAGTCCCGCCTCGTGGTAATCTCTTCGGCATGGTATACGCTCTCTTCCCTCGACTGCCCTTAGTGATTGCGGAGTCAGGACGACCTTGACGCAAGCTCCACCCACCCCATTGGCCACTCGTTTTGAAGACCTTGGCCTCTCGCAAGTGATGCTGGATTCCTTGCGGCAGGCCCGCTACGACACCCCCACTCCCATCCAGGCGGGCATGATCCCCCTGGCGTTGAAAGGACTCGACGTCAGCGGTCAAGCGCGGACCGGCACGGGCAAGACGGCGGCCTTTCTGATCCCGATCTTGGAACGGTTGAAACCGAGCCGCGAGGCGTCCGGGCCGCAGGCGCTGATCCTGACGCCGACGCGGGAACTGGCCGTCCAGGTCCGCGACGAGGCGGATAAACTGACGTACGGCCGCAAGGTACACTGCGTGGCCATTTACGGCGGCAAGCCGATCCGGGGCCAGATCGAAAAGCTGGAACGCGGCGCCCAGATCATCGTCGGTACGCCGGGCCGCGTGCTGGATCACATGTCGCGGGGCACGCTGAAATGGGACGATTTGTGGTGCGTGGTGCTGGACGAGGCCGACCGCATGCTGGATATCGGCTTCCGCCCGGACATTGAAAAGATCCTCCGCCGCTCCCCCAAGGAGCGGCAGACGTTTCTGCTGAGCGCCACCGTGCCGCCGCCCATCCTGCACCTGGCACGCCGCTACATGCGCGACCCGCAGTCGCTGGACTTCTCGCCGCAGAATCTGGCCGTGGAAACCATCGACCAGTACTACTTCACGGTCGAACACGAAAAGAAATTCGAGTTGCTGGTGCGGCTGCTGATGCGCGACAAGCCGCGGCAGGCCATTGTCTTTTGCCGCACCAAGCGGGGCACGGAGCGGCTGTACCAGCGGTTGAGCAAGCTGACGTCGAAAGTCGAGTGCATCCACGGCGACATGCAGCAATCGGCGCGCGACCGGGTCATGGGAATGCTCCGCGGCGGCAAACTGCGGGTGCTGATCGCTACCGACGTGGTGGGACGCGGCATCGACGTCACCGGCATCTCGCACATCATCAACTTTGATATTCCCCAGTTCTGTGACGACTATGTCCACCGGGTCGGCCGCACCGGCCGTATGGGCCGCGAGGGCATGGCCTACACGTTCGTCGAGCCGGACCAAGGCTTCGAGCTGACAAGGATCGAGCAACGGATCAACCAGTTGCTGAAGCGCGACGAGATCCGCGGCGTGGAAGCGGGTCCGCCGAGGGTGGAAGAACCGGCGGAGGGCGAGCAGCCGGGCGAAGGCGTCAAGCGCAAGCCGCCGCCGTTCGGCCCGCGCCGGCCCCGCGTCCGCCGGGGGATGTAGCGGCGCCGGGACGAACGCCGCGCAGGTGCCCCTATGCCCGACACGCGCCGACATCGTGGCCCGCACCCGGAGGACGCCGAACTGTTTGCGCCTGCGTCGTGGCCGGCGTTGCGTGCCGCCACGGCCGATTTGTCCTGGCTCCTTTCTCGCGGCTATGCCGAGCCCTCCTCGCTCAAGCTGGTCGGCGACCGCTTTCAGCTGACCGAGCGGCAGCGGACCGCGGTCATGCGCTCCGCGTGTTCGGATCAAGCCCTTCAGCATCGCCGGCAGACCCAAGTGCCCGCGGAGCGAATCGCCGGCGAGCGTCTGGATATCGACGGGTTCAATGTCCTGACGACGGTCGAGGCCGCCTTGGCGCACGGGGTGATTTTGGGCGGACGCGACGGCTGCTATCGCGACATGGCCAGCATGCACGGCAGCTATCGCAAAGTAGACGAGACCGAACCGGCCTTGACGCTGATCGGCGAAGTCCTGAACGAATTCCGCCCGGCCGAGTGCTGCTGGTACCTGGACCGTCCCGTGTCGAACAGCGGCCGCGTGCGGACTCGCCTGGAGCGGCAGGCGGCCGAACGGGGCTGGCCGTGGCAGGTCGAACTGGCCGGGAACGTCGATTCGGTTCTGGCCGTTTCCCCGCACATCGTCGCCACCGCCGACTCGGTGATCCTCGACCGCTGCCAGCGCTGGTTCAACGCCGCCCGGGAAGTCGTCTCACGCCGTCTGCCAAACGCCGTCATCGTTCGCTTCGGTTTTCGCGTCCATACCTTGCCAACGCAGCCGCCTATCGGGTAGCTTGTTCGGTGTGCGGTGCGAAAGCTCGGCAAATCCTAGCAAGAATAAGGGCGTATTGCATGGCCAGCTCTGCGGAACGGCGGTTTTCGATCGGCGTGGATTACGGGACCAACAGCGTGCGGGCGCTGGTCGTGGATGTGGCGGACGGGTCCGAGGTCGGCGCGTACGTCTACAGCTATCCCAGCGGCGAGGCGGGGATTCTGCTGGACGCCAAGGACCCTAACCTGGCGCGCCAGAACCCGGCCGACTACATCGAAGGGTTTTACGTCTCGGTCAAACGGGCCGTCAACGGGGCCAAGAAAGATCCGGGCTTTGGCCCGGACAAGGTGATCGGCATCGGCGTCGATACGACTGGTTCCACGCCGATTCCCGTCGATCAGACGGGCATGCCGATTGCCCTGCAGCCGGAGTTTCAAAAGGATCTGGCGGCTCACGCCTGGCTGTGGAAGGACCACACCGGACATGCCGAGGCGGCCGAGATTACGGCCAAGGCGGCGGAGCACCCGGATCACTACTTGAGCAAATGCGGCGGGACCTATTCCAGCGAGTGGTTCTGGTCCAAGATCCTGCACTGCAAACGAACGGCTCCCAAAGTGTTTGCGGCGGCATACACCTGGGTGGAACTGGCCGACTTCGTCCCGGCGTTCATCACGGGCGACACCAACCCGCAGGCGCTGCGGCGGGGCATCTGTGCGGCGGGCCACAAGGCGATGTACAACGACCTCTGGGGCGGGTTGCCCAGCGAGTCGTTCCTGGCGTCGTTGGACCCGGACCTGGTGAAGGTCCGCCAGCGGAACGCGAACCGGGCCGTCCCGGCAGATCAGAAGGCGGGCGGACTGACGGCCGAGGCGGCCAAGAAAGTCGGCTTGCCGGCGGGCATCCCGGTGGCCGTGGGGGCGTTCGATGCCCACCTGGGCGCCGTGGGCGCGGGGATCAAGCCCGGCACGCTGGTGAAGATCATCGGCACCAGCACCTGCGACATGCTGGTCGCGCCGCTGGACAAGCCGCTGCCGGACGTGCCCGGCCTGTGCGGCATCGTCCCCGGCTCGATCGTGCCCGGCATGTACGGATTGGAAGCCGGCCAGTCGGCGGTGGGCGATATCTTCAACTGGTTCGTCAGCCGCCTGGCGCCGGACAAGTACACGGCCAAGGGCGATCCGCACGCGAATCTGACGCGCGACGCCCAGCGGCTGCAGCCGGGCGAAAGCGGCCTGCTGGCGCTGGATTGGAACAACGGCAACCGCACGATCCTGGTCGACCCGCTGCTGACCGGCCTGCTGGTCGGGCAGACGCTGCACACCTCGGCGGCCGAGGTGTACCGAGCGCTGGTCGAGGCCACGGCCTTCGGCGCGCTGACGATCATCAACCGCTTTGAAGAATACGGTGTGAAGGTCAAGGACGTGGTCAATTGCGGCGGGATTGCCGAAAAGAATCCGTTCGTGATGCAGATCTATGCCGACGTCTGCAACCGGCCGATGAAGATCAGCCGTTCGCCGCAGACCTGCGCCCTGGGCGCCGCCATCTTCGGCGCGGTCGTGGGCGGGGCTTACAAGAAAGTCGAACAGGCCCAGCGGAAGATGACCGGCGTCAAGGACACGGTGTACCAGCCGATCAAGAAGCACGCGCAGGTCTACGCCGACTTGTATCCGTTGTACCGGCGGCTGCACGACGCGTTCGGCACGACCGGGAAACAGGAACCGCTGGACCGCGTGATGAAGGAGCTGATCGCGATCCGCAACCGGGTGAGGAAAGGCTAGAGTTTTGGAGTGCGGCGCCTTGTCACCGCTTTGGGCAGCGGCCGGGAGCGCGATGGTGGATGGGGTTCAGGAAACACAGCAGGGCGCCTGAACACGACGCGGCGCTCATTGCGTCGCGGTCGAGCCAACGCGGCGACAAGGCGCCGCACTCCAAAATGCGTTCAGGAACACAAGGAACTTGCCGGCAACCGTGCGAGGCGGGTTGCAGCCGCAGGCCGAGGCTAGACACGCTAACAAGACCGAAATGGGAGACCTTCGGTCGGCGGTTTCGGCGGGGTCGGAGACCCGCGCCGAATGGTGGATTGCGGCCGCAGGCCGCGTTTCGAGACGCACAATCATGCTCGAAGACCTCAAAGATCAAGTCTGTCAGGCCAACGTCGATCTGGCGGCTTGTGGACTGGTGACGCTCACTTGGGGCAACGTCAGCGGCATCGACGGCGACCGAGACCGCGTGGTGATCAAGCCCAGCGGCGTGCCTTACGAGCGGCTGCGGCCGGCCGACATGGTGGTCGTGGATCTGGAAGGCTGCGTCCTGGAGGGCGATCTGCGCCCGTCCTCCGATACGCCGTCTCACGTGCTGCTGTATCGGCATTTCGACGGCGCCGGCGGGATCACGCACACGCACAGCCGGCATGCCACCATGTTTGCCCAGGCCCGTCGGGAAATCCCGTGCCTGGGCACAACGCACGCGGATCACTTCTTCGGCACCGTGCCCGTCACGCGGCCGCTGAGCACGGAGGAAGTCGAAGCGGATTACGAAGGCAACACCGGCCGGGTGATCGTCGAGCGTTTCGCGGATCTGGACCCGCGAGCCATGCCGGCCGTGCTGGTCGCCGGCCACGCCCCGTTCACGTGGGGCAAAGACGCGGCGGAGTCGCTGAACAACGCGGCAGCTCTGGAGGCTGTCGCCGAGATGGCTCTCGGCACGTGGCTCCTTGACTCGCAGGCGCCGCTGCTGGAAGCTTATGTACTGAACAAGCACTACCAACGCAAACACGGGCCGGAGGCATATTACGGACAGAAGTGACGCCCTTGGGAAATTTGAATCAGAACTGAGTTCCATCTTCAAGAATCCTCAAGATGATCGACTTGCAGCCATTGGAAGTCTGGTTTGTGACCGGCAGCCAACATTTGTATGGCGACGAGGCGTTGAAGAAAGTCGCCGAGCATTCCCAAATCATTGCCAAGTCGCTGGCGGATTCGGCCGAGGTCCCCGTCAAGGTGGTCTTCAAGCCGGTCCTGACCACGCCGCAGGCGATTAACGACGTCTGCCTGGAGGCGAATCGCGCTCCGAACTGCATCGGGCTGATCGCTTGGATGCACACGTTCTCGCCGGCCAAGATGTGGATCGCGGGATTGCGCACGCTGAACAAACCGTTTGCGCACCTGCACACGCAGTTCAACCGCGACATCCCCTGGTCGACGATCGACATGGACTTCATGAACCTGAACCAATCGGCGCACGGTTGTCGCGAGTTCGGGTTCATCTGCAGCCGGATGCGGCTGGCACGCAAGGTCGTCGTCGGGCACTGGCAGGACGGCGAGGTATTGCAGCGGCTGGGCGTCTGGGCGCGGGCGGCGTGTGCCTGGCACGATGCCCAGGGCGGCAAAATCGCCCGTTTCGGCGACAACATGCGCGAAGTGGCCGTGACCGAAGGCGACAAGGTCGAAGCCCAGCTCCGGCTGGGCTGCTCCGTCAACGGCTACGGCGTAGGAGATGTCGTGGGGTACATCCGGGCCGTGACCGACGCCGACATCGACCGGCTGACGGCCGAGTATGACGCGCAGTATGACGTCGCTCCGTCACTGCGTCCCGGCGGCGACGCACGGCTCGCGTTGCGCGAGGCGGCGCGGATCGAAGCCGGCTTGCGGGCCTTTCTGCAGGCCGGCCAATTCAAAGCGTTCACCGACACGTTCGAGAACCTGCACGGACTGCGGCAGTTGCCGGGTTTGGCCGTCCAGCGGCTGATGGCCGACGGCTACGGTTTCGGGGCCGAGGGCGATTGGAAGACGGCGGCGTTGGTGCGGGCGATGAAGGTCATGGCGGCCGGACTGCCGGGCGGGACATCCTTCATGGAGGACTACACCTACCACCTGGACCCCGCCGGGATGAAAGTGCTGGGCGCGCACATGCTGGAGGTCTGCTCGTCGATCGCCGCCGGCCGGCCGTCGCTGGAGATCCACCCGCTGGGCATTGGCGGCAAGGAGGATCCCGTGCGCCTGGTGTTCGACGCGGCGGCCGGGCCGGCGCTGAATGCGTCGATCCTGGACTTGGGCAGCCGCTTCCGGCTGCTGGTGAACGAAGTGGACGTGGTGCCGCCGGTTCAGCCGCTGCCCAAACTGCCGGTGGCGCGCGCGCTGTGGGTGCCGCTGCCGGACTTGAAGACCGCGGCCGCCGCCTGGATCCTGGCGGGCGGGGCGCATCACACGGGCTTCAGCCAGGCGCTCACCGCCGAACACCTGGAAGATTTCGCCCAGATGGCCGGCATCGAGTTCCTGCTGATCAACTGCGACACGAAGCTTGCGGAATTCAAGAAGGAACTGCGTTGGAACGAAGCGTATTACCTGTTGGCAAACGGATTCTGACCTTTTGGAATGTGGCGGCACGTCGCCGCGCTGCAAGGAGAGGATTGATGATGCGAGCTGCACGTTTACACGGTCCGCGCGATTTGCGAATTGAAGACGTTCCCCATCCCGGCGATCCGCCTCCGGGGCAGGTGCTGTTGCGCGTCGAGGTGGTGGGCATTTGCGGCTCGGACCTGCACACGTACCGGCACGCGCGGATCGGCGATACCAACCTGGGCGGCCCGCTGATTCTGGGACATGAGTTTGCCGGGGTCGTCGAGAAGGTTGGTCCGGGCGGCCTGGACGGCCACGGCCACCCCTTGCAGCCCGGCGCGCGCGTGGGTGTCGATCCCGCGCAGCCCTGCGGCCGTTGCGAATGGTGTCTGCGCGGCGACCCGAACATTTGCCCGCACATCGTCTTCTGCGGGCTGTATCCGTACGAAGGCGCGCTGCGGCCGTGGATGCACTTCCCAGCCGCAAATTGCTTTCCCGCCGGCGAGAAGATCGACGCCACGACTGCCATGATGCTGGAACCGCTGGGCATCGCCATCCACTCGCTGGACCTGGCCAAGATCCGCTTGGGCGAGTCCGTGGCGGTGATCGGCACCGGTCCCGTCGGGTTGTGCATCCTGCGGCTGGCGGTGGCCGCGGGCGCAGGTCCGGCCTTCGCCGCCGATATCTTGCCCTGGCGCGTAAGTTTGGCCGCCCAATATGGACCGGCGGTGGCGTTTGACAGCCGCGAGACGGATTTCGTCAAAGCCGTGCTCGAGGCCACCCACGGCCGCGGCGTGGATGTGGCCTTCGAGGTGGCCTACGGCGGCGAGGCGGCGCAGCAAGCCGCCGAGATCCTCGCCCCCGGCGGGCGACTGCTGGCCGTCGGCATCGACGAGGACGACCGCTTCCTCTTGAAGCACTCGACGCTCCGCCGCAAAGGCCTGACCATCAAGATGGTCCGTCGCATGAAGCACACCTACGACCGCGCGGTGCAACTGGTCGAACAAGGCCAGATCGACCTGAACGCGCTCGTCTCGCACCATTATCCGCTGGCCCAAGCCCCGGAAGCGTTCACCGCCGCCGCCGACTATCACGAGGGCGTCGTGAAGGTCGCGGTGGATTGCCAGGCGTAATGCGCGGACTTCCGTAATGGCCGGCCGCGCGGTCTACGCCCAGGCCGATGTCAGATGGACGTTTTGCCGATCCGTCCTGCACCTGGAAAGTTTATTTGTGGAAAGGAACACGAATCATGAAACGGAACGCGAGGGCCCGCGTGGCCGCTGTTGGCGGGTTGCGCATCCAGTCAGCGGCGCGATCTTCGCCGCTGGTTCCCTGTGTCCCGCGATGGACTCGGCGAGCGATGCTCATTCGCACGGCCCAAGCGGCGGCGGGTCTGGCCGCAGCGTGTCGTCTGCGGGAGGCGCCGGCGACCGCCAGCGAAGCCCCCCCGGATCAAGCGATTTGGGATGCGCACGTGCATTTGACGGGCGTCGCCGGTTCCGTCGAACAGCGCGTGGACGGCCTGTTGAAGATCGCCGGCCGGGTAGGGATCGAACGCCTGGTCTTCTGCATGGGGACGTCCTTCGTGCCCGATCCTTCGCCGGAGGAGCTGCGCAAGCAAAACGACGAGGTGCTGCGCGCCATCGCCCACGCGCCGAACCGCGTGCTGGGCATGGTCTACGTCAATCCGAAACAGACGCAGGCGAGCCTGGACGAGATGGAACGTTGCGTGCGCTCAGGCCCGATGGTCGGCGTCAAGCTGTGGATCGCGATGGAGTGCAGCCGGCCGGAACTGGACCCGATCGTGCGCCGCGCAGTGGAGTTGAAAGTTCCCTTGCTGCAACACGCCTACGACCGCACGGCAGGCAACATGCCCGGCGAATCGAGTTGCGGCGACGTGGCCATCCTGGCGGCTCGCCACCCCGACGCCTCGTTCATTTGCGCCCACACGGGCAACGATTGGGAACGCGGTATCCGCACGATCCGCACCGTCAACAACGTCTGGTCGGAAGTCTGCGGCTCCGATCCGACGGGGGGATTCGTCGAAATGGCCGTGCGGGAGTTGGGCGCCGAGCGGGTGATCTATGGCAGCGACGCGGGTGGCCGCAGCTTCGCCTCGCAGTTGGCCAAAGTGTACAGCGCCGACCTGCCGGAGGGAGCCCAGCGGCTGATCCTGGGAGACAACATCCGGCGACTGCTCAGTCCGGCACTGGCTGAGAAGGCGTAGGACCGCCGAACAAATGAGTGTCGCATTGTCGCCTTTCGCTCCCAGGCCGTGCTAACGTTGCTTCCCGCGCGTCACCCTCGCGGCGAAGTCGCGAGCCCGGTGACGGACTTCGGCCGCTGGGCCCCCAGCAGGATCCGGGTCAGCTCGCCGCCCTGGAAGCTCCAAAGTCTTGGGGAGTCAAGCCTTTGTCGCCGAACCTGTCAGCCCAGAGCCGATTTGAAATAGTGTGTCATGTGCCCGGCTTCCTGTGAGCAGCGTGTTATCATGTGGGAATGAAACCCTGCTGGTTTTGCTGGCGTACCTGCACCGCGAAGTGATTCCAGGCGGCCAGACGATCCATCGGCCAACATTGAATTCTGTACGTCTGAGCCCGCGATGTTCCTCTCCTGGGGAGAAAATGCAGTGACGCTGACGGACGCGGACTTGCGAGAAGTCGATCGAGTGGTGGACCTGCTGGGCGCTTGCCGCAGTTTGCTGTTCATCACCGGGGCGGGAATCTCGGCTGATTCCGGATTGCCGACGTATCGCGGGATTGGGGGCCTGTACGATGCGGACCTGACCGAGGACGGACTGGCCATCGAGGACATCCTGTCGGGGCCGATGATCCGGCAAGATCCGGAGCTGACGTGGAAGTACTTGATCCAGATCGCCCGCGCGGCGCGCGGGTCTCGGTACAACCGCGGGCACGAAGTGATTGCCGAAATGGAGCGGCATTTCGAGCGGGTCTGGACGTTGACGCAGAATGTGGACGGATTCCATCGCGCGGCTGGTTCTCAGAACCTGATCGAGATCCACGGCGATCTGCACGATATCTACTGTACGGCTTGCGGCTACCGGCGACACGTGGACGATTACGACGCCCTTGCGCTGCCGCCCCGTTGTCCGGAGTGCCGGCGGATTCTGCGCCCCGACGTCGTCTTGTTCGGCGAGTTCCTGCCGCCGGACAGAGTCCAGACGTTGTTCGCCGAGTGCCGCCGCGGGTTCGACGCGGTGTTCAGCGTGGGCACCAGCAGCGTCTTTCCGTACATCGTCGAGCCGGTGCGTCAAGCCCAGTTGCAGGGCCGCCCGACGATCGAAATCAATCCCGGCGAAAGCGCGATTTCCCGCCTTGTGGACGTGAAACTGACGCTCCGCGCCGCTGTCGCGCTGGACGCGATTTGGACCCGTTATTGTCAACTCTGAAAGGCTCCATCGATGCGATTGTGCTTGCGACTCCCCGTCGTTGTTCTCCCGTGCCGCCTGTTGTTCGGATTCGCCGCCCTGACAGCTGCCCTTGCCTCGCCGGTCGCGGCGGCGGAGACGGCCACTGCGGCCCCCGAAAAAGTCGCCCTGTGGCCCGGCCCAGCGCCGGTGGGTGACGGGACGTTTCAGACGAGCAATGCTTCGCTTACGGTCTATCGGCCTGCTCCGGAGAAAGCGAATCGGGCGGCAGTCGTCATCTGCCCAGGCGGCGGCTACGGACTCAATGGCTACCAGGGACCGATGTGGGACGCCTGGCAAACCAAGTCCCTGGAGTGGCTCGCCAAGCAGAAGTTGGTCCCCTAGAACCGCCACCAAGAACGTTCCCGCCGGCGGGTATCTCCGAGACCGACGCGGTTTTGTTAGCAGTCCCCAAGCAGCGTTCGAGAAAAAACTGTCGCCCCGTCCAAGCAGCCATCACACTCCGTGTGATGATCGGCCAGAAACACTGGACAGTTGTTTCTCGAACGCTGCTTGCTCTGATCGGCGGCACCGCTGCTTCGCCCTGCTTCGCAGCGATGGACTTGTCCCTGAGCCCGGCCCGCAAGCAGGGCACCTACAGACTACCATGGGTCGCCGGCGGCCAGCACGCGGTCGATGTCGTCCGCCGTCGGCAAATGGCGGACGCCCGGTTGCAGCACGCCGGCCATCAAATCGTCCGAGCCGTCGAGGTCGACCAGACCGAGCGCGTGTCCCATCTCGTGCATCATGGCCGTCAGCAGGTCCATTCGGGACTCCGCATCTGTGATCTCAGATTCCCGATCCCGAATTCCCGATGCCTCATTGACGTACCAGCCGTAGCCGGCGGCGTCGATGTCCAGCACGATTCGGTCCCGCGTCGCCCAGCCCAAATACCGGCCGGGCAAGTCCGCGACCTCGAACGACAAGGACTGCAACGCCGCGACGCCTGCCGCATCCAGACCGGCCGATTCCCATGCCGCGATGGCCTGCCAAACCAGCGGGGTCAAGTCGGCAGCGTCCAGCGTGGCGGAAGCGGACTCTCGCTGCACCTCGGCCGGAGCCAGCAACGACGACGCCACCACCACGCTGGCCGAAAACTCGCTGGTGTTCCCCAACGCATCTGTGGCCGTCGCCACGATCCGCTGGTTCACGCTCAAGCCGCTCACCGC
>Ga0302237_1001437_pt1 | contig 16946 bp, 11 predicted proteins | sample AAG_UR_Ala_MG_FD_193530 | JGI IMG/M metagenome (GOLD analysis project Ga0302237, IMG submission 193530) | Enriched activated sludge microbial communities from anaerobic digester in WTTP, New Holstein, Wisconsin, United States - AAG_UR_Ala | ecosystem: Engineered > Bioreactor > Anaerobic >... | reverse complement strand
CCGCAGATCCTTCCGCTCCCTGCTCCGGGAGGGCATGGACGCCTATACGGCAGGGCGGCTCGACGAGGCGGAACGGGCCCTCACCGCGGCTGGAGAGATGGAAAAAGACAACTTCATGCCCCCCTATTACCGCGGCCTCATCGAATACGCCCGGAAGAATTATTCCTCCGCCGAGGAACTGTACAAAATCGCGCTGGAAAAGGGAGCCCAGCCCTCCCTCATCTACTACGCCCTGGGAATCAACGCCTACGCCGACAGGAAACCGGAAGAGGCCGTCAGCTACCTGAAAATCGCGGCGGAGATCGACCCGGAGTACCGGGAGAAGGCGGAGGAACTGATGGGCCGGATGGGAGGAAGGTAAGGGCTCCGGTCAGACCGCCGGAGAGGGCCGGGGGCGTCGGGGCCGCCGTCGAGGGCCCCGGGAGCGCGTCTTTTTCCTGCGCAGAAGGTCCGACACGATGCTGTCCACATCCTTGTTCGCCGGCACCAGGGGTTTGACGAAATCCTTTACCAGGACATAGGCGTCCTTGGGGAGCAGGTCCTCCGGGCTCCGGGTCTTTTTCAGGTCCTCGATGAAATCCTTCACCAGCGGAAGGACAAGCCGGGACCGTTCCATGTTCCCTTCGACGGCGGCATCGTGGGCCTCCAGGGTGGCGAAAAACCTGTCCCGGAAACCGTCCCGGCCGTTCTTCAGCATCTCCGCCAGGGCGGGGCAGAAGCTGTTGAGCACTCCGATCTCGTGCATCATCCGGAAAATCGGGGTGGCGGAGCCGGATTGGAGAATCTTGTACAGTTCCTCCGTCAGCCGGGAACTGGACACGGCGTCCAGAAGGGGTGTCTGCCTCCGCATCTTCCGGCGAAGCAGGAAGGGTATCCTGAAATCCAGGGCGGCGGCGTATTTCACCGCCCTCACGATCCGAACGGGATCCTCGGTAAAAATCGTCTTCAGCGGAATCAGCGGCTGGACCAGCCTCCGGCGGATGTCCCGCAGGCCGCCCACATAATCGATGATGATCCCCTCCAGAGGGCAGTAGTACAGGGCGTTCAAGGTGAAGTCCCGCCGCTGCACGTCCTCCTGGATGGTGCCGTAGACGTTGGTCTCCCCCCCCGCATCCAGGGCCCGGAAGGTGGAAACCTCGATGATCTTCTGGTTGAAATAGACATGCACCAGCCGGAACCGCTTGCCGATGATCCGGGAGTTCCGGAACAGACTCTTCAGCCGTCGCGGGTGGGCGTCGGTGACCAGGTCGAAGTCCTTGGGGGTCCGCCCCACCAGAAGGTCCCGAACCGCGCCGCCCACCACATAGGCCCTGAAGCCCGCGGATTTCAGCCGTTCGGCGATGCGGACGGCGTCGGGGTCGATCTGGGAGCGGCGGATGGGATGCTCGTCGGGAGTATAAACTTCCGCCCTCTTTCGGGGGGCGCCCTGTACGGAAGCGCTGTAACGAACCAGCAACGATGTAGATCCTGTATTAAAAAATGATATCGTCTTCGATTATAGATTCCGTCGAGGCCTCTGGTCAAGACGCCCGGGCCGGGGGTCCGGGCAGGGGGCCGGCACACTCCCATTTTCACCGATGTTTTCCGGTCCGGGCCGGGTGCCCTGGCAGGGGCCGGCACACTCCCATTTTCACCGATGTTTTCCGGTCCGGGCCAGTTCTTTCAGCCGGGTGAGATCCTCCCGGGAAAAACCCTCCCATTCCATGGGGAAAAAGGAGTTGTTGTGATACAGGGGCTCCTCCCCGATGGGGTACCGGCAGCGCCGGATGCTCTCCTCCCAGAGTCCGGTGCCCGGAACCGGCGAGTACTCCGCCAGCCGGACCCGGACCCCCTCCGCCAGGGCCTTCCGGACGGAGGTCTCCACCTCCCCCGCCCGCTGCCCCGGAAGCCCCGCCAGGATGTAGACCGACAGGGCCTCCCGGGGAAAGCCCGCCTCCGTCAGGGCCGCGACAACGGCGGGAAAGGAGTCGGGTCGGAACTTCGCCCCCCCCGGGCTGTGGGCGGCGTGGAAATCCGGCGAGGAGCTTTCGAAACCCATCCGGATCTCCTGAAACCCCGCCTTCCGCATCAGCGCCGCCGTCTCCCGATCCAGTCCCCGGATATGGACCGCGTTGGGGAGGTAGAACCGCAGGCCCCGTCCCTCCTCCGCGAGCCGGATCATCCGTTCCAGAAAGGCCGGAAACACCCCTCCCGTGCCCGACAGAAGGGCGTCGTCGTAGAAAGCGAAGTTTCCGATCCCCCCCTCCGCCGCCTCCCGGACCCAGGCCGCGGCGGCTTCCGGGTCCCCCGCCTCGAAGCGGGGCGAAAGGCGGCGGGAGGCGCAGTAATCGCAGGCCAGGGGGCAGCCCCGGTTGAGCCGCAGGACCGCCGCGTCCCCCCAGTATGCGGGTTCCGGGGAAGGATTCAGGGGGAAGTCCGCCGTAGGAGCGGGAAAACCCAGGCGGGGCAGGATCTCCGCCAGGCCGCCTCTCCCATCCGCCGCCGACACCTCGTCCGCCTCCGTCGCCCGGGCGCAGTGTTCCGGCATCAGCTCCGCGTAGACCCCCCCCACCACCACCGGGGTCCGGGGAAAAATCTTCCGGGACAGATGGACCGCCTCCACCACCCCGGGATACCAGTAGGTCATGCCGCCGGCCACCAGCACCAGATCCGGCGGGCGGGGGCTTCTCCCCTCTCCGCCGCCCGCCGCTTCGGCCAGGCGCCGGGCCAGGGATTCCGGAACCACGCCGTAGCGGGAGTAGCGGCGGCCCCGGGAGGCCAGACCCTCCGGCGTGGGGACCGGGACCCGGAACATTTTCCCCGTCCCGTCCTCCTTTCTCCGGGGCCTCCCCAGGGCGGCGATGGACAGGGGGTCCCGGTAATCCATGGCGTCCACGAACACCGTATCCCAGCCGTTGTTTCGCAGGAAGCCCTCCACCCGCAGGAGGCCGTAGGGTTTCAGGAAAAGGTCGTAGAGGGCGAAATCGTAGATCGGCGGATTCAGCAGCAGGGCCCGGGGCCGGGAGCCGCAGCTCATCGCAGTCTGACCACGTACAGGAGGTGCTTGGCCCGGGTGAAGGCCACATACATCAGCTCCGGGGTGATGCGATGATGGGGCTCTTCCACCGGGGCGGTATAGTCCAGGACCACTATGGCGATGTCCGTTTCCAGGCCCTTGAACTGGCTGATGGTCCGGTACATCACCGCCTTGCCGCTCCCGGGGATCCCATCGGGCTGCAGGGTGAAGCCTCCGATCTGCGGGAAATACCCGAAGGGAGAATCCCGGATGGGCACGTTGCACAGCACGGCGATGGACGATGCGGAAAGCCCGTGGGTGGTAACCAGATCCCGGAGCAGATCCCCCACGTGCCGCCGGACCTCGTCGGGGCCGGTAAAGTCAGCCTCCTCCGGCTCCAGACCCCGGATATCCATGGAAAGCGCAGTGGAGCCGTGGCCCGTGGCCCGGACCGCGTAGTTGTGGATCTCCTGGGTGTTGCGAAGGTTCCGTTTCAGGTGAAAAATGAAGTTGCCCAGTCCCCGGTGGGCGATGAGCCGAACCACGGGAAGCTCGGCGATATTTCTGAAGATGGACTGGTTGTCGTCGTAAAAGACGTAAATGGTCCGTTCCTGGGGACTTTTAAAGAAGAAGGTTATGCAGTCGCACCAGTTTTCCTCGAAGTCCTGGGCCTCGTCGATGATGATGGCGTCGTACTGGTCCCGCAGGGTGTATTCCTCGAAGATCTGCAGCAGGGCCCGGGGCAGGCGGTTGGAATAGAACATGCCGTTCAGCCCCTCCTCCCCGCAGACCCGGCAGGGCAGGAGGTGCTCCATCAGGGACAGAAGCTCCTCGTCCAGAAGATCCTCCCGGCGGTACCGTTCGATGAGATCGGTGAAATCCACATCGTCCCGGATCTCCGTCACCGCCCGGAGCAGCGTCTTGATCCCCGACGCGTCGGGTCTGAAGTCCTCCACGTCGAAGGGGTCCTTCCTCCGGCGGGGAACCCGGCGGAAAACCTCCCGGATGAACCGGTGAAAATCGGCGGCCGCCTCCCGGGCGGGCAGGGTAATGGCCTCCGCCAGGACCGACAGGGCGTAGGAATGGAAGGTCACCACCCGCACCCCGGGGAAATCCTTCAGCCTCTCCCGGATATGGTCCTGCAGATTGTTGCTGAAACAGAGAAACAGGACCCGCTTCCCCCGCTCCGCCAGCCGGATGGCCTTCTTCATGGCGATCCAGCTCTTGCCGGTCCCGGCGGCGCCCTGAAAACCCACCCGGTTCTTGTCGTCGAAGAGGTCCAGCAGATAATCCTGGAACTGGTTGATGTTTTCCAGCTCCTCCCTCTGCTTGTGCAGGGCGAAGAGGATGGACCGCGGCAGCTTCATGGACGCGTTGAAGAGGGACAGGAAATTCTCCGCCTCCCGGGGGGACAGGCCGCCGTCCCGCTGGCGCGGCCGGGTGTACCGGAAAAGCTCGTCGATCCAGGCCCGGATCCGGCCCAGATTCCCGGCATGCAGAACGTTGTAGCGGTTCAGATCCTTGTGATGGAAGGATTCGGAAAACGAGGCCTCAGGGAAACAGACCGCCCAGGTGAAAATCCCGGAGAAATACTCGCCGTAGTGGTTCCGGTACAGATCCCGGAAAGCCCATTGGGCGTACCGGGCCTGTTTTACCGGGTCCTTGATCCGGTGGCGCTCGCCGGTGCGGGTAACCGAATACCAGGAATTGTCCAGGCTCTCGATCCGGCCGCCCTTGACCTCCAGGGTGACGAAGCCCCGGGTCATCGAAAAAACGACGAAATCGCATTCGCCCCGGATGTTCCGGTCGCCGGTCCAGGTGACGGAATGAAAAACATGGAAGGAATCGTCCAGCTGCCGGCGCAGTTCCTCGTAAACGAAGATTTCCGCCTCCGACTCGGTGTATTCTCTTTCCAGACTGGGGGGGTGCATGAGCGCCATGGCGATTTTCAGCTTACAGCGGAACCCGGGTGTTGTCAAAGAGATATCCCCATATTAGGATGGCCCATGTCCGAAAAATCCCCCATCGTCATGCATCTTTCCCGGGACGGCCACCATCATTCCGGTGATTTCGGAGACAGTCCCAGCCTTCTGGATTACATCAACACTGCGACGCCCTTCACCCTTCCCGCCCCCTGCGGCGGCAAGGGACGCTGCGGCAAGTGCCGCGTGGTGGTGGTGGAAGGCGAATTTTCCCCCGTCACCGACGGGGAACGGCGGCATCTCTCCCCCCAGGACCTGGCCCGGGGTCTGCGCCTGGCCTGCCTGGTCCGACCCACGGCGGGTCCGGCGCGGGTGGAACTGGAAGGCGAAAGGGCGGGGGTGGGGAACAAGGCGTCCCTGATCGAGGAAAAGTTCGCGATTCTGCCGCCTTTCCGAAAAACCCTTCTGACGCTGCCCCAGCCGGGGCTCCAGGACCAGGCCTCGGACCAGAGCCGCATCCTGCGGCAGCTCGGGGAGGACGCACCGGGGATGCCCCTGGCGGTGCTCCGGAAGCTGGCGGGGGCCCTGCGGAAAAACGGCTTTTCCGCAACTCTGTGCCACAGCCGGGACCGGGTCATCGCCGTCGAGGCGGGGGACACCCGGGACAGCCTCTACGGTGTGGCGGTGGACATCGGCACCACCACCGTGGCGGCCTACCTGATGAACATGACCCGGGGAGAAAACCTGGACGTTCTCTCCGCTCTGAATGCCCAGGGGGCCTTCGGAGGGGATGTCATTTCCCGGATACACTACGCCATGACCCGTCCGGAGGGCCTCCGCCTGCTGGGCGTGAAGATACTGGACCAGATCGACTCCATGATCACGGCCCTGGCCCGGCGCAACGGCATCGACCCGGAGCGGATATACGGAGTCTCCCTGGCGGCCAACACGACGATGCTCCATCTGGCCCTGGGCCTCCCCCCGGAAAACATCGCCGCCGCCCCCTTCATCTCCGTCACCACCGAGGCGCAGCGGGTTCCCTCCCGGGAACTGGGTCTGTCCATCGCCCCCGGCGCCCTGGTCCAGGTCCTCCCGTCCATATCCGGCTACGTGGGCGCCGACATCGTGGCGGCAGTCCTGGCGGGGGGGATGGACCAGGCCGAATCGCCCTGCCTCCTCATCGACATCGGCACCAACGGCGAGATCGTCCTGGGGGATCGGTCCGGGATGGTCGCCTGCTCCACCGCCGCGGGCCCGGCCTTCGAAGGGGCCCATGTGCGGAACGGCGTGGGGGGCGTGGCCGGGGCGGTGAACGGGGTTTTCCCGGGAAAGGGACGGCCGGCCTTCACCACCATCGCCGATGCCCCGCCCCTGGGCCTCTGCGGCTCCGGCATCGTGGACCTTCTGGCCCTGCTGTTGCGGGCAGGAATCGTCGATGAAACCGGCAGGATGCTGTCCCGGGATGAGGCCGCCTCCGCGGGAATCCCCGACGACTATCTTCGGGGAATGACGGAGGCGGAGGGCGAGCCCGCCTTCGTTCTGGTGCCGGAGGAGGAGTCCGCCGTGGGGGCCCCCATCATGATGACCCAGAAGGATGTCCGGGAGATCCAGCTGGCCAAGGCGGCCATCGCCGCGGGGATCGATACCCTGATCGGCCATGCCGGAATCACTCCGGGGGAGATCGGGACCCTGCGCCTGGCGGGAGGCTTCGGCAGTTACATCCGCCGGGAAAGCGCCGCCGCCATCGGCCTCATCCCGGGGGAGCTTCTCCATCGCGTGGAGGTTATGGGCAACGCCGCCGGACGGGGCGCCATCATGGCCCTGCTTTCGGAAAACATGTGGAAGCGCTGCGATGAAATCCGCCGGGCGGTGCGATACATCGAACTGTCTTCTTCCCCGGAGTTTCAGGATGCCTATATCGACAGGATGTTTTTCCCCAAAGAAAATACAAAAACTGACAATAAATTGTGATACATTCCCCGGGGGATGGTGTACATTTTCGTCAAACTCTCAGTCGATTCCGAATACAGGAGGGACCACGGGATGGCGATTCTCGAAGAAATGAATGAGTTTCTGCAGAAGGGCCGGGCGAACGAGGTGAAGGACCTGGTGCAGAAAGCGATCGACCAGAAAATCGACGCCAAGGTCATTTTGGAAGAAGGACTCATGGCGGGCATGAACGTGGTGGGGGAGAAGTTCAAGAACAATCAGGTCTATGTGCCGGAAGTTCTCATCGCCGCCCGGGCCATGAACGCGGGCATCGCCCTTCTGCGGCCCCTTCTTGTTTCGGCGGGGGTCAAGTCCAAGGGCAAGGTCGTTCTGGGAACCGTCAAAGGCGACCTGCATGACATCGGGAAAAACCTGGTGAAGATGATGATGGAAGGCAAGGGGCTGGAAGTGATCGATCTGGGAACCGACGTCCCGGCGGACAAGTTCATCAACACCGCCAAGGAACAGAACGCCGGCATCATCGCCTGCTCCGCCCTGCTGACCACGACGATGACCGAAATGAAGCATGTGGTGGAAAAGGCGAAGGAAGAGGGCATCCGGGACGAGGTCACCATCATGATCGGCGGCGCCCCGGTTACGGACAACTACTGCAAGAGCATCGGCGCGGACATCTATTCCCCCGACGCGGCCAGCGCCGCGGAACGGGCCGTGGCGGTATTCATCTAGATTCCGGGATCACCGGAGACTCCGGCAAGGCCGTTCCCCGGGAGGGGGCGGCCTTTTTTTTCGTCACCGGAGACTTTTCCCCCCGCGGCCCCGGCCGGTCCGGGGCTTTTTCCGGAGCCGGCCCGGCAAGGCCGCCCCCCGCCGGGACCTTTCACGAACGGCCCTCGGATCCCCAGGGTCTGGTCCTGAGCGGGGGCACGGTGTTTTCCCTCCGGGACCTTTCACGAACGGCCCTCGGATCCCCAGGAAGGGGCTCAGGCCCGCTTACCCTCAGGCGTCCTTCCGCCACTTGTCCTCGGACCGGTGGCGGTAGGCCGAGAGGAGTTCCAGCAGCTCTTCCGGAGTCGAGGCCACCAGAATGTTTTCCCGGTGCGACCGCTTGTAGAAGCCCTCGGTCACCGCCTTTTCCAGAAAGTCCACCAGATGATCGTAGAAGCCGGCGATGTTCAGAAGGGCCACCGGTTTGGAATGAAAACCCAGGCCCGACCAGGCCATGATCTCCGCCGCCTCCTCCAGAGTGCCGATCCCCCCGGGCAGGGCGGCGAAACCGTCGGCAAGCTCGTACATCCGGGCCTTTCGTTCGTGCATCGTCTTCGTGACGATGAGTTCGGTGGTGTCCGCCTTTTCCACCCGGGAGTGTATGTATTCCGGTATGACCCCCGTGACCCGGCCGCCCCCGGCCCGGACCGCCCGGGCCGTCACACCCATGAGTCCGATGTTGCCTCCCCCGTACACCAGGTCCCAGCCCCCCGGAACCATCAGTTCCCCCAGCCGCCGGGCGGCCTCGGCGTAAACCGGGTCGCCTCCCATCCGGGACCCGCTGAAAATGCAGAGCGATTTCATGTCTCCAGTCCTCCTTCCTCCCCGCCGAAACTTCCCCGGCCCCTCAGCGGGTCCCCTGCCCCCGGCGGGGGGAGACGCCTCCGCCGTCGGCGGACCGGGCGGGACACATCGCGTCCGGCGGAGCGGTTTCATCGGAGAAACGAAAGGGGGCCGAAAAGGTCCACGTCGGGGAAGCTTCGCCGGTCCCGCGGAAACCGCCGGCAGGGCAGGGATAACGGCGGAAGTATACCCGCGGGCTTTCGGATGATCAAGATTTTTGTTCCCTTTTCCCCGACTCTGTACTATCATTCATGATAGTGCGGTATCGCGAAATTCAATCCACGGAGGAACCGGATGCACCATGAACTGACTGCCGGCAAGGTCGGTGTTTTTATCGAGCGGGACGAAGCGGCCATGGGTGAGAGGACCGCCGCCATGGCCGCCAGGGAGATGATGGACGCCGCGGCGGCGGGGAAAAGGACCGTCCTGTGGCTCATGGCCGCCCCCAGCGGGTTCGCCTTCTACAGGGCCTTCATCGACCAGTGCCGGAAAAACGCGGACCTGGCCGCCGTCATGCGACGGACCCATTTTTTTCAGTTCGACGACTATCCCATCGGCCGGGGAGACCCCAAGTTCCCCATCACCTTCCGCTCCCTGCTGGAAACCCATTTCTTCTCCCCCCTGGCGGAGGTCTGCGGTCCCCTGAAGCACATAGAGCTTCTGGAGCTGGAGGGGAGCGGGAAGGACGACGGGATAGCCCGGGATTATGCCGCCCGGGTTTTGAGTTTCCTCGATGAAAAGGACTCCTTCTTTCTGCAGATCAAGGGCATCGGCATGGACGGCCACTGGGGCTTTCACGGTTCCGAAACGCCCCTGGACCACGCGCCGGGGATCATCAAGGTCCCGATGAAGGGGCAGAACATCCATCAGCAGAAGATTGACTGGCCCCAGTACTTCAGGACCGACGAGGACGTGCCCAGGCACGCCTATTCCTTCACCGTATCCGCCTTCATGAAGGCCCACCGGATCATCGACAACGTGCCCCAGGCGTCGAAGCAGTATTCGGTGCTGGCGGTCTACGGTGACGATACGGTTCTGAACGAGGTCCCCTCTTCAGCGCTGAAAAAACACGACAACGCGTCGGCGGTTCTCACCGAGGCGTCCTCGGCGATACTGTCGGAATACCGCCAGGCTCTGACCCAGACCGGCTCCCCGAAGATCTCCCGGGCCATGCAGGAGAGGCTCGATGCCCTCTGGGACAATCCCGCCAACCCCGCCGCCGCGAAGGAAAACCGGGCGGTCATGAACGCGGTGCTGACCAGGCTGGGCTTTATCTAAACCAGGTCCACGATGCCGCCGCCGAAGGTGAAGCCTCCCCCGAAGGCGGTGAGGCCCAGCCGGCGGCGGCCCTTCCCCCCCTCCCGCAGGATCGTTTCCAGGCAGAGCGGGATGGTGCTGGAGGAGGTGTTCCCCAGATCCCGGATATTGCTGAACACCTTCTCCTCCGGGGCCTTCATCTTCTGCCGCACCGCGTTGATGATGCGCTGGTTCGCCTGGTGGGGAACGATCAGGTCCAGTTCCTCCGGCGGGATCCCCGCCTCGCTGCAGGCAGCCTCCAGCATGGAGATCATTCCCCGGACAGCCTCCTGGAAGACCCTCCGCCCCTCCATGAAGATTTTTTCCCCGCCCCCCGAGGGGACCCGCAGAATGTCCCCGGATTCCCCCCGGGCGGACAGGACCGGCCGCAGCACCCGGGCCGGGGCGCCCCCCAGGTTATCCCCCGCGGCCAGAAGGGTCGCCGTCGCGGCGTCGCCGAAGATGGGGGCCGTGTCCGGGTCGGCGGTGTCGGTCTTGGTGGACAGCGCCTCGGAGGTCACCAGCAGGATCTTCGCCCCCGGCCGGCTCTGCAGAAAGTCGTAGGCGATCTGCAGGCCGTAGAGATAGCCGGTGCAGGCGGCGCTGATGTCGTAGGCCTGGATCATCGAAGTCTCGTCCCCCGCGGCCAGTTCGTGGTGGATCATCGTCGCCAGGGCGGGGGTGTTGTGGATGGGAGTCCCGGTGGCGCAGAGAATGAGGTCGATGTCCTGGAGCCGGACCCGGTTTCGGGCGAAGAGCTTTCCGCAGGCGTCCACCGCCAGGGTCAGTGCCGTCTCTCCCCGGCCGAGCCATGGCCGGGAGGCGATGCCGGTGCGCTTCACGATGTCCTCGGGGGACCAGGTGGGGCACATCCGGGAGATCTCCTCGTTCCCCACCCGGCGGGACCCCGTCGCCCCGGCTATCCCCAGAATCCCCACCTCCACCGGTCCTGCCGCCCGGGCGGGCATCGCCGTTTCCCCCGGAACCGGAGCGACCGCAGCGCCGGTTTCCCGCCGCCCCGCCGCCTCCCGACGGAGCCTCAGTCCCCGGATGACCGGAACCCCCGGCTCCTCCTTCAGGGCGGGCTTTCGGGCCTCCTCCCCGCCGGACCCGGAGGTCCGTATCCGGAGCAGCGGAGCCCCCACCGGGACCGAGAAGCCCTCCTCCACGAGAAGGGTTTCCACCCTGCCCGCCACGGGGGAGTTCAGCTCCAGCGCCGCCTTGTCCGCCTCCGTCTCAGCCAGCAGCGTTCCCTCCTCCACCGGGTCCCCGGGTTTGACCTTCCACGCCATGACCGACACCGACTCGTCCGCGGGACTGGAGCCCAGGGCTTTCACGACGAAGACCCCGTCCCCGTCGCCCTCGCCGGAACGCCACTCCATGGCCCCCTCCAGGAGCCCCACCGCCGCCTCCAGCGTCTTTCGGAAGGAGGGCAGCACCTCCAGCTGATTCTCGAAATTGTACGGGACCCAGGTGTCCGCCCGGGCCAGCCTCCGGATGGCCACGGGCGCCCGGGCCTTTTCCGCCACCGTGGCGGCGATCTCCGCTCCCATGCCGCAGGTCCGGCTGTCTTCATGGACCACCAGGAGCCGCCCCGTTTTCTCCGCGCTCGTCAGGACCGTCTCCTCGTCCCAGGGCACGATGCTCCGCAGGTCGATCACATCCGCATGGGCGGAGGCGCTCTCCAGGGCCGCCGCAGCCCGCAGACACAGGTCCACCGTGTTGCCCCAGGCCACCAGGGTGATGTCCCCGCCCCGACGCAGAAAACGGGCCCGTCCCGGAGGAACGAACAGGTCCCGGGGCGCCGCCGCCGTGGCCCTGCTCCGGTCGTTCAGCAGGGTTTTCGGGTACAGGAAGATGGTGGGCCTGCCGGAATCGAAGGCGGCGTTCAGCAGTCCCGCCGCGTCCGCCGCGGTGGAGGGCATGAAAACGTCCAGCCCCGGGGTGTGGGCCGCCAGAGCCTCCATGCTGGAGGCGTGAAAGGGGCCCAGCCCGGGCCGGTAACCTCCATACGTGGCCATGACGATGACCGGCGCCTGCCAGGACCCGTCGGTGCGCCAGTGCATGCTGGCCAGCTCGGAAAAGATCTGGTTGTAGGCCACGGGCATGAAGTCGGCGAACTGCAGGAAGGCCACGGGCCGGTCCCCCGCCAGGGCCCGGCCCACCGAATAGCCCAGAATCGTGGATTCCGCCAGCGGCGAGTTCACCACCCGGCCGGGAAAGGTCTCCGACAGACCCCGGGTCAGTCCGAAGACATCCCCCTTGGGGTCCTCGATGTCCTCTCCGAAGAGAAAGACCCGGGGGTCCGAAGCGAGTCTTTCCCGCAGAGTCTCCCGCAGGGCCTCCAGCATGGTCATGCCCGCTCCGTTCGCCCCATCCTCCCGGCCCCGGCTCTCCCGGGAAGGGTCCCGCAGTTCCGGAGACAGGGGTCTGGCGGCATCGAAAACCGCCGCCGGGTCCCGGGAACGCTGGACCCGTCGGGCCAGTTCCGTCAGATCCCGCCGGATGGCCTCCTCCCGGCGATCCAGCGTTTCCGCGCTCACCCCGCGGTCCACCAGAAGGTCCCGAAGCCGGACCACCGGGTCCCCCTCCCGGCGGGCCCGGAGGATCTCCTCCTCCCTCCGGTACAGCCTCTGATCGTCGGCGTTGGAATGGCTGGCCAGTCTCTCCACCCCGGCGACGACGATCCGGGGCCGCCGGGTCTCCCGGATCTTTCCCACCTCTTCCTGGAAGACCCGGTACATCTCCTCCGCCCGTCGGCCGTCGGCGTAACGGATGGGCGTGCCCAGGAAAGACTCCTCCCGGCCCTCCGCGGTGGAGTACATGGTCTTTCCCCCGGTCCGGGTGGAGATTGCCAGGCCGTTGTCCTGGACCAGGAAGAGAACCGGAAGCCCGTCCCGGGCCGCCTGCCCCACCGCCTCCATAACCTCCCCCTGCTGGGTGGTGCCGTCTCCCAGGGAGCAGAGGGCCAGGGGCCTCTCCGGCCGATCCTTGATCACCGCGGCGATGCCCGCCGCCTGCAGCGCCCCGTTTCCCACCGGCGTGGGGATGCTGAGGATGTTGACCCGGGCGCAGGACACCAGGGCGTGCATCTGCCGGCCCCGGCTGAAGGACCCGTCCTTGGCGAACAGGGACAGAAGCAGTTCCTCCGGACTCATCCCCCGGGCCAGCATCAGGGCGCGGTCCCGGTAATGGCAGTGCAGGTAGTCCTCCGGTATGAGATGGGGGGCCAGGGCGGCCATGGCCTCGTGGCCCCCGCAGCCGACGAAGAAGGAAGCCTCCCCCCGGCCCGCGTAGCTCTGTTCCAGATCGTCGATTTCCCGGCTGGTAAACATCTGCAGGTAAATCGGAACCAGCGCCTCCGGCGCCGGCAGCTGGGGTTCTGTCCTGTTCATCTATCATCCTCCGCCCGGGCGGGCCAGGCACAATCCGCGGTTTTCTTCCGCATTTATGACGCATCCCGGGGGAGGAAGGTTGCAAAAAAAAACGGCCGGAATGGCTTCCGGCCGTCGGATGGGGGATGACCCTCTCCCGGTTACTTCCCCAAAACCATGGCTCCCACGTCGCTCCTGGCGTCGGTGATGGGCCGGATCCCGAACTTGTCCACCAGAACCTTCAGAACGTTGGGGGACACGAAGGCCGGCAGAGTGGGCCCCAGGCGGATCCCCTTGACCCCCAGGAAGAGCAGGGCCAGCAGGACCGCCACGGCCTTCTGCTCGTACCAGGCGATGTCGTAGGAGATGGGAAGCTCGTTGATATCCTTCAGGCCGAAGACCTCTTTCAGCTTCAGGGCGATGAGAGCCAGAGAATAGGAGTCGTTGCACTGCCCCGCGTCCAGGACCCGGGGGATGCCGCCGATGTCTCCCAGATTCAGCTTGTTGTAGCGGTACTTCGCGCAGCCCGCGGTGAGGATGATCGTGTCTTTCGGAAGCTCCCGGGCCACCTCGGTGAAGTAGTTCCGGGCGGGCTGGCGCCCGTCGCAGCCTCCCATCACGACGAACCTCTTGACGGCGCCGGATTTGACCGCGTCCACCACCTTGTCCGCCAGGGCCAGAACCTGGGCGTGGGCGAAGCCGCCGACAATGGTCCCCGTCTCGATCTCCTGCGGGGGGGGGCAGGTCCTGGCCAGGGCGATGATCTCGGAGAAATCCTTCTTCCCTCCGGCGGGGCGGTCAGGAATGTGCCTGGCCCCGGGATAACCCGCCATGCCGGTGGTGAAGATGCGGTTCTTGTAGGAGTCCTTCACCGGGACGATGCAGTTGGTGGTCATCAGTATGGGCCCGTTGAAGGTGTCGAACTCCTTGTCCTGCTTCCACCAGGCGTTTCCGTAGTTGCCGGCGAAGTGCTTGAACTTCTTGAAGGCGGGGTAATAATTGGCGGGAAGCATTTCACTGTGGGTGTAGACATCCACGCCGGTGCCTTCGGTCTGCTTCAGGAGCTCTTCCATGTCCTTCAGATCGTGGCCGGAGATGAGGATTCCCGGGTTGCCCCGCACCCCGATATTGACGGTGGTGATTTCCGGGTTGCCGTAGGTCGACGTGTTCGCCTTGTCCAGCACCGCCATGGCGGCGACGGCGGTTTCGCCGGCCTTCATCAGAAGGGCCACCATCTCGTCGATGCTGCGGTTCTCCAGCGTGGAGTTCAGGGCCTCCACCAGAAAATCCCAGACCTTCTGATCCGAATGGCCCAGAACATCGGCGTGCTCCGCGTAGGCCGCTATGCCCTTCAGACCGTAGATGAGGAACTCCCGGAGAGACCGGACATCCGGGTTCCCGGTGGCCAGAACCCCCACCATCGCGGACTTGGATTTCATGATCTCCTTGTCCGCGGAGAACCAGACCGCCGCGTCGGGGGCCCCGGAAACCGGGGCGGGAAGCTCCTTTTTCAGGGACTCCCGCAGCGCCAGCCCCTGGGAGATCAGCCCGTAGAAACGGTTGTCGTCGAAATTGGCGTTGGTTATGGTGGCGAAAAGACCCCTGGCGATGAACTTCCCGGCCCTTTCCTTCGCCGCCGCGTCGAGCCGCTGGGCGTACCAGGCGATCCCCTTCAGAGTGTGGATGAAAAGGTCCTGAAGCTTCGCCGTCTCCTCGGGTTTTCCGCAGACCCCGCGGGTCGTGCAGCCCTCGTTTCTCGCCGCTTCCTGGCATTGAAAGCAGAACATGCCCATTTGTAATCCTCCGTTATCGTTTTTCTATCGTTTTTCACAGCTTACATGCGCAGCATGTTGCGATTCGAATATATCCGATGCGCCGGGGCATCGTCGTAACAATTGTTACGGATTTCGATAAATAATTATCAATTTTCAGACCGCCAGCGCGTCCTCCAGCCTCATGGAGCCGTAGCCCGAGGAAATTCTTTTGAATCCCTCGTCCCCGTCGGGGGTGCGCGCCCCCAGTTGGATGTGAAAGACGCAGTTCTTCAGCGTCTCCCGGGTACCGAAAATGGGCAGCTTGAAGGGTTTGAACTTCCGGAAAACGTCGGTCCTCTCCCCGATGGTCTCGTACTGGCGGAAAAGTCCCAGCCAGCCGTGGAGGTACGCGGCGATGTACTTCTGCAGGCCGTCATAGACCCCCTTCACCTCTCCCTGCCGCATCTGATAGAGACCGTCGATCCCTTCCCCCTGGAAGACCCGGAAAAGGTTCACCTGAAAAAGCCGCGCGGCCTCCACGTCCCGCCTTTTCGTCGGGAACCTCAGGGGCTCCTTGTTTTTTTCCACCAGGCCCATGATGCAGTGACCCTGATCGTCCAGGTAGAAGATCTTGATTTCCCCATCGGTGCCGGCGGTCTGGGTCTCTTCGTTGCGCCGTTCGATGAATTTCTGAATCCCGGACAGGAACGAGTCCGAAGCCCGTTCGGCCCCTTCCCGGCCTTCCCCGCCGGAACCGAATATGTCCTCCCGGGTAAAGCGCGTGAAAAAATAGCTGATGTCCTTACCATCCAGGATGAGACCGGGATAGTCGTTGACGTAGACGCCCTTCATTTCCAGGGATTCCAGGGTTTTCGGGCGGTGAATGTCCGACATTGGCCGCTCCTTGACGACTTCTGGGGACAGGTTACACGAAAAACCGGTGAAAAGCAAATGCCCCCGACTGCCCATCTCCCCCGGGGGAACCCCGGGGTGTCCCCCCGGGGCATTTCAGGGCGTTCCGGTGATTCCCGCGCCCCTTCCGGGGGCTTCCTAAAAAAACTTTTTTCGCCGGAAAATGAAGATGCTTACCCCCGCCAGGCACCCGCTGCCCAGCAGCACCCCCAGGAAGACCCAGGGGTCCTTCTGAAAGGGCAGGGGGATGTTCATCCCGTATATGCTGGCGATCAGGGTGGGGATCATCAGGATCAGGGAAATCGAGGTGAGCTGCTTCATCACCACGTTGAGATTGTTGGAAATCACCGAAGCGAAGGCGTCCATCATGCTGCTGAGGATGTTGTTGTGGATGTTGGCCATCTCGATGGCCTGCCGGTTTTCCGTGACCACATCCTCGATGAGTTCCACATCCTCTTCAGTGAGGTTCAGGAAATTGGATTTCCGGATCTTTTCCAGCAGAAACTCGTTGGACTTCAGGGAGGTGGTGAAAAATGTCAGGGATTTTTCCATGGTCAGGAGCTGGATGAGTTCGGTGTTCCGGACCGCCTTCTGCAGCTCCTTTTCCACCTGGGAGGAGCGCCGGTTTATTTCCTTCAGATACCGGAGGAAGTAGAAGGAAACGCGGAAGAGCATGGGCAGCAGAAAGCTCCTCCGATTGACCAGCGAAATGCGCTTGATCCTGTTCTCCACCAGGTCGCCGACGATCTCGTTTTCCTGCAGACAGATGGTGATGACCATGCCGTCGACGAAGATGATTCCCAGAGGCACGGTGTAATAGGGAATCTCCCGATCCTCCTGGTACACGGGAATCCGGGTGATGAAGATGAGCCGGTCGTCGTCCTTCTCGGCCCGGGCCTGCTCGTCGATGTCCAGAACGTCGTTCAGGAGGTCCGGCTCGATGCCGAACCGGTTTATCAGGTAGCTTATTTCGTAATTGTTCGGTTCGGTGACGTTGATCCAGCAGTTCGGTTCCGGGGCGTCGATCCGGGTGATGGTTTTCTCGTCCTGCCGCCAAATGGAAATCATGGGGGGCTCCTTCCGGGATCCGGGAAAGCTTACTCTTTTCATCCCGGCGAATCAATACGGGGGGCCT
>Ga0302237_1001428_pt1 | contig 17085 bp, 16 predicted proteins | sample AAG_UR_Ala_MG_FD_193530 | JGI IMG/M metagenome (GOLD analysis project Ga0302237, IMG submission 193530) | Enriched activated sludge microbial communities from anaerobic digester in WTTP, New Holstein, Wisconsin, United States - AAG_UR_Ala | ecosystem: Engineered > Bioreactor > Anaerobic >... | reverse complement strand
GGCAGGTGGACAGCCATCTGCAGGGGCACCCCGACATGGGCAAGACCCCGGGAGTGGATGTGAACACCGGCTCCCTGGGGCACGGGGTCTCGGTGGCCGGGGGCCTGGCTAACGCGGCCAAATACCTGGGGAAGAATTACCATGTCTATGCGGTGATGGGTGACGGGGAGCTGCAGGAGGGGATCTGCTGGGAGGCCGCCATGGCGGCGGCCCATTACGGACTGGACAACCTGAGCCTCCTTCTGGACTACAACGGCCTGCAGATCGACGGCGCCAACGACGAGGTGCTCAGCCTGGGGGACATCACCGGGAAGTTCGCGGCCTTCGGTTTCGCCGTGCACACCGTGGATGGCCACGATATCGATGCCATCCTGGCGGCCCTGAATGAGCCCACCGGCGGCAGGCCCCGGTTTGTCTGCTGCAGGACCATCAAGGGGAAGGGGGTCTCCTTTATGGAAGATCAGTACGGCTGGCACGGCAAGGCCCCCAACGCGAAAGAGTACGAGGCGGCGATGAAAGAGCTGGAAGGAGCGGGGGATGAGTGAGCCGAAGTCTTTGCGGGTGGCCTACGGAGAGGCCCTGGTGGAACTGGGGAAGCGGGAGGAGCGGGTGGTGGTTCTGGATGCGGACCTGGCCCACGCGACCATGACCAAGCTCTTCGCCGATGTCTATCCCCGGCGGTTCTTCAACTACGGCATCGCGGAGCAGAATCTGATGGGGGCGGCGGCGGGCTTCGCCCATGCGGGCCTCATTCCCTTCGCCAGCACCTTCGCCCTCTTCGGGGCTGGACGGGCCTACGAGATCATCCGCAACGCCATCGCCTACAACAACACCAATGTCAAGATCGCCTGCTCCCATTCGGGGATCAGCGTGGGGGAGGACGGGGGCAGCCACCAGTCGGTGGAGGATTTGGCCCTGATGCGGGTGGTCCCCAACATGACGGTTATCGCCCCCTGCGACCCCGTCGAAATGCGCAAGGCCACCCTGGCCGCCGCCGGGATGGACGGGCCGGTCTATCTGCGGGTGGCCCGGCCGGTGGTGGCCAACATCACCGACCCGGCCGATCCCTTCGTGGTGGGCCGGGCGGCGCTCCTCAAAGACGGGGGTGACATCGCCCTTGTCAGCACCGGTTTGATGACCGAGAGGGCCCTAAAGGCGGCGGAGACCCTGGCCCGGCAGGGGATCCGGGCGGCGGTGCTGCACCTGCACACCATAAAGCCCTTCGATAAGGAGGCGGTGCGGGCCCTGGCGGCCCGGACGGGGGGGATGGTGACCTGCGAGGAGCATTCGGTCATAGGCGGGCTTTACAGCTGCGTCTGTGAGGCCCTGGTGGGGCATGTTCCCCAGGGTTATCGGGTGGAGCCGGTGGCCATCATGGACCGGTACGGGCGCTCGGGAAAGCCCGAGGACCTCTTCGCCTTCTACGGCCTCACCGCCCGGGACATCGCCGCCAGGGCCGCGGGGGTCCTCGTCTAAGCCGGAACAAAGTTCCGGCTAAGCCGGAACAAAGTTCTGGCCTAAGCCAGAACAAAGTTCTGGCTTAGGCCAGAACCTGATCGAAAATCTCGGCGCACCTCAAGGAAGCCCGGTGGCTCACCACCGGACTTTCCGTTTCCCCCCGGGCCAGACACTGGAGGACATGGGCGATCTGGTGCTCGAATCCGTTGGTGAAGGGGTCTTCGAAGGCCCCGATGATCCGGCCCTCCGGATCCCGGGCCTCCACCCGCCTGGCCTTGTGGGCCCCGTGCATATAGATGGAACCCTTCTCTCCGCAGAGGACCGACGGGGCCGTCATGGGCAGATCCATGGATAAGTGAACCGAGGCGAGGCAGCCCCCCAGGTCCAGAACAATCAAGTCCGCCACATCGATCCCGTCGTCGTCCCGTTTGACGATGGCGCGGACATCCCGGATTTCAGTGTCCAGAAGAAAGGGGAGGATGTGCAAGGGGTAGACCCCCAGGTCGTAGAGGATCCCCCCGCCCAGCTCCGGACTGCGGACCCGGTGGTCCGCCGGGGCATCCAGACTCACCATCATGCCGGCCATGTGCACCTTTCCGATGAGACCCTCCCGGACCCAGCGGCGGGCGGTGTTCAGGGTGGGCAGAAAGAGGGACCACAGGGCCTCCATGGCAAAGAGCCCCCTCTCCCCGGCCCGGGAGAGGATCTCCCGGGCGTCCCGGTGGCGGAGGGCCAGGGGCTTCTCGCAGAGAAGGTGATGCCCCGCATCAAGGACCATCAGGGCCAGGTCCCGGTGGGTCTGGTTGGTGGTGGCCAGGTAGACGACGTCGCAGCTCCCCGATGCAAGGAGCTCCCGGTAGGAGCCGAAGTGATGGGGGATCTTCCACTGTCCGGCGAAGGCCTCGGCCCGCTCTCCGTCCCGGGCGGCCACAGCCGCCAGCTCGCAGCCTCCAACCATCCCTGCCGCTTCGGCGAACTTATGGGCTATCTCCCCGGCGCCGATGATGCCGAATCTCACCATCTGGTGATCCTCTCTCAAAAAACAAAACCGCTCCGCCTGTCCCGGGTGATCTTGGCGGTGAAGTTCCGGTCCCGCACCGGGACCAGGGGAGGGAGGTCTCCCTCGAAACCCACCTTTTCCCCCACCACGATCAGGGCCCCCAGGACACCCGGGATCGAACAGACCCGGTCCAGGGCGGCGGCGATGTCCCTGTCGGTCCGGACCAGATTCCCCGCCAGGGTGGCGGCGGCGTCCGCCAGGGCCCCGTCGGCGGCCGTCACGGTGGCCAGGTCCGCCCGGCCGAAGCTCAGGGCGTGCCCCATGGTGCCGGAGGAGGAACAGATCGCCAAGGGCATCCTTTCGGGGGGGACGGCGAAGCCGATGCGGCCGGAGAGGGAACCGGCTCCGGCGAAGAGGCCCACCACCGTCTCCCGGGGCATCCACAGGAAGATGTCGCCGCCGTTCTCCACCACCGCCCCCCGCCCGGGGAGTCCCGTCCCTGGTGAGCGCTCCTTTTCCATGCCCGCTTCCAGGGCCGCCCTCACCGCCGCCTCGGCGACGGCGCCGGCCACCGCTGCCATAGGGCCCACCCCGGTGAGGTCAGAGGCCCGGTGCATGGCCAGCGCGACGGGCGGGGCTCCGGGCAGAGCCGGGACCGGCTCGAGGCTTCTTTGAAAAAGCGGGTTCCTGCGGATGTAGGCTTCCAGCTCGCCCCGCAGGCGGACGATCTCCCCGGTCACCACCCCGGGCCGGGCCGCCAGAAAACGGTAATGGGCGTCTTTATGGGAGAAGGTCCGGTACCTCACGGCTGCGCCGCCTCCGGCGGGGGCTCAGAACACCGACGAGCAGGCCCCGAAGGGGCACATGTCCAGACAGTTCATGCACTCGATGCACTGGTTCGGGTCGAAGGAGACCTTCATCGAGGAGCGTTGGGGAATGAACAGGGCTCTGGTGGGGCAGTGGGTGACGCAGTTGCCGCAGCTGGTGCAGCGGTCCTCGTCCCACCGGACGCCCTTGACGCCCTCCCGGATCTGCACCCCCAGGGAGCGGATCCAGTCGCAGGCCCGCCGGATGTCCTCCTCCGTGCCGGTCAGATCCAGGAGGAGGTAGCCTTCCTCCTCGGGGGTCACCTTGGCGCGGAAGATGTTCACCATCAGGTCGAACTCCTTGACCAGCCGGTAGACGATGGGTTTGTCCGTCTCGCTCCGGGGAAAATAGAAGAGGACTTTCCTGGTGGTGTTCATGAGTTCCGGCCTCGTATTTCCAGGGATTTCATCGATTGATCCGGGGGAAAGCTCCGCATCGGCGGGGACAGAAGGAACTCGCCCCGGGAAATCTCGTCCTTAAGGATCTGGGAGATCTCCTGGGCCATGGCGTAGGAGGACATGGACCCGGTTTCCACCCGCACTCCCCCCAGGTTTATCTCCCCGCTTTTCAGCTCCTCGTAGCTCACCCGGCCCAGGGTCTTCCCGTTACGCTCCGGGTAGTCCTTCCCGTAATCGATGACGGTGGCGAAGATGTCCCGATCCCGGACGGTGGTCCTCCTCAGAACATCCTCGTCCAGAATGGGAATGGGGATGCCCACGCCCAGGGCCAGGGAAACCCCGTATCCCACCAGACGCACCCCCCGGACGAAGCGGCTTCTCATTTTCTTCATGTCCCCCGTCAGGGCCAGGGTGCCGGCCCCTTCCATGGGGACATCGTTGGGCCCCCTCGCGCAGAGGGAGGCGAACTGGGTCCCCGGGGCATAGACATGCCCCCAGGCGCCGGCCAGCCAGACCGCGGTCCCCACGCCGATGGTCCGGTACAGCGGGTCGTTCAGGAGCGGGGAGAGCTGGCCCGCGGAGGAGTAGCCGGCGTTCCGCATTCCCGGCTTCAGCATCCCCAGATAGGTGTAGATGGGCCTGTCCGAGGAGTTCACCGCCACGTTGTAGTTCTGGTAGCAGTTCCGGGGGTTCACCATGACGGCCTGGTTCAGGTCGTCCATGGTGATCCAGGTCCGCAGTTCCCGGCGGGGATAATCGTCGGTGCCGTAGGACAGGGCGAAAAGCTGGACCTTCTCCCCCGCCACCAGTTTTTCGATGACATGGCCCCCGCCGAAGCGGAACTCCCCGGGGTAGTCCATGTTGGCGGGGTCGTTGTGGCGGAGCTGGGTGGCCCCCAGGTAGGCGTCCACCGCGGCGATGCCGGAGTACACCGCCACATCGTCCAGCCAGGCCTCGGTTATCCGCATCCGGGGCCGGGCGTGGCCGAAGTTCAGGAAACAGCCCGAGGAGCACATGGGGCCGAAGGTGGCGGTGGTCACCACATCCACCTCCCGGGCGGCGGCCTCCACCCCTTTTTTCTCCGCGTACCCGATGATCTCTTCGGCGGTGAGGACCACCGCTTTTTTCGCCTCGATCTTCGCGTTGATCTCGTCGTAGGTTTTCATAGGAAGCCCGAGTATAGCATGTTCCGCCGGGGAGGGTAAACGCGAAAGGAGCCGGGGGTCCTTACAGTATCATGGCCGAACGGCCCCATTCGTAGTGGTTCCGCCGGAGTTCATCCGGGGCCTTCATGGCATAGGCGACCAGTTCCTTCCCGTCCCCCACATAGACGCCCCCTCCGATGAGCTGGTAGGAGAAACGGTCCACCGAGGAGCGGTCCACGATCTTGTTGGGCTTGGCCTTGAGCTCGGTGACGGAGGCGATGCAGTCCTTCAGGTGTTCCAGGTTCCGGTCGTAGGCGTCTGTCCCTTCTCCGGACGGGTCCTCCGGGGACAGGTTCGCCACCTTCAGATCCGCGAAAACGATCTTCGGCACCCAGGTCTTGTTGACCCGATCGCACATGTACCGGGCGAAATCCGGGGGGTCAAGAACGCTCACCGCCAGGGGACGGATGGGGCAGATTTCCTGATACACCCAGAAACCCCGTTTCTCCGCGCGCTCCGCCGCGGCCTTCCCCGGAAGCTCCAGGCTGCGCCCGTCCCGGGTGGTCAGGAACAGGGACCGCAGCGCCGTCAGCGGGACATGCTCCAGGGTGCGGTACACTGAAAGGTACAGGGAGTTCTTGGGTTCCCCGTTCTGATGGGGGACGCATTTTTCCCTGCCGTATTCCCAGTCGAAGAAATCCCCGAATCCGCCGTCGATCTCGATGAACATGATGATTTCGTAGGATCCCTTTTTCGAGCCCGTGGCCATGTAGGATCCGAACCGGCAGGGCTCCAGATGCGAGGCGATGAGGGCTTCCACCGGGAAGAGGGTCAGATAATGATGGATGCGCATCGCTGGCCTCCTGCATCAAGTTTAGGTTACGGCTGCGGCCCTGTAAAGCCTTGAAGGCCGGGGTCCTTTATGGTAATTTTTCCCTGCCCTTCGGGGCATCATGTCCCGCCGCAACGAGAGGAGAATGGATGCTATGGACGAAACTCTTCCGGTCATCGGAATCTCCATGGGAGACCCCGCCGGCATCGGTCCGGAAATCGCCGCCAAGGCCCTGGCCCTGCGGAGCGTCTACGATTACTGCCGCCCCCTGGTGGTGGGAGACGGCGCGGCCATGGAGCAGGGAGCGCGGATAGCCGGCGCCAAACTGAAGGTGCGGCGGATACAGGAGGTTTCCCAGGCCAGGTTCGAGTACGGGACCATGGATGTGATCGACCTGGGCAATGTGGATATGGCGGAGCTTCGGCACGGCCGGGTGTCGGCCATGGCGGGGAACGCCGCCTTCCAGGCGGTGAAGAAGGTCATCGAACTCGCTCTTGCCGACGAGATCGACGCCACCGTCACCGGCCCCATCAACAAGGAATCCATGAACAAGGCGGGACACCATTTCACGGGGCACACGGAGATCTACGCCCACTTCACCCATACCCGGGATTACACCATGATGCTCGCCGAGGGTTCTCTCCGGGTGGTGCATGTGACCACCCACTGCTCCCTGCGGCAGGCCTGCGATCTGGTAAAGAAGGACCGGGTCCTGGCGGTGATCAAACTGGCCCATCAGGGGATGAAGAGCTTCGGCATCGAAAAGCCCCGGATCGGAGTGGCGGGCCTGAACCCCCACGCCGGGGACGGGGGCCTCTTCGGCTGGGAGGAGGAGAGGGAGATCCGGCCGGCGGTGGAGGAGGCCATGGGAATGGGCATCGACGCCGACGGGCCCGTCCCGGCGGACACTCTTTTCTCCAAGGCCCGGGGGGGCTGGTACGACATCGTGGTGGCCATGTATCACGACCAGGGGCACATTCCGCTGAAGGTGGTGGGGTTCACCTGGAACGAGAAAGAGAAGAAGTGGAACTCCGTCAGCGGGATCAACGTGACCCTGGGGCTTCCCATCATCCGTGCCTCGGTGGACCACGGCACCGCCTTCGGCAAGGCGGGGAAGGGGACGGCCAATCCGGAGAGCCTCATCATCGCTCTGGAGTATGCCGCCCGGTTCGCCCGGGAGCGGATCGCGGAGAGGGCGAAGAAATGAAGCGCCGGGTCGTCGGGAAACAGGCCAACTCCCGGATGTGCTTCATCTGCGGCCTGAAAAACGCCATGGGCCTGAAGGCTTCCTTTTACAAGCTGGAAGGGGGGGAACTGGCGGCGGTCTTCACCCCCCGGGAGGAGCATCAGGGTTATCCCGGGCGGCTGCACGGCGGCATCGCCGCGGCGGTGGTGGATGAACTCATCGGGCGGGCCATCAACGACTCCGCCGTCGACGAGGTCTGGGGTGTGACGGTGGAGCTGTCGGTGAAGTATCGGAAGCCCGTCCCGGTGGGGGAGGAACTGCGGGCGGTGGCGCGGATCACCAGGGACGGCGGCCGCTTCTTCGAGGGGACCGGGGAGATCCTCCTCTCCGACGGGAGCGCCGCGGTGGAGGCCCGGGGCCGCTACTTCCGCCTTCCCCTGGATCAGATCGCCCAGTCGGAGCTGGACGAGCTGGAATGGGCTGTCATCCCCCGGCCCGGGGACCCGCCGGCCCTGGATATCCCATAAAAAAGAAGGCCGCCGGCCCTTACCTGAGAGCCGCCCGTGCCGCCGCATCTGCGGCCATGAGGACTGCGTTCCGGCCGCTTCGGGCCCCGTGGGTTCGGAATGATCCTCCTGAGCATCTATCGTGATTCTCTATTCGGGAAAGCCGTCGAACTTTCCCGGCCGTTTGCGCCCCGGCCCGCCGGAGCCGATCCTGGCGGCAGTCATCGGATGACTCCCGCCAGCCATCCGATGAGTTTCCGCGCGAACCAGGGTCCGGAAGAAACCGGCAATCAGCCCCGCACTATCCAGGTCCCCGTCTCCCCGCGCATGGCCCGGTCCAGATTCTCCGGGTTGGTTATCAGGGCCCTGCCCCGGGGGATTTCCCGAAGGTAGGCGATGACGGCCTGGATCTTGGGCGCCATGGAGCCGGAGGCGAAGTGCCCGCCCTGGGCGAGGTAGTCTTCCGCCTCTTTCAGGGTCATCCGGTCCAGCCACCTCTGGTCGGGCTTTCCGAAGCGCAGGGCCACCTTCTCCACGGCGGTGGATATGATGAAGAGTTCGGCCCCGATGGCCCGGGCCAGGAGGGAGGAGGAGAGGTCCTTGTCGATCACCGCGGCGATGCCCCGGTGGCCGCCGTCTCCGGAATCCGTCACCGGGATGCCGCCTCCCCCCACGGTTATGGTCACGATTCCCGCATCCAGAAGGGTCCTGATGGTTTCCAGTTCCAGGATTTTCCTGGGCTCCGGGGAGGCCACCACCCGCCGGAAGCCCCGGCCCGAGTCCTCCACCACGGTCCAGTTCAGTTCCTTCCGGCGCCGCTCGGCCTCGGCGGCATCCATGAAGCTCCCGATGGGCTTGGTGGGGTTCTGGAAGGCCCGGTCCTCCCGGTCAACCCGGACCTGGGTGATGACGGTGGCCACCTTTTTGTCGATTCCTTCCGCTGACAGGATGTTCTGGAGGTTCTGCTGCAGGGTGTAGCCGATGAATCCCTGGCTGTCGGCGCCGCAGACATCCAGGGGCACCTCGTACATCCCTTCCGTCCGGGCGGCGATCTCGGAGCGCCGCAGATTGAAGCCCACCTGGGGGCCGTTGCCGTGGCCGATGGCCACCTCCCAGCCCTGCCGGATCAGGTCCGCGATGTGCAGGCAGGTTTCCCGCGCCGCCTGGTACTGGCTCTCCGCATCCACCCGCTGTCCGTTCCTGATGAGGGAATTCCCGCCGATGGCGATAACCGCTGTCTTCCGTGCGTTCATGTGTTTCTCCCTGGCCGGTGCCGTACTCCGGCCGGCCGAAAAATAATAGTACACTAAGGGGGGGAATGTAAATATTTCCCGCCTTGACCGGCGCCGAATTTCCGGGAATACTCGAAAAAAAACCGCCCCGAGGCCGGGACGCAGGGAGGACCTGGATGAGCCGAAAAATCACCCCCCCAAAAACCGAGGAGGAGCTGGAAGCCCTGCTCTCCGAACCGGACCCGGAAGCGGTCGCCGCCATGGGGAGGCTGGAAGGGGACATCCTCGTTCTCGGGGTGGCCGGGAAGGTGGGTGTCACCCTGGCCGCCGCGGCCGCCCGGGCCTGCCGGGCCGCGGGGCTGCGGAAAAAAGTCATCGGCGTCGCCCGGTTCAGCGACCCCGGGAGCCGGCGGAAGCTGGAAGAGTCGGGGGTGGAAACGGTGGCCTGCGATCTTCTGGACCGCGGGTCGGTGGAGAAGCTCCCCGACGCGGCGAACCTTATCTTCATGGCGGGAAAGAAGTTCGGAACCGGCGGGGCGGAGGAGCAGACCTGGGCCATGAACACCGTGGCGCCGGTCTTCGCCGCGGAGCGCTTTCCCCGAAGCCGTACCGTGGTCTACTCCACCGGCTGTGTATACGATTTTGAACCCCCCTCCGGCGGGGGCAGCCGGGAGGGGGACGAACCCCGGCCCACGGGTGAGTACGCCCAGTCCGCCCTGGGCAGGGAGAGGGTGTTTCAGTATTACAGCCGGAAAAACGGGACCCCGGTCCTGATTTTCCGGTTGAACTACGCGGTGGAGCCCCGGTACGGGGTCCTCCGGGACATCGCCGACCGGGTCATGGCCGGTCTTCCGGTGGACCTGGGGGTCAGCAACTTCAACTGCATCTGGCAGGGGGATGTGATCACCCAGACCCTCCTGTCCCTGGAGCGCTGCAGTTCTCCCGCGGCGGTGCTGAACATCACCGGGCCCGAGACGGTGTCGGTCCGCTGGGCGGCCCTGGAATTCGGGCGCAGGTTCGGCAGGGAGCCCCGGTTTGCCGGCTCCCCCGGGGAGGGGATGTATCTGAGCAACGCTGCGGAGGCGGCGGGCCTCTTCGGCTACCCCCGGGTGAGCCTGAGGGAGGCCCTGGACCTCACGGCGGACTGGATGCTGGCCGGAGGCGCTTCCCTGGGGAAGCCCACCCATTTTGAAAGCCGGGACGGCAACTACTGAGAAAGGAGAGGAACAATGAAAGCGGCAATGCCCCGGGATATTGAAAAAATCATCGCCCAGGGGGGAGTCATTCCCGCCATACCCCTGGCTCTGAACGCCCGGCGGGAGTTCGACCCCAAACGGCAGGAGGCCCTGGTGAAGTACTACATCGATTCCGGAGCCGACGGGATCGCCATCGGAGTCCACACCACCCAGTTCGCCATCCGGGCCCCGGAGCACGGCCTCTTCCGGCCCGTGCTGTCCCTGGTGTCCCGGGTCATCGACCGGCACGGGGCGGCGAGGAACCGGAGGGTCGTCAAGGTGGGGGGGATCTGCGGAAGGACCGACCAGGCCCTGGAGGAGGCGCGGTTTCTCCGGGACCAGGGCTACCACGCGGGACTCCTCTCCCTGTCCGCCTTTCCCACGGACTCCATCGCGGTCATGACGGACCATGCCCGGAAGGTGGCGGAGGTCATCCCCATCATCGGCTTCTATCTGCAGCCTTCGGTGGGGGGCCGGGTGCTTCCCTACGAGTTCTGGCGGAGCCTGGCGGAGATCGAGAACCTGGTGGCCATCAAGATCGCCCCCTTCAACCGCTACCGGACCCTGGATGTGGTCCGGGCGGTCCGGGACGCGGGGAGGGAGAAGGAGGTCACGCTGTACACCGGAAACGACGACAACATCCTGCTGGACCTCCTGACCGGCTTCGGGCCCTTCGACGGGGGCGGGGGCGAGGCCCTGCACATCCGGGGAGGGCTTCTGGGGCAGTGGAGCGTCTGGACCGGCAAGGCGGTGGAACTGATGTCCCGGGTCAGGGAAATCCGTCGGAGCCGTGGGGACATCCCCCGGGGCATGCTGACCCTGGCCATGGAGATCACCGACGCCAACGCCGCCATCTTCGACGCCGCCCACGACTTCGCCGGCTGCATTCCGGGCATTCACGAGATATTGCGCCGCCAGGGGCTCCTGGAGGGCGTCTGGTGCCTGGACCCCGCGGAAACCCTGTCCCCCGGGCAGCGGGAGGAGATCGACCGGGTGTGCCGGGCCTACCCGCACCTCACCGACGACGATTTTGTCCGGTCCCATCTGGAGGAGTGGCTCGCCTAGGGGAAGGGCCGGAAAAAAAAAGCCCCCGAGGTTCGGGGGCTTTTTTTGTGAAGCCCGGTCCCGGGGGAAGGTCTCCCGGAAGGATGCCCTCAGCTTCCGGCGGCGCCCAAAGGGGCGCCGGGGAAAGCGGGCCGGTCCCGGCGGCGCCTGGGCGGCGGGCCGGGCCGCTGACGACCCTCTGGGGCTCTCCGGCGTACGGGCCGGGCCGCGGGGAAGACTCTCTGCGGCGCCTGGGCGGCGGGCCGGGCCGCTGACGACCCTCTGGGGCTCTCCGGCGTACGGGCCGGGCCGCGGGGAAGACTCTCTGCGGCGCCTAGGCTGCGGGCCGGGGGGAACGCCGAAACTTCCCGGTCAGCGCGGTGAACCAGCGGGTCCGGCTGACGATGATGAAGACCGTCACCAGGAAGATCGCCAGACAGATGGGCCGGGTGAAGAAGGGGGTCAGGTCTCCGTTGGACAGGACCAGGGAGCGCCGCAGGTTCTTGTCCAGGATGTCCCCCAGGATGATGCCCAGCACCAGAGGGGCCATGGGGTAGTCCATCTCCCGGAGGAAGAAGCCCAGGAGGCCGAAAAACACCATGACTCCCACGTCGAAAAGGCGGGCCTGGATGGCGAAGGAGCCCACCACGCAGAGGACGAAGATGATGGGCATCAGTCTCTGGCGGGGGATGGTCAGCACCTTGACCAGGCTGCGGACCAGGGAGAGACCCAGCACGAACATGGCCACGGTGGACAGCAGCACCATGGCCACCACCTCGTAGATGAAGGTGGGGAACTCCACCATGATGAGCGGCCCCGGCCGGACTCCGTGAATCAGCATGGCCCCCAGCAGGACCGCAGCCGGAGCGGAGCCGGGAATGGCCAGGGTGAGGACCGGGATGATCGCTCCGGGGACGCAGGCGTTGTTGCCCGTTTCGGCGGCCAGGAGCCCCTCGATGCTGCCCTTCCCGAACTTTTCCTTTTCTTCCGGTTTGGCGCTCCTTTTGGCCATGTCGTAGGAAACCCAGGCGGCGATGTCTTCGCCCACCCCGGGGATGGCTCCGATGATGGTGCCCACGATTCCGGACCGGACGATGGTCTTCCAGTAGCGGGTAATATCCGTCAGCCGGGGAATCACCCGGTCGATCTTGGCCTTGACCACCTCGTAGGTGGAAAAGCGCATGACGGTGATGATCTCCGCCAGCCCGAAGGCGCCCACCATGGCGGGGATAAGGGCGATGCCGCCGGAGAGGTCCGTGTTCCCGAAGGAGTAGCGGACATGGGCATGGATACCCTCCATGCCGATCATGGCCACGAAAAGGCCGATGAACCCGGCGATCCAGCCCTTCAGCGGATCCTTCGGGGCGGTGAGGTTTCCGCAGATGACGATGCCGAAAACGGCGAACCAGAAGAACTCGAAGGATTGAAACTTCAGCGCCACCGACCCGATGAGGGGGGTGAAGAGCGCCATGGCCACCATGCCGATCATGGAGCCCAGGAAGGAGCCGGTGGTGGCGATGCCGATGGCCCGGCCCGCCAGCCCCTGCTTGGCCAGGGGAAAGCCGTCCACGGTGGTGGCGGCGTTGGCGGGGGTTCCGGGGATGTTCAGCAGAATGGCGCTGCGGCTGCCCCCGTAGATGGCCCCCACGTACATGCAGATCAGGATCAGGATCGCGTTGTTCGCCGACATATTGAAGGTCAGCGTCGTCAGAAGCGCCACGCCCATGGTGGCGGTGAGCCCCGGCAGCATGCCGATGATGATTCCCAGCTGGGTGGACCACAGGGCGTCGAAGATATTGCGGAAATTCAGAAAGCCGATGATGGCCTTGCCGAATAATTCTATTCCTTCAAACATGATGGGCTCCTAGGGAAGGTTGACGAGGAAAACGTACTGGAAGACTCCGGTGATCACCGCGGAGGTGCAGACCGCCAGGATCACGGCGAAGACGATGGTCCGGACCATTTTTTCCCTCGGCGCCTTTCGGTCGATTTCAAAGGCGAGGATGAAGGCGCAGACAAACAGGAAAGTGATGATGGGGAAAGGGAGCTTTCCCAGGGCCAGGGTGTAGAGCAGGCAGACCAGGATGGTGACGCCCATCCGTCGGGTGCCTTCCTCTCTGAAGAACCTCCCCGCCGATTCCCGGTTGATTCCGAAATGCAGGTGGGTCCGCTTTATGGATCGATACAAAAGAACGAGGCCCAGCAGGGCGATGGTGGCCCCTAAAAGGAAGGGAACCAGCCCCGGGGCGGAGTAGGGGCTCTGTCCCCGGGCGGTGACATGGGGCATCTGAAACGCCAGTACCGCCGCGGTGACGCCGAATATGATCAATACGAGGGCCGTGAAAAAGTCGGCCCTGGCCATATTTTTCTCAGTCATGGATCCTCCGGAAATGGTGGAAGGAAGGAGCAGGGGCGGCCCCCGCACAGGCGGAGGCCGGTTCCCTGCTATGAGATGGAGACTTCCCTTACGGTTTCGGGATGCCCAGGGTGTCGGGGGATACCTTGGCCTTTCCCGCCTCGTAATAGAGCCACGCCACGGGCTGATAGTAGGTGAAGGTCGCTTTCTGCGCGTCCTCGCCGTAGCGGGGGTCGAAGATGGCGCCCCGGTCCAGGGCGTAGTCCTTCAGTTTCTGGGACTTCATGACCACATCTTCCCAGGCCTGGTTCATGGTCGCCACCACCTCCTGGGGGACCCCCTTGGGGAGGTAGATGCCGAAATAGTTGGGTCCGGTTTTGAAGTCCTTCAGCCAGTTGGTGATGGCCGGAACCTCCCCGTAGCCCCGCAGGTTCAGGGGTTTTTCCGAGAGGACCGCCAGGGCCCGGAGCTTGCCGCCCCGAACCATGTCCGCCTCTTCCACCGCCAGCTGGGGGACCACTTCGGTTTCGCCCGCCACGGTGGCGATGACCGCCGGGTTCCCGCCGTCATAGGTGACATGCTTGTATTCGATGCCGGTGTACTTCCGGAGGATCTCCATGGCGATGTGGCCCGCGGAGCTCTGTCCGGCGGTGGCGGTGGGGATCTGTCCCGGTTTGGCCTTGTAGGCCGCCAGAAGATCGTCGAAGGTCTTGTAGGGGGTGTTGGGGTTGACGGCGAAGAGGGCGACGTTGGCGACGCTTAGGTAGATGTCCCAGTCCTTCCGGATGTCGGTGTCCAGCATCCCCAGGGTCTTGTAGACCGCCACGTCCACGGAGGCTCCGGAAGCCCAGGTGTAGCCGTCCTTGGGGGAGTCCATGACCGTCTTGGTCCCCACCGAGCCGGAGGCTCCGGGCTGGTTGACGATGACGATCTTCTGTCCCAGGTAGGGTTCCAGTTCTCCGGCGGTCACCCGGGTGACCTGGTCGGTGGAGCCGCCGGCGCCCCAGGGAACGATGACGGTGATGGGCTTGGACGGTTTCCATTTCCCGCTCGCGGCTTCGGTCTTCCCGCCGGCGGAAAGACCCGCAGCGACAAGAACCAGCAGGGCCGCAAGGAAAAGAAAAGCTTTCATTCCTTTTTTCATTTCGGAACTCCTCGATATAATAGATAGTCTAGGAGTATATGAGGATCGGGAAAGAGCTGTCAAGCCAAAAAAACGGGTCAGGCTTTCAGCGGCCGGGGCGCGCGGAAGAAGGAGCGGGGTCCGCCCCGGGACAGAACCCGGTGTATCAGGTCCGCGTTTTCCAGGATTTTTTCCTCCCCCATGGCGATCTGCTCCCTCTTGCGGCCGAAATCGAACTCGGAACTCCGGGCGGGGAGGACGATTTCCAGGTCCGGGATGTCCCGTTCCGGAACGATGCCCCGGTCGTGGCTCGCCGCCGCCAGGGCCCGGAAGAAAACGGTGATTCCGTTGGGGATCTCGTCGGGACTGATGGGGGTGAAGGGGCTGCAGTTGACGGCGATAACCCTCCGGATGCCCCTCTCCCGGGGGATCCATACGGGAAGGTTGTTCAGGATTCCCCCGTCGGCCAGCAGCATGCCGTTTCTCTCCACCGGAGCGAAGAGGCCGGGAACGGACATGGAGGGCCGGATCCCGTCCGCCAGAAGCCCCGAATCCATGACCACCTCCCGTCCGGTGAGGAGGTCCACGGCGTTGCAGAGGAAACGGGGCCGGGACTGCTCGAAGGTCCGTCCCCGGGTGAGTTCCAGCAGGGCCCGGTGTATCCGGCGGCCCGAGGCGACTCCCCGGCTCCCCACCAGGCTGGAGAGGGCTTCCTGGGCCTGCAGAAAGCGGAAGAAGGCCCCGTCGCCCAGGCGGTAGGTGACGCTCTCCAGGTAGAATTTCAGTTCGAACGTGTGCAGGATGAAATCTTCCAGTTCGCCGGCGCTCACCCCGGAAGCGTAGATCCCCCCCATCACTGCCCCGATGGAGCAGCCCACCAGCATGTCCGGGTGGAGGTCCAGCTTCTCCAGGGCCTTGAAGACCCCGGCGTAGGCGATGCCCCGGCCGCCGCCGCCGGAGAGGACCAGGGCCCATTTTTTCATCCCTCCGCCCCTTCTCCGGGCTCCCCCCGGCTCACCCGGCCCATCAGGAAAAAGGCCGCCAGCATGCAGAGGGCCCCGAAGGCGAAGATGGAGCGGAATCCGGTGAAATCGATCAGGCCTCCCGTCACCGGGGGCGACAGGATCGCCGCGGTCTGGGAGAAGGTGTAGTACAGTCCCGTATACATCCCCATGGTCCCGTAGGAGGCCATCTGCCAGAGCATGGGGAAGGAGTTGGTGATGATGGCCACCCAGAAGGCGCCGAACACGAAAAGAAGCCCCCAAAACGAGGCCAGCCCCGCCGTGGTCCCCCAACGGAGGGCTCCGGCCATGGGCTGGTGAAGGAAGAGGAGGAGGCAGAGCAGGCTCACCGTCAGAAGGGATGCCCGGATGGTCCTCCTGCGGCCGAAGCGGTGGCCCGCCAGGCCCGAAGGAATGGCGAACAGGGCGTAGGCGACGGCGAACATACCCGGGGACAGACCCGCCGTGCCCTCGGAAACGCCGATGATGTCCCGGGTGTAGAGGGTCAGAAAGGGGAGTATGCCCTGATAGCCGAAGAACCAGAACAGAAGGGCCAGCAGGATGAACAGGGCGCTCCGGTCCCGGGACGAGAAGACCGTCTTCAGCGAATCGAAAAAAGGCGTCCGTTCCCGGTCCGGGGCGTCGGTGGTCCTCTCCTTCACCCGGAGGAACAGCAGCAGGGTCGCCCCGGCCACCAGAAAGCCGGAAATCAGGAAGGGCAGCTTCCGGGCGGTGTTTCCGATGAGGGGCAGCGTCACCCGAAGGTCCATCAGCTTCGACAGGCCGATGGTCCCCACGATGGCGGCGATGCCCCCCATGGTGTTGATGACTCCGTTGGCCTCGCTGCGGTATTCCCCCGGAATGGTGTCCGGCATCAGGGCCACCACGGGACCCCGGGCGGCCTGTTTGAAGACGTTGAGAAAGAAGAGCGCCGCGATGAGCAGGCTCAGGGACCTCAGGGCGGAGAAGGGCAGAAGGGCGAAGAGGATCGCCGTGGGCGGCAGGGTCGCCAGAATCCAGGGCATCCGCCGGCCGAAGCGGGTGCGGGTCCCGTCGGACAGGGCGGAGACGACGGGGATCAGAAAAACGGCGAAAATATTGTCCAGGGTCATGATGGAACCGATCAGACCCTTCGACGCGATGTAGTCCCCCAGGAAGATGGGGACATAGGAATCGTAGAGGGGGTCCATCAGGCCCATGGTGAAGAAACCCAGCCCGATGAGGAAGGTGGTTCCGTAATAATCGGCGAATCCGGATCTTTTTTCGGTCATGGGCCACTAGACCACGGGCGGCCGTTGCTGTCAAGTTTCATCCCGGGGTTCGGGTCTTCGCCGCAGCCCTGGCGGCCGCCCGCGCCGGGACGGGGAACGACGCCGAGCCCCCTCCCCGGCGACGGAAAGGAATGAAAAAAGCCCCGGGACTGAGTCCCGGGGAGGGGGGACGCCGCCGGGCCCCCCCCTCGGGGACCGGTGGAAGGGCCGCCCCTTCTTGCCGAATCCCCCGGGGGAGGTTAGCTTATAGGGAGAGAGACACGAAGCGAATGTCGGTCAGGGAGGATGGGATGGATTCGATGTTGCGGGACAAGGTGGTGTTCGCCTCCGCTTCCAGCGAAGGGCTGGGGATGGGGATCGCCCAGGAGGCGCTGCGCGGCGGGGCGAAGGTATTCATCGGCAGCCGGGACCCCGAAAAGGTGGAAAAGGCC
>Ga0302237_1001425_pt1 | contig 17111 bp, 18 predicted proteins | sample AAG_UR_Ala_MG_FD_193530 | JGI IMG/M metagenome (GOLD analysis project Ga0302237, IMG submission 193530) | Enriched activated sludge microbial communities from anaerobic digester in WTTP, New Holstein, Wisconsin, United States - AAG_UR_Ala | ecosystem: Engineered > Bioreactor > Anaerobic >... | reverse complement strand
CCGGGTGTTTATTACATCCCTTCAACACCCGGGTATTTTTTTCGCATGTTAGCTCAGTTGGTAGAGCATATGATTCATACCCATATGGTCGGTTGTTCAATTCAACCACATGCGACCATTGAAAGTATACGGTTATCATTGCTCCGGCATGAACGATAAAATGATGATCGTAAAAAGAAATCCATGGACTAATGCAATACCAGTCCTAATCGAATCTCGTCAATTCGTGTACGTGGTAGGTGGATCTCCAAGAAGATCGTAAATCTCCAATATACTTTCAGTATATTCAGATCGAAGAAGAATTACTCAATAGGTATTGATTGATAGTTTAACGTTATTGATACTTGACAATTCTACTAAGAGTATCATTGCTATAAAACAGCTTCGATCGAGTATATCCCGATTTGGTGGAATTGGCAGACACAGGAGACTCAAAATCTCCCGAGGTAAAACTCGTATCAGTTCAAGTCTGATAATCGGGACCACACAAATAATCAAGTAATCTCTGATGGTCAAATTAGGTTAAGACGCCGATGTATGGTTGAGCTAGCTAGATACCATACAAATCGGAGATGGTGTGTTCGAGTCCACCTCGGGGGTGAACGATTATTTGATACATGTGAGAATATAGCGCAGTCGGTAGCGCAACGCTCTTTTAAAGCGTAGGTCGAGAGTTCGAGCCTCCCTATTCTCATTTCGGTGGTCTTCAGACAACCACCAGATATCTTCCTAACAGCCAGCGTATCTAATCAATACGCTGGTACATATGTACATTCTTAAGTTGGTCGCTTAGAATGTGCTCCCCCTAGCGACATTCATGGTCGCAACATATCCTTTCAATATGGCTCCTTCGGGAGCCATATTCTTATCTCTTTTATATTGATATCCCGGAATATATTTTTTATTTTTAACAACATTAAAGTATATATTCGAGCATTGCATGTTAGATGTTCCTATTAAATATTAGAGCTTAGCCAAGCGGGAAGGCAGCAGACCTTGACTCTGTCATCGAGGGTTCGATTCCCTCAGCTCTAGAAAGTTCCGGTTATACCGTTTACATATTTTAATCAGGGGGAGACCCCTGATTAATCATTTTTGAAAGGTTCGTTTTTATGAAAATTTACTGGAAACATTTACACCATCCTATTATTAACGAAGGATACTTGATCTCCAATATCGGCATGATACGTAATGAACATTGTTGTGAAGATGAGTCGTATGGAGCAACTTATCATGCAAGTAATGGATATGATTTTGCAAAAATGGTTGTTAAAGAATCGAAACGATACAATGACAATCCTATTCGTTTATTCCCTATTGATGAGCTTATTGGTTATACATTTATACCAATACCAGAAGATTTAATTGATAAACCAAAAATTATTAATCATATTAATGGTGATACCAGAGATATATCGTTAGACAATTTGGAATGGATCGAGGATGTTGAAGAATGGAGAATATGTACATATCCAGGTGTTCAACCAGATGCATACGAAGTCTCATCATGGGGAGGTATAAGAGATAATATAAGTAAAGAAAATCTAAACGTACGTTTCAATACATTTGGATATGCACATGTATATTTGCATAAATCCAATATGACTTCTCATATGATACACCGGTTGGTTAACTGGGAATTTTGCATACATGACACACAATTTATAGAAAAACAGGTCAACCATATAGATGGTATAAAAGCTCACAATCATTGGAAAAATCTTGAATCTGTTACAACTGCAGAAAACACCAGACATGTAGTTATTACGGGATTGGTATTAACTGGAGATAAAAATCCAAGTGCTAAATTATCAAATGAAACTGTTGAAACCATATGTGAGTTAATTGTAAAATACGAAGGACACATATCAACAATCCAAAACGACCTTATCAAACGAAACATCAATGTTGATAACAGAACGTTGTCAGCAATTAAAAATAAACGCATATGGGTGACGGTATCGGATAAATTTTTTAAAACTGGAATATATCGATCATATAAAACCAACATTGGTAAAGAAGAAGTGCATGAAATGTGTAAAATGTTAATTAAATACAATATGGATGTCAATAAAGTTATCGCTCAAATGGCATCAAAAGGAATTTATGTTTCAAAAAGTTGTGTTAAACATATAAAATACAAATGTAACTGGACTGGTATTTCTGATGAATATTTTTAATCAGATATCTTGCACTTATCTGTAAGAGGTGTATTCCTCAAAACATTATCCAGTGAAATTTATCCAACACTGGAGAGTGTCTCTTTCAATGGTTTAGGAACTGCTTTAACCATTCCAACTCATTCAATCGTTTTTCGATTGTCTCCTTAACTTATATGGTTGGGTGTTTTCTATACCGGCATCCAACCAACCACCTTTTCATTTTCATCTTTGTTTACCCGGGTTCATTCCCGGGTAATCTATTTTTTCATAATTCCATATTTATATTATTTAATTGCAATACGAATGTATTGTTAATAATTAATGTTGGAGGAAACAAAAAATGATAATCGTAAAACTTATTGAATTCATAAAAGGTATACTTGGATTTTTATCCGGAATGCTTTTTGCACTGAGATAAGGAGGAAAATAAAATGCAAATATTATTAGAAGACAAATCACTCGCAGAAAAGATAGCACATGTAGATGCTGTAGAATGTGTGGCATCGAGTGGTGATCATTATGGATATGATGCGTTTCATAATGTCACAATTACAGAAGACGGTCTTGAATTTGATGTAGATTTCTACATTGGAGACCCATATGAAGTCGACTGGGATATGTCAATGCTTGATACGGAAACCGTCAGATTCAGATTTGATGAATCCGTTCTGGAACTTATCAAAGAGAGTTCTAATGCTAAAGAACTCGATCAGACAGTTCATAAACTCTTTACAACATACATCGATAATCTCAATAAAGAATTGAGTTCTTTGATCGGTGAAGGATATGTTGACTTTCAGACAATGATTCATTATAATGGATATGCTGAAATCATCAGAAGTTGGAAGACTCTTGAAACTCGTTATGGTTGGCGGATAGCATGTCCAGAAAATTACAATGCATCATCCTGTGTAAAACGTGGTGACAGCGATTGGGGAATACTCCAGTTCATATGGGGAACGGCTGTATATAAGTTTGGAGACTATGGTACTTCACCAAGATTCGGATGGATAGATACAAATGAACATCCAGAGTTCTATGAGTGGATAGATGCCATCTGTTTAGATGATATAAAATATTCATTCAAGACAGATGAACATACCGATGAATTTAGAAAGGTAGTGAAGAACCTTGGACTCAACAGTAATAAAACCAATATGAATTGAGGTGAATAAGAATGGTTATAAATGATATTGAGGTTATTCCAAAGACAGAAAAAGAAACGGAATACATTAGTAAAGAACAGGAGTTAACAATATTCAACTGGGGAATCGGTTTAAAGTTTGAGGCGACTGTAAACTTTGATGAATACTGTTGGATATTTGGAGACAAACGACCGGAGAAATTCGATACTGCATTCCAGATTGCATTGTATGAATTTCTGAGAAACTATATCGTTGATGACGATGATGATGACGAGGAGGAAAATGAAGATGAATGAGCATATCAAAATAAGTGGTGACACACCATTAAACTGTGAGACACTGAAGAAGGGTGATCTGTATTGTATAAGATTACCCGATCCGAGAACCATGATCGGTGTATTACGTAAGGCGACAATTCTGACTCTGGAGTTTGATCTGATTATGATCGACGAATATGTAGTTCGTAAACCTGAGTCATTTGAACTTCCAGTAATGGATATTGTAAATGATGAGGATGATTTTTGTACAAAAGTATTCCCATTATCATCAGACGAAGTAATACATTTAATGTTCCCATGGGTGACAGATAATGAAACTGTATAAAGATCCAAATGCGAAAAAACCGATTAATATCAAGGACATTGTGTATATGACATCACAACTCGACAAGTTCGTGAAGTTATATGACAAATGTATATGGGAACAAGATACGGAACAACAAGAAACGATCAAAAAACTTGGAACTATAGTTGATATGTTAAAACGTAGAGACTATGAAACCTTATTCGAAGATTATGTTGGAATGATATCGTATGATGTAACCAATGTAAAATTCGAACCTGAAGAACTTAAAGCGTGGCGTGAATTCTTTGGACGTAATGGAATGCCACATTAAACGAAACGAAAGGATTGATAACATTGGACATCACAAAATTCAAATCATTCGTAATTGAAAAATTACTACTATCACTGGTACATAGGCACACCATTCGTGATATTGTAGTAAACGATAATAAGTTTTCAATATCAACGGAAACCCATATCATCAATGGTATTGAAACTGAATCTAATGGTGTTCAATGTTTATCAATCTATATTGAACGTAATGGACAATCTGAGATTCTGATTAAATTATTCTATTCGGATATTAATAAATATTATGAAATGAATAAATCCAGAATCTCAACATTTGATGCAGATGTAATATCACCATTGAACAACGTGTTTGATGATTGGGATCGTGGTCGATTGACCGTCATATCATTTAACCAACGTGATCCGATTGCGAATCTATTTCGTTATCGAATTGCCATATCTCAACAGAATAAAATGTTGATTGCCAAATCCAAGAGTGGATTCTATTATGCATTCTTGGATACTGACATGAAACAATTTATCGAGAATCGGTTCAATGGTGTTGCATCAAACATTATCCTGAGGAGGTTAACCGATTTGAAATACGAACCCATCACACCCGAGATGCCGTTCCAACCCGCAATTGAATTGTTTGAAGATGAGGTTCAAAAACCCGTTGACAAACCATTTAAATATGCACCAGTGGTCGTCCATGAACGCCCATTGTATTGGATGAAATCGCCGACTCGTGATGTATGGATTGTTATATTGGATTGTGACAAGAACCATTGTCGTTCATGTTATATGGACATGGAACCAAACATGTGTCATTCTGAATGGTCTGGTTACTGTGTCAGAAAAACAAATGTTCATTATAATAATCAACTGCATCGATATCAAATCATTCGTGGCAAAGACTGCGTTGATATCACCCATTTATTAAAACGATAAATATCACACCCGGGTTAAACCCGGGTGTATATAATTTATCACGAAAGGAAAATGTAAAATGAAATTTAAATATCGTTCCATATGGACATATAACGTCACAATCGATGAATTCAAAATTGATGACATTCCTTCGGAGGCAAGAGCATTCATCCAGAGGGGAGTAATTCCACAGCTCGAAAAGAATGGTTTCGAGTGTGACGAGTTCGATGCCATGGTATGTTTTGAACCGCGACCCGATACAATGAATCTCAATTTCATGTTGTTCAAAGAACATAAGATTGGATTACTGGAGATATCATTGCCATCCAAACTGGATCAATATGAGATATGTGAGAATCTGAATGATTTGATTGCCGATGCTTTGGAACCAGAATACCATGATGTTATCAAATGGACCCAGGACGAAGTCAATCTCAGATACTTAGAACTATTCATCGAATGTATAAACAAACCAATTGATGAAATATTTAAAAACGGTTTGATCAACATATCATTTGATGAAAATTATGTTCGTTCAACATCAGTATATCATAACGGTATTTTCAGAGGTATTGTTGAACAAACATTCATACGCGACATTATCGATGTCGCCAAAGATGATCTTATGGAATTCATGACTGAAGAACGTATGATGTTAATCAGATCGAAATATAATCGGTTTTATCAGAAATACATACTTATGCATCCTAATAACAATCTGGATTTGAAAATGAAATTGGAGGACTACAATGTCGAACATAAAATACCTGAATAAAGAAAACACACAACCGTTTATGACAACATCTTGTCAAATCGTGTTCTCAACAAAATTCACCCCATCCGAAATCAATGATATGGTTTTCAATGATGAAACATTGAAAGAAATATTCAAATCAAGATGGGTGTTGTGTCGAATTGGTGAATATGATGACATCAGTCGAATTGGTGAATATGATGACATCAGATGTGGTTATTATTCATTCACAAAATACTCTCGTCCGTGTGTGATGATAGATGATATCGTTGAAATGGATCATACATATTTGGCAAATATAACTGTACCAGATCAATATTTGTCAATATTCAATGGAATAAAACAACCGGTCATATATCCGGTTGTTTTAGGAGATCTGAAAACACGATCCGGATTTAAGATTGCATACTTTGTATTGTATGACAAATCCGAATTGAAATCAGAAAATATATATTCCGGAAAACATTGGGTCGTCTGTGGGTCCATTGATGAATTATAAACCCAAGGAGGATAATCATGAAAAATAAATGGTTCAGAAAGAAAGAGAAAGAATGTAAATCAAAATACGAAGGTTTCATACACCTTCATACGAAGACCTATGATTACACCAAAGGGGCAATGAAAGTAATAAATGCAATCAAAGGAGAATATCGCTTTGATTCAAGAGCATATCGTCGTGCGATCGCATACCACAAACGTACAGTTATCATCCCCAAAGCTAGAGAGATAAGAACAAAATACATCAACGACAGACGGCGTATGTTTGGTAAGAACTTTAATTGTGGAACTCCAGATGCGTTTTATGGTATGATGGTGGATACCATTGTTACCGAACGTGAAAAATATGAAGATGATATGGTATTAGATTATCTTGAAGAACGAGGTGATTAAATGAAACTCAATATCGACAAATATCTGGTGTCCTATAAACGCGGACCATCAGTGACAGTTAAAAATGTCAGAGAAATTACAATTGCAACAAAGGCGTTTCTCAAACAGACAGAAGAAACTTTAAAACATGAAGGTGTCAATGTTAAAGAATATACACCGTTGATCAGACCCGTTCATGGTACAACTCTGAATCTGCGGATGTATGTATTAAATGATATGGCATTATTACATATGGAGGTTCCATATATAGCATTTATGGATGAATATGATGAATATGATGGAATGAAAACTGTTGAGAATTTCAACAACATGAAATTGGAACTGATAACAGAACTGCAGATGGAGGAAACAAAACATGAATAAACTGTCAATAATAAATATATTATACACCCGGGAATTCCCGGGTGTATATTTTTTTATTTTATTCCGTATACTGCGACAATCAATGGTGTCCATGATGGAGATGAAATCGTCCATCCTGATGATCCCATTGTTGCTACTTGTGTTTTTCGTCCTGCAATAATTTTGTATGTACCGCTTTGTGTACCATTTGTTATTTGAATGAAACCTGATGTGACATCACAACCACCACCACCGGATGTTGGACCCGCACCTACGATGATCGGGAAATAATGAACACCCATGATCTTTGGAACTTGTATAGTATAATGTTCACTTGATTCACCATTGACTTTAAGTACGATTGTCAAGAACTTCACCTTATCGTCAATTGTACAATTGTCAACTGATGATGCGGCTGGTACTGTTGTTGATGTTGTTGCAATTGTATCAATGAGACTCATAGTACCATTCATCATCGGGATTGTTATATTATAATTATCAGAACCAGGAACATCGGCGGGTTTTCCTGATGTCATCGTTGATGTCGCCAATATCATTTGAAAAATTCCTAGACCGTTTAGATGTATTTAAATTAACAATAAATCCTTACATAGGACTTTCACCATATGATCACGACGAGTCGAAGATAAATGAATATCAAAAGATTATTCAAACGGGTTCCGGTGGTATCAATGATACAACTGCATTTCTTACATTTATAACTATATTACCGTATATAATTAAAGCATTGAACAATCCTGAAATAAAAGAGATATGGGAAACTGAAGAAGTTAAAATCAGTGATAATCCTGATTTGAAGAAATATTATTATAAAAGACCACTGGATAACATTAAACGTGTTTATATGTGTGAACATACACATATAGATCGTGAAATAGAACATCACACAGATAAATGGTTCGTAAGAGGCCATGAAGTCCATAAGAAGAATGGTACAACATACTTCAGAAGAGGATACTACAAAGGTCCTGCACGACTCGATGATAGAATCATTGAACCTCGGAAGAGGATACTAAATACCGTTTGTGATGATGTCAAGAAAGATCTTGATGATTTCTATAACTTATTGAAATAATATATTACCCGGGGTTTATCCCCGGGTATTCTTTTTTGTTCACGAAATGATAATTTAATACGAAAGGAGCTGTTGTATATGTCAACAGTATTACAACCAGATCGAACCATCACATGTAATGGAGTTAAAGTAAATCAATACTTATTGACATTACATAATCCATTTCATATCGATATGCCAACCGCCCAAATGAATAAAGTGATTGGTGTAACGATTCACAATACCGATTGGATTTCCGTCATCCAAGGTAGCACACCCGCAGAACAATACACACGTGCAACGGTTAATGGAAACATGAATGATGTTCGTGTACATTATTATGTTGATGATAAATGTGCATGGCAAAATTTACCATTGAACCGTGCGGGTTGGCATGCTGCTGATGGTAAGGGTGATGGTAACAGAAAAACAATTGCAATCGAATGTATAATGTCACCAAATTACAATGGTATTGATCAAGCATCCGAATTGAATGCAGCTCAATTAGCAGCATACTTACTCCATGAATATAATCTGGATATCAATCATTTGTATACACATACACATTGGTTGAATGTCAAAGATGGTAAACGTGGTGATGTTGATTTTTTGAATACTGATCATAACTACTATAAAGATTGTCCTTTCTATATCTTACCACATTGGAATGATTTCAAAGAGAAAGTTCAAGATTATTTAAATGAATTGAACAATGGTAATGAAATTGAACATTCTGATGAATTGGTATATTTGAAGAAAGGAACTCCGATATTCCCGAACGCGGGTGCCAATACCAGAATGAGTGGTATCATTAAAACATCATGCAAATATACAATCGTTGAAAGACGTTCTGCGTATGGTGTTAATTGGGGTAGATTAAAATCAAATAAAGGATGGGTTAAATTGAAATGAATAATGTGCGGGGGATATCCCCCGCACATATATTTTATACACTACTATATCCGAATTTACGATTCATCCATGTGTTTACACCAGCCATTATTGAATCACCGATGTTATCAACCGTATGACGTAATGCGGATGATGTTAATGCCAGTTTTGATACCAAACGTACTGCGGGATTAACACGATATTTATCACATCCACACATCTGTGCGATATAATCAAACATTGTGTTATTATTTAAGAATGTAGATATCTCATTCATTGGTGATGTCATCAATACATGTTGCAAATCTGCAACTGTTATCTGGACATCAACCGCCAATGGATAACCATTGATAGAAACATCGGTTGAACCGGGATTCTTAGTAATCGATAATGATGTTATCATTCCTAAACGTGTTCCCCATAAACCAGGAACGTTTGCTTGGATGATTGGTGGGAATGCATATGCGGATGCGTTGTTTTTTGATAAACGCGGTAAGGCCATACCCATAATATAGAACAATGGAACCAGTATATTTATCAAATATGAATATGCATCTCCAGCATGTGACACAAGATGCACTGTGAATGATACTGATTGTTGTGCTGATGCGGATTGGAATATTTGTGGATATATTGTATGATCACCAGTAAATGATTTTGTAAATCCACCAACGATTGATGCTGTGAAACGACCAATACCACCACCTAAGGTTGAGATAACTTGTTGGGCTGCATTTGTTCCCTTCTGGGCAAGATTGATGATTATATCATCTGCTTTTGTAGTAGAAGCATTTGTGAGAAATGCGATCTCATTACCGAACTGAGTACCTTGATTCATTATACCAAACAATTGTGAATCACCGATGTTATTCGTATATGTTTCATTGAATGAATTTGGATCAACCATTACGGAAATATATTGTGATGTTGTACCAGATGAATTTTCTCTTTCGGTTACGACGCCTTGACCTGTTGTTGGTGTAATAAAACGATAATTACTCCATACGTCATCACCCTCTTCGGAAACATTTGCATCCATTCCAATCGGTTGCAACTCATCACCAATACGAACGGGTGCTTTCTGTAATCCCAACATGATAACTGCGGTATTGATCATCATTTTAACATTATTAATGTATGTAAACCAATCCGCTTCGAATGTGTAGAATGGCTGTTGTACAGATAATGATGTTAACAATGATGCGGTTATACCTGCGGCACCACCAAGAACTGATCTCTCTATATTATCTATGATACTTCGTGTTTGGCCTGTGATATTGGCAACTTGTTCGGATCCATTTTCAATATCGGTTAATCCCAAGGCTCCCGCGGTACTGAGTTCAAAATCCTCATTATCGTCACCAATTTGTATGCTGAAGGAGTCAAATGCGGTTTCCTGTTCAACAACACTTGCCATTGACATCGTGGGCACTTCAGTTGAATCTCCTCCATAAATGGGATAATCATGTAATGCTTTTAAATAGTTTTTCGCTTGGTTTAAGATTCCCCAGAATGATCCAACACCACCAGTGAAACGTGCACGTCCTACAAAGAAATTACATACTGGAGCATCCAATAATATGTTCGATAAATAGTAATCTCCAACCGGTCCATAGTGGTCACTATCGTATGCTGATAATAAACGCATGTCACACATGTTTGTTAACTGTGGAGGTGCACCCAACAGACGTGGTGAATACAATTGCAACAACGGATTTGGTTGATTTGGAATCGATGCATTGGTTGCGAATGATTGTTTAATGCCTGCTGTTGGTATCCAATAAGTTGTGGTTGTGTTTCCCGTGATCTGATTGGTTAATGCTTGTTGTGCTTCTTGTGTAACTTGTTCTTGTGTCTTAACCGTGGAAATTTCATCCAAATATTTTTTCTCTGCATTTTGATATGCTTTATACAGAATCGTGGTGTCATCATTACCACCGACCATACGTGCGAATGTTGTTGGACTGTATTCTTTTAAATCCTCAATCATACGCAAACGAACCAACGTTTCTGGATCTTCCAATCGATCAATCAAATTTTGAATTGGTTGATTTTGTAATGTGCCTTCGTAACCTTGACCGGTTACCATTCGAGCACGCAATTCTTCTTCCATTACATTTGTTATATATTGATCTCGATTTTCTAATTCAGTGGTTCGGTCGATCAAATAATCACGACCACTGATATGATTCAACGCTGCGATTCTATCTTCGCTGGTTGCATCTGCATAATCGTTTAAAGCCATAATTAAAACCTCTCTTTCATTAGAAGATTACATTTGGGTTTTTGGAACATTATTATATTTCATATTTATATCATTATTTCGGTAACAGTGTGGTACTGTTCATTATTTACAGAAAGGAAGTATGTTACATGAGTAAAATCCAAACATTCAAAGACGATGAAATGTATATCAAGAATTCCGATATTGATGCCATACAACATCGTCCATCCATGTACATCAGTCAGGTCGGTCTTGGAGGTGCAGGTCAAATATGCCGAGAGTTAATTGATAATTCACGTGATGAATGTACCAAGAAAGATTCACCTGGCGATGAGATATGGATTGAGATTACTGATAAACATCTGATGGTCAGAGACAATGGTAGAGGCATTCCAACAGACATCATTCAGAAAGTATATGAAACCAATCAGGCTGGTTCTAGTATGCTTCGTGTAGGTGGTGAAACCGTTGGTGAAAATGGATCTGGTACTGCGTTGGCAACCGCATTCGGTGGTAAACTCATAGTCACATCCATCAGACCAAATGAGAAAAAGAAACTGACTCTTGAATATCATGATGGTAAATTAATTGATAAGAAACTTGAAAAGTATACTGGAAATGATCATGGTCTTATCAATTATTGGGAACCATCTAAGTTCTATCTGGGAACTGATAAAATCCCAGTTGATGATATTGCATCATGGTTGAAAGATTTCGATTATACCATTAATGGTGAATACAAAGTCAATTATAAAATAAAGAATAAAGAATACAAGGTTGAACACAAACCTCTCAAGAAATATGTTCAGCTTCATTGTATGGACGTAAATGCATTTTCAACATTCCCAATGGAGTTTAGTTGCAAGGGTAAACTCGATGAAGAATTCATGGGTAAAACATATCACAGAAACTTCTCATTGGATGCAGTGTTGATATATGCACATCCGGATTATACAGATGAACTCATATGCCAGAGTTGGATGAACAAGATCAATACCATTCAGCATGGTTCACATCTCAATGGTGTCCTTAAAGGATACCAGATGTTCATCACAGAGAAATGTATCAAACGTAACAAGAAACTTGAAGATGAAGATCTGAGAAAGGATATTCTGAATCATCTTCATATCGTAGTAAATGCAAGATGTAATCTTGCGCACATGTTCTCTGGTCAGACTAAATACAACTGTATATCTCCTACATTGGAGAAAGCAATAATTGATGCAACATATGAATCATTGAATAAAAACATCTCAAAAGAATTGGTTGATCAGTTTGTGGACATGGTTATTGGTAACCATCGTGCACGTGTCGCAGGTGAGCAATCTCGTAATATCAATAAAGCCATCAAGGAAGACAAGAAATGGATCCAGCCAAAGAACTTTATTCCGTGTTCAAATGTAAAATGCGAATTCCCGAAAGAACTGTATATCGTTGAGGGTAACTCTGCGGGTGGTGGATTACGTGCTGCACGTGATGCTCGTTTCCAGGCAATATTCCAAGCACGTGGTAAAACATTATCTACATGGAATAAATCAATTGAAGAAATTCTTAAGTCTCAGATATGGAGAGATCTTATAAAGACACTCGGATGCGGTGTTGGTCCAACAAAGAATCTCAAAAAACTCAAGTATGATAAAATCATCATTGCAACTGATGCAGATATTGATGGATTCCAGATTCGTGTTCTGGATGTATCATTGTTTGTTCAAGAGTTCCCCGAGCTTATTCAGGAAGGAAAAGTGTATATTGCAGAACCACCGCTGTATCGTCTTGAACATGATAAGAAACATTTCTATGTGGCAACCCAGAATGAATACATTGATAAGTGTATTGAATCAATTGGTGATATCCAGATTACATTCCCAGAAAGACCAAACCACAAAATATCCGCATCAACATTTGTTCATGCAACATTTGATTATTTAACAACATTACGTGATGTGTCCATCACATGCAATGTCAGCAGTCAGTTGTTAGAATATGTTGCATGGGGTATTGCAAACAATGGTGGTAGTGTTGATACATTTATCAAGAACATTGACAAATGGTTGAAATCAATGTCGAACATATATAAAGAATTATGGTTCGACAAAAATACCAATCAGATCAATGTAGTTATCGATTATCACGACCAGTTGGTTGTACTTGATAAATATCTGGAAACATCATTGGATTATATAATCAAAACAATCATGACATATGGTTTATTGATAAATTATAAATCCAAAAAGATGAATAAGGATGTCACAAACACATTGTCAACTTTCTATGTTGATATGGAGAAATATTATCCAACAATCAAGAATCGTTACAAAGGTCTGGGTTCATCACCAGCAATCATTTCCAAGGAAGTTATCATGGATCCAAAGACCAGAAGAATCATTCGTCTGACAATGAACGATGCATTGATTATGCAACAGATGGCGATACTGTTGGCAAAAGACAAGGAATCTTTGAGTGCACGTAAAGATCTCATATCAGGATTCCATTTCACAAAGAATGATATCGACAATTAATATTGAAAGGATGGATGGATTATGTTTAATTACAATATCAATACAGAGGTCAATGAATCTGAATTCGATGATCTTCGTTGTATAGATGAAATAACTGACAAAGAACAGTTATTGGAGTTTATCGGTGTGCCTGTTATACTCAACAGGCACAAACACGATTTTGAAACTTTCATGAGACGTGTCGTTGATATTGCAGGAATGTGTTGGAGTAATCCTGATGGTGAAGGTGATGTTTTGGAACACACTCGTATTGATTTCAAAGCAGATGTTGACGATGCTGTCACATACAGTTTACCATTGAATGCATTCATGTTCTTCCTCGTGTTTATCAATCCAATAATAAACTATGTTAATGACATTGAGTTGGAAGATTTCATATTTGAACCACCTCTTATTGAAAAAGAAACAAAAATGCTCATCAATAAGGTTCGTCATGTTCTCCAGCAGTTTGGTCATCCAATGCCAGAAATATATGAAACAACTGCAAGGAATATTCTTCTGTATATGTCCGAATTGAATCGTATATTCGGACAAGCATGCATCCAGATATTTACAACAGAGAATCTGTTTCTGGATCATTACCGTGAATCCGCATTGATTCGTGATATCAATAATACTCATTATCCGAAGAACATGCAGACTGCGGAAATCATTGAAGAAAATAGTAGACGTTATGGTTTACTTCGTGAAGAAATGATCAAACGCAATAATCCATTATTCATTGATGATACATATACAAAGATTCTTAAACCAAAACAGGTTGAAGAATTGTATATTCATCTCGGGTTGACACCCGATGGCAGAAACATTGTCAACATTGTAATGGATGGTAATGGATTCAATGATGGTTATAAAGACCCAGAAGCAATTTATGCAGCGGCAATCATGGCACGTGTTCCAGATCTGTTAAATACTGAGTACATGGGCGTCGTTGGTTACTTTGCTCGTAATCTGTGGATTCTCACATATGGTACAATATCACCAAAGGTTACAGACTGTGGTTCAAAGAACCCAATTCCAATCGTTGTTGATGAAGCTGCTCTCAAGATGTTCGACGGTCGTTATTACTATACAGAGAAACATGGTACTCGTCTCAGAATGTTACACAGTACCGATAAACATTTACTTGGTAAACAGCTGTGGTTCCGTTCACCATGCACATGTAATCTCAATAATGATGTTTGTCATGTTTGTTATGGTAATGCGGCATTACGTGTTAAGGATTTCAATGGTGGATTCATTTGCACAACCCAGTTCATGACAGGACCAATCAACCAGAATGTTTTATCTGCAAAACATATCCTGAAGGCAAACACAGAGCTTATTGTATTCACTCAGAATCTTGAAGAATATTTCGACATTGACTCTGGTCAGCTCACAGTCAAAGAAGATGTTAAGAAATTTGATATCTTTATCAGAGAAGATTACATGGATGACATTACAGAGAAATTTGAAATGTTCATTGGTAAAAACATGGAACCAATCACAATTACCAATTATGCAAACATCAACATCAGTAAGAATGCGATATCAAAAGCAAAGCTTGTTACAATTGATGATGTTAACTATTACAGAGTCAATTCGTCCAAGGTTGATGATGATCTTTGTACTCTTACTCCAATCAATAAAATGATGACTGAGAAGTATCTGAAGATGATGCATCTGTTGGACAATAACATCGTTAAGTATGATAATGTATCTGATGTTGTCACAGAGCTTTATCATCTGATGGAAGGAACGATTCCATTATTATCAACCCATGGAGAAATCATCATTTCATGTTTACTCCGTAATCGTGACAATGTGATGAAACGTCCAAACTGGTTGAATTACGATGAACCATATCAGATGGTACGTGTTAAAACCGCATTATCAAATACAGATTCATTCACAGAAGCAGTTGCATCAGAACAGACCAACCATCATCTCAGACATGCAGTATTTGATAAACGTAACCAGATCAACAAAATTGGTGCACGTAGTTTCATTGACTTCCTGTTTGGATATACCAGAAAAGACATGTCTGATGTGGAGATTGCAGAATCAATGCGTGAACATGGTTGGTTATTATAATCGGAGGTGCATTACATGTATAATTATCAGCCAAAGAATTATCCATCAGGTCGTCTCTCAGGAATGGTTAAACCAAAATATCTGATAATCAAAGGCCTTCTTGGAGATGAATATGATACATCACATGGGGTCGATATATTTATCGACCTCAACACTTTCATTGGTTCAATGTTATCATCAAGAAATTATCTTGGAGCATTACCTTTTAATGAAAATGCAATTGCTGATATTGTATCATCATTCGTCCAGATTGCATTGCATTGGAAGAACTTTTCTCGTCAGTGGAATGATGTTAAAATATACTTGATCATGAATGACTACGAGACAACCGATTGTTGTGAACATCAACAGCTGAAGTCATACTTACATCCGTATCGTGATAAGATAAATGGTGGACGTTACGACAGTTTCCGTTACTATCTTACAGAAGCAATTAATCTCACACAGAAAGTATTCAGATTCATACCAAATTTGTATCTGATAAAATGCAAAGATTTCGATTCACTTGTATTTCCATCGGTTATCAAAGGATATGATTTGAATAACAGAAAACGTATAATCGTTACGGGAAATAATCTGTTCACTGGATATATGTTTGAATCCAATTGTCGTGTCATCTTTTCCAAGTGTCGCCATACAGGAATATCCCAGGTGTATGATCCAATCATGATAACCAAATCCATTTCTCAAATAGATGATGATGTTATGGATGTATTTGTGAAAAACAAAGTGTTCTATAATTTGTTGAATTGTATCGTTGGTGATTTCGATCGTGGTATTCTTGGAATGAATGGTATTGGAACCACACGTATTGCAACAGAGATAATTCGTGGATATGAAAAAGGAGACATTCCTCAGAACCCAAAGAGTTGTGAATCATTGTTAAGTGTCGTTGATGAAATGTATCATTCATACATCAGACAGGTTTATCCATTGATTGATTTGAAAACCCATGGTGATATGGTTAAACAATCATCAATAGAAACAATCAAGTCTGAACAGATGATTGATAATATTGACATTGATGGTTTGAGAGAATTCTCAATCGATGGTATAAACTTATTGGAATTATTATAATATAAATACCCCCGGATATCCGGGGGTATTCTTTTTTGCTAGAATATCAATATTCCATATATATATTATTAATATGAATAAGAAGAAAGAAATAACTTCTTATTCAATACATTTAAATCTTTTTACTGGCGCAAGTAGCCTAGTCAGCTAGCCTGCAAATTATGTATGCAGGT
>Ga0302237_1001412_pt1 | contig 17192 bp, 5 predicted proteins | sample AAG_UR_Ala_MG_FD_193530 | JGI IMG/M metagenome (GOLD analysis project Ga0302237, IMG submission 193530) | Enriched activated sludge microbial communities from anaerobic digester in WTTP, New Holstein, Wisconsin, United States - AAG_UR_Ala | ecosystem: Engineered > Bioreactor > Anaerobic >... | reverse complement strand
CCGTCACCACCAGGTCTTGCCCCGGCTTGACGAACCCGCTGAACTTGACGTTCCGCGCCTCCTTCAGTTCCACGATCGAATGGGCAAAATCTTCTGTCCTGCGAACTAGCCACAGACCGGCTTGGTACATGGCTTCCAGCATCAACACGCCGGGCATGATCGGAAACCGCGGGAAATGGTCCTCGAGGTAGCCCTCCGTGGCGAAGAGGTGCTTGACCGCCTCGATTTGTTTGCCGGGTTCTAATTGTGTGATTCGGTCGAGGAATCGGAAACGCATGGCAGGAGACTCGATAAAGTTGCAGCGCGGCCTTCGGGACAATCACGAGGCATCATTATTTCTCGCCGGCCGGCCTTGTGCAAGGGTGTCAGAATCACTCGGCCGGCAGAAAACCACCGCACTGAGGGCACGGGTCCGCGTCACGATGCCCTGGCCATCAGGCCATCCCACAGTTCGCGCTGCTGGATTAGAGCCTGGACTCGGTCGGGCACCTTGGCCGAGGCCTCCAGTAGGGCCCAGCCGTTCCAGCCGATCTTGCGCAGCAGGTTGACCTGCAACTGGTAGGGAAAGTCCGGCTTGTCGAGTTCGTGCAAGTGCAAGGTGCCGCCCAGCAAGTCCTTGACCAGGTTGAACTGGTGCTCGAACCCCTGCCCCTCGGTGTTGCGTTTCTCGCTGTTGAGCTTGACGCGGACGTTGGGCTGCGTGACCTGATCCATGATGGCCCGAATCGAGGGCAGATCGCCCGCCGGCCCGTGGGCCTCCAAGCGGACCTGCTGGCCGTAGTCGGCGGCGAATGCGCCCACTTCGCTCACCGCTCGGGCGATCTGGGCGATCGTCTGCTCGGCGGGGATGTCCTTGTGGTAGTTGTTGGGGAACACGCGGATGCCGCTGGAGCCCAGGTCGTGGCTCAGTTTCGCGAACGCCTTGCTTTGCTCGATCGCGGCCTTGACTTTCTCGGACTCGGGCCAATCGAACCGTTCGCTGGTGGCCAAGCCGACCAGCGTCACGGGGCTGTCCTGGAACCGCTTGCGAACCTCGTGGCGGCGCTGGGCGTCGAGTTCCAATTCGACTCCGTGGGCGTATCCTAGGCTCGTGCGCAGTTCGACGCCAAAGACTCCGGCCTTGGTGCAATTGGCAATCGTCGTGGGGACGTCCCAGTCCTGGCCCCACTGGTAGCTCGTAAACCCAAAATGCATGTTCGCCGGCCTGCCGTCGGCCGCCTGCGACACGCCGTGGGATGCCGCCACGGCGGCGGCCATCACACCGCCGCCTTGCACGAGGAAAGCACGCCGCGAAATCAATACTTGCCGGTCGGACATACTTCATCTCCTGGAGGTCAAATAGGCAACTCGATCTGCACTGTCTCAACGCTCTGCCGGGGCCAACAGCCCCTCCGGTCGGAATCCGAGGATCGTGGGAATCCCGCGCATCTCCACATGGTGGTCTTCGAGCACGCCGATCTTGGACCGGCTGAGCTTCAGCCTCCACACCTCGTCGCGGGCCGTGTCCTTGCGCTGGATCTGGCAGGACTGAGCCGTGGTGATGTCGTCCTGCTTCCAGACCTGCGTGCCCGAGGGATCGAAGACGGCCGCGCTGACGCGTTCCAAGTCGCCCTCGCCCCAGAATCGCACCGCGAACTCCTTCACACCCGCCGGGACGAGGAAATAGAACTCGCCGGCCGTGTTTAGCAGATGGATGGGCCCCGCGTCGCTGGCAACCAGCGGCGCGTGACTGCCGGACGCCACGCGGATCGTGTGCGAACCGGCCTGGCATTCCAGGCGGTAGACGCCGGTCTCGGCGGCGGTGAACTCGGCCTCGGCCTCCTGCAGAAACTCGACCGCCAGCCGCTTTACCTGCTTGCCCGACGGACTGACGATTCGGACCGGAGTCGCTTGGCCGCCGCCGCGTCCGACCGCTTGCGAGGCCAGACGCAAGGACACGTTCTCGCCCTGCCGCGCGGGGATGAGGAACAACGCGTCGCCTCGCACGCGCAGGGCCGGGAGCTTGCCGCCCGCGAACGTGCCAGGCTGAGACACCGCCAGCGGCGTCTTGTTCAACGGCCAGCGGGGGACGCGCGTGGCGGGGTCGAGAGGAATCAGCTTGGCCAGTGTCGGCTCGTCCAGCCGAAACTCCTGCCGCTGTCCGCCGCGCTCCACGGTGATGCTGCCGGTCACGTCGGCCAGCGCCACGCCGGCCGGATCGTTGTACTTGATCAGCGGCCGGTCGATCCGCTCGCGGATGGTCACGCCAGCGAACTCGATCCCGCCCAACGGTTCCAGGCTGTCGGGCCGGGTTTGCAGCGTGATCGGCGCCGCGACCTTCGACTCCTCCGCCGGATCGGCCAGCGTGCAATCGACCATCCGCACCCGGACGCCGCGCGGCGTGGTCGAGTTGATCGTGATGGCGGTTGTGCCCGTGTCCTCGAAGCGACAGTTGATCAGCTCGATCAAACCTTTCAAAGGCCCTTTCGGTCCGCTGGACACGACGATGCTGGCCGAGCGGGCGTTGGTGCCACGCGTGACGCAGTTCTCGAAGCGGATCGACAGCGGCGGAGACGTGGCGTCGAGATTGGGGGCGTAGATGTGCAAGGCATAGCCCTGGTTGTTCTCGATCGTACAGTCGCGCATCACGCAGTTGACCAGTCGCTCGTTGGCCGCGTTGGGTTCAAAGTCGATCCCGGCCGCGGGCGGCGTGCCGGCGGTGTCTTTCAGTACGCACCGTTCGATGAGCAGGTTCTCCGCGCTGATCACGCTGATCCCCTGCCGGTAGTTGCGGTCGCAGATCACGTCGCGGATCACCACGTCCTTGCAGGGCGCCCCGCCGGAACCGGCGCCCAGGTAGATCGCGTCGCCGCCGCTTTCGGCCAGCGTCAGGCCTTCGACCGTAATGCCCGTACAGCCGTGGAACTTCAACACGTGGCGCCATTCGGCGTGTTTGTAGTCGGGCCCGTCGTAATCGGCGCGGCGCATGCGCAACGTGGCTCCGGGGCCGATGAGCTTGACGTTCTTCTTGCCGGCGGCGCTGAACAGGGAATCTGCCGATCCGTGGAAGGCGCCCTTCTTAGCCAGGACTTCGGCACCTGGTTCAAAGAACAACTCCTGGTCGCCGGCCAACCGCAGCGTGTCGACGATCCAGGGCGAAGGCATCTTCTCGACCACGACTTTTTTGGCCCCCGAGTCGATGGCCGCCTGCAGCGCGGCGGTCGACTCTTCGGGCTGGAAGCCCCACCAGGAAGCCTGCGCCACAGACCGCTTGCCGGCCCGTACTTCCTCGATCGCCTGGGGATCGGGCGCCGCGGCCCAAGCGACGTTGGCGGCGGCAGACAGGGCCAGCGTCAGAATCGCGATCGAAAAACGAGAACCCTTGCAGTTTGCAACCATGATGTATCTCCTCGCAGACCCAAATCACTTCAAAACCAACTTTCGATCCGCAACGATCGCCGGCCCGTCGTAAGTCGGGATGTTGTTGAGGACCATCGTTCCTTCGGCGAGACTCTTGCACTCCTCCGGGATTTCGTAGATCCGGCCGGTAATCAGGTCCGCCCACACCGGGTCGGCGAACTTGCCGCCTTCCACGCGAATCGTGGCCGGCGAGGTGTCGTTGGTGTCCAGCGGGTACGTCGTCCCGTTCCAGAAGACCAACACGTCGCTGCCCGCCTTTTCGTGGCGATACGCAAACCAGGTGATCGGCTGTTCGCATTCGATCATACAAGCGTAGTTCTGCTGGCGAACCAGGTTGTTGTCGAACACCGAGACCACGTTCTGAACGGCGTAGTAGGCTATCTTGACTTTGGCCAAACTTCGCTTGTCGTTGATCTTCAGCAGGCCTTTGCGGTTGATTTCGCGCCCGGTGTGGTCGAAATCGCAGATGGTGAAGACCGACGAGATGCAATCGTGGCCGAGGTCTCCGAGCATCCGGCGGGTGTTCCATTTGGCTTGGGTCAGTTCCGACCAGTCGTGCCCGGACAGGGCGAACTTTGACGCCCGTTCCGAGGGACAGCCGTTCTCGCCCTGCCACATTTTTAACTGCGGCTCGTACTTGCGGACGACCTCTTTCATCGCCTCGACGTTCTTGTAGGCGTCGTCCGGGTTCTTCGTGTAACCGTGATAAATGACCCACTCGAACAAGCTCAGCTTGCCTTGGTCCGCAATCACTTTCAGGCAGGCGTCCAGGTATTTCGGATCGATACGAGCCAGTGACAAGGCTCCGATCCGGGCATCCGGAATGATCCGCTTGATGATTTCCGCCGTGCGGATGTTGAAGTTGGCGATCATCTCGGGCGTTTTCTTGACGCCGATATCCGGCTCGTTCCACATGGCCCACTTGTTGACCTTGCCCTTGTATCGAGTCGCCACGGCTTCGACCCAACGGTCCCAAGCCGCCAGGCCGACCTCGGACGTCGGAAAACCGGCGCCCAGGTCCGCCGTCCCCGCGCCTTCGTAGATGGGGTTGCCGTAGTCGGTTTCCAGCCAAATTTCCAGCTCCTTTGAGAGGGCGTCGTCGATGACATAATCCAGCCACGCGAAATCGTAAACGCCTTGGACCTTCTCTGTTTTGGCCCACCCGCCCTGCAGCCGGATCGTTTTGATTCCCAGCGGAGCAACGTAGTCCTTGTACGTGTCCCAGTAGATGTAGTCGCGGCACAGCGTTTCGCAGCCCAAGGCCCAATTCTGCCCGGCGTCGATTTCGCTGACGCTGCGGGGCTGAATGGTCCCCAGGCATCTCCAGCCGGTCTTCAGCGTCGTTTGCACACGAGAATCCGTGCGGTCGAGCATTTGCGGCCAAGCGGTGGTGCAGAGGGCGAACACGAGAAGGCTGAGCATTACCATCGTCGTCCCTCGTCTCATGGGAGTCTCCCTTCGTTTCAGGCCGGGGCCTTCAGGTTGGTCCCAGATTATAAGGGCTCCAGAAGGGCTGCCGCCACGGGTTGCGTCAGTTTTTTGGGTCTGACGCTCGACAAAGACGGAACTGGCAGGAAAATGGGGGGAGAAAAATCTGCTGGAGAAATTCTCATGTTCTTGCTCCCATTTTGTTGCCGGTTCGTCAAGGGCACAACGATGTGCAGATGGCCGGACGGCTGTTGCGGGGTTGCTGCGATGGCTTGGGGACAGAAAGGTCCCTTTCGCGGAGCGAGAGGGCTGCGATCACCGTTTGCGAAGCATTGCGACAGTGCGGCGAACTCAAAACGCGGATCTACGCGATGTCGCCGTTGCCGCACTGGCGAGGCCCCGTTGAAGCGGGCCTGAAAGCCGGCACGGGCGACGCTTGGCGGCGGCGCGGCGGCCTGAAGGGCTTTACCGACGGCAGCCTGGGCTCGACGACGGCCTGGTTTTTCGATCCGTACCTGGACTCGCCGGGCTCCTGCGGCTTGCCCAGCGACGAGATGTTACCCGAGGGTGCCATGCTGGAACGGGTCCGCCGCGCGGACCGCGCCGGGTTGCAAGTGATGATCCACGCCATCCCCGGCATGCTCGCCGATTCTGTGCTCTTGTCGCGAGACATCTTTTCCGTCGCCCCCGTGGAGATCAACAGCACGTGCGTGGTGCTCACGGTGGTCGACGGTCAAGTGGTTTATCAAGACGAGTGAGGGCCAGGACGCCGTCGTGAAGAGCGTCGGCGTTGTTCGCGAAAAACCGCAGACTATCATTGAGCAGATACGGGAGATAGCGGTTTTACGAGGCATTTTGGGGCTTCAGGTCGGAAAGCCTGTCCTACGAGGGCAAACATGCATTGTCTGGCAGTACGCTGGTTTGGTGTTGTCGTCGCGATCGTCCTGGTAGGGGACGCGCGGGCGGGCGAACAGCAGGACCGCTCGCTGCTGACGGTCGCGAGGGTCTTCGATTCGCGCGATTTCGCCGGCGAGTCATTCGCGGCGCGGTGGGCAAAGGACGGCTCTGGATACCTGACCTTGGAATCATCCACCGGCGGGGCGGGTGGGCGGGACATCGTGCTTCACGACGTGCAGTCCGGCCAGGACAAGGTGCTGGTTTCGGCCACGCGACTCGTGCCGCCGGGCGAGTCCGTCCCACTGGCTATCGAGGACTACGCGTTCTCGGACGACGACAGTTTGACGCTGATCTTCACCAACTCGAAACGCGTCTGGCGAACGAATACGCGTGGCGATTATTGGCTGTTGGATCGATCCAGCCATGAACTGCGAAAGTTGGGCGGGGACGCCAAGCCGGCGACGCTGATGTTCGCCAAGCTCTCGCCTACCGCCCGCCACGTCGCCTATGTGCGTGAGAACAACCTGTACGTCGAAGACCTCGTGACTCGGCAGATCACGGCCCTCACCACCACGGGCAGTCGCCACCTGATCAACGGCACGTTCGATTGGGTGTACGAGGAGGAATTGAACTTGCGGGACGGCTTCGCGTGGAGCCCCGACGGAACCCGGATCGCCTACTGGCAACTCGACACCAGCGGCGTCCCGGAATTCATGCTGATCAACAACACCGACGCGCTGTATCCCCGCTTGACCACTTTCGCTTACCCCAAAGTCGGACAGCAGAACTCGGCTTGCCGCGTGGGTGTGGTCGGCGCGACAGGCGGCGAAACGCGCTGGCTGAACGTGCCCGGCGATCCGCGCCAGCACTATCTCGCTCGACTCTCCTGGACGCCGGATTCCCAGGGCCTTGTGCTGCAGCAACTGAATCGCCGCCAGAACACGAATCTCGTCCTGTTGGCGGACGCAAGCACGGGGCAAGTGACGACCATTTTGACAGAACGGGATGAGGCCTGGGTTGACGTGGATGACGAGTGGAAATGGCTGGCCGACGGTCAGCGTTTCACGTGGATCAGCGACCGCGACGGCTGGCGGCACGTCTATTTGGCGTCTTGCGGAGGGCAGGACTTCAAACTCGCGACGCCCGGCGAGTTCGACGTGACCGAGTTGCTGCACGTCGATGAAGAGCAGAATTGTCTCTATTTCCTGGCTTCACCGGACAATCCCACGCAGCGTTACCTCTATCGAATTGGCTGGGACGGAACCAAACTCGAACGGATTACGCCCGCCGCCCAGAAGGGCTGGCACGCTTATCAAATCTCGCCTAACGGACGCTACGCGATCCATTCGGGTTCCGCCGCCGACTCGCCGCCGGTCGTCGAGTTGGTCGACCTGCCGCAACATTCCACGAAACGGGTGTTGGCTGAGAACGCTGAGTTGCGCAAGCGGTTCGGCGAGCTGCAAAAAACACCCACTGAATTCTTTCGTGTCGATATTGGCGATGATGTATCGCTGGACGGCTGGTGCTTGAAACCGCCGGATTTTGACGCCACCAAAAGGTATCCGTTGCTGGTGTACGCGTACGGGGAACCGGCCGGACAAACCGTCGTGGATCGCTGGGGAGGCCGCAACTATCTGTGGCATCTGATGTTGACGCAGCGCGGCTACGTGGTGATGAGCTTTGACAACCGAGGGACGCCGGCGCCTCGCGGTCGAACGTGGCGAAAGGCGATGTACCGGAAGTTGGGTATCCTGGGACCAGCGGACCAAGCCTCCGCCCTGGAAAAAATGTTGGCGGCGCATTCCTACCTCGACCCGCAACGCGTGGGTATTTGGGGCTGGAGCGGTGGCGGATCGACGAGTCTGCACGCGATCTTCAAGTATCCGCACTTGTACAACACCGCGATGGCCGTCGCGCCGGTGCCCAATCGACGTTTCTACGACACGATTTACGAGGAACGCTATATGGGGCTGCCCGGCGACAATCCCGACGCTTACTTGCAGGGGTCCGCACTCAACTTCGCTCACCAGTTGCAGGGCAACCTGCTGCTCGTTCACGGCACCGGCGACGACAACTGCCACTACCAAGGCACCGAGTCGCTGATCAACGAATTGGTGCGTCTGAACAAACCTTTCACCATGATGGCCTACCCCAATCGCGCGCATTCGATCGGCGAAGGTGCCGGCACAACGCGTCATCTCCGCGAACTATTAACGCGATACTTGACAGAGAACCTCCCAGCGGGGGCGAGGTGAAGGAAGTGGTCCGTGGCCATCGAGCGCGGCGCGTGTCCGGTGGTCCGGGAGACACAGCAAGGGGCTTTTATGCGTATCCGCATGGTGTCGGCGGAAAGGTCTTGCTTAGAACAAGAAGGTGAGCATGTCTGATGTTGTGGTATCCTGGATACACGCTTGTCTTTAGAGCGTCCAGTCGAAAACGGCGCATTCAAGCGAATCCCGATGTTGCCCCAAATCACAGGCGAGATGGCCAGTTGGTCAGGGCAAGGGGAGAGCAGGCACTTCTCGACCTGCAGTCGGTCTCCGCGATCCCGACTCGATGGGCTGCTGGGAACCGACCATGCCGGATCTGCGTCAAAGGCGGGTGCGTTGGGGGGACTTTCGTCGAGCGGTTTAGCTGTGGTTCCTGGTTTGTCACGATCGTTGTCGCTAGAAAACGCGTTAAAAACGACAAAATCCGACATTTTCAATGGGTTACGTGTTAATTGAACTGGAATAGTCGGAGATTATAATCCGCTTATTACGCCGTGCTTGCTGAAGCTGTCGATCCAGTCTTTCTATATTGCCTATATTTACTTAACGCTAGCAGCCGATGCTGCTGTTATTGGCCGCCATACTGCGCTGGCGGTACGTCGGTCAGTGGCGCTCGAAAACAAAGACACTTGATCCTCAACAAGCGGGTCACACAAGGGGTTGGTTCATGGCCATCCGTCGATCGCGAAGGTTGCTGTCCAGGAAACGAAAGAACCGGCAGGAATTGCTCTCGTCCAATCATCGCAAACCGAATCGGCACATGCAGATCGAGCGGCTTGAGGAACGTCAGCTGTTGGCTGGCGCCAAGCTGATCGGAATTCAGCCGAACGACGGTGGCTTGCTGCAGACGGGCGACATCCGTCACGTGGCGCCGTCCGACCTGACATTCCGGTTTGATCAGCTTCAGCAGATCGACCCGGCGTCGTTGGGCAGCAGTACGGCGCCCGGAGGCATTCAGATCACGCGCAGCAATCTGGACGGAGTCTTTGCGCCGGCTACAGTTTCCAGCGATTTTGGCACGGGCATCAACGGGGTGTCGATCGAGTTTTCTGCCGTTCGACTCGGACAGGATCAGAATGGGATCACTTTGTCGATCACCAAGAGCGACTTCGGCGGACCCGGTCTGCCGGGCATCAGTGTCATTGGACGCACCATCAACGTCAGTCTGAACATCAACAAGAACAACCAAACGACAGCTCAGAATTTGGTGGAGGCCCTGCGAAACAGCATCGAGGCCACCAACTTGATCACGGCGCGGATTGCGCGTGGTTCCGGTTCCGTGAATATTGCGGCCACGGCCCCGGCCAATAGCTCCCTGGTCCTGACGGGAGCCAACGACATCGTCGTCCAGCCCGGTTACATCGGCGTGAACGCCGAGCCGGCACGGAATGAGGTTGTCTTTCGCTTCGCGGGCCAGCCGCCGGACGACGTCTACCGGATCGACGTCTTTGGCACGGGCGCCACGCCGCTGAAGAACGTTAACGGCGAACGCTATCTGGACGGCAAGAACTCAACGTTGGTATTCGAATTGGACTTGGCGCCTCAGATTGTCGCCGTGGTTCCGCAACCCATCGTGAAGTTGGCCAATGGCAGCCTGGTGCAGGAACGGAACAAGATCGCCGTCTATTTCAACAATGACGATTTGCACCAGGCCAGCGCGCTGAACCGGGACTTCTACAAGCTGATCTACACCAACGACACACTGGAAAACACGGATGACATAACGTTCAAGCCGATCGGCGTGGAGTACAGCGCGGACAAGGACATGGCGCTGCTGACGTTCGCGTCGGATCTGGCGACGCTGGTGAACCCGCAAGGCGCCGCCGGCACCTTTCGTTTACGGATCGGCACCAACGAGTCGCTCCCGCTGGCTCCCGTCACGGTCACACCCGAGACCAAGGGCACGGGCAACTACCTGGGCGTGCCCATTGAGATGCTCGGCTTGTCAGAGAGCTGGGGCAAGGCGGTTCGGATCGACGTCTACCAGCTTTCGGACGCCATGTTCGAGCGCGAGCACGGCGCCGGCAGCTCGCCCAGCGTAAGCGTGCTGGAAAACGTGATCACCGTGGACCTGAAGCACCCCACCACGGCGCAGCAGTTGGCCGGCGCGATCAACCAGCATTTCAGCGCCGGGAAACTTGTGCAGGCGCGTGTCGCTCCGGCGGACGCAGGGACACTCATTACGACGCCGATCACGGATGAAACAAGCCCGCCGGTCAAGTACTCCACGGTGACCTTGACGGGGCTGGGGTCGAGCTATGATACAGCCACAGATTTGGGGACGCTGGAAGTGTCGGCGACCCAGCAGGACCTGCGGGACCTGATCGTTCGCGGCCGGATCGAGCCCCAGGTCTACAACCTCGTGTTGCCCGGGGGCAACGACGAACCCGGGCATCGGGACATCGCTCTGGTTCAGCACGTCCCCGACGAGGGGGCCGACCGGGATTCCGGCATCACGCGGCTGGAGTACAACTTCCGTCAGGACATCGGCTTTCTCATCGACGCGCGGGGGAATCGGCAAACGGCGTTCAACGTCATTACCGAAACGCAGAAGCGCCGGGCACGCGAGGTCTTCCAAATTCTCAGCGACCTGATTGGGGTGGAATTTGTCGAGACGGAACGGGACGGTTTGATCATTGCGTCGGGGGATTCGCTGGCGTTCAATCCCGACCAGCCGTTGCTCAGGCCCCTGGACGTCAATCTGAACGATCGCTTCAACGGAAGCTGGTTCCGGACGGCTTTGCTCGAGATCACGTCGTATCTCGGACTGGGCACGGAGGACTACATTCAGCAGACCCCCGAAGATGCGTCCACCATCGCGGCCGGCTGGGCCGTTGCTCCGGAACTGCCCGGGCGTGCGATTGGGGATATTCCGGGGAGTTCCCTCCGCGCCAGCGATGCGGATTTGGATTTTGACAACACGATCGAGCCCACGATCATGAGCGATCAGGACCTGGTACATCTACGGTACCTGTATTTCCCTGAGAGCAAAGACATCGACATGTTCCGCTTCGAGTTGCCCGTGAATCCGAGCAAGCCGGAGGCGCTCGGCCACTTGGCGATCGAGACGATGGCGGAACGTCGGCTGCAATCGAGTCTGCTGGACACCGCGATCACGCTGTGGCGCGAGAACGCCGACGGCACGCGGGAACTGCTGGCGCGGAACGACAACTACTTTGGCCGCGACTCGTACCTGGAATTGGACCTCGCTCCCGGCACGTACTACGTCGGCGTGAGTGCCAGCGGCAACGAGGAGTACGACCCGGCCATCGAGGATTCCGGGTTCGGCGGCACGACGCAGGGCGAGTACGAACTGCGGCTGACTTATCGTCCGGACGTCAAGGAAGCGATCGCCGACATCGACAATCCGAACGATCCGAGCGGTCCCACGTTCCTGGACGGCGACGGGGACGGCGTTCCCGGCGGGGTCTACAACTTCTGGTTCAAGACGGCGCCGGCGCTGCTGAGTGGGACGCCGACCAGCGCGGCCGAGACGATTTTCGTAGACAAGTCGTACGCGCCGGCGACCGGTTCGGGATCGGGCACGCTGAGCGCCCCGTACAACAATCTGGCCACGGCGCTCAGCAAGGCCGGTCCGGGGGACATCGTCCGCGTTGTGGGCAACCCGGGCCGCGACGCGAATTGGGCCACGCTGGCCGACAATAAAGCCTATCAGATCGGCTTCAACAGTCTGGGCGCGCCTTTGCCGGACGGTCCGACGTTGGAGGTCCCCCGCGGCGTGACCGTAATGGTGGACGCGGGGGCGATCTTCCAGATGCGGCGTGCTCGCATCGGCGTCGGCAGCAGCGCGGTGGGCATCGACCGCAGCGGCGGAGCGTTCCAGGTGCTGGGCACTCCCATCCTGCTGACGGACAGCAACGCGAACGGAGGCTTGGACCTCGGGGACGCCGTGGTGCAGAGCGGCAGCGGCGCGAAGGCGGCGGGCAGCGTGTACTTCACGTCGTACAACGATCAGGACGTGGGTCTGGACACGAATCCGTACGTTACTTCGCCGGCGGCGGGCGACTGGGGCGGGATCGAGTTCCGCAACGACGTCGACCGCTCCCAGGGCGCCTTCCTGTACGAGGAAGAGGGCATCTTCCTGAACTACATGAACTACGCCGATATTCGGTACGGTGGCGGCACCGTGCTGATCAATTCGGTGCCCCGCACGATCAATCCGATTCACTTGACGGACGCCCGGCCGACCTTGACGTACAACCGGATCTACCGCAGCGCGGACGCGGCGATCTCTGCCAGTCCGGACAGTTTTGAGGAAACCAATTTCCACTCGCCGCGTCACCAGCGGATCCCGTTTACCTCCGACTACCAGCGGATCGGGCCGGAGATCCATCACAACCAACTCGTCGACAATTCGGTGAACGGCCTGTTCGTGCGGATAGGCACCCAGGCCGGCAGCACCGCTCAGAAGCTGACCGTCTCCGGGCGCTGGGACGACGCGGACATCGTCCACATCATGAGCGAAAACCTGGCGATCGCTTCCCAACCCGGCGGAGCGCTGGAGCGTGTCACCGCGCCCGCGGTGGCCCTGGTGGTGATGACGCCGGCAACCGGGGGCAGTCTCAACCCGGGACTCACGCCTGTCGAGTACTCGTACCGGCTCGTGTACGTCGATCGGTTCGGTTATGAAAGCCCGGCGTCGGTCAACATGGCGGTGACGCTCACGGGGACGGGACGCGCGGTGCAGTTCACACAACTTCCGCCGGCGCCCTCCGGGTATGTCGCCCGCCGCCTGTACCGCAGCGAGAACCAAGGGCCCTATGCCTTGGTGGCCGAGTTAAATCGTCTGGACGCGACCTACAAGGACGTGGGAAAGACGCGTGGCCAATTCCTCGACCTGCCGCCCGTCACGGGGGTGGTTCTGTCCAGCAATCCGTCAGGAAGCCTGCTGCCCGGCACGTACCGATATCGGATTACCTATGTGGATTCGCTCGGCCAAGACTCGCGGGCCTCCGACGCGACGGCGGCGATCGCCATCACCGGCAATCCCACGGAATTTGGAACGCCCGGTGACGGAATTGTCACGCTCGACAACCTGCCGCTGGCCGCCCCGGCGCAAGGGTTCGTCGGACGGCGCATCTATCGCAGCGTGGACTTGGGCGACGGCAACGGTTACAGCGAGTACCAGCTGATCGCGGAATTGGATGACACGCTGAGCACGGGCGGATACTCGCCCCTGACGCAGTTCGACGACGACGGGAGTTACGGTCCGGCCGATGATCCGCGGTACCGGGAGATCCCTCAAAACGCGGTTCTGGACAACGTTGTTTTGCACGGGCGGCCGGACGCCCGGTTGATGATTGATCCTTCGGTCGTCGTGAAACTGGACGGCGCGCGGTTCGAGTTGGAGATGGGCGCGCAGATGATCGCCGAGGGCAGTGACGGACGCGAGATGATCTTCACCTCGATTTCCGATGATCGCTACGGCGCCGGCGGCAACTTCGATACGGGAAATGACGGCGCCATCATCACCGGCACGTCGAACGATCCGGCGGCGGGCAATTGGGGCGGCATCTACGTCGGGCACTTGTCGAACCTGAGCATCGATCACGCCGTGTTCGCCTACGGCGGCGGCGTGACGCGCGTCGAGGGCACTTTCACGGGCTTCAACGTGGTGGAGGTCCACGACCACGCCGAGGCTCGGGTCGCCAATTCGATTTTCGAGTTCAACGGGCCCGGCCAGGGCGGCCAGGGCGAACTCGACCGCTTCGGCCGAGGCTTCAACGAACCGGGCGTGGTCTTCGTGCGGCAGGCACAGCCGGTGATCTACAACAACATCTTCCGCAACAACCCCGATGCAGACCGCACCAACACCCCCAGCAATCCCAACGTCGCCGTTCCGGCGATCAGCATCAACGTCAACGCCCTGAATTACGTCCTGAAACGGGACACGGGGCGCACGACCGGAGCGATCGACCGTGTGGGAGGTTATCGCGACAACCAGGGGCCGCTGATTCTCGCCAATCGGCTGGACAACAACGAGATCAACGGCATGGTGGTTCGCGGCCAAACGCTGACCACGCAAAGCGTGTGGGATGACACCGACATCGTCCACGTTCTATTGGACACGGTCTATGTGCCCGACTTCCACACTTTTGGAGGCCTGGTCCTGGCCAGCAACGCCACCGAGAGCCTGGTGGTCAAGATGCTGGACAACAACCAAAACGACACCAAGAAAATCGGGTTCGTGGCCACGGGGATCCCTCACGAGATCGACGACCGCATCGGCGGCATCATCCAGATCCTGGGTCAGCCCGGTTCGCCCGTCGTGCTGACGTCGCTGCGCGACGACCGCCACTCGGCGGGAGTGCGTCTGGACGGGAGCCCGCAGAACGACACCAACGCGGACGGCGATTTCCGCGACCCCACAAACTATCCCAACGCCCAGGCGCCGCAGCCCGGCGATTGGAACAGCGTGCTGCTGGACCGGTTCAGCCATGACCGGAACGTCGAGACCCTGTACGAGCAAGAAGCCCGCGACGTCAATTCTCCGGGACCGAACGGATCGCCGGACGGCGCCGAACTGTTGGGCATCCTGGCGCCTTCGGAGTATGCCGCCGACGAGAACCGCCGTCTGGGATTCACAATCAAGGGCTTTTTGGCGGATCAGCGGGACTTGGACGTCTACAGCGTCAAGGCCATTCCCGGCACCGAGGTCTGGATCGACATCGACCGCACGACCCACGCGCTGGATGCGGTCATCGAGTTGCTGGACAGCGACGGCAAGGTTCTGGCCCGTTCAATCAGTTCGCCGAGCGAACTATCGAACCCGAACAATTTCCTGGAGCCTCAGGATCGCACCGCGGACAACTTGACGGAGCGGGAGTTGGCGGACCCCAGCTTGCTGTGGGGCGCAGCCCGCCTGATGCTCAAGACGCCGCAGATTCCCCAACAGGACCTCTACACGACCAACCCGCGCGACCCCGGCTTGCGCGTGGTGCTGCCCGGCGTTCCCAACCCGGAAGATCCGGAGCGTCCGCTGACCTACCACATCCGGGTCCTCAGCAACGGGCCCACGTTCCTCGCCGACGAGGATGCCGAACTGACGTTCCACGACAACGGCGCGCAGCCCGACACGATCACGGTGACCAACGGGAATTTCCGCAACGCCGGGTTCGCCCGCGGACAAGGGCTGGTGATCAGCGGGACGTTGCACAACGACGGCGTGTACACCATCACCGGCCTGGCCGACGACCAGACGTTGACGCTGGCGGCCGCAGACCGCCTCCAGCCGGAGACGGCGCCGGCGGGCGCACGGCTGACCGCCCCGCTGACTGCCGGCGCTTACCAGTTGCAGGTCCGCCTGCGCGAAGTGGACGAAATCGGCGGCTCCACCGTGCGTTATGCCACGATCGCTTACGCCACCAACGGAATCGAAGTCCGCGGCCAGCCGAGCCATTCGCCGCTGTCCGGTGAGAGCGGCGAAAGCGCGTCGGCCAACGATTCGACGGCCACGGCGCAAGGCGTGGGAAACCTGCTGAATTCGGACCGGGGAACCATCTCGGTGGCGGGCAATCTGACCGGAACCGACGTCGATTTCTACGAATTCAACATCAACTACCTGGATCCCGACGCCATCGGTCTGTTCAGCACCATTTTCGATGTCGATTATGCCAACGGACTGGGCGATCGCCCCGACGTGTCGATTCATGTCTACGACAGCGCAGGGCGTTTGATCCTGACGGCCCGCGACGGGAACATCGCCGAGGACCGGCCCGCTACGCCCGGCTCGGCCGATATCGATGACCTGTCGCGCGGCACCGTGGGGGCCAGCGATCCCTTCTTGGGCGTCGTCAACCTGCCCACGGGGACGTATCAAGTCGCCATTTCCTCCGACCGGCGGATGCCCAGCGATCTGGACCAGTTCGTGCGGGCCATCGCGACCAATCCCGACATCCGCCTGGAGCCGGTTGAAACGATCCGCCGGATCGCCGAAGACCATATCGAGGTGGGCAACACGTCGACGGCCGATCCGCCCCAGGTTTCGCTGCTGTTCGGTGACCAGGCCGAGGTGGCCTATCACTTGGGCGATGTCACCCTGTATCTGTATCGCGCGCCGAACCCGCTGGTTACGAACCTGTCGGAACTGGTGACGATCGATCCGTTCACCGGGGCACTCGAGACGAACGTCGGGTCGTTGGGGGGGGGGGCAGTCACGGTCGAGACCGGAGACATCGCGATGCACCCCAACGGCTGGCTGTACTCGTACCGGCAAGCGCTCGTCGACGCGCAATCCGGGAACTTCCTGCACGTCAATCCCGGTGACGCGACGTTCGCGGGCCAGATCCTCGATGACGGAATCGTGACTTACGCCCGAGATCCGGTTTCGGGGATCACGTACCGGACGGATGACGGCATTCAATTCAACGCGCTTACGTTCTACAAGGCAGCCGCCGGTTCCCAGCTCGATACGGTCGGCTTGGCCGTGGGTGAACGGGGACTGGCCGACAGCCCGCAGGCGCTGCCGGGCGTCGAGATCGCCAACAACATCCTGTACCAGTTTGACGGCCGGCAGTCGAGCCCGACGTTCGGCCAGGCGCACAGCGGGTCAGGGATCGACCGCACGGGCTCGGCGACCGACCCGCTGTACCTGGGCGCCGGCACTCAGATACGCGAACGGGGTGAGATCCTGACGAGTCCGCGGATCGAGGCGGTTTACGCGTCGGGCGGGGGGATTACGCCGGTGAGTGACGACGACCGGTTGGTTCCGCCGCCGGGCGAGGCCAATGCGCTGGACATCCGCGACGGCCAAACCTTCACCGTGGCGGACGGCGCGAATCAAACGACCTTCGAGTTCGATACCGGGCCCGAGGTCATCCAGACGATCGACGTGGCCGGGGCGAATTCGATCCGAGACGGCAACTTCTTCCAGTTGGATAACACGGTTTTCCAGATTGACACGGGGTCCACCATCGTCATCGACCTGTGGCCCGCAACCAGCGACTCGGTGACGATCAGCGACGGTGCCTTCGCCTGGACCTTCCTGTTCGACCGAACCCTTCCGCTACCCGCAGATTCGGCCGCGAATAGATACAACTGGCTATGGGCCGGAGTCGACCGCTTGGCCGCGGCCAGCAACCTGGCGCTCGAGATCAATTCGGTCTCCGCCGTGGCAGGCAACCGGTTTAACGTCACAGCGTTTGCGAGCGGCAATCGCGTGACGCTGGTCGGGGATGT
>Ga0302237_1001411_pt1 | contig 17201 bp, 14 predicted proteins | sample AAG_UR_Ala_MG_FD_193530 | JGI IMG/M metagenome (GOLD analysis project Ga0302237, IMG submission 193530) | Enriched activated sludge microbial communities from anaerobic digester in WTTP, New Holstein, Wisconsin, United States - AAG_UR_Ala | ecosystem: Engineered > Bioreactor > Anaerobic >... | reverse complement strand
GCGTATGGCATAATCGTTAAGTTTCCAAAAGCCCCTTACTTGATATCCGAGACGTTTGATTTGCATACTCCCTGCTTATCCAAGGAGTGCCATATGTATCTGAGCTTATGCAGTATTATATGTAAATTTTGTCTATTAATATAAGACAATTATTCTTGAATGGTCCCCGAATTAACCAAATCTTGATAATGTTTGGGGCGTTTTTGCATTAAATATTCTATTACTTTACCACGTATTGGTTCATCGGTAAGACCATGTTTTTTAGCAAATTCGAGTATTTTTTGTGTGGCTTCAAGTTCGTTTTCATCATCAGATATCAATAATTCTATTTCAGCCAATTGATAATCAAAATCACTATCAAAATTAACATCATCCAAATCAATATTAAATCCGTCTTTGCGATATTTGGTTCGAGTCGTTACGCAACTCATAAATGGCACGAATTGATTGATTGATAAGCATTTTTCAAAATTTTCAATTTGAGGCATGTTGAGAAAATCGCGGATTTCTTTTTCATTTTTAAGTTCTTTATATTTTTGTATTGCACGTTTATCGTAATTTTTTATGCCGATTTTTAATTCGTATCTACCATTACGGCAACGTAACCAACAGTCTTGTTTAGTTAGATCGTGTGTATGTTTATCATAATATGTATCAATTATTGTTACTTCTGATATGAATTCAGCGCCATCTAATAAGCGTTTTTTTTGTTCAATTGTGAGTTGAAATTTTTTTTCAATTTCCAGCATAAATTATTTGATTCAATTTATTCAATTAAATGTCGAATAAAATGGCGCGTGTACTGGTTGTGCCGATATCCAAAGAAAGGATATATTTCATATTGTTTATACTATAATAGCTTGTTTGATAATCAACAAGGTTTTTTTATTCTGTATGTTTGATTATTATGCTATGCTATGGTTTATGAATTGTATAACTACATTTTTTAACAATCTCCACAATTTGCAAGATTTAATAATTTGGGGTGGATATACGGTTTTGGCAATTATAGTTTTTGCTGAATCGGGTTTATTATTTGGATTTTTTTTACCCGGTGATTCTTTATTGATTACGGCTGGTTTATTGGTTACACAAGGATATCTGAATATTTGGGAATTGTTTTTTTTATTGATTTTTATGGCTGTATTCGGCGACGCGATTGGTTATCATTTTGGAAAATATATGGGTCCAAAAATTTTTAAAAAAGAGAAATCAATTTTTTTTGCTAAAGATCATTTGTTGAAAGCGAAATTTTTTTACGATAAACATGGTGGTAAAACTATTATCATAGCAAGATTTATGCCCATTGTTAGAACTTTTGCGCCGATAGTCGCAGGAGCTGGAAATATGTCATATAAAAAGTTTTTTTTATATAATATTTTTGGTGGAATATTTTGGGTTGGGTCCATGTTAGGAATAGGATATTTTTTAGGAAAAACTATTCCAAATATCAATAAATATTTGCATATAACTATAGCAATTGTTGTTTTTTTATCAATATTACCTGGTATTTACACTTGGCTTAAAGAAAAAAGAAAGCATAATACAAAAAGAGCTAGAACCTAGGAATCACTTGCAGTATTTGGCAGATTTGCTAAGGTGTCTGTAGCACATTCCAATATGAACCAAGGAGAGTGATGAAAAATGGAGGCATACCTTGAAAATGCATTAACTTTGTTTTTTAGACAGGGAGCGCTTCAATTGCGAGAACCGAGGTTCCGTAAGATGCCTTTTCGTGTTAAATATGACGTATTAGATACATTGCCAGTTTTACGAAATCAAATTTTTGAATTATTGGATGCGAATATTGACCATCGTGATTATGATGTAATCGCAACGCCTCCTTATGGATGCAAGTATTGGCCGGCTATTTATGCAGATAGACATGATTTGCCATTTGTGATGCCTGTAGAAGTTTCATTTTCTAATCAAACACCTTTGGGTTTGTACGGCGAACAACCAATTGGAAGCAAGGTATTGATGCTCAATACTATAAATTTACCTTATGCTATTGATAGCATGGAGACTCATCCTTGCATTAGAATGTTTGATATATTGAATGCGATGCATTATAAGACGGTTGAAATTATCACATTGTTTAATACGGATCGTTTGCATGTTTTTAATTACTTTTTTTCGGTTAATAGATCGCAACACGTTGTACTAAAAAATATTTATCAAATGCAAGATATTTTAAAGTCCGTGGTTTCAGCGCCATTATTGTACGGAGTTGATATGGATTTGGCTCAAAGAGCGATGAAGCATTATGAAACAAATGAAATTCGATAGTTTAATAAATAACCTTAATATAAATAGCGCCGTATAAACGGCTATTTTTATTGTATAATAGCTAAATACAAGCTATACTAATGTCATGAATATTGAATCATTTTCGTTATTATTATGTCGTTAAATAAATTAACTCCGGACGAAGAACGCGATTTGTTTTTACGCTTTAAAAAAGATCCCGAAGTCATTACGGAGATTTATGAAAAGCATGCAAAATTGATATATTCGTTTCTTTTGAAACGATGTGGAAATAAAGAAATCGCAGAAGATATTACGGCCCAATGCTTTGTTAAGCTTTTAGAAAATCAAGCAACTTTGGAATGGAAAGGCGTTCCTATTGGGGCATGGTTGTATAGAGTAGCAATTAACGCTTTAGCAGATCATTGGCGTAGTGCTAAATTTCGTAAAGAGCAAGCAATCTTGGACGATGAAGATGCTTGGGATCCTCCGTCTGAAGATGATCCATCTTGGAATGCGGAAATAACTCTTGAACGTGAAAAATTAATGAAAGCCATGGAGCTTTTAATGGAACGAGATCAATTAATTTTAACGTTGCGTTTCTATGGGGGTTATAAAACGGAAGATGTTGCCAGGGAGTTAGGTATTTCCAATAATCATGCCGCGGTGCTTATTTACCGCGCGCTTGGCAGAATGCGTAAAATTTTATTAGATTCCAAAGTATAATATGAATAATACAGAGCAAAATCGAGCAAACAGACTCGAACAAGAATTATCAGAAAAACAAGCGGTTTCAAAAGATAATCGGCCCTATTTTAGGATGGCCAAGGCATTGGAATTGGACGCTAAGGATTTGACGCAAATGGATGATGATGTCATGAATGAGCAAAAAATGCATTTATTACAAATAGCTAAGAATATTAAAGAAAATAATATGCAAAAATCATCTAAAAAAGACGAGGTGGTTTCTACGGAAACCAGAAAAAATAATAAATATTTTTCATTAAAAAGGCCTTGGTATTTTTGGGTCGGGACTTTTGCAGTTATGGCCGTTATTTTATTGGCCGTAATTGTTAATCAAAATGGAAAACTTTCTTTGACTTCATTTAATCGAGATTCATCTTTTATGGGTAAAGCGACTTTATCCGTGGTGATTCCGGCAGTTCATGCGGGAGATGCTTTTACGGTTTTGGCCGATAAAGGCAAGAATGAATCTGCGCAAACGGATACTGCTTTTAAAGTTTTTAGCAAAGTTGATGTTGATGAACAAACTTTGAAACAGAGTTTAAGAATAGTACAGGTTAATAAAGAAGCAGATGGTATGTATATTGATTTTAATTTGAAAAAAGCTGAAGACGGAGTGTATTTATTAACACCTGTGAAAGAATTGGATCCGGGCGAGGTGTATAAAATAACTATTGATGCTGAAATTAAAGAGGAAAATGAAATTAAACCCAGAGAGTTTTCTTGGGCAATACAAACGCAAGATACTTTTAGAATTTTAAATTCAACTCCAGGTAATCAAACGGGCTATGTGCCGGTTGATACAAGCATTGAAGTAACAATGTCTAAGGTTGGATGGGCAAAACCGGATCAATATTTTGAAATAACTCCTAAAGTTTTGGGACGTTTTGAAGAGCATGGTCGTATTTTGGCCTTTATTCCTGAAAAGCCATTAGCTTATGAAACGGTTTATACTGTGAAATACAAAGCCGGTTGGGGAATTCCTGAAGGAAAAGTGTTAGAAAAAGATGTAATTTTACAATTTGAAACCGAAGCAAAACCAAAGAAAGAATTGTCTGGATATTTTGATGTATGGAATTTTGTATACGAGGCTGCTTTAAAAAATGAAGCGATTATTCCGGTTTCGGCTTCTGATGATTTAAAGAATACCACGGTGTCAATCATCGGTTATGCGATTTCTTTGGATGATGCTAAACAAGTAATTTCTGAAATACAATCTGTTCCATACTGGGCGTATTTATCTGCTCAAAATAAAAAAATAGATGTATTTAAAAACATGACAAATCATCAGGCGTTTTCTTTGGAGACGTTACTGGAAAGCGATGAAGATTCTTGGGAAAAGTTGATTAGATTGCCGGCTGATGTGCCGAGAGGTTGGTATGTAATTAAAATGACCGCAATAACTGGTCAAGAAGCTTGGATATTATTACAAAAATCAGATGTTGCTGCGTATTCAATGATTGATAAGAATAATGTTTTGGTTTGGCTTGTAAATCACGATACATCAAAACCATTGGTTAATATGGAAGTATCTATAGACGGAGTTAAAACAAAGACTGATGCCATGGGTATTGCTAAATTGCCGACTCCCACAACTTGGAAAGAATTTGAAACTAAAGATATTTGGCAGGGCATGAATGCTCCGTCTTCTTTAGTTATGATTGGTGATGCGGATAATGGATTAATCTTACAATTGCAATATCCTGTTTGGGGTTGGTATTTTGGAGATGAAGATTTGAAAGCGCATGCTGACAATTGGTCTTATCTGTATCTAGATAGGCCTTTGTATAATCTTAAAGATGAGGTGCGCTTTTTTGGCTTTATACAAAATAGAGAAAATCATCAAGGCGCGGGAAATATTAGCGTGGAAATCAGATCCAATGATATGGATTTTGGCACTTATACTACAAAGGTTTTGGCAAAGGTTGATTTAAAAACTGATGATCGGGGGTTTTTTGATGGAAAATTAGCTTGGTCTTCAGACATGTCTCCTGGATATTATACGATTGCAGTATTGAAAGATGGAAAAGACGCATATCGAAGATTTGTAGAAATAAGAGATATTGTTAAACCAGCTTATTCGATAAGTGTAATACCTAATAAACAAGCGGTTTATGCCGGAGAAACAATTTCTGGAATAGTTAAAGCAACGTTTTATGATGGTACTCCTTATGCCAAACTTAAATTGAAAATGGAAGGTTTTTTGAATGAGTCTCAATTATTAATGAAGGAAACAGATGATGCGGGTATGGCGTTTTTTGAATATAAAACAACCATGCCCAATTGCACTGTTGAAGATGAAAATGTTTATTGTGATGATTCGACATTGTTTACTATTACCGCTACGCCAGAGCAAGGCGAGGAAGCTGAAATATATGGAAATGCCAGTGTTAAGGTTTGGCGCGGGATGAATAGTTTGCAGAGTGAAAATGTGAAAGTTGCGAATAATAATACTGAAATCAAATTAAAAATTGTTGAAATCGATTCTGCAAAAATAAATACTGATATGGATTCTGTTTTTGGCAGTGGAGTGGCGGGAGCTGAAATAGAAAGCGAAGTATTAGCAATTTATTGGGATAAAATTGAGGTTGGCAACAGATATGATGTAAAAGAAAAGAAGATTTATCCGATATATAACTATAATAAAAGATTAGAATCGATGGGTACTTATAATCTTAAAACTAATTCAGCAGGTGAAGCAATTTTAAAATTCCCTTTGCGAGATAAAGTAGATTATGTTGTTATTTCAAAATATATCGAAGCAAATGGAATTCAGCATACAATTAGTACTTATGTATATGGAAGGGCGGGATATTATTCGAATTATTATGATGATTCTGATTCGTTATCGTTGGAATCGTTGGGAGCTGATAAAAATGATTATAATTATAAAATTGGAGAAAAAGTTGAAATCGGTTTTGTAAAAAATCAAGAATTAATAAAAGAAGATGGTTCGGTGTTTTTATTTGTCAAAACACAAAACGGAATAGTAAGTCATTCGGCTGGTTTTCAACCAACATATTCTTTCATCTTTGATGAAGATGATGCTCCGAATGTTGTTTTGTATGGAATAGCTTATTCGCAAGGTAGTTTTGTCCAAACTAGATATGATGCATATTTTGATTCGGAAGAGAAGGGTTTAAAAGTAGAATTATCGACTGATAAAAATAGTTACGCTCCTGCTTCACAAATTGTTACTAGAGCTAAAGTAACAGATAAAAATGGAAATGCGGTAAAAGGAGTAAAGGTGGCTATATCCATTGTTGATGAAGCGTTATTAGCAACTGCTGAGATTGATATGGAGCCTTATATTTTGAGAGGTTTATACAAAGATGTTTCTGATGGAATATTGACTTCGAATTGGAGCAATCAAATGAAAAGTTTTGGACATGCTGGAGCGGAAATGGGTGGAAGTGCAGGTTTTGGACAAGTTAGAAAAGATTTTAAGGATACGGCTGGATTCTTAATTTTGGAAACCGATACTAAAGGAATGGCAGAAGGATTTTTTACGGCTCCAGATAATATTACTTCTTGGAGATTTACGGCGGTTGCGATTTCGGCAAATAGGCAAGCAGGTGAAAATCAAATTAGCGTGCCGGTAACGAAACCTTTATTCGTTGATGCGGTTGTACCTAGATATTTGGCTATCGATGATAAACCAGTAATTAAAGTTAGAGCTCATGGAGCTGGCTTGCCTTCGCAAGGAGAAATTGAATATATGGTTGATATTCCCACATTGGGTATTAATGAACAGATGATTAAAGGTCAATTAGAAGAACCAGTATATTTGGCGATTGATAATTTACAACCAGGGAAGCATAAGGCGATAATAGGTATTAAAGCAAATGGAAAAATGGATGCCATAGAAAAAACTATTGAAGTGGCGCAATTTAGAACAACTAAAGAGGTAAAAGAAATTGTTGAGTTGGCTCCGGGAGTATCATTGCCGGATCCAGGAGTTTCTACACGGATACAACTTATATTTGAAAGTAAGGCAAAAGCGCAAAAACGTAATGAAGTTTGGAATTTGGCACATCCTTGGTCTGCGAGATTGGAATCGGTTTTAGCGGGGATTATGATGAAAGATTTGTACGAAAAATATTATGGAGAAGAAATTGAAGAAGAATATTCTCCGTTACTACGCTATCAACAAGTTGATGGAGGGATCTCGATATTGCCTTATGCGTCTTCAGATGTGGAGCTTACGGCCAAAGTAGCGGCCACTTATCCCCAGGCTTTTGATACGGTAAAAATGGCAAATTATTTTTGGGATATTGCTGATAATAAAGAATCTGCTAGAGAGGAAACTATTTATGCTTTGTCAGGCTTGGCTTCTTTAGGACAACCTGTTTTGGATAGGCTAAAAATTGTGCAAAGCCAAATGGATTTATCTTGGCGTGAAAAAGTCGCTTTAATGCGTGGATTGGAAGCTTCGGGAAACAGAGAAGTTGCAAAAGCAATATTGGATGAATTATTGAAGAATACGATATCAAATGATGATCAGATGTTTGTATCGGTAAGTAAAGATTTGACTGAAACAGTGGAAGCCACTTTGGAAATAGCTACAATTGCTGAGGTTTTAGCTTATCCTAATGCGGTGAATTTGATGAATTACGTGGATGCGATGTGGAGTCATGAAGTTGTAAGCGATTTGGATAAAGCTTGGTATTTGTCTAGAGTTGTTCCCGCATTAGCTAATGTTGATGTTAAAATTTCCTATATGATTGGAAGTCAAAATTCAGAAATCGATCTTAGCAAATGGCCTATGTATTCTTTGGATTTGACTGCTGAAGAATTTAGAAATTTTGTTGTAACAAGCGTTAACGGACCGGTTGCGGTAAGTTTTACTAAGCGCGTTTCTGGAGATATTTCTGAATCTAGTCCACTTATTAATGTTACAAGGAATTACTTTACTGATAAGGGTTCTTTGCAAAATTTGCACGAAGGAGATATTGTAAATATTGAAATAAATATTGCATGGGATGATAGAGCTGAAGATGGTTGTTATATTGTTCATGACAGATTGCCTGCGACATTAAGACCATTATTGAATGTAAATTATTCTAGAAGGTTATTGGAAGCTGATTGGTATCCGTATGAAGTAACGCCAGCCGAAGCTTCATTTGTTGTTTGTAAATCTAATAAAAATCGAACAATAAAATATAAGGCTAGGGTGATATCAATGGGAATTTATAATACAGGTGGAGTTTTGGTACAAAGTATGATGACTCCAAATTTGGCCTCAGTATCAGATCCTCAAATAATCGAAGTTAAATAAGAAAAGGCGGGCTTTGACCCGCCTTTTTATGCCAATATGATAAATGCGCAAAAAATATTTATTTTTCTGGCGATGATTGTGGTTTTTTTTAGTGGCGGATGTAATAATAATGTTTATAGAACTGATGCGATTTTAAATAAATATGATTCGGATTTAAAAAAGGAAATATTGCAAGCAAATATTATTGAACCTTCGGACTCGCTTAAAACGAAAATTGATGTTATTGAGCCGGTATTTGTTGATAATACGCAATTTGCTTATACGGCGACGGTTGTGGCTAAAGAAATTCAAAATTATCCGATTGCAGGAATAGTTAATCATCATTCTTTGGCAATGGATTTACAATCACGTTTTTTTAAATCATTAAAATTATCAAGATCGAATATTAAAACATTTATTATTATTTCACCGGATCATTTTTTAATGGGTGGCGATGTTTCAACACATGCATTTCCATATATAACTCAAGCGGGTACTGTTATTTCTCAAGCTTTGCCTTTGGAAGGTATTTATGAAGCGCGCAATGTAAGAACATTTGCTAAAGAACATGGAGTTGGCGCTTTAGCGCCATTTATCGCTAGAGAGTTTCCCGAAGCGCAAATTATTCCGTTGTTTATAAGACCGGAAGTGGGAAGCGAAATGCTGAAAAAGACAGCGTTTACAATCAAACAACTGATGAATGAAGATGTATTTATTGTAATTTCTGCGGATATGAGTCATTATCTTGAAGATAAACAAGCAAGAAAAAATGATAATATTACCATGAATTGGATCAAGAACAATGAATGGGAAAAATTGAGTTCGGCGAATGATGATTATACGGATTCTGGACAAAGCTTTAAGCTTTTACATTATTTATTTATGGAAATGAATTTAGAACCAAAATTCAATTTGTTGGATTACGCGATTTCGACCGATTATGGCGCGGATAAAAAAGAAACCACGAGTTATATAAATGGATATTACATAATAAATAAGTAAAACCGGTTTTTTTAGCCGGTTTTTTAAAGAGAATGAGCTAGTTTTATTGAGCTTGTTTTTGTTGTTTACGTTTTTGAGGAAGTAGGCGATATTGCACAGTGGTGTCAGTGCGTAAATATTCCGTAAATTGATATCCACAAAATAATGAAATAATGTGCATGAAAGATTGAGCTTGATAAAAGTGTAGCCAAGGAATATCGGTTTGCTCCTCTTGGTTTTCAAGCGCAATCATGAAAAATATGTTTTCATTATGAAGAAAACATATTTTACGATTTTTTATATCAAAGAGGATACAATCTCCACATCTTAATTTCGGAATTTGCTCACAGACTTTTTGGAGGTGCATTTTTCTCCTTTGTGCGAAAAGGTGACTAAATAATTTCATCATTTTTGCTTTTGCCTGTAAAGTGAATATTTATTTTATGGGTACAGGTTTTTCTGCGAGTCGGGTAAGAGCTTCATTGAGATCGGTTTTAACCAGATCTTTATCTAATTCTCGGATTATCAATATTTTTATATCATCAGACAGCTCGTTTTTTATTCGATGAATTAATTCTTGAGGCATGATAATTTGAATATTATTTACACTATGGTCATTTGCAATGTTTGTGATTTTTTGGGCAAGGATTTTGACATATTGTCTGCGATCTTCTTCTTCATTATTGGTGATATCGTTTAGAGTTCGACGATCGTTGTTGGCAATGGTTGAATTTTCTGAATATTGCTGAGTTGTTTTAGTGGCTTCGATAATATCAATTTGATTGATATTGATTTCATGAGCGATGTAAAAATTGGTTTTACCAAAGTTACCTATTAATATCAACGAAGGATTTGTAAAGATTTGTAAATGTTTGGGGAGTTGCATATGATAATATTGATTAAATGTCGTAACTCATGAGTTCATTGCAATGTAAAATTAAAAATTGATTATGATGCGATGTTTGAATTTGTTGATTAATTAAATTTAAGATCGTGTAGATATTTTTCAAATGGTTTATGGTAATTATTGGAAAGATTAATGCTTTTATGAATTGCTTTTAGAAGAGGGGTATTTATTTTTAATCTTTTAGCAAGTTTTAAGCCTTGTTTTGAAGCGTCTATACCCTCGACTATACTAAAACCTAGCTTTTTTGGATTGTTGGTTTTGGCTTTAACCAATTTTTGGCCATAAGAGCGATTGTGGCCTTTTGGTGCCAATCCTGTTACTAGCAAATCGCCGAGGCCAGCCAAAGAGGGCGCGGTTTTTGGATCGGCGCCAGCGCGTAACATGATTTCACTCATTTCTTGGATAGCCATGGTAATTACCAAGGCTTTGGTATTGGTTGAATATTTGAGGCCATCGCAAAATCCTATGGCTATAGCGTAAGGATTTTTCAACGAAGCACCAAGACTAACTCCTAGTAAATCATAACTTGTTGCGGTTTTGACTTGATTGTAATTTAATAATGATGCAATAGTTCGGTGTGCGGATGAATCTTCAGATGCTACCATGAAAGCTGTTGGTTGATTTTTAGCTAATTCGCTGGCAATAGCTGGACCGCCCAACATGCAGACTTTATGACTTAAATTTTTAGGAAGCATCTTTTGAATCATTACAGCAATTGGATTTAAGGTATCTGGATCCAATCCTTTGGTGACGCAAGCAATAATAGTATGATTTTTAATATAATTTTTTACTTCTTGTAAAACAATTTTAACAGCATGTGAAGGCAAAGCGGATATTATTATATCGGCTTTATTTAAACAGACGGGCAATTCGGATACTGCTGTAACTGTTTGTGGTAATTTGATTTTAGGCAAATATTTTTTATTGCGATGTTTACGGTTTATTTGTTTTAAAACATCAGGTTCGATACAAAATATTGTTACTGGGTGGCCTTGTCTACCGATATGATATGCCAAACTCGTGCCCATGTTACCAGCTCCTAATATTGTTACGTTTATTTTTTTCATAATTGTTTCTATCTTACAATTTTTTTGACTCATGGTCTAATTTTTTCTTGACCAAACAGAAATTTGATTTTCTTGATAATCCATTTGCCAATCATCAGAAAATAATCGTGAATAACTTTCTTTATCGGCGATAACATGTGTTATTTTATTCTCTGTTAAGAAATCATTGAATAAAGTAAAGTTATCGGTTTTGCGCCAAGTTTGATATTTATGAAAACGATTTATGAAATCTGGAGTTTCATGATTATGACCTATCCAAATATATCTTTCGGTAAATGATGGAGTCCATAAGCAATTATATAAGTCAGTGCAGATAATCAAGCTATTTTTTGGAGTTTTATTTAATTTTTTCCAAGCATTTTTTATTGCGTTATTGGCGTAAAAATATTTATTCCAAGCAGGATCTGATGCTAGGGCAAATTGAGATTGACTTATGTGTATAAAAGGGAAAAATAAAAGCAAGATTAACGAAGTTTTTAAAATTAAGTCCATTTTTGGTTTTAATCTATGATAAATAGTAAGCCAGAAAGGTAGAGTTAATAAAATAAGAGCCGGTAATAATGCTTGCGTAAATTTTCTATTCCAAGGCAGAGGTGAAATGATACAAATAATCGCGGATGCTAACCATGAATAAATCCAAGAAGGATGTTGAATATGACGTGTTGAACTTTTATTCCAAAGTATCCAAATATAGGCAAAAATGAATGGGAGTAGCATAATTAAATACATCCAAATTGGATCCAGCGGAAGATTATTTACGACAAGATGATGATTTCTGAATTTGGAATCTGTAAAAATAAGATAGAATTCATATATGGCACTGGGGAGCAAAGAGGCGTTTAACAAGAAAAATTTTTTTAATTCTCTAAATTTTGTTGATGCGAGAGCAAATAGACTTATAAGACCATAAATTGGTATGTAATAAGGATGAAAACCGACATGAAAAGCAATAATGAACCAACGGTATTTTTTAATAGGCTCGTTATTTATGATAGTTTGCCATATCCAGCGAGTTCCAAGTAAGAGTAGGGCAAATGAAAGGATCATGTGCGCGCCACCAAGCAACATCGGAGCGACAGCGAATTCATTAGATAAGTCTGAAGGTACAAGAGAGTCGACTTGCCATAAATTAAACACACTCATAAAAACCGAATACATCCAACCGGTGCTTATTCCGGATATCATAAGCCAGGATGCGATGCGCGCATCTTGCTCGGTTTTGGTAACGCTTTTTGCTGATGAAAAAATTGCAAATCCTAGTATGATTGTTGTAATGATACGTAACAGTTCGTGATTCTGAATTGGAGAAAGGCCGAGTTTGCCAAATTGTCCGCCCAAAGACCAGAATAAATCAAAACGTGAAATGTGCGTAGGATCCGCATAAAAATTTTTCACTAGCAGAGAAGATTTAGCTTGGTTTAAATAATTTAGATAAACCCCGGTGTCGCTAGAATTTGTGATAGTGGCGCCTAACCAGAAATGATCTTTAGGAGTCATGATTATGATTCCTAATATTAATGAATATTGAAAAAACAACATTGCGAATATCAGAATAAAAACAAAGCGCCACTTTTTAAAGGCGACACTCAATGAAGAAAAAAAATGGTGGATGATCATTATTTAGTTAGAGGTACAACTATGTTGTAAGGTATTTTTGCTCCATCCAAAGTTTGAATTCCACTTCCGATCAATGCTGGGGTTAAATATTGAAAATTATAAGAACTTTCTCCGTTTAGAGGATAGAAACCAAAAAATACTTTATCGATATCCATGGTTCCTTCAATTTTTCCACCTAATCCTCCGTTTAATAAGCTTTCACGCATTTCTTCGACAGTTATGGCTGGATAATCAGAACGCGCAGGATTGGTTGTGAGAGTAATCCAACCATATTCTATTTTGAGGGTTTTGGCATTCATTATTAGAAAACCTCCGATTTGCGCTTTGCCATCCGCTGATAAAATATTGCGATCATCGATTATAAGATTGTAAGTTATCGGTATACGCGAAGGAAATTGTTTGGCCACGCAATTTTCGGTATTTGAGCTTAAGGGTTTGAATATCATCATGTTTTGCGGTTTTGTGATTTGTTGGAAAAAGGTTATGTCCGCACTGGAAATGCAAGCTTCGTTTTTGTCGATTTTGTTTTTCCATTCACGCCATGAGGCTTCGATGGTTGGATTATTGAAGGAAAGAGGGTTGATGCCGTGATCATGCATAAACATATAGAATGCGTCGAAAATTTGTTGATCAGAAGGCCAATCGCTTATAAGTGTATCGTTTGGAGAATTTAATACATTGGCATAGGAGAGGCGACGGAATTCGGAAACATATTCCCAAACTTCACCAGCGGAATTTGTCCAAGCAAAAGAGTAGTCTAAATTTTGAACTTTTTCTCCGATTAAACCTACAGGCATACCTATGGCTGAAGTTAGATTTTGAAATTGAATGAAATCTAAGCCCGTTGGGGGCAAGCGTAAAACCGTTACATAGGGTTGTAATGTGGGAAGATCTGTGTTTAGGCGAATGATGGAATTTGAAGGTTTAATTTTTGGAGGAGAGGGCATTGTACCAAAGCCTTGTCGTTGAGCAACGTTGATTTTTTTAGCCAGAGTATCTATGGGTTCTGCTATGTTAACGCTGGTAATTGGTTCAAAACAACCAGATGCCATAAAAATAAAAGCGAACAGGATTATGATAAAATATTTGCGCATAATTAAGGGCATTATAGCATATTTTTGATTAGATTTTATGATGGTATTGACTAATATATTAAATGTGGGTTATATTCCTAGCTATTAACTAGGTTATTATGAATAGTTTATTTAAGGTATCGGCAAAAAATCATGCAGGCATGTTATTGATGTCGATTTTAGCTGAACGATATGAAATCTTAAAAAATAAATCCGTTGCTTATGTTGAGAGTTATGTATCTCTTAAGGATGTGGCAAAACAAATGGATTTATCGCAAAAATTTTTGGAAGAAATTGCTTCAATTTTGAAAAATGTTGAATTAATTGAGGGTAGAAGGGGTCCGGGTGGGGGATATAGATTGGCGCGTGATCCTCGTTTTATTTCTGCATACGAAATAATTACGGCTTTAGAGGGGCCAATTACGGGATTGAGTTGTGAAAGCAATTTTTGTCCGGTTGCTGATAAATGCGTTTCTAAATCCTTATGGAAATTTTTGCATAAGGATTTGATTAAATCTCTCCGTAATACAACGCTTAATCAAATTATTAAATTATGAAACGGCAAATTAATCAAAAAACTAAATCTATGATTCATGGTCAGAAGGCATTACGAGGCGTGGCGCGTGATACGCGACGCACTTCAATTTATATGGATTATGCGGCAACGACACCGGTGGATCAAAAAGTTATTGAAACAATGATGCCGTTTTTTAATACTCATTATGGCAATCCATCATCTTTACATGCTCCTGGGCAAATAGCTTCTGGCGTTTTGATGCAAGCACGCGAGTCGATTGCAACGCATTTGAATGCTCATGCGGATGAAATGATTTTTTGTTCTGGTGGAACAGAATCTGATAATTTGGCAATAATTGGAGTCATTAATTCGTCAAAGGCTGAATTATATAAAAAATTTGGCAAGAATATTTTGCCTCATGTAATTACCTCTGCTATAGAACATCCGGCGGTTTTAGAACCATTATTAAAACTTAAATATCAGGGTTTAATAAAATTGACACAAATAAAACCATCATCAAATGGAATAGTTTCTGTTAAAGATATTCAGGATGCTATTACGAATCAGACGGTGTTGATTACTATAATGTATGCCAATAATGAAATTGGCACAATTCAGCCAATAGCGGAAATTGGTAAAGCAATTTTAAAATATCGTAAACAAAACAATACTGTTTATCCATATTTTCATACCGACGCCTGTCAAGCTGCGGAATATTTGGATTTGAACGTTGAAAAATTACATGTTGATTTATTGACTTTAAATGGAGGTAAAATATATGGACCCAAAGGAATTGGTTTGTTATTTGTACGTAGAGGAATAAAAATTGAACCGCAGATTTTAGGCGGAGGACAGGAGCGCAGATTAAGATCAGGAACCGAGAATGTACCCGGCATTATTGGATTGGCTAAGGCTTTGGATTTGTCTCAAAATAGAAGAGAAAGAGAATCGAAGCGTTTGATAAAATTGCGGGATAAGTTAATAGAAGGATTATTAAAGATTGAAAAATCAAGATTGAATGGCGATCGAAATGCGAGATTACCGAATAATGTTAATATTTCTTTTATGGACATAGAGGGAGAAGCGGCGATGTTGTATTTGGACGCTAAAGGAATATATTGTTCAACGGGTTCGGCTTGCGCTTCAACTTCATTGGATCCATCGCATGTGATTTTAGCGCTAGGCATGAGTTATGAAGCGGCGCATGGATCTCTTAGGTTTACTTTAGGTCGATCAACTACAATGAGTGATGTTAATTATGTAATTAAGATAATGCCAGAAATTGTGCAACGTTTGCGGAAGATTAGTCCGATATCGTTGGATATGACACGATTTTAATACTAAATAATAAATAACAAAGAAAAAGATTGAAGAGTAAATAATTATTTTTTATGAAAGATGATAATAAGCAAAAGCGGGTTGTTGATATCAAGCCCGCAAAAAATGGAGGTTCGAGTTTTTATTCGGATATCGTAAAGGAACATTTTTTTCATCCCAAGAATTTTATGGAAGATGAAAGTGGATATGTCGCCGATGGACAAGGAATGGTGGGTTCGCCGGCTTGTGGCGATGTAATGAGGGTTTGGATTAAAGTGGATCCGCAAACCAAGCGAATTAAAGATTTAAAATGGAAAACTTTTGGTTGCGCTTCGGCAATAGCTGCAACATCCATGATGAGTGTTATGGTTACCGAAAAAGGAGGAATGACGCTTGAAGGAGCGCGAGCATTGCGTCCGCAGGATATTACAGAAAGGTTGCATGGATTGCCAATACGCAAGATACATTGTTCGGTTTTAGGGGATAAAGCTTTAAGATCTGCGATAAATGATTATTATCGTAGAAACGGAGAAACTGAAAAAATTGAAATTGAATCTGGTAGAATTATCGATAAAGTTTTGAAGATTACAGATCATGATATTGAAGAAGCTGTATTGGATGGAGCTGTCTCTTTGGAGGATGTGCAACGTAAAACTAAAGTTGGAACCGGAGATTCTTCGTGTATACCAGAAGTGGAGCAATTGATTAGGTTTTATCGGGAAAAATATTTTGGCGCAGAATAATAAAGGCTATCATATGCATAAGCTCAGATACATATGGCACTCCTTGGATAAGCAGGGAGTATGCAAATCAAACGTCTCGGATATCAAGTAAGGGGCTTTTGGAAACTTAACGACTATGCCATACGCTATACCCGTATGGTCACAGATGAAGCTAAAGACAGAGCTAAAATACTTGCCCATTGGCAAATATACGGCCTTGCCTCAACTTTACACGCTTTTAAGGTTTCAAGACGTACATTATTTCGTTGGAAAGCGAGACGTAAAAAGGATTTAGGCCGTATGGAATCCTTGAATCCCGGTTCAAGAAAACCCAAGAGGGTTAGAACTAGGAGATGGCCAATTGAAATCATACGGCAAATCAAAATACTGCGACATCAGCACCCTAACTTAGGCAAAGAGAAGATCCATGTATTGCTGAAGCCATTTTGTAAACGGATGAGTTTAACTTTACCTTCCATCACCACTATCGGGCGTTTAATTTCAGACGACCCATTGAAGATGAGGACTGAACTTAGGAAGCCTAGTTGTGCTGGGCGAAGATTGGCTCGAAAACCAAAGAAAAAGGCCAGAAAGCCCCAAGGTTTTAAGGCTACACAGCCTGGACACTGTTTGGCCTTTGATACGGTGGAACGTACTGTCCAAGGTTGTCGTCGGTATCTTGTGACCATGACTGACCTATATTCTAGATTCTCATTCGCTTTTGCTACGACAAGTCATGGATCTTTGGTGGC
>Ga0302237_1001410_pt1 | contig 17202 bp, 16 predicted proteins | sample AAG_UR_Ala_MG_FD_193530 | JGI IMG/M metagenome (GOLD analysis project Ga0302237, IMG submission 193530) | Enriched activated sludge microbial communities from anaerobic digester in WTTP, New Holstein, Wisconsin, United States - AAG_UR_Ala | ecosystem: Engineered > Bioreactor > Anaerobic >... | reverse complement strand
CCTATATGGGAAAAGAGAATTTAAATATGATTTTCTTTCTCAAAGTAATATATCTGCTACATATTTTAAAGAACTAAGTCCCCAAAAACCCAATCTGTTTTTTATTCCAGTTAATCTTAACGCAATATCAGAGTATAATGAAGGTTTTCAAATTGAAGAGCTTTTTATAAAACAATCAATGGGCGTTACTACTGCTAGAGATCATTTAGTAATAGATATGTTCAAAATTGATTTATTGATGAGAATGAAGGAATTTTCTGATTTATCAATTAATGATGAGATAATTAGAACTAAATATTTTGGTACACTATCATCGGGTAAATATTTGCCTGGTGATACACGCGGTTGGCAATTATTAAAAGCAAGAAAGGAATTGAGTCAAGAAAATCACGATAGCAACATAAAACTTATTTCATACAGACCGTTTGATAAAAGATTTATCTACTATACCAAGAAAATGGTGGATTGGGGAAGAGAAGATGTTATGAATAATTTGGTAGAAAATAATTATTCACTTGTTTGTGTTAAAATTGGCAGAGATGAATCTGCCCACAACTATTTCATATCTAATTCAATAACTGACAAAAGTCTAACTTCCTCGCTTGATAATTCAAATGTATTCCCACTCTATATCTTTCCCAACAGTAATGAACAAAAAACCATTGAACAAATAACAGAAAGAACGCCAAACTTCAACGTAGAAATAGTAAATCAAATAGCGGAAAATTTGGGTGTAAAGTTCACCATCGAAAAGGAAACAACAGAAAATACTTTTGCCCCAATTGACATTCTCGATTACATCTATGCTGTTTTACATTCTCCTTCTTATCGTGAGAAATACAAAGAATTCCTGAAGATTGATTTTCCCCGTGTACCCTATCCAAAAGACCGAGATACTTTCTGGCAACTGGTGAAACTGGGAGGAGAACTCCGACAAATACATCTCATGGAGAGTCCCATTCTGGATAAGCTTATTACCAAATATCCGGTTGTGGGCAGCAACGAGGTGGGAAAAGTAAGGTTTGAAACATATAATTACGAAGCCACCATACCGGATGAAAAAGGGGAGTTTAAATACCCCGAATACTTAGGATTGGTGTATATTAACGATACCCAGTACTTTGCTAATGTGCCGACTTCAGCATGGGAATTCTACATCGGAGGTTATCAGCCTGCCCAAAAATGGCTGAAAGACCGGAAAGGGCGTAAACTGGGATTTGAGGATATCCTGCATTACCAGAAGATTATTGTTGCGCTTACCAAAACTGGTCGATTGATGAAGGAGATAGATAAGATAGAGATTGACTGATATTTTCTATTCACAAACAGCAGCAGGGTGTCAGTTTGACTGGAATCTCAAATGATTAACCAACACAAGTGAAAATTTTAAACACAATGGATACAAAAGTTGAACCTCAGGAAACAGTATTTTACCAGGACAACAATGTAGTTGTTACAAAAACAAGGTACGTCGCAAATGGTGTTACCTATGTACTCAAAAACATTTCCTCTGTTACATTATATGAGGTATCACGAGGTTATATAGGTGAATTTATAATAGGCTTTATTGGTGTATTAACTATGCTTGGTGGGGGATTTTATCTGATATTGGGTTTTATACTAATAATACTGGGAGTTCTGTTGGGGTACAAGAAATATAATAATCCGGAATATACTGTTAAAATAACTTCAAACGCTGGTGAGGTTAATACTTTCACTTCCGGTGATAGGGTGCAAGTACAGAAAATTGTGGATGCTTTAAGTGAAGCGATAATTCGGGGTTAAAAAGGTTAGGGTGTGTAAACTGAACTCTGTCTGGCCGATTTCTTCTTTCATTTCAAATGTATCTTTTTTTCTCAAAGATTCAACTCTTAAAAGCTTTTTTGAACAGGATCAGGGTTCTGTCAAGGGCGGCGACCAAAGGAGCCGTTTATATACCCTTGACAGGTTTCTGAGCCTGTCTACTTTTGCTTTTCAGAGTTGAAGATTACAGGTTGATTTCCATTCTATCGCCAAATTTTATACTCAATTGCTGAACAGTAAGTGCCCAATTCTGAAGCGGTTGGGTCCATTTTTTAGAGATGTTTCCCGTGGCCAGATAGATCAGTTTCAGAAGGGCCATGTCATTGGGAAAGACACCTTTGGTCTTGGTTACTTTCCGGATCTGCCGGTGAAATCCTTCAACGGCATTGGTTGTGTAAATCAGTCGCCGGATCTGCTCATCGTACTGAAAATAAGTGGAAAGTTTTTCCCAGTTGTTGTTCCAGGAACGAATGACTACCGGGTATTTTTTACCCCAGGTCTCTTCAAGGTTCAGAAGTTCCGTTTCTGCCTGGCTTTTGGTGGGTGCCTGGTATATTTTTTTCAGGTCACTCATGAAAATCTTCTGGTCTTTGGATGCCACGTATTTTAATGAGTTCCGAACCTGGTGGATGATGCAGGACTGCACTTCTGCCTGGGGAAATACGCTCTGGATGGCTTCTGCAAAACCGGAAAGGTTATCTATGCTGGCTATAAGGATATCCTTCACTCCCCGGGCCTTCAGATCAGTTAACACACTGAGCCAGAAGTTGGCTCCTTCTGTTTCTGAGATGTATAAGCCGATCAGATCTTTATAACCTTCTTTATTGACTCCTAAAACATTATATACGGCACGGCTTACAACTTTTCCTCCGTCTTTAACCTTGTAATGAATGGCATCTAACCATACTATAGTATATAAAGATTCCAGTGTCCGATTCTGCCATTCCTTGACTTTGGGGATAATCCGGTCTGTTATCTCACTCAGGGTGGTATGGGATATCTCGACGTTGTACATCTCTTTGATGTGTTCTGATATATCCCGAAAACTCATGCCTAAACCATATAAACCAATGATTTTTGGGGCAAGATTTTCTGCAAGGATGGTTTCCCTTTTCCGGACAATTTGTGGTTCAAAACTACTGTTACGGTCTTGGGGTGTGTTAATGATAACTTCGCCGGTCGAAGTTTTTAAGGTCTTGGTTCCTTTGCCATTACGCTTGTTACCGTTCTGCCTCTCTTCAGCATCCAGATGGGCTTCCATCTCAGCTTGCAGGGCAGTTTCAAGAAACTCTTTAATTAATGGAGCAAACGCTCCGTCTTTACCGGTTAATGACTCACCGCTCCGTAACTGGGCAAGAGCCTTGGCTCTCATTTCTTTGTACTCTTCTGATTCCATAATTTTCTCTGTCTTTAAATGTATAACAAACATTTTTGTCTAGACAGAGTTCATTTTACGCCCTCTGCGATAATTCGGGGTTAAAAAGGTTAACCTACGTCGAAACCGCTACTCTCCTTCTAGCCACTTACCGGAACAGGGGGTCAGGTTGACTGGAATGTCCAAGTAATGAATATGACATAGGGTTTAACCATCTTTACGGCCAAACCCTATGTTTTATCTATTGATTACAAACTCATGTAAAATTCAAATCCGCACTCACGGCACATATATGCTGGATCATCCTTTGTCATTGGAGTATCTTTCAGAACAATCTCGCCATTCTTGATTTTTTCTTGCAAGCTTTCTGATAATGGAGGATTTTCATAAACACAGGTTGCTATTTCCTTTTCATGACAGATAGGACATTTCTTCGGCATTTTTGCTACAAGAGAGGGATCTCTTCCAGTGATTTTTTTTAGGCTGTTGTAAATAACGCCCTTGCCAATCCAATATCTATGATATTGACGAAAAGTAGGGTTTTCTGATCTCCCGAAGTGTTTGAGACCAAGTAATGGAATAACATTGTAGAGCTTCCCATCGATTTCAACTTTGTGTTTCTTGCCATAGTTTATTAGCTTCCCAAAATCATCCAGGCCTTCTTCAAAGTCTGAAAGCTTTTTATACTTCGAAAAATGTGACAGAAAATGTTCAACAGGTAAGTCACCCAACAGCACTATTGTATCAGCTTGTGATTGCTTTAATTCAACCAATATTTCCCCAAGCCTTAATGGATTACTTAATTCAGAAGGATTGAAAATAGGAAGGACGGATTCCGGTAGATTGTACGTTGCAGCCAGAGGATTGTAATTGTCCTCGATAGTTTGAAATTTCTCTTGAGTTAATCTTGGGTATGGCATAAGGTAGCAAAACCAGGCTTCTTCCCGCTGAATTCCAAGAGGGCGTAATAGTTCAAAACGCATACTCATTTTATAATCCCAGTTGTCTTTTTTGTCCGCAGGTAGTAATTTTCCCAACTTAGGAGGAAGCTGGATGCTTTGAACAATTTGTTCAGCATTTTCTCCTTCCCAAAATATTGAAGGTTCGCAGACAACGGGCAAAGCCTCAACATTAACATTGCCTTCAGCATCTATCCATTTAGCATGGACGGCATTAGCACAACCACCAAGTATGAATACTTTTTTCGGTGATCTGTCTTGTTGTTCCACCTTTTTTAAGGGTGATCCGAAAGGGAATACTCTTTTCATGCGATTTAATTTTAAATTGTTAATATTCAATAGATTCACATTTAGCTTTTTTAAAGTATCAGAATAATTCAAAGCTGCTTTTCAATGCCTGATATTTAGGCGCAAGGTTATTCGTTGTTGCTACCTGCAATAGATAGGATTTCTTGTCTTTGAAGAAGTAGATTGCTCTTGCAGGCAAATCGTTCATGTAATAGTCATACTCTACTGCATTTACCCCCTGGTAGGTTGTATATTTATAATTAACACCCGCTTCTTCAAGGTTATCCGCATATTTTTCAAGACACCTTTTTTCAAAATATGCATGATACTGTGGCTTGATTTCCCTATAACTTTTTGATTCATCATAAATGTTGATATTTACAATAACCCCGTATTCCGGACTATTCTCATTCTCTGCGCACATATATGCAGCAATAACATCCTTTAACTGCTGCTGCTTTGCCATTTGAATGAACAATGAGTTGGGTTGCAGTTTACATCCACACTTGACCTTGAATCCTTCTGTTGGAAAGACCTGGTATGTATCCTGAGCTGAAACCTCCAAACTCACTACCAGGATTGCAAATAATAATTGGAAAATTTTGGTTTTCATTTTACTCCGTATTGATGGTTTTGAATTGATATTTTTTATGGCTCAGTAATTTCCTATGGAGCCAAAATCGTTTGTTTATTCAGTAAGAACGTAATCCAGGCAAACTTGGCAGTGATAAAGTAGGTAGACTTGGCGTTGAATATGTTGGCAATGTTGGCATTGTATAAGCGGGTGCTGTGTATACAGGTTGTTTCGGAACATACACCCGGTTATAGTTACTGTTAGTGTAATATTGTCCTCCCCGTGGTCCAGTGCTTATAACATGGCCTGTCCCATAATTTAAAGCGCCAACCGAATAATCCCTTGCAACACTTCCCGTGGATCCGGTATAAGGGTTGACATTACTTCTGGTACTCCAGTTGTCATGGTTTGTGTAATTTGTCGTGCTTCTGTAATGGGGTTGGACATAAGTGCCGTTACTTTTGAAATAACCGCTTACATAAGTTTGTGCTGAGACATTAACTAAAAATGTCAACGAAAGAATTGCTGAAAGAATCATTGTTTTCATAATTGTCATTTTTTAAGATTGTGAATATTTATTATTATCACCCTCTGTATGTCATGACAAAAAAAAAGTAACCCGGTGTGGATTACTTCTTTTAAACATTTTTTAGTTTCTGCTAATTCAGCATGATAAAACCTGCCCAATATGATGGTTCTTTGAACTTTTCCCTGCATTTTTGCTTTGCCACAAGAAAGGCTGTTCGTTTGTCATCACCTGCCGCTAAATTGGAATAAAACTCCGTCATCATAAATTTTGTTGCATCATCATTCACTTCCCACAGACTCATTACTAAAGTATTTACCCCGGCCTGTTTAAATGACCTTTGTAAACCAAATACACCTTCACTTGACACCACTCCTAAGCCAGTTTCACAGGCTGATAACACTACCATGTCAGTTCCCCTTAAATCCATATGGCTTATTTCCTTAGCTGTCAACACACCATCCTCAACATTTTCCGGAATTTTTTCACCCAACCAAGCTCTGTTTCCACCAGACATAATTAGCCCCGCGCGGAGCATAGGATCAATAAATGGCTTGTCCTGTTGCAGATCCCCCATCCTTTGCATTATAAAGGGGTTTTCAAGACTTTCCTCAATGGGAAGAAAGAACCCATGGGTTGCTAAATGAATGATGCCATGAGGCTCTCCTGAGAGCGATTTAAAGGACTCCTCATTACCTGAAATACCTGTAAATTCTTTAACCTGGTATTGCTTCTCCCTCATCACTTGAGAAATTTGCTCCACTTCAGGCTTTGTGCCCTTCAGGTATTCCCATCCACTTCTCTTGGTTGTATCATTATTGTATCCCCGAAACGCCAGATAAGAACGACTTTTCTCGAACTCATATTTTTTGCTTTCTTTTTTCATGTCTACATCTTCCATGGCATATTCCAATCCACCAAAAAGTACAGAAGAGCGTATCGGTGATACAGGATCATCAACGGTTAATTCTTTTGTTGAGGATAACCTGTACATTTGATATTGATCCCCAAGTGTTGTTGAATCACTGGCTGGAAGGTTTTCGATAGCCAGCTGGTGAATGATACCAGCCGGTGAAAAGTACACCCTTTCGCGAGCAGAGATATACTCTTCCAATGGCTCCCATATGAACTTTTTGACCTGCTTCCCTACGAAACCATTGGAATAAATCTCATTCTCATCCTGAGAGAAGTATTCATCAATCTGGTCTTTTCTGAAGAGGCTAATCATCTTGGGGTATTGCCACCCCTTTCGCAGCACCAGTGCAGCATATTTGATTGTGTCAGAAAGTGTCGGATATTCCACAAACTCAATGGCTACATCATTATCCTCCAGTTTTGCCTGGACGTCTTTCCAGGTTATTTTTAGGTTCTCAGTATTATCACCATATTCTTTTGAGAGCTTAACAAGTTCTGTTTCCTTCTGTTGGGCAATATTTTCCAATGAATCTGTATCCAGATATCTTTCAGCAATCGGTTTTTCCAGAAGCCCTTGAATTTGAAGTTTAAGCAGTTTTAGCTCTTCAAATTTTAAAATTGACTCCGGCGTTCCTTTTTCCAAGATTAGTTTATTAAAATCAATTGTCGTATTTAGCATTAGGCCTTTTGTGAAGAGAGTGAAATTATAAGCATCGCTTGTTCCTTCAGGATGGGTAATTAAAGTTTTCTCCAAAAACATCGGAAATGGATAAAAATAATTCCTAATTTTTCTCCAGTATTGCACCCTTTGGTTTTCGGTCATCATGCTGATATTCTCAATAACCATTTTCTGCGTTTTCATAAGCATCTCACGAAAATGAATTAATGCAGAATCATTTTTCATTAATTGATATTCAGTTAGTGAAAGATTATTCAGCCTATTTAAATAATAAGGATGATTTTCTCCCAATGTTTCTTTTGTCCAATTAATATTTAAACGGCAAGTTTGCAGAGAGGTATCGTAATCACCGTTACCATAATATAACCTATCAATAATACTAAGGCTCTGCAAACAATCTGGGTGTTTTTCGCCTAGTACTTCTTTTCTTAGTTCCCACACATTTAAGCTAATGTCCAAAGCTTTTTGGTAATCACCTAAACCTATATATGTTAAAGCAAGGTTACTCATACATGTTAAATAATCCGGATCTTTTTCACTGAAAACTTCTTTCCCTAATTCAATAACCTTCAAGTTGATTTCCAATGCCTTCTCGTAGTCACCGAGATCCGAATAAGTTAAAGCTAGGTTGTTCACATTCAATAAATAACTAGGATTTTTTTCACCCCAAACTTCTTTCCCTAACTCAACAACCCTCAGCTTGGTTTCCAATGCTTTCTGGTAATCGCCAAGTTTTGAATAGGCTACTGCAAGATTTGCAAGACTTGCAAGATAATCCTTGTGCTTTTCACCTAAAACTTCTTTGTATAATTCAACCACTTTCATTTTTATTTCCAACGCCTTCGAGTAATCTCCATTATCTGAATATGTATGAGCCAAATTCGCAAGGCTGTTAATATAATCCGGATTTTTTTCTCCCAAAACTTCTTTCCGTAATTCAACCACTTTTAAGTTTATTCCCAAAGCTTTCTTGTAATCTCCAAAATATGCATAACCAGTGGCCAAGTCATTCAGACTTCTCAAATATATCGGGTCTTTTTCACCCAGTACTGCTAAGCGTAATTCAACAACTTTTTCATTAATTTCTAATGCTTTTGTGTATTCACCTAATTTTGAATAAACTGCAGAAAGATTATTCAAGAGCGTTATATAATCAGTATTCTTTTCTCCCAAAGATTTTTTGCCGAATTCAACAGCTTTTTGTAAAATATCCAACGCCTTTTGGTATTGTCCTGTAAAAATGTAATCTTCCGCCAGGTAATTTATTCTTAACAAATAATCAGGATTTGTTTCTCCCAAAATCTCCTTTCCAATAAGAGCTCTATGTTGAAGATATTCTATGGCATTTCCGGTTTCGCCAATATTTTCACTGGAGGCTGCAAGAATATCGAGTATATTTAATGATGTTTTATTTTTCTCCCCAAAGAGTTTAAGATTTAATTCCCAAGCCTCTTTTCCTAAATCAATGGCAGATTTATATTCCTTTAAAAAATAATAACCTTGTGCCAGCATTACTAATATATAAGAAAAGGATGCGTCTGGCGATATATTTTTTTGTTTATAATACTCATTGATAAGTGAGAAATTAAAAACCATCTTTTTTGTATTCCCAACTTTTTTATTAATTATACCAGCATAATACAATAACGTCGCTTCATCAGCACTTCTTAAAGTATCGGTTTTTAAAATGCCATGTATTGCTAAATAGTTATCCGTAAGTGCATTGATTTTATCCACATCCAATGCTTCATTTTTTGTGGCGAGGTAGCACAAATTAAGATATACGTTAATCTCAAGGGTCTTGAAATCATCAAATCCCTTCATCTCAGCATATTTTTCCAGAACAGGAATAGCTTGTTCATATTTTGAGTTCTTGGCATTAATAATTGCATCATTAATCTCATTATCAGCCTGTGATTCTTGTGGATAAGCAGCAGAAAAACTTAGGAGGGTCACAATCACAATGAGACAACTATGCAATAAGGAATTTTTGACAATAAAATGCATTATTAACTGAATTTGGATTGGTTGCTTTATTAGGTTTTGTTTTTAGGAAATAATTTAAACGGGGTCATCTTAATAATAATAGACAACCCCGGAACTGAAAAAAACTCCTAATTTGTCACCAAATGGTAATTATTCAGTATTGGCCCCCTGTTCACAATCTTGACTATATATCTTCCTGTCCAGCGTGGGACCCAACTCACATAACACCTGTCTGTATAATCGTCATCCTTTGCAATTAAATTTCCATTTGAATCATAAACGTACAAGTCTAGGTCCGTATCACCATCCCCTATTACAACTATTTCAGCCAATTGTAATTCTATAAAATTAACTTCATATAAATCTTTGCTATTCCCATAAACATAGTTATACCTCTCGCCCGGGCCACCAACCCTGCCTCTGGTAGCCTGATTTGCTTTCTCTACTTCAACAATGGCTGCCAATAATTTCGCATCACCATCTGCATAATTTTTTGCTGCTGCCAGGATACTTGCCATATCATATCCCTCTTTGCTTTTTTTAGTAGCCTCTTCTTCTGGCTTAGGTTCCTGTTTGTATGATTCAAACTTAAGGTCCTGAGTCTTGATGCTACTCATAATTTTGGCTGCCTGAACTAAGGCTTCAGCGGAAAAGGTCTTGTAACCATACATCGCCAGTTGATTTGCTAACTGCAAATTTTCAAGGTCCTCTGATGGCTTGTTTTTACTAGCCACTTTCTCCTCTTGTGCTTGTGCAGCACATATCACGGCTGCTAATACCAGCAAAAAAATCAATTTTTTCATAATCGAGTTTTTAAAATTGTGGTTTATGAATATGGAAGGGTGTCATTCATTTGAGCTATTGATAATCAACGCCCATAAAAATAATGAAATTTCCAATTGATTCTCTGTCAATTTTGAAATACCGTGAAGAAATATCAAGAGTGTATTTTTTTACTGATTCAGCTATTGCAAAAAGTAACCACCTCATTTGAGATGGTTACCGTTGAACAATTAAAATTTGAAATATGAGGTATATGGACCCCCTTCTTTTTTTGTATCAATTATCCAATTTGTTTTGGGCTTGATGTTAAAGGCATTGGCAAATCTGAAATAGGAAAACGGACTTTTGATTGCCTATTACCTTTGAGGAAATTTAAGTGATATCATGGCATCAATATTCCACATCAGTTGTTCATAGAACGGAAGGATCTTTTCCTGAACAGACATTAATTCGAACAAATTCTCACAAATTCCACTTTCCTCCGATAATGGGTGAACCAGAAGGTTATAGGCAAAATGACCAGGCAGCTTTATCATTCCCTCATCATCCAATGAGAACTCATTATTATATTGAATAAGCCTCGATTCCAAAAATGTGGTGTAATCCACAGGCAACATCTGTATTATCTGTTCCTGCCGGGCGAAGAGATAAAACTGGTGGAATAAGTCATCCGTAAATTCATGGTAATACAAGGGACGAACCTGCTTAACCTTTTTGAGAATAAAGATGACCGACAGAATCATCAGTTCAAATGTCTTGTCCTTCCTGTTTCTAAAATTTTTCCAATCATCATTGAAGAAAGTGGAACTCGCCAATAGCATTCCCATGACAGTTAGGTTCCCCGCACTTAGACCACTCAATTGATCTTTTTCTTTGTACCTCTTTGCAAACAAGCTGTTTATGATTTTCATGGCGTTTTACTTTGTGTTTTCCAGAATGCTTTGCTTTACACTGTTCATGATCATTATCCTATCCTTGTTGAATGTCAGTGGATTATTATCACGGGCAATGCTTATTGTCTCATTGTCTATGTTCATGCCATAGACACCTTCATGCTCCCCAAGCGGAAAGGGTAAATTATCCTGGATCAGTTTCAGAATATCCGATGGTACTCCATAATCATTCGATCTTGGAATGAGGTTATAAATAGTCAACGTGATCATTCCCCTCCGGACACCCACAACAATATCGCCAATTTGTCTTCCAAAAAACAGTTGTGTGGGGACATTTTTGTACCTGTATGTGCTTACCCCTGTCCTTGATGATGTACCCAGGTATTCAAACTCTGAGGATTGGGGATTGAGTTTATCACCCAGATCAAATCGCTGTGCCCAAAGGGAGATGGTTAGGCAGATAACAGATAACGTGATCACAAACTTTTTCATGGCAGTTGATTTTTGTTTTTGTTAGCACTTCTGATCAACAAAATACCAGGAAGAAAAGTAAATAACCCGGCACCAATTAGAGCGCCAAAAGTATCAGCAGCATCCAAACCAAGATCGGGATACTTTGATAGTGAAACTACTCCGAGGATGATTAATCCGTAACCAATTGCTGTTTTCATTTTTATTTATTTTTAAGGTTAGAAAATTCAAATGTGGAAATCATTATACCGAAGGCAGGGCTGGTTTCATCCTTGTAAGATTCAATGGAACAGGCGTCAATAGCCATTACTTTGTTACCTTCGCTGTAATAGAACATCTTATGGTATAGCTTATAGCCATCAACATAGGGTGCCAGCATGTGGATATAATAAAATTCTTTCATCCCGACGTATACTGTCCCCCGTTTTACAATTTCTGTTTCACCTGACACTGCATCGAACTGTTCTTTTAATTCTTGATTGGAAAGGGATTCCATTTGTTCTTTAGCAGACTGACTTGAGTAGGTAGGGAACGATTTTATTGAAACAATAAAGGAATTCCCCCTTCCGTCGACAATCTTTGCATCGACACTTGGATCATATATCTGATCTTTCCTGGACCATCCCTCGGGGTAGATGAACGAATAATTGTACTTCCTGCTTTCAAATTTTGTCTGTCCCATCAGGCTCATTGGAACCAGGATTAGGATAAAAAAGAGCTTTATTAGATTGAATGTTTTCATGATATTGAAATTGTGATTACACCTCTTTATGTGGGAGCAAAAAAAAAGTAACCCGAAATGGATTACTTTTTTATGAAGATTTTATTACAACCTTGAATTCAGAAGAATAAGAATTCGCTTTTCACAACTCTTTTAGGAGATCCTTAGCCTTACTTTGATATTCATTATTAGACATGATTGCTATTTCTTGAAGCAAAGCAGTTGCTTTCCTCTTTTTCCCGTTTTTAAGATAGGCAAGGGAGAGGTACCATTTGATGTCCAGGTCTGTTGCAGCCAGCATTTCGGAATCAGAATCTAATAATGAGTTCAGCGTAGTGATAGCAACCTTTGTATTGTCATTCTCATATTGAAGGAGTGCATCAAAAAATAAGGAATCTGATTTGGTCAATGGCAGATCATCGCCACCTCTTGAAGGAGGGGGTGTATAAGCATATGCTGTATAATACCGGGAGGCTAGGTCTTCACAAGAATTCATGTACCCAACATAAAAAAGTCCAAGCAAAGAAGCAGCAAGAGCTATAGACCCAACTGGGATGAAGATTTTGCGAATTTTTCCTTTATTCTTGATTTTCTCTTCTTCATTGCTAATGATTTGCTCCAAGCGCTCTTTCCTTACAGCTTTTATAATTGAGCGCTGTACATCAACCTCCTTTCGAAGTTCCGGGTCATTAGCCATTCTGGCTTCAAATGCAACCCTTTCTTCTTCAGACATTGATGCATCAAGGTAACGGTCGATTAACTCATCTAATATCTCATTCTCATCCATACCGGTTCCTAGTTTTGATAAACAATTTTTCCCTTTAATTCAAGTTTCAATTTTTGCATGCATTTGTATTTCATAGTTTTTGCCGCATCACTGCTTTTATAAAGCATTTCCCTTGCAATTTCCTCTGTACTTTTTCTTTCCCAATATTGCTTAACTAAAATCGTATGGCAGGGTTCCCCCATTTCTTTTACGGCCTCCTGAATGATTTTTTCGTTTTCTTCACCTAAGCCCTCATCAACATCATCTTCAATATCCGGGAAGTTATCAATATCCTTTGAAGGAAGATTGTCCTTCTTCCGGTTTATATTGCGTGCTTTCATTTCCCCGACACCAAAAAGATATGTTTTCAGACTGGATGTGAGATTAGCTTCATTCAGCTTGTTCTCATAAATTTTACTGCACATCACCATGAAGGAATCCTGATAAACATCCAACACCAGGTCCTTCTCTTTCCAAAGCCTTTTTCTCATGAACATTAAGAATTCATCCCTGTAAAGGCTGTATATCTTCTGGATCATATATTCATCCCTGGCCCTGATATATGCTATTCTATCTGTGTCAGTCAGTTTCATTATTCAGAATACTTTCTGCATCAAGTATATACTATTTCCTTCAATCATTGGATGCTGAGGGTACTTGGCCACTTTCATCTCTTGTCTGGTCTTCTGAATTAATTCAAACATGGAATTAAAACTATCTTCCCTGGTCAAATCCGGTATGACCAATTTGATTGCATAGCTTAAGGATCCATAGAATTTATCATTCATTTTGTACTCATAATTGTTCTGATGGGACATTGCTGCGCTAATGGCAACCCACTCCAGTAATTGTGGCGTTGTTCCATTAAATGTGCTTTTAGAACCTATCTGAAATATTTCTGATGTTCCCCTGATAACAGTACTGTCCTTCCTGCTTCTTCTACCTCTGGTAGCATCACCGCTGTGGCATGCATCAAGCACCAGCAGAAGAGTTCCGTTTTTGCCTATTTTCTCTCTCAATGAATTGCAATATTTATTCAATTCATCATCTATCAAATGATTCTTGCCTTCATATTTCCCCTTGACGAACTTTTTACAAGCATCAAAAGGAATGATGGCTTCATCCAGGCTATCTTCCTCATCCCCGCTAATGTCAATTACCTGTTGCCCGTGCGTTGAGAAATGAATATAAACGATGTCATTGGGTTGAGCCAGTTCAGTGATTTTTTTAAAATTCGCTAGGATATTTTTTTTGGTTGCTTTTTCATTTACCAACTGGATAATTCTTCGTGGATTAAAGCCTTTCTGTACCAATGCATCTGTGATAAGAGGGACATCATTATCCCCGTGAATGATGGACCACCCACTCTCAGCTGGATACTTGCCAATACCTATAATTAAAGCTCGCTTCGTTTGAGGCTCAGCAGCAAAAAACATGAAAACCACAAGTATGGCAGTTAACAGGACTTTCATATCCCAGCATTATTCTGGGCCTAAGTTAAGAAAATCTATTGTTACACATGTACCGGATAATCTTTATTAAAAATAATGTCCGCGCAATCAACATCCCCAGAGATCAAATCATATTGGATGTGCCGGTTTATAATGTTACCAACTGCCGGCTCAAAATACTACCAGCCAGTAATACCAATTCTGATATCATTACCGGTAAATGGTACTCATATATTACGCTGGATAAAATATTGGCAACAACTTTTCACCTCCAAACGCAACAATATAGCTTTAATTTTCTTGTCTAAAATGTTCACATACAACACATAAAGGAATGCTTCCCATATTGGCCAATAGGCCTCAATTCGCATTGTTGGCCCCTGTGTTGCACTTTCCCTCATGAGCTGATACAAGACTGGCAAATGTTAAAAGTGCCTTAAAATTGATCTGGTGAGCCGTAGAAGGATGATGGGATTTTTGACTCTTAATTATGAGCAGATTATTTAATAGGGTTGCACCTCCTGAAATTGGAAAGGTAAAGACATCATCAAAACTTAAAGGAATATTACTGCCTTTTCTGAAAATATATTTACATATTTGAATTGGATATTTCGGATAAGATAACAGAATACATTAATAAATATATCTTGCAGAAAGTCTTACTCTAACTGGTCCTTCCCCTGTTCCAATGCGATATAATGGGACTATGACATCTTTTAATAATATAATGTATTTACCATCTTTGTCTTTTTCAACAGTAACAATTTGATTGTTTTCAGCATGGCCAGCATGAGATCCAATATTAAAACCGACATATGCTTTACCTTTGTGACATTCTGTATAAGCTGTTCCTGTTAAACCACGACAATCATCATAGTCAAAACATTTAAATGATACTCTATTCTGGGTGTTTGACGGATCTGGATATGTGGCAACAGTTAGAAATAAAGAAGTATTTACGAAACTCCCTATGTCCCCAATTACTTTCTTTTCAGGATCGTTAATTTCTAAACGGAATGCCCTCTTAAACAGGATTTTTGTTTGAGGGTCAACATATAGTTCTTGCGTTATTTCAATATCTTTTAATCCCACATCATTAATCTGCCTTAAGTCCCCATCAATACCAATATACATTTCAGGAGATGAACTATCTGGTTCATCATTAGATTTTCCACAGCTTGCAAGTAAATACACAAGGAAAATTGAGCTGATAAAATAAATTATTGTTTTCATATGTCGAAGTGGTTAATATTTTGTCTTATTTATGGTATGTCATGAATATCCAAATATATAAAAATATATTGAAAAACACTAAGTACATGACAAAAAATATATAACTATTTGATTGTTAGTAACTTGCATGTAATTTGTTAATAACAATGCATCCAAATATTTGGATAAGACCTTGACATTCAATTGGTTAGAGTTGTGTTTCCAATACAATTTCTGACCATGAACATCAAGGACAATAACAAAATTAACGTTTTATCAGTAACCTTAGCTGGGTTCTTCGGCGAATCGATGAACTTAGCGCGGATCAAGTTCTTTGGCTTATTTATCAGTGCTTTATGCAAAGTCCAAACCGTTTGTTTTGAGAGAATTGCTGCCGGTTTTGATTCGAATGCAAAAGTGGATTCTTCTTTGCGAAGGATTCAGCGGTTTATTTCCGAATATGTTCTGGACACAGATCTCATTGCACGATTCGTTTTTTCATTACTGCCACATAAACCACCTTACAGGTTGGCAATGGACAGGACAAACTGGAAGTTCGGTTCCACAGATATCAACATTCTGGTGTTAGCTATTGTGTATAAAGGCGTTGCGTTTCCATTACTATTTACAATGATGCCCAAATTCGGCAACTCCTCCACCCAGGAGCGTAAGGATTTGATGGATCATTTTATCCGGTTGTTCGGAGTTGAAACCATCGAGTGCCTGCTTGCTGACAGGGAGTTTATCGGTCAGGATTGGCTGGAATATCTCAATCATTTGGGCATTTCTTATCATATCCGCATCAGAGAGAACTTCTGGGTCGACATCCCCCGTAACGGACACCGGGTAAAAGCATTCTGGCTTTTTACTCACTTGAGGAATAATCAGCACGCATTTTACAGACAAATCGTAAGAATAAAAGGTCAGCTGTGTTATTTGTCAGCATCAAAAGTGAGAAACAAAAAAGGGCTGCCTGAGTTTCAGATAATCGTTTCATACAATAAACCGGAATATGCAAATCCTTTGTATAGAGAGCGTTGGCAGCTGGAATGTGCCTTCAAAGCTTTAAAATCCAGCGGTTTTAATATTGAAAAAACTCACTTGACCGATCTAGACCGTTTAAAGAAATTATTCGCACTGGTACTGGTGGCATTTGCCTGGGTGTATAAGGCCGGAATACATCTCGACAGTCTGAACCCTATAAAGATTAAACGGCATGGGAGAAGAGCCAAGAGTCTGTTCAAATACGGATTGAATTACATTGCTAACATGTTACTCAGCAATGATATAGATAAATTTAAAGAGTGTTGTAAATTTTTGTCATGTACTTAGATTTTTCTAAGTTAATTTTACAAAATTTAAAAAAGGATTGAGCAGGCAGACAATCATCCTCAAGAATTATTCCTTCCTCAACATGGGTGAAAAACCAAGTAATTGCTTGAGAAACAGCAATGCCACAGCCTAAGTTAATATTTCTGAAAAGAGTTTTTACCTCACATTTCCAATTGATGTTTGAAAGTACCCATTCTCTTACCAAGTTGCAATTATGGGTATCATCTGGAATATTATTTCTGGGACCATCAGCAGCTATAAAAAAAAGTGATGGTTTTTGATTTTTTATTACATTAAAAACTGATTTACAGGTTTCAAGCCGATTAAAAACAATGAACAAAATTGGCGGACATTCATTATTCATACAAAGCAAAAATAGAATTTCTTCTTGTTTTAGCCATCAATTTATATCCCCTCTGAAATAAGAACTTATATATTTCTGAATGGAATAGAACAGAGTCTATTTTT
>Ga0302237_1001404_pt1 | contig 17247 bp, 13 predicted proteins | sample AAG_UR_Ala_MG_FD_193530 | JGI IMG/M metagenome (GOLD analysis project Ga0302237, IMG submission 193530) | Enriched activated sludge microbial communities from anaerobic digester in WTTP, New Holstein, Wisconsin, United States - AAG_UR_Ala | ecosystem: Engineered > Bioreactor > Anaerobic >... | reverse complement strand
ACGATTCCTGGCCGAATTCGAACAAATCGTTGCCTCGGATGTCGCGAAGGATGCTCGCGCGGAGTTGATGGATCTGGTGAGCGCCGTCTTGACTGTCGACATCCTCAAGCCGGCTCATGATTACCTGGACCTCAACGAACAGATGATCGCCGAGAAGATTCAGGCGGGCGAGGTTCTCGCGGATCGGATGGTCTTAGGATTGCTCTCGCTGGCCACGTGCGGACCGATCGCCGGACTGCTGGCCGGGTTTGTCATCGCGCATCGCGTCAGCCGGACGTTGGTGGAACTGAGCGTGCCCGTGCGTGACGCCGCCGGCCAGCTTAGCGACGTGGTCGGTCCGATCACCTTCGCCGGCCGGAAATTCGAGGAACTCCCCACCCTCGCGCAGGGGCTGGCGGAGCAGGTGGCGGCGGTAGTCGAGCGGTTGCAGGAAAGCCAGCGGGAGGTGCTGCGCAACGAACAGTTGGCGGCCGTCGGACAGCTTGCCGCAGGCGTCGCGCACGAATTGCGAAATCCGCTGCAGTCCATGCAACTGCTCGTCCAATCGGCGACTGCCGAGGGGGAAACGGGCTGCCTCCGGGGGCGTGACCTGACCGTGTTGCAAGAGGCGGTCGACCGCGTCAAACGTTCGGTCCAGGCTTTTCTCGACTTCGCACGCCCGCCGGCCCTGGAGAAGCAGCCCACCGATCTAAGAGCGATCCTGCAGCAGACCGCCGAACTGGTCGCGGGGCGGCTGCGCCGACAGGGCACGAGCCTCAGCTGCGACATGCCCTCGAAGCCGGTCATCGTCGAGGCCGATCCCGACCAGATGCGGCAACTCGTGCTGAACTTGCTGCTGAACGCCCTCGACGCCGTCGCGACCGGAGGCCGCGTGTCCGTGCGGTTGCGAATTCCATGTTCCGAGCCGAATGGATCGGCGGCCGTCGCCGGGCAAGCGGCATCGGACGCGTGGGTTGCGATGGAGATTTCCGATGACGGGCGCGGCTTGCCGGCGGAACTCGGCGACCGGATCTTCGATCCCTTCGTGACCACGAAGGATACGGGCGTTGGGTTGGGGCTGGCCATCTGCCGTCGGGTTACGGAGGCTCACGGCGGCCGGTTGGAGGCAAGCGACCGGTCCCCAATGGGAGCCACCTTCACGGTCCGGCTGCCCCGGAAGCCGGACTGCGTCGCGGCCCCGGTCGCGCCGGGTGTCCACACGGCCCGTACGGACGGGCCTGACGGAACGCAGCCATTCGCTCCCGCCGTGAGCGTGCCACCCGCGGAGGATTGACCATGCCGACCCTGCTGGTCGTAGACGACGATCCGGAAGTCCTGTACTCAATGGAACGTAGCCTGAAAAGCGATGCGGTGCGCGTGCTGGCGGCCAACTCGGCACGAGAAGGCATCGCGTTGGTGCGCGAGGCCAATCCAGATGCGGTGGTGCTGGACGTGCGCCTGCCCGATATGTCGGGACTGGACGCAGTCGACAGGATCCGGGAGATCGACCCGCTGCTGCCGATCGTGGTGATTACGGCCTTCGCCACGACGGACACGGCCATCGAGGCGATCAAGCGGGGCGCGTTCGAGTACCTGCTCAAGCCGGTGGAATTGCAGCAACTCCGTGACGTCGTGGCACAGGCCCTCGCGATCAGCCGGTTGCGGCACGTCCCCGCGGTGTTCGAGGAGACGCCGACCCAGGAGAAAGTGGACCGGATTGTCGGCCGTTCCACTGCCATGCAGGAGGTGTACAAGGCGATTGGGCGAGTTGCCCCCTTGGACGTCACGGTGCTGCTGCTGGGCGAAAGCGGTACGGGGAAAGAACTCGTCGCCCGGGCTTTGTACCATCACAGCCGGCGAAATCGGGGCCCCTTCCTGGCGATCAATTGCGCCGCGATTCCCGAGACGCTGCTGGAGAGCGAACTGTTCGGCCATGAACGAGGCGCCTTCACCGGCGCCGACCGCCGCCGCATCGGCAAGTTCGAACAGGCGCATCGGGGGACCTTGTTCTTGGATGAAATCGGGGACCTGAGCCCCGCCACTCAGGCCAAGTTGCTGCGGCTGTTGCAGGAGCGGCGGTTTGACCGCCTGGGCGGCAACGAAACCGTCGAAGCCGACGTGCGGGTGATCGCGGCGACCAATCAGAACCTGGACGCCGCCGTCGCCGCGGGACTGTTTCGCCAGGACCTCTACTACCGGCTCAAGGGCTACACCATCGAACTCCCGCCGTTGCGCGAGCGGACGGGGGACCTGCCGCTGCTGGTCGAGCACTTCATCGCCCAATTCAACAAGGAACTGGGGAAACTCGTGCGCGCGGTCGCACCGTCCGTCTTCGATGTGCTGACCCGCCACACCTGGCCCGGCAACGTTCGCGAACTCGAAAACGTGCTGCGGCACGCCCTGATCCACATCACCGGCGACACCTTGACCCCGGACCTCCTGCCTCGCGGGATGGCCGGCGCCGAAACGGCCGAGACTGCGTCGCCGATGTCGCTGGACGTGGGGCAGCGACTCCGCGACCTCGTGCGTGCCGGAGAATCGGATATCTACCGGAGGCTGTGCCTGGAAGTCGATCGTGTGATCCTGGACATCGCGCTGCAGCACACTCGCGGCAACCAGGTGCTCGCCAGCCAGCTGCTGGGCATGTCCCGCAACACCCTGCGGGCCAAGTTGCGCACGCTCGGCCTGAGCCTTCAGAAGCAGCTGTTGCCGGACGCGGGGCAGGATGCCGAAGACTTGGCCGACCAGCCGAACGGCGAGAACGCCGGTTCCCCGCAGACCGGCTAAGGTTTCGAAGCCGCACGGAGCGAATGAGGACGAACTGATCGGAGCGGCCGGAAGCTGCGCCGATCTCCGGGCGGCGGAGGCTTTCGCCCACAGCGCGCCGTGATCGTCCGTGACCGTGGTCCGGCCGTTCACAAGTAAGGCGACACCAGCCGCGCCGCGCCGTCGCGGAGCCGCACGGGAAGGGAACGGCCGTCCACCTCGGCCAAGGTCAGACGCCGCGCCGCCGCGAGTTTCTCCCGGACCAGGGCCTCCAGTGTCTGCGCCAAACTGGCGTCGTAACACTCGACGTTGAACTCGAAGTTCAGCCGCAAGCTGCGGGGGTCCCAGTTGGTCGAGCCGAGCAACGTCCATTGGCCGTCGACCAGCATCAGCTTGCTGTGGTCGAAGGGCGGCGGCAACAGCCAGACGCGGCAGCCGCGCTCCAGGACTTGCCACAGCAGCGCCCGGCAAGCCCACTGGACAAGCCTCAGATTGGTCGCCTCCGGCAGCAGGATATCCACCTCCACGCCCCGCATCGCGGCGACGTTCAGGGAGCTGATCAAGCCGGCATCGGGCAGGAAGTAGGGAGTGACGATCCGCACGGAGGACTGAGCGCAGGCCAAAGCGCCGAGCAGGGTCAAGCGGAGTTTTTCGAAATCCTCGTCCGGACCGTCCGGAATGCCGCGGGCCAGGACCGGACCGGCGGGCTGAAGCAGGGGAAACCAACGGTCACCTTCCAGACGCTCGTCCGTGCAGAACGCCCAATCCTCGGCGAACACCTCCTGCAGTTGAGCCACCACGGGCCCGACGAGGCGAAAGTGCAGGTCTTCGATGGGGTTAGCCGTGCCGGCTTCGGCGCAGTGCCCTTCGCGGATATTCATGCCTCCGGCAAACCCCATCCGTCCGTCGACGACCAGGATCTTGCGGTGGTTCCGCAGGTTGGCGTAAGGCAGGGCGCGCGGCAGGATCTTCGGCAAGAACTTCGCCACGGGAATCTGCGCTCGCCGGAGCTTGTTGACGATGGACGGCCAGCTGTAGCGTGCGCCGAGGCCGTCGACGATCACTCGCACCGCCACGCCGCGGGCCACCGCTCGCGCCAATGCTTCGAGGAACGTTCTGCCCGCCCGATCGTTGTCGAAGATGTACGTCGTCAGGGTCACCGAGCGCTGCGCGCCGTCGATCGCGCCTAACATGGCCGGGTAAGCGGAGTCGCGCCGCAGAGGCACCACCGAGTTGCCGGCCAGCAGAGGATGTCCGGTCACGTCGCGGACGAGTCTGGCCAGCGCGCCCAGTCCCGTGTGGTCCCCGCTGGCCACGCCGTCGGCCGCGGCAAATTCGCCGGCGGCCTTGGCCGCGGCGTCCTCCGCCTGCCAAACGCCGCGTCGGATCGACCGCGCACGCCGCTGAATCCGGTTGATCCCCAGCAGCAGGTACAAGAACGGTCCCACCAGCGGGACAAACCAGATCAGGCCGACCCAGGCGAGCGCGGCGTGCGAATCGCGTTTGTGCAAGATCGCGTGGCACGAAAAGCCTACGTCCAGCGCGAACGTCAGAAACGTCAGCAACGGAGGCCAATGTTCGTGAAGGAAGTCGATCATAGACCGAGCTTGATATCGAGTTCGGAACACCTGGCCGGAGCTTTGCCGTGCTTGCCGTCCAAGTGTGCTACGATTATAACGCAGCCTGCCGGGCAACGCCGTGACGGATTTTCGCGGGTTATCCTTCGCAATACAAGCACACAGCGCCGGCAAGTGGGAATACTTGAAGGACGTCTTCGCAGGCGAGATGACGGATGGATGATCGAGAGAAGCCTGCCGGCGCAACTCCGCAGGCGCCGCTGCCGCTGTTTCTGCGGGTCTGGGCAAATCGGTGTGGGCGAACCTGCGGCGGCGGGTGCTCGCCGGCATTTTCGTAATCGCCCCCCTTTCTGGTCACGCTGTGGATCGTGTTCTGGCTGTGTACGTCCCTGGAGGTTCATCTCATCCCCCCGGCGGCCAAGCTGATCGTGCGACTGGTGGAAGGTGGTACGGCGCCGGCGACGCTGCCGCCGTGGTTTGTCGATTATCACTGGCTTGGACCTGGTTGCCACCCATCTGGTTCAGGACCTCGCGTCCGTATCCCGTGACAGATCGCCCCTGGGCTCGCTGCGGACCGGCTCACCACGGCAACTGGCGGGCAGGCATTCGGGGGTGAGCACTTCGCTCGAACTGCCGGCGAGGGCGTACTTGACGGCACTTTGCAGCTCGCGCACGTTTCCCGGCCAGTCGTGCTGCTGCAGCACGCGCAGGGCTTCCGGGGAAATCGAAGCCACGCGTTTGCCCAGCTCGCGGCTGAAAAGTCTCACGAAGTGGTCGATCGACTGCGGCAGGTCCTCCTTCCGCCGGCGCAGCGGGGGCACGTCGATCGCGAACACGTTCAGACGGTAGAACAGGTCCTCGCGGAACTTGCCTTCGGCCACCAACGCCCCCAGGTTCCGGTTCGTGGCCGCGATGACGCGGACGTCCGCGCAAATGGTGTCGCGCTCCCGGCGCGTTCGAAGCGGCCGTCTTGGAGCAACCGCAGCGCTTTCGCCTGGGTGGCGCCGCTCATGTCGCCGATCTCGTCCAGAAAAATGGTGCCGCGGTCCACCTGCTCGAAGTTGTCGATGCGCCGCCGGTCGGCTCCTGTGAAGGCTCCCCGTTCATGACCGAACAGTTCGCTCTCCAGCAGCGTTTCGTGCAGCGCGGCACAGTTGATCGCCAGGAACGAGCCTTGGCTGCGGCGGCTGTGATGAAAGACGGCCGTCATCCGCGAACGCTCATCGTCCAGATTAGTAGCGGTAGGTGGCCGCAACGCCGCTGGACGTGGGCATCCTTTCCTTGGGAACCACGATCACCTCGCCGCCGGCTCGCAGGACGGCTTCCGCGACGTCATCCAACAGGTCCTCGACTTCCGGGTGATCGAGTTCCGTCCGCCGGATCGCGCCGCTGGCAGGGTCCAAGCGGCCGGGCTCGACCCGGTCTGCCTCGACCAGCAGCGTGGCCACTCGGCTGTGGACTGCGGCCCGCGCGACATCGGACAAGTCGGCGGAGCCCTTGTGCTGGGCGGCGGCCGTCCCAAAGGCCTCGCACAAGGCTGCGAGCCGGGTCAGGTACTGCGGTTCGACCGCGCTCCAGACGGCCTGGCGAAGCTGTCCGGCATCGAGCGAATCCGGGTGCACGTCGACGGCGGCCTTGGCCAGGAAGGGATTCTTGCTGACCGCGCGGAAGTCGGCGTGGTGTTCGGCCGGCGCCGCGAGAATCAGCGGCAGGCCGCTGGGTTTGGAGAACCGCGCGAGGACCTCCTGGTCGATCACCCGGAAGAACCGCTCCGTGTCTTTGCCGACTTCATCCGCCTTCGACCCGTGGCCGTGGCGCGTGGCCGGGCCGTTGGGCCCTTTCCCGTAGGAGGCGACCGTCAGATGAGGTTCGGTCCGCTGATCCCCCAGGGCGTCGGTCAGGGTGGCCGGCATGTCGTCTGCGTCCAAGGGATCCAGGGCGTAACGGCTGCCCTCGAACAGGTTGGCCGTCTGCCGCGTCAGACACAGCACCTGGAACCGGTCCGCCGACTGGACGTAGCGCAGCAGCGGCTTGACGTGGAAGCTACCGGCGACAACCGCCAGTTCCCGCATGGGCCGCTGGAGTTGAAAGACCTCGAATTCCTCGGCGGACCCCAGGACGGCAAGACCGTCCAGGGAATGTTTCCAGAATTCCTCGCGAAAAGCCAGATCGCGAAAACGTTCCATCAGTCGCGCAATGTCCCGGCTGCCGAACTTCTGACGCAAGGAATCCTCGGCCTCGCGCACCAGATTCCGGTAGCGGATCGGGTCCTGTTGGTTGTCGGGATGATGCCGATGGGTGGGCAGGTACAGCGAGACACAAGGTGGCTGGTGCGCGGACAAGAAGGAACGGATGTCGTTTCGGGACAGCATTCGCATAGATTGTTCCCTTCACAAAAAGAGTCTGCCGTCTGCTGGAAGTCCCAAGATTATAGCCAAAAGCCAACCGCAGGCGACGGTCCCGGCGGCCGGCAGGTCCGCATCCCATGCTCGTTGGCCCGCCAAGACCGAGCGCGGATAGGCGTTGCACAGCATGCCCAGGTTTTGCCCTGCGTGTCGGAAAACGGTCGGAATCCAACGGCCGCTGATAGTCGTGTCCACGACCGTCCCAGAATGCATACGGTGAGCCGAAGACCGCGAGGCATGTCTTCCTAGCCTGCCTAGCTTCAGCGAAATGACAGTCCTGCGCACAGTTTGGGCGTAATCGCGCCACTGCACTCTGGCGCTGGCACCTCGCTGCAAGTCGGATACCAGACGAACGAGCACGGCTTTTGGGCTCGTCGATGTCTTGGCATGCCGATTGCTACCCATTGGCGATCTGTTGGCTGCCGCTGACCCGCCCGCCGAAGCACTTCCGGGAGAGGTGTCAAGCAGCGATTCGTGTTGTAAGGGATCACCACGGTTTCACTGCCAGGGGGGGCATCATGCTGCGGGCACAATTTCGGGAGCCGGCCAGGGAGGTTCAGAAGGGCGAATTTACATCGCGGAATGAGAAACAGTTGCTCGTTGCGGCAGCCAAAGCCGCCCTTTGTCAGACGCGATCGGGGGAACTACGTGCCGTTTCCTGCGACTTGCACCAAGGCGTGCTTACGCTGCGAGGCCAAGTACCCAGCTACTACCTGAAACAAGTTGCCCAAGAAGTCATTCGCGCCATGCCATGCTACTTGGGCTGCGGGCGCCAAGCCGGCGTTAGGCGGGAGGTTAGTCATGATGGCCGCGCTTGAATCGGTGTTGAACATTCCGTCGGCGTTCTCGCAGAATCGTGAAGGGGCTAACCGCCGCCGAGCCGTTCGCGACTGGCAGTTGTGCGTCGAACGCGGCCCCAACTGGCTGTTCGTCAAAGTCAAGGGTGGGGGCGTCAAGGTGTCGGACATGCCGCCGCTGTCCGGCCGCTTGAGGTCCCTTCTGGAGCAGAACCTCACGAACCGAATCGTGCTGGAATTGGACCGAATCCTGATACCCTGCGGCTACATGGTTCGACAGTTGGAACAGCTCGATCATTGGATCCGTGACCGCAACGGCGTGCTCCGGTTGTGCGGATTGCGGGCCCGTTACGCCAAAGCCCTTCGCCGCCACGGTCTCGGCGTTCATTTGGCCTTCTACCGTGACCGCAAGGAGGCCGTTTTCGGCATCCGACGATTTTGAAAGCCGCATTACGCGAAAGGAGTCGGAAGCATGTTGGTTCTCAGCCGAAAATCGGGCGAACAGATTGTGCTGCCTCAGTGCGAAGTGACGTTGACCGTCCTCGGCGTCTCTGGGAGTCGTGTCCGGATCGGAATCGCCGCCCCGGACGGCACCGCCGTGCATCGGCGCGAGATCTGGGACAAGATCGCCACGGCACATCCCAAGCCCATGACGGAGCGCTGTCTGCAGGGCTGCAAATAGCGCAGTTTGCCAAGCCATCGGCCGAGCCAGGCCCGCCAACTGCCGCAGCGCGCAGAAATCAGTTCAGCCTTGGACCGTGCCGGCCAATCGTTGCACATCCGGATAGCGTTCAGTGGTTGCATAATTGAGGTTGACTTTTTCTTCTGCATAGAGTTTAACTCGCGTGCGGTCTGAGGCCGATATAAGTGCCGCGACGTGGCGGAATTCGTCTTCTCTCGTCCATCCGGTTTGTCCTCACTCTTTCACTTGCGTGCCGAGCACGCGGTCGAAGACCTGCGTCTATTCCAACACCAGACGGGGCCGCACATGAATCGCCCTGAGAATCATACGAAGCAGGTCTGTGGCGACGGGGATACCCTGCGCCGTCCATGGACCCAGGGCATGACGCCGCTGCTGGCACTGCTGGGACTGCTGTCACTGGCCGCTGAAACGTTGGCAGACGATCTTGCCGGTCCCGACTACTGCGACGACTGCAGCGCGGTGTCCGAAGCTTCCGGGCTGGATGGTCATCTGTGGTGCCAGGCCGATTATCTGCTCTGGTGGATGCGTTCCTGTGACGTGCCGGCCTTGGTCACCACCAGCGCGGCAGGAACGTCGCCCGACGCGGCTGGCGTGCTCGGACTGGAGGCGACTCAAGTCTTGTTTGGCGGCGACCGTCTGGCGCATCCCGTGCATCCCGGCGGAGGTATTCGCTTGGGATGGTGGTTTGACGATTGTCAGTCGCAGGGTCTGGAAATCGGCTATGCCGGCCTTGCCGGGCGAAACTCGGGGTTCGCTGCGGCCAGTGTCACCGTGCCAATTCTTGCCCGTCCGTTTCTGGACTTAACGACCGGGCAGCAAGGCGCGATGCTGGTTGCCCATCCCGATTTTCTGGAGGGTGCCATCGACGTGGATCTCGAGAGCAGTTGGCAGAGTTTCGGTTTGGCCTACCGGCAGTCCCTGCTCCGGCACTGCCAGTGTCGGATCGACTGGCTGATCGGCTGGCGTTTTGCGCGCCTGGATGATGTGTTGCGCATCACGCAGTCGTCGCGGTACACCGCGCCTCAGGGGCAGATCGTGGCAGGAACCACGAAGGAAGTCTGGGACGTGTTCGACAGCGAAAATGAATTCCAGGGCGGAGAAATCGGTTTCGTGTACCACCATCGCCGCGGCTGCTGGACCGGCGAATTGATGTTGCGGGTCGCGTTGGGCGGTGCGGTGGGACGCGTTGGTGTCCACGGCGGGACGACGACGACCGTGCCGGGTGCCGGGACCGCGACGTTCGACGGCGGTTTGCTGGCCCAAACGACCAACGAGGGTTTCTATCGCGAGGACGGCTTTGCGGTTCTTCCTGAGTTGGCCGTCAAGCTCGGTTACGAGTTGCATCCGGGCCTGCGACTGAGCGTGGGCTACGGCTTGGTGGCCCTGAGCCGCGTCTTGCGGGCGGCGGATCAAGTCGATCTGAGCATGTCACAGCTGCCGCCGGAACCGCCCACCGGCTCGATGCACCCCCAGTTTCCGGCCTCGACGCGCGCTTTCTGGGCCCAGGGGCTGCAGTTCGGCTTGGAGTATGCCTTCTGATCGGGCAAGGGATCACTCCGGCAACCACGACCCCGTGCGCTCCAGCACATAGTCCAGGGGCTCTATCAACATCACGCGGTCCGTGCCGCCGTGGCGTGAGTCGGCCGTGACGCGTTGGAAGCCGATGACTTCCTGGGTGGAGAAGGGCGTCACGATGCGAGCGAAGTCCCCTTCGGCCCGCAAACGATCGTCCAGCGGGGAGTCGCTCAATTGAGCTTGGGAGCCCGCGCCCGTGGATCGCACGAAGCTGCGTTCGATGCTCTCTGCCGTCACCAGGTACGCCGTGCTGGCCAGCGAGGCGAATTTCGTCGACAGTTCGGCGCGATCGTCCACGGCGATTCCGTTCAATTCGACCGTGTCCGTGCCTTGTCCCCCGATGAACTTCACAGTGGTGATCTGGGCGGCAGAATACGTTTGCGTCTGTCCGTTGAGTGTCACTGCATGCGTGGTGCTTCCGGCGTCAAACCGAAAGGCGTCGTCACCGCTCGTGCCGCGGACGATCAACCGCGTCCCCTGCTGCTCGATCTGTTGCGCGACCTGCGGAGGCGACGGGTCCACCGAGTTTCCAGCATCGATCTGGGCGGCCGCCTCGATCTTGGCCACCAGGGTCGTCCAGGCAGTAGAGCCGGGAGGCTGGACTGCGGCGGACAGCAAGCGGTTGAATACGTACTCGGGCTTGAGACCGACTTCCCGGAAATGGAGGTCAACCAGTTCTTGTCCGGCGGCCAGACTGGTGCTCAACTCGTTGTCGCCGCCGTCGATCAACGAGGCCGGCTGACGCTGCTGAATCCGGTAGTCCCCGCTGGCCAGTTCTCGGAATTCGTACCACCCGTCGTGATCGGTGAACGTTTCCAGCAGCAGCGTCCCGCTGCCGCTGAGCAACAGGATCTTGACGCCGGGCACGCCTTCGGCCGCATCGGGACGGCCGTTGGCGTTGGCATCGGCGTAAACCACGCCAGCCAGGCTGCCCAGACCGCTCGGCGGTTCTTCGTCGTCGTTGAGAATCGTCCCCGTCGCGGTCGTGCGGCCCGCTTCCACATTCACCAGGTCCCGCAACTGGACGGTGAACTGTTCGTCGGCTTCCACGCGGGTGTCGCCGGTCACCAGCACGGTAATCGACTTGGCGGTCTCGCCCGGCTGGAACACCAGCGTGCCCGACGCCGCGGTATAGTCGTTATCGGCCACCGTCGCCGATCCGTCGGCGGTCACGTAGCTGACGCGGATTTCTTCGGGACCGGCTGCGGACAGGCTGACCTGAAAAACGAAGGGCGTCTGACCGGTGTCCCCTTCCTCTTGCTGCACGTCCTGAATGGAAACGGCTGGGCGCGCGAAGAAGGTCAACCAGCCGTCGGTCTCGTCCTCGCCCGGTTGCGGTGCGGGATCGGCCGCGATTTGATCCTCATTCAGTCGGACGCCGGTCAGGTCGAGCAGCGTTGCGGTGCCGGCCGTGACCTGACCTGTCAGTTGGAACTGGACGTTCACGAGGCTGCCGGCTTGCGGAACGGTCTCTTCCGCCTGGAAGACCCAAACCGTGATCGTCCCCGCGGCGTCGTCCACGTTGGCCACGACGACAGCCTCGTCAGGCGACCACACGCTGCCCTCCGTAACGCTGTCGTCGTCGGCGTCCAACAAGGTGCTGTCGTACCGCAACTGGACTTCGGCGCCTCGCAGGCCGGCAACGGAACCGATATGGACCGGCACCGTGATTTGGCCGACCGACACCGCCGCGGTCTGATCGGGGATCTCGACACGCACGGTAGGCAGGACCTCGGAGAGTGAAGCCGTGCTGAGCAACCGGCGTGATTCCAACAACTGGTAGCCTAGGCATCTGGTTCTGCGTGGCATCGTGAACCCCCTCAACTCCGAGAGTCTTCCGTTGATGATTGGCAAGCCATCCTGTTCGTTCTTGTGTTATCGGCCGCTTCAGCTGCTATCGTCCATGCTGCCGGCAGAGAACACCAAGTCGCGACGCCCTGGTAATTACTCGAACGGGCATTTTCAACCAAGATCAGTTCTTCAAAAAATGGTCTCGCAACGCAGGTCAAACGATACAGACGCAAACGGCAATGGTTACGTTCCGGACATGGGCCACTCGCCTTCTCTGATTTTACCTCTGACGCGGGGTTCTCCAAAAGACTTTTTCCTTTATCAACCGTCGGCGCTGAAACCGAATACGTGTGCAGAATTTGCACATTGCGAGCAGATTTTACAAAATGCCCAGTCGAAGGATTTTGGGCAGCCACGCCGGATGTTCCCAGGATTTGCCGCAACAGGCACCTCAACTAACCGGGCAACATCTTCCTCCGTCCAAATCCTGTTGCCCAATACAAAAAAACGTCGCAAGCGTTGCGACCGCCGCAGGTAATGACTCGCGGATTCCGCGCTGGACTCTGGCGGGCACAGGCTTTGCAATTTGGGAACCGGCGCCCAGGACCGTGCGTCCCATGAGGTGTCGTTCGCGGTACGACAAGAACGGCGCGGTAGAATTACAAAGTGGCAGGGAGGGAGCCGCCTTTACGACAGGAGGTCATGCCCATGGAGCAATCGTGATCGAGGGGTACGAGTCATGCGACGAAGGTGTCATTCGACGACGGGCAATACGGACGACGGCGCGGTTCGAGGCTGGCGGAAGAAGGCGAGTCGCCGGCGACGGGCGAACCGGACCTTGCGATGCGAGCAGCTGGAGAATCGCATGCTGCTGGCCGGCGATTTGCGGGTGGCAACTTTTGTGCCTGAGCCGAGCGGTTTCACGGTCGAGTTCAGTGAAGCCATCGACACCAGCGTGCTGAACTTGTATGACGCGGCCAATCAATCGCTTGGCGAAGCCGATGTCTCGTTGACCGGCGCCGCGCATGGCCCGGTGCAAGGTTCTCTGGTCGCGGACGGGCAGCGGCTCCGTTTCGTGGCCACCGGCGGACCGTTGCCGGCGGACGTCTACAGCGTGCGCCTGCGGAGCGCGGCAGACGGACTGCGGTCCGCCGCGGACGGCGCGATTCTGGATGGCGACTTCGCGGGCGTCTTCCCCTCCGGCAACGGCGTGGCCGGCGGCGACTTCCTGTTTTCCTTCACCGCCGCCGCTCCGGAATCGCTCGTGGTCGGCCTGCCCGACTTTGCCCGGGGGCCGGGACAGGCGGTGGACGTTCCGGTGGCTGTCGACGGCCAGGTGCTCGACGGCGGCTTGCCGATCCAATTGAGCGATGCGGCTGGCGTCACGTCGGTGTCGATTCGCATCGCCTTCGATCCGGATCTGTTGACCGTGTCCGACGTGCAACTCGGCCCGGATGCTCCCGAGGACAGTCAGGTCACGGCAAATCTGACTGTGGCCGGTGAGGCGACCATCGCTTTCTTCTCGCTGGACCCGCTTCCGGAAGGACCGTCCAGCATCTTCTCCCTGGTGGCCCAGGTGCCTGCCACGGCGCCCTACGGCGCGGCTCATTCGGTGCGCATCACCCAACTGGAAATCAACGCCGGTGCGATGCCGGCAACCGCGGATGACGCCCTGCACGCCGTGGCTTTTGTGGGAGATGCCAACCGGAACCTGCGCTACGATGCCGAAGACGCCCGGCTGATCGCCCGGGTCGGCGTGGGTCTGGACAGCGGCTTTGCCGTCGATCCGCCGCAAACCGGGACGGCTTCCGCACCTCGCCTGCTGTATCCTGCAATCGATCCGCAGATCCTCGGAGACGTGACCGGCCAGGGAGGATTGAGCGCTCTGGACGCCAGCGACGTGCTGCGCCGCGTCGTAGGTCTGCCGACCCCCAACATCCCTGCTCTGCCCAACCGCCCACCCATCGACATTCTGCTCGCCCCGCAGACCGTACCCGAAAACGCGGTCGCCGGAACGGCCGTCGGCGTCCTGTCCGCCGTCGATTGGGACGAGGGAGACACGCATTCCTTTGCGCTGGTGGCGGGCGACGGCGACGCGGACAATGCGTCCGTGGTCATCGTGGGTAACCAATTGCAGACCGCCGTAACGCTGGACTTCGAGACACAGGCCACGCTGCAAATCCGCGTGCGGGCGACGGACCAGGACGGCCTCAGCCTGGAAAAGGCACTCCTGGTCACCGTGACCAACGTGAACGAGGCGCCCACCGGCGTGACGCTCACCCCGGCCAGCGTGCCGGAGAACTCGCCGCTGGGAACGGTGGTCGGGCAATTGGCCGCCGCCGACCCGGACGTGGGCGACACGCACACGTTCGAATTCGTGGCGGGCGAGGGCGACGCGGACAACGCCGCGTTCGTTATCGAAGGCGATCAACTCAAGACAGCCGCTTTGCTGGACTTCGAAACGAAGAACACGTACTTCGTGCGTGTGCGAGCCACCGACGCGGGCGGGCTGAGTGTCGAACAGTCACGGTTGATTGCGGTGACCGATGCCAACGACGCCCCCACGGATGTGACCCTGGCGCCGGACACGGTGGCCGAGGACGCGGCGGTGGGCACGGTCGTCGGCCTGCTGGCGGCGGACGATCCGGACGCGGGCGATGTACATACGTTCGAGCTGGTGGCGGGCGAAGGCGACGCGGACAACGCGATGTTCGCGATCGACGGCAACGAGCTGAAGACGGCCGCGGCGCTGGACTACGAGACGCAGAACGTGCTGCAGATCCGGGTGCGGGCCACCGACCAAGAGGGCTTGAGCCTGGACAAAGCGTTGCTGATCACGGTCACGGACGTGAATGAGGAGCCCACGGGCGTTACGCTGGCGCCCAACACAGTGCCGGAGGATGCGGTGCTGGGCGCGGTGGTCGGCCTGCTGGCGGCCATCGATCCGGACGCGGGCGATGCGCACACGTTCGAATTCGTGGCGGGCGAAGGGGACGCGGACAACGGGGCGTTTCTGATCGAGGGGAACGAACTGAAGACGGCGGTGCTGCTGGACTTCGAGACGCAGGACGAGTACCAGATCCGGGTGCGGACCGTGGACCAGGAAGGTCTGAGCGTGGAACAAGCGTTGCTGATCGCAGTCACCAACGTGAACGAAGCGCCGGTGATTCATGTCCCCGGAGACCAGACCACGGGCGTCAATCAACCGTTGATCTTTTCGTCGGCCCTGGGTAACGCCATCGTGGTGAGCGATCCGGACGCTCTCAGCGACGACGTCCACGTGCGCCTGCTGGCGCAATTCGGAACCGTCAGCGTGGATGAATTTTTGGGAGACACCGAGGCGTTGAATCAGCTCCTCGACGGCCTCGTGTTTACACCCGATCAGGATTTCATCGGCGAGGCCATTCTGGATGTCATCGCCGATGATCTCGGACACCATGGAGAAGGCGGGCCGTTAACGGGCACGGGCCGGGTCACGATCTCGGTGAATTGAACTTGGTGCGACCTTAATGACCGTCGCGGTGAGGTCGTCGGTCATGGCGTTCCTGCTCACGTGCCGGCGGACGGCGTCGCACAGCGCTTCGGAAATATCTTGGGCGGATCGGGCCTGGTTGGCGCGAACCACGTCCAGGACATGCTGGGCACCGAACATATGACGTCATCGTCCCTGCTCCCGTGCTGCATTCTTTCTGAATTGGTTCGAGATGCAGCAGAGAATCTCTTCCCGAAAAAAAGTCGAAGCGATGACTTTCAGAAATCGCGCCTCTCAGCCTCACGGCTTCGTTAGACGGTCGCAGCAGGAGGCGGGTTCCGGCGGAACCGGTGGCGGGCTGGTTCTGCGCGTGGGGCACTCGCTTGCGTTCAGCGCGAGCGGCTTCCGTCACGGATTGAGCAGGATGCTCAGGCCCTGCACAATCAGCCGGCGCGGCAGGAGGGCAGATCCGTCCCGGATCGGACCCCCGCCGTTCAGCAATCGTCGCCGTTCTCTGCCGCTCCGCCCGTCGTCGCGGCACATGCTGATCGTCCTCTGCCCTTGAAACATTCGAAGCAGTCGGATGTTCCGCTCGTCAGCCACTCTTCTTGTCCGCGAGATGGCCGAGCCGAGATGGGGTCGTCCGAAGCCGCCGGGGCCGGACGAGATCCTTGCTCGCGAAAGTGATCCGTCTGGCACGCATCGTGCATTGCTAGCAAAACGATTTCTTGAATCTCTATTCGGAAGGCCAAGCGATGACTGAGCACGCCGTCAAGCTCGATTCGCTCCCGGCGGGGCTGGAGTTTCCACCCGAGCTGGCGAACCGCATCCACTTCGATCCCGCGAAGCACCGCCTGGTGTACCGTGGTTTCATGTACAAGGCGCACTACGACCGCCTGATGCGGCTGGATTCCAGCGTCGAGTACCGGCGCGCCATCATGCGGCTGTTCCAGTGCAGCACGGACGCGGAATCGCCTCAACTCCGGCGATTCGGCTGGATCATCGCGACCCTCGTCGCGGCTTGCCTGCTGCTGGCCGGGTTCGTCTGGTGGCAGCTCATGCGTCCCACACCGGGATTCGCCCCGGCCCCGCGGTCGTCAGCTGCCGAGGAAGTTCGCGTGGTGCAATTCTCCAAACTGGATCACGGTTTGTCCGCGGGCCCGTTCGAGGTCCGCAATCCCTCTCATGCCGTCGTGCGAGCGCACGAAGAAGCCTTTCGGCGGATGAGCGCCGAGGCCCGGCAGCGATAGGCCGTTCCCTGCTGGCCGCAGATTCCGAGAAATTCTTGTTAAGGTCCCGAAACCAGCACCGCTTGCCGGGGTTTACGGACTTGGCGTTGTTTTGTTGTGTCGGGGCGTGGCCCCACTTTGTTTCCACTCTGTAGGAGGAGCGTTTTGATGAAAACCGTGCGTGCTTTGTCGGCTTTGGTGGTCTGCGTGGCGATGGTCGGGACCTTGGCGGCGGCCGAGGGGCGAAAGCCTGGACCGCGAGGGCCGGGTGGACGCGGGATGGGCGATCCCACGGCTCGGATCGACTACATGGTGCGCGATCTGGACCTGACCGACGCGCAGAAGACCTCGATCGAGGAGATCAAGAAAGAATTCGGCCCCAAGTTGAAGGCGGCCCAGGAGAAGCAGGACAGTATCCTGACCGAGGAGCAGAAGAAGGCGCGGGCCGAAGCATTCCGGAAGGCGCGGGAGTCCGGCGAGGGTTTCCAGAACATGCGCGAAACCATGGAGAAAGCCCTCAACCTGACCGACGCGCAGAAGAAGGACATGGAGGCCGCTCGCAAGGCTGCCGAGGAGCTGAACAAGGAACTCATGAACAAGGTCACCTCGCTGCTGACTCCGGAACAGAAGGAGAAAGTGGAGAAGGCCCGCCAGCAGCGGGGCCAGCGCGGCGGCCGGGGCGGCAATCGCAACCAGTAATTGCGGCGCCGACGCCCGCTCGCGACGGCGGGCGCAGCCAACGCGGTCTCAGGCACCGGGGGGAGCCAGCGTCCGACGCGGCTCCCCCGGCTCGTTTCTTGCCGGCGCAAAGGGGGTTGACAGTCCGGATGCTCGATGCCTAAGGTAAGTGCGGTACTTCAATTGCCCCGAAAGCCCGCGATGGATACGACGCCCCGGCAACGCGACGGTTCTCCCAACCCGCTGCACTGGCTTCCTGAGTTCCTGGAATTCTG
>Ga0302237_1001402_pt1 | contig 17257 bp, 10 predicted proteins | sample AAG_UR_Ala_MG_FD_193530 | JGI IMG/M metagenome (GOLD analysis project Ga0302237, IMG submission 193530) | Enriched activated sludge microbial communities from anaerobic digester in WTTP, New Holstein, Wisconsin, United States - AAG_UR_Ala | ecosystem: Engineered > Bioreactor > Anaerobic >... | reverse complement strand
TATCGACTGCCAGGCGCCAACGCCGCACGACGTCCGGCTGCTCGGAGAACTCGACCAACGGGGCCAGCCGGTTTCGATAGTCGTCGGCCGTCTTCCGGCCGCGGAGCTTCCGCTTCTCGACGAGGAAGGCGTCGCACAGCTGCCGGACATTGTTGCGAGGCACCAAGCCAGCCTTGAGCACTCGTTTTCGGGCCTCGCTGGGTGGCTGGAATGTCCCATCTTCTATCTGCACCAGCAGCCGCCGCAAGGCTGCTGCTGCATCTCGGATGTCTGCTCCGAGATCCTGACCAAAGGCCCGGCCCTGGTGTCGACCGCGGGCGAGGTACTTTTCGTCGCGGACCCACACGTGCACGCTCTGGCCGTCGGTCGTCTGGTGGCTATGCTGTCCGAGGAGTTCGGCGCGGACCATGCGTCGGCGCAGTTCCGAGCGAGTGCCGCTGCGGGACAGATTGTCGTTCGTGGCTGGATTTCGGGCTGGCGTGCTGGCGTGGGGCATTTCCGTGCGACTCAGGGCCAAGGTCGTGATTTCCTTTCCCCTTGGCGACGGAGACTGTATCCAGGCTACGCCAGCTCTCAGTGGTGAGCGCGACTCGACTCGCAACGCGCCACGTGTGAACAGATTGCGTAAAGCGACGGCTTCTCGGCTGCACCGATTTTCTGATCGCAGCCGGAATGTTCTGGGAATGTTCCCAACAAAATGGGCGATGGAATCCGCGACGTTTTTGCATTGCGGTACAGGGCGAAGGGATGCTGGTTTCAAGCCGTCAGGGGCGACGGGGACCAGCAGCAAGCAGGAGATTCCTGGCGAGGGGTTGGCCTGCCGCCTGTGTGCCGGTGTCGACGTCGACGAGCCAAAGCTGACGCGAGAGCGCCGGCGCGATGGCTGGCTGGTCTGCCTCGGCTTCAAGTGCTCACCGAGGACGTCGAGGAATCCGGCTTGACGCAAGAGCCCCACCCGTCGGCACACGGCCAGACGGCAGAGTCGCGCGCCCAGTCACACCACGACCCGAGTCAACACGCCCGTTCGCCAATCCTGGTTTGTCCGGCAACACACCCAAGAATCGCGTTCCGACTTGGCGCCGCTTCAGCCGCAATCGTCGTCTTCTTCGTCACAGCTGCGGCGGGCAGCGCGACGCGGTTGAGCCGGCAGCTTGTGCTCAGCATCGGCGGTAGACTCCGCGACGGTGCGCGGATCGATCAAAGGACCGGACACCGACGACGACTTCCTCGCAAGCGCCCTGACAACTCCATTCTCGTCGTCCGCCAACCAGCCTACCGACCGGTTAAGAAACCGGCCTCCGTTCTTGCCTCGCTTGGAGCCGATCCAGGCCGCTCCGTCCGGTGGCGTTCCCCATGTCGCCATTCGCGAGTTCAGCAGCGACAGACCCTTAGCGGCCTGCGGATGCTGCTTCTCGGACCACTTCGGCGCCTCTTCACGAAGGGAGCCCGCGATCGATTCCCACGTGGCCAGGCCAGTTGCGGCCTGAGCGGCGACCAAGGAAATGAACGGGACGAACAGGCGGGTCTCGTCCTCCGTCATCACAAAGGGGGCTACGTTTTCTGCTCTAAGCACGCAGGCTTTTTCCAAGAACGAGACCGTCACCTCCCGGATGATGCCTGGTCCGTCTCGTCCGGCCGAACGCTCCGATTCGGGCACACTGGATTCCGCGGAGCCCGAAGATGCAAGGAAACGGCAGATATCCTCGGCAGCGGCGGTGGCAGCGCGGGCCGGCGATTCCAGTTCGGCCAAAGTGCCAAGCAACTCTCGGCAGCAGTCAAGCCCGGTGTCTACTGCGTCCTGACAAGTCAGCAGTAGATAGGACCCGAACAGGTGCTCTCGGTCTGCCCTTCGCCACACCGCCCATGTCTCATCACGAAATCGAATCAGGGCATCGTTCACTTCCGGCGGATGGAACACCATCCCGGACTGAATGGTTGATTGCATGACGGCGAACACAGTTTGGAGATTGCGCCGGGTCCATCCGACGTCGTAGATGGTCTCAGGTCCCACGCACCAAAAGCGAATCGAGGCGCGAGGGTTACTCGCCTCCGCAGGAAGTAGCGGCACCCGTTCACCTTTGTCCTCAGAGTCGGGAACGGCATGTGGATCAACGAATCGCTCACCATGAATGGCCCGGAGGCCGCCGAGCGTCAATCTCGGGATGACCACTGAACACCAGGCGGACGTCGCTTCCCGAACAGGCTCTTCAGCGGTCGCCTCGTCGCCCCACAGGCTGGATATTGCACGGAGCGATCCTTCAAAGGTCGACTGTCTTAAAGGCCGGCCGGAAGGCGTTTCCGTGGCCTGCTTCAGCTCTGGCGTCTCGTCGCCGCACAGCCGGGCCAGGATACCCCGTGCCTCTTCAAAGGCCGACTCGGGCCCTGTCAGCTGTTCGTAAGTGACAGCCCTCCGTTTCAGCTCCTCCGGGGCCCGAGAGCCAGTCAATGCATCACAGAACTTCGCGCACAGGTAGACGAAATCATCTGCCGGACTTTGCGCCGGATCGAATCGCTTCAACGCCACCAAAGCGGCCTGCGACCTGGAGACACACGTAGCGATGTCTGGTTTCAGCAACGCGGACATGGAGTAACCTGGAGTCGATTTGGTCAACGCACGACGTTCCTGCGTCCCTGATTCTTGCCGGTCTCCGCTTCCCTGTCCACTAGCGATATCCGGGCCTATCGTCCCTCGGTGTCTCTCCGTCGCACCGCCGGTGACACGGATCGCTGCGTTCGACGACGGTTACTCGGAGTTCGTCCTCTTGCAGCACGGCCATGCCTCTTCACCTTAGTTGATCAGGACTGCTCCACAGGAAGGGGGTCAGCCGTGCGCACCCCATGGTCGACACCCAGCGATCGTGTGGGGGCGGAAGAGACGGAAATGTAGGTCCGTTTTCCGCCGGCAAGCGGCGGACCCGCTTCGCCTGCTCGTGGCTGGAAGCAGACGGCTTGGCTGGGGGACGGCCCAGACAGGACGCTGACGCACTTCGAATCCGATTGACCGGCCAGAGCCGCGTTTGGAAGCCAGGCGTTGCCGACCCAGTCACAAGAAGGGGAGGCCGCGAATCTAAGCCACCTGCTTCACTCATTATGACGCATCTGGGCCCGGAATTTAGATGGCGGCGAGGCTAACCGTTGTCGTTGGGACCGTGTCATGACCGGAAGCCGGAGAACCGCCGTGCAGGGGCCGAGGGTTCATTCCAAGCCCCAGAAGCGGGAACAACGTCCGAGAACGCGTACGGCAAGGCCAATCCCGTCTCAAGTATCTTGACGCAAAACCCCACGGAGTCTAGCCGGATTCCTGGCACTGCTGCACAGCTGCCCGTCAGCTTCGGGCGGCCGCCGTCCTGCATCACATGGGATACCATCGGGGGATTGTCTGGACGGGAACTGGAAACGCCCATACGGGCCAGAGCAAGTACAACAGGCAGGCACGTGGCCCCCAGGAGCAGGAAACGAGTCCGGGAAGAGCTGGGAAGCCGTTCCAAAGCTCGAGACAGATCGCCGCTGACACGGCAGTGGATGCCGACTCCGGAAAAAACGAGTAGAATCCCGTCAATCTTGGGTGAGCTTTGGGGAGGGGAAGGCCATGGTGACACGCAATTGGCATCGACGCTGGCTAGTCGGCTTGGTGACAGGGGTCTTGCTGCTCTCGGGCAGCGCGACAGTCAGCGTCGCCGTCGAACGTGGCGGCGACAGCGGCAAGACAGTCGACCTCGAGCCAGACAAATGTCCCGCGTCGACTCACGTGCGGTTCTATCCGCGGGCAGGGTTCGCGGCGCGGATGGTGCAAGGCCGTTTCTCCGGCTCGAATGCTGGCCAGACGACCGATTTCCAGACGCTGGTTGAGATCAAGGAGCAGCCTGCCGAGGGCCAGTGGACGACGCTGCGTCTCGAAAAGCCCGTCCGCTTCCGGTATCTGAAGTACGAGGCACCGCCCAACAGTTGGGGCAACGTCGCCGAGATCGAATTCTACAGCGGTGACCGCAAGATTTCGGGCACGGCCTTCGGAACTGCGGGATCGAAGGACCACCTCGGCAACGATTTCTTGAAAGCGTTGGACGGGGACCAGACCACGTTCTTCGACGGCGTGCAACCACACAACCAGTACGTGGGCATCGACGTGGGTGCGCAGTCGCAAGCTGCAGCACCGGAGTTCTCGCCTGCACCAGGGGCTTATCTGACGGCACAGGAAATCACCATCCAGTCGGCGACGCCCGGTGCGCGCATCCGCTTCACCCGCAACTGGGGCACGCCGAACGCCGAGCACGGCGAGGAGTACAAGAAGCCGATCAAGCTGGAGCAGGGAGCCGTGCTGGCCGCGGTGGCGTACACCGATCATCTGGCCTGCAGCCCAGCAGTGATCGCCCCCTACCGCATCGGACAAGCCAGCCGGAACGAGAAGGTCGTCCGCACGTTCCACATCGGCAACAGCCTGACGGACACCGTCGATGGCTGGTTCAAGCCGGTGGCGGAGAGCGCCGACCGCAGCCTGGACTTCCACCGCTTCACGATTCCCGGCGCGCCCACCGACTGGCTGTGGACGCATCCGGGTGACGGATTCGGCGACTCTCACTACGCTCAGGCGTTTTTCGTCTTGGCGCCGATCGACCACATCATCACGCAGCCCTTCGCCGGCCATGACCGTTCGATCCAGAACGAGGCGGAGCACAGCGGCAAGTTCTTCGAGGTGTGCCGGAAACACAGCCCCGACGTGCAAGCGTGGCTGTACGTGCAGTGGCCGGGCCCGGAGTTTCAGGATCGCTGGTCGCAGGGCAAGGGCGCCACGACGGACCTGCATCTCCAGCCCGCCAAGACCTGGCAAGCAGGCGTAGCAAACCACGTGGCCTACACCGAGGCCGTGGCAGAGCTAACCAACAAGACGTACCAGGGCAAGCCCGTCCGCATCATTCCCGGCGGTACCGCTCTGGCCTTGCTGAAGACCGAGGTGGACGCTGGCCGCGTGCCGGGCCTGAAGGACTTCTTCGCCGAGATCTTCGCCGACGGGATTCACCTCACGCCGAAAGGCCGCTACCTGATTTCTCTGGTCCATTACGCGTGCATCTTCCGGGAAAGCCCCGAAGGAAAGGCGTCGGCGCTCACGACCGGCCTCACCCCGGAACAAGCGGCGGTCTTTCAACGGTTGGCCTGGCAAGCGGTGAAGGACTACAAGTGGTCCGGGTTTGCAGGGCCGAGGTGAATCTCCGTGAAACGGAACCGTCCCGATATCGCCGCTGCGTTGCACAGATTCTACGTCGCGGCCCGCGGCCATTTCGGCTACACAGACCGTTGGTGGCCCGGTACGCCGGTGGAGCTGACCGTGACGGCAATCCTGGTGCAGCAGTGTGACTGGACTGCGGCCTGGAAGGCGGCAAAACGTCTGCGCGACGCGGGGTTGCTGAACCTGAGGCAGATGGCAGAGTCCGACGTAGCGGCGTTGGCCGAGTTGATCCAAGCCGTTGCCTTTCCACGCCAGAAGGCAAAGCGGCTCATCGACATCGCCGGTCGCCTTGTGACCGGTGGCTTCGGGACGATCGAAGACGTGTTGGAGAGCGGCTCGACGGAACAGGTCCGTCAGCGGTTGCTGGCCCTACCTGGGATCGGGCAGGAGACAGCCGACAGCATCATGCTGTTTGCTGCCGACCGCCATGAGACGTTTGTCGTCGACGCCTACGCACGGCGATTGTTTCAACGTCTGGACCTGCTAGATGGGTGCGACCAGGGATTCTGGCGACTGCCCTACGATCGCGTACGTCGGTTCTTCCTGGACCACATCACGGACTCTCTGCCGCTCTACGACGGCCTCGAAGTGGCCGCCGACGTTCCAAGAAGCGTGGCCCTGCTTCGCGATTTTCATGCCCAGATTGTGGAACTGGGGAGGCATCACTGCCGCAAGACGCGGCCGCGCTGCGTTGAGTCGGGCTGGCCCGGCTGGGCCGACGAGGATGGCGATTTCACATTCTGCGATAACCATTGTTCCCAGAATGGCTGCATGGCCTGCCCTTTGGCAGACTCCTGTGCCGCAAGCAAGTCATGGACATTGAACGCCACAACCACCAACAAATCGAACAACTGAACCAGCGCGGTGGCCGCACGCTGAGCATCGTGGACCTGATCCAGGCCGGCACGCTGAGCGTCGATATGGCGGCCTGCGCGATGCGGGCCATGCACCAGGGTGCGTCACTGCTGACCGGCGCCCGGCCAGGCGGCGCCGGCAAGACGACCCTGATGGCGGCCATCCTGAACTTCCTGCCTCCGCAGGTCCCGCTCATCACGGTCGATGGTTCCCACGTGATTTCCCAGGGACTGGCACGTTCCGCTGCTGACCCCGCCTGCTACCTCGCCCACGAGATCGGCTCCGGTGACTGGTACGGTTACATTTGGGGCCGGGATGTGGCCGAGTTCTTGTCCCTGATCGACGGTAATCGGCGTGTCGCCTCCTGCCTTCACGCCGACACGTTGGACGAGCTGACCGATATCCTTTGCTCGGCTCCGTGCGGCGTCTCCCGGACGGCCCTCAGCCAAATCGGGGTCGTGCTGTTCATGCACGTTGTCCGAGGACCAAGCGGCTATCGGCGGCGCGTGGCCACGTTCTGGGAAGCTGATGGTCAGGGGCAGCATCAGCTCCGGTTCCAGTGGGACGCCGGGAGCGACTCCTTCCCGCAGGTCGGTGAACTCCGCCAACCGGAACAGCTCAACGAGTACTTGCAGTTCCTCCGGCAGACATTGGATCAAGGTGAGGCCGAGGCGATGGAAGTTCGTCGGAAGGTGGTGGACTTCTATCGCGGCAGCAAGTTCTAAAGCCACGATGTCAAGTTGCACGAACGTAGCCGAATCTGGAGCGACACGGCAACAGTCCTGGCGTCCCCGCCGGAAGCGTCTCGTGCTTGCCGATCACAAGGAATCCCCCGGGCACCAGATGCTCTGTCAGCCGCTCCAAGACCTGGCGCTGCAGCGGCTCGGCATAGTACGTGAAGACCAAGTTGCGGCACAGGATGAGATCAAACGACTCGGCGGGCGTCTGAGTACGGATGTCTTGCTGACGAAAGTCGACCTGTTCTCGGAACTCCTGACGAAGCACCCACTCGTGGGCGGATTGCACAAAGGCGGTCTCCAGCCAGTCCGTCGGTGCGTCCTTGAGGCTGCTCGCGGGATAGATGCCTCGCTGGGCGCGTTGCAGCATCTGCTCATCGACGTCGGTCGCCATCAACTGCATGCGGATTTCGGGAAAAGCCGGCCGTAGGTAGTGGTCCCAGATGATCGCAACCGTGTACGGTTCTTCCCCAGAAGCACTGCCGGCAGACCAAATCCGGATGCGCTGCTCGCCGCGGTGCCTTGCCCTTGCAGCCAGCTCGGGCAGGACCGCGGTGCGCAGGTGATTGAACACGTTCCGATCCCGGTAGAATCGGGAAATCGAAATGCGTAACATGGCGTCCAAGACGCCCCACTCGGCGGCGTGGGTATCGAGGTAGGCCCGATAGTCCGCGATCTGCCCCAAGCCCAGTTCGCCCAGACGCCGCACGATGCGTTTGTGGACTTGTCGCCGCACTTTGCGGAAGCCGGGCCAGCGCAGGCCAAGCTGAGGCAGCGCCCACTGCAGGAACTCGACGCACTCGCGATCGGTCATGGTTCGTACCGTCTACTTGCGTCGGCATGGGACGGCAGCGCCACGCTACTGCGCCGCCTCAACGGCGAAGCAGCCGTCCGACGAGCGATTCTGGAAGTCCATTCCTGTTCTCCGCCGACACGTGGATGATTTCCACGTCGGACCGGGACTTGACGGAGCCAATGAACCCGCCTCCCTTGGCGGCGACCGTCGCTAGGACTGGCAGGCGACCGTCCAGGACCCGCGTGGCCCACTCGACGAAGAGACCGCTCAGGCACTCCATCTTCCCAATCTCGTCAATCACGTACAGGTCCACGTCTGTGACCGGCGTCTGCAGTTCTGCTCGCACGAGATCCTCGAAACCGACGAGGTCAACTGCGTAGCGACCAACCCGATATCGGCCCCGGTTGTTGGCGCGAGCCAAAACCACGGAGTCGCCGTGGAGGCCGATCGCTTCAAACCCGACGCGTGTGCCGTGTTCCCGGACTTCCCGGGTATAGAAGCCAGCCAACCGCAGGTGAGTCAGATGATCCATGACGCGGCGGACCACGGTGGTCTTACCACAGCCAGGCGGACCGGTCAGCAGGAGGTTCTTGGCGGGTGTCATTTCGGTTCCTGCCAGACGACTGATTGCAGGCGTAACGTGCCCTGCTCTTCGCGAACCTCGAAGAACTTGGCTCGTTCCCTCGGCGAGTTGTTGGGGGCATGGAGAACAAGCGTGGGGCGACATTCAAGCGACTGGAAGATCATGCAGTGGCCGCCTCCCTCGTAGAGGGGCTGGCGATCCTGTGTCCAGGGCCCCTGGATGGTCCCGCTGACTGACCGAGCCACTCCGACCGCATAACCCCGCTCGCCAAAACTGGACCAGAGCACCAGTAGGGGACCACTCTTCAGGCGATAGAAGCACGGTCCATCCGTCACGTACTTCCCCGGCTGGACAGGACGGCACCAGGGCGCATCCGAGGCCCGAAACAGCAGGATCGGTTCGCCCACGGACTTCGATAAATCGTCAGCCAACCGAACCGCGTTCATGGTGCCGTCGCCGATTTGCACCCATTCGTGGCAGAACACCATCCAGGGCTGGTTGTTCTCGACGTACAGCGTTCCGTCCAAAGCCATCCAGTCGTGCGGCGTCGCGGCACGGTCGGTGTGCGCCCGGAATGGCCCCAGCGGACCGTCTGCGACAAACACCTGTGTGCGGCGTTTGGCGCGCTCGGCACTGACGGTCCCGAACAAGTAGAACTTGCCCCGGTAGGCGTGGATTTCCGGCGCCCAGAAATCGCGATCAGCCCAAAACCCTGCGGGCGGCGTGAACACGGTGACCGGAGTCCGCCAGTGCCGCAGGTCCTTGCTGGTGTAGCATTCCCAGCCCTTCGCTCCCCGCTGGCGATTGCTCATGCTGGCGACCATGATGTAGCGGGCGTTTGGGACGTCCGTGACCACGAACGGATCGCGGATACGCAGGTCGGCCACGTCGAGCAGATCGTCGTCGTCTGCCACCGCATCGCGGCAACACGTGTCCGCAGCACAAAACAGACACACGATGGTCAGCGCCACACGCTTCGGTCGACTCACGGCTCAGTTCCCTTCTCGCTTCCACGGGTTCCACTGTTCGACGTGCAGCATCTTCGCCGCGCCGGTCGCCGGGGCGAACGACAGCGGCAGCCACAACTGGCACGACTCGTCGATCGGCACGCGCTCGCCCTTAGGGCCGCGGAACCACTGGTCGCACATGGCGAAAACCTTGTCGCTCTCCGCGATGTACACGAAGTTGGAGATTTGGCTGTTCCAGGTCCGCTGCGCGCTCATGCGGCCCATCTCGCGGTACGGGCCGAGGGGCGCGTCGGCCACGGCGTAGCTGGTGTCCGTGGGGTTCCAGCCTTCCACACCTGAGCCGGCGGCGATGTACTTGCGTTTGTAGCGGATCAGCGCCGCGCCTTCGTATCGTTTCTGGCGGCCATCGCTCTTCAGGGCGATCGTGGTCTGGCCGCTGACGCTCAGGAAGTCGTCGGCCAGCAGGTCCACGCGGATGTTGCGGTGCCCGTCGTCGTAGACCAGGTATCCCTTGCCGTCCTGGTCCTTGAACAGCCCCAGGTCCTGCCCCCAGCCGTGCTCTTCGGCCGTGTTGCGCTGGCCAAGAAACTCGAACGGGCCGGCCGGTTTGTCGGCGACGGCTACGGCCAGCATCGCCGCCGGGTACTCCGGCTCCGTGGTGCCGATGCAGAAGAACCACAGCACATACTTGCCGGTCTTGTCGCAGGCCAGCACGTTGGGCCGGTGCGAGGTGCCCTGGGCCAGCCAGCCGTTCTTCGGGAACTGAAGGCACACGCCCTCGCACTTCCAGTCCACGAGGTTGTTCGAGCTGTAGCAGTTGAAGCCTTGCTGGAGGTGGGCGCCCTTTCGGCCCCAAATGCCGGTGGGGTTGCCCTTGTAGCTGGTGCCGTACCAGTAGAACCTGTCGCCGACCCGAGTGATACCGCCGTCATGGCAGGAGATCAGGTTGCCGTCCGTGTCAGTCCAAGCCGCGTGGTTACGGATCGGTTCGCTGGCGACGGCAGGATAGCTGACCGTCGCAACGGCGAGAATAATCTGGAAGTACGTGTGCCGGTTCATTGCGTTGCCCCTCAGAAGTTTAGCTGTGGCGCGGAATTCGCCAGCGTACTGCCAGCTCAGACGGTTGTCCATCAGCGCCAGATTCTGGCTTGGGCAAGGCGAGAGTGCCGCTCTGTAACCAACACGGATGCAGGGGCCGGCGTCGATTCCCGCAGGCTTAGGCCAAGAACGTCAGCCAAGGTGATGGTACGGGGAATGGTGTTTCCGAACTCCTGGCAACCAGCAGCTACTTCTATCTGATTGTCAGATTTGGTAATCTTGACCATCACGCGGCAGGGGGAAGCACTTTACGGAGCCACGGTCATGGTCAAGCTCGACGAGTTCGTCACGATCAGGGAAGCGGCCCAGATACTGGGCGTCTCGCTGAACACGCTCCGCAACTGGCATCGGGACGGCAAGATGACCGTCTACCGAAACCCAATCAGTGGTTACCGCCTGTTCAAGAAGGCCGACCTGGAGGAACTCCTGCGGCAAATCGAAGAATCGGGCAAGCATCCGACCGGCTACGTCCGCACTACGTTCCGGGCAAAGCCAAAGAAGCCTCGGTAGCGACCGGCAAACGGGAGTGGAACTGCCTGTCATGGCGATCAGCACGAAAGAACTACTGCCTGGGACCGAGGTCCGACTCCGGGGTTTGCGGTGGGAAGTCGTCTCCACCGAAAGCCTGGGACCCCAGACCCTGTTCCGAATCCGGGGCCTGGAAAACGCGGTCCTCGGGCGGGAACTGGACATCCTGTATCCGTTCGAGGACGACCTGGAGCCGGTGATCCATGCCCTGCGCCCAGATAGGGCGGCCCCATTGGCCAACTGGCTGGTCTACCACCAGGCGTTCCTGCTGGAGCAGGCTCTGGGTCCGAACGCCCTTCTGGCTGTCCAGCCCGGGCGGCTGCGGATCGAACCATACCAGCTTGTCCCCGTGCTGCGGGCAATCCGCATGGTTCGCGTGCGGCTGATTCTGTGCGACGGCGTGGGCCTGGGCAAGACAATCCAGGCCGGCTTGGTACTCACCGAGCAGGTCGCGCGCCGATTGGCCCATCGCATCCTGATCGTGTCACCGGCCGGCCCCCTGCTGGAGCAATGGAAGATGGAGATGTCGCAGCGGTTCGGGCTGCGGCTGGAGGTGATCGACCGCAAGAAGCTTGACGAAGTGCGCCGCGCCACCGAGTTGGGTTCCAACCCCTTCGACCACATCCCGTTGGGCTTGGTTTCGGTCGATTTCCTGAAGCAGGAGCGGGTGCTGGATCAGCTGGAACGGGCCAGCTACGACATCGTCGTGATCGACGAGGCCCACCACGCCATGGACGTGGGCGGCACGATTGACCGGGAGGACTCGCAGCGCCGGCGACTGGCGGAAGTCCTGGCCCGGCGGTGTGACGCCCTGCTGCTGTTGACGGCCACGCCGCACGACGGCAACGACCGGTCGTTCGCTTCGCTCTGCGAGTTGCTCGATCCGTCGCTCGTCGATGGCCGCGGTGCTCTACGGGGCGAACAGTATCGGCCCTACGTCGTCCGCCGCCTCAAACGCCACGTTCGCGACCCCAAGACAGGCCAGCCGCTCTTCAAGGATCGTGTCGTCACGCCGATCGCCGTGAAACCCGATCCGAAGCGGCACGCGGCGTTCATCAAGTTGCAGCGAGGTCTGTTGGACCTCCTGGCTCCCGAGTTGCGCCGGGCATTCCATAACAAGAGCTACAGCGATGTCTTGGCCTTCATCGCCCTGCTGAAGCGGAGCGTCTCAACCGTGGCCGCCTGCAGGGCCACGCTGAGCGTCGTCTCCGATCGGCTGGAGGGCGAGCTGGCCGAGAAGGTCGAGAGCCAGGATGCCCGTCGGCAACGCCGGCGCACGCTCCGTGAGTACCTCAAGAAGCAGGAACGCTTCGGCACGATGAGCACCGAGGAGGAAGAGGAGCGGACGCAACTCGAAGCCGAAGACCTGGTTCACCAGTTGGCCGAAATCCAGCGGGAGATACGCCGTGGCACGTATCAGGTGGAGAAGGTCTCCAATATCGTCGAGCACCTGGAGGGATTGATCGACCTGGCCCAGGAGGCCGAGCCCCAGGACCCGAAGCTCGAACGGCTTGTGGCCGAGGTTCATGCGATTCGCCAGGGAGAGCCCCGGGCCAACGTGCTGATCTACACCGAGTACGTCGATAGCCAGAACGCTGCGGTCCAAGCCCTCAAGAAGTCGAGCGACATCGGCACGGTCCTGACGATGTGTGGCGATGACAACGAACAGGCACGGCTGGCGATCACCGAGCGGTTCCGCACCCAGGAGGGCATCGTGTTGGTAAGCACCGACTCGGCCGCCGAGGGTCTCAACCTGCATCAGCGGTGCCATCACCTGATCCACATGGAGCTGCCGTTCAACCCGAACCGGCTAGAACAGCGCAACGGTCGCATCGACCGCTACGGCCAGCAGCATGAGCCGACGGTCGGCTATCTGTTCCTCCGCGGGACCTTCGAGGACCGCATCCTCCTGCGGCTGATCGCCAAGTACGAACGGCAGCGGGCCCGACTGACATTCGTTCCCAACACGCTGGGCATCACCGCGTCCAGCGACGCCGCCCAAGCCAAGCTGCTGGCCGGCCTGTTGGACGAGGACACGCGGCTGTTCCGAGACGAACCCACGCTCTTTGACTTCCGCGAAGGCGATGAAGCGGAAGGGGCCGACGAAGCCACCCAGGAACTTTTGGAAGAGATCGACCGTAGCCTCAAAGGCTTCGAGCAGGCGGCGAAAATCAACTCCTGGTTGGGCGAGTCCGGCCTGAACGCCGACGACGCCCAACTCCAGGAGGCAGTGCAAGTCCGGCAACTGGGCGATCAGGTGGGCACGGTCGATCTGGCGCAGTTCGTCTGCGATGCCGGCCGATTAGAGGGCGGGCAGGTCGAGGGCAATCTCGGCGATCCGCATTTCCAGCTTCGCCTTCCGCCAGCTTGGTGTTACGGGCTGGAAGACCTCCCCGGCTACGATCCCGATAATCGGCTGGTACGTCTGACCACGCGGCTGGAAGTGACTGCCGACGAAGAGGAGAACCCGGTCGGCTTCCTGGGTCGCGCCCATCCGTTGGTGCGTCGGGCCTTGGATCGTGTCCGCAACCTGTCGTTCGGCGGTATGGCCGCGTCGAATCAAGACCCCCGGGCCAGCGCCGCCAAGGCCGACGTTCCCGCGCCCTGCCTCCTCTATACCTACCTGGGCCGCGTCTCCAGCCGGGGCGGCAGAGAGCTGGAGCGGGCACTGGCAGTGAAGGTCTCGACCTCGGGGAAACCCGAAGTCTACCTGACCGCCGACCAGTGGTCGCAGTTGGCCGATCCGGCGAAGGCCATCCGCACCACGGACCTGTGGAAGAAGCACTTCGAGTCCTGGGCGAAGACCGCGGGCGATCGGGCGACCAAGGCGGCGCTGGCCAGCTTCCAGCCGGTCGCCAAGGCGTTCGTCGATGAGCGGACCGCGTCGCTCAAGCAAGAGCAGCAGGGTCAGCAAGAATGGCTTCGCAAGCGGTCCCAGGAGATTACAGGCACCGGCGTGGCGACGGCGGTCCAACTGGGCCTGTTCGATGCGGCGAAAGGCCCTGACGGCAAGCGTCCCGCGGCTTGGCAGACCCTCGATGATCCTGCGGAGCGATTGGCCGCATTTGCCTCCGATGGCAACCAGACTCCCTCGAAGCGAAGCGAAGCCGATGGCGTGTTGCGAATCTACCGCCAACGCATGGCCATCCTTGAAAACCTCCTGGCCGTCGCCGAGCCGGAGGTGATCCCGCTCGGCGTGCTGATGCTCATGCCGGAGAAAGGATAGGAGGCCCACGCCATGCCGCTTGACCTGACCGACTGCCAGTTCCTTGGGCCTGCCCTGCCGGACCCGTTCGTGAAGTTCGAGCTGGAGAACGAACTCACGAAGCTCAAGCTGTTGCCCAAGACCGTCGGCCACGAAGGGAAGGGACTCAAGGAGACTTGGGACGTCTACCGGCGGCACCTGGCCCAACTGGCTGTACGCGGCGGGCCGGTCCGGGTGCGAAACCAGGTCATCGAGCCGATCCTCGCGCCGCTGGGTTACAAGGACATCCAGCAGGCCGCTCAGGCGGAGACGCGCGAGGGACATGAAGCAGGCGGGTACTTGCTGGTTTCCGAGGACGGCAAGGCCAAGCTCCGCGTGTGGGTCACCGGCCTGGACGAAGACATCGACGCTCCGGCCAAACGCGGCCAAGCGTATCGCTTCAGCCACCTGCGGATCGCCCAGCGGGTCCTCCTGGCCAGCGGTGAGCGCGTGGGCTTGCTGACCAACGGCGTCGAACTGCGTCTGCTGATCTCCGATCCGGCCCGCCCCGATTCCCAGGTCGTCATGTCCCTGGACCCGGGCTGGAAGCGGAGCCGGGACGTGCCCGACTCATTCCGGCTGCTCTTGGCGCTGGCGTCGCCAGCCGGCGTCAAGGCTGTACCGGACCTGGTCGATAAGGCCCGGTTGCAGCAAGCGCGGGTGACCAAAGACCTCCGGGACCAGGCCCGCCAGGCGATCGGCCGGTTCATCCAAGAAGTGCTCGACCACCCGGCCAATTGCCAGTGGCTGGCCGAGCAGACCGACCGTCATGCCCTGGCCCGCGCGCTCTGGCACGAGGGTCTGGTCCTGGTGTACCGACTGTTGTTCGTGCTCAAGCTGGAATCGAGCGACGATCCGGCCCGTTCATTCACCTTCGCCTCCACCAGCCTGTGGCGGAACACGTTCAGCCCGAGCATGGCCTTGGCCCCGTTTGCCCAGGCGATTCTCCACGAGGGGGCCGAGACGGGTGGTCTGCTCGAAGGGGGCATGCGCAGGCTCTTTAAGATGTTCGACGAGGGCCTGGTCTGCACCGAGCTGAACGTCAAGCCGCTGGGCGGAATCCTGTTCGGGACGGCGGCCACGCCCGCGCTCTCCCAACTCTGCTGGGGCGAGCGGGCGGTCGCCCATCTGCTGGATCAACTGCTGTGGACGACACCGAAGAAGAAGGGCGGTGCCCGCGAGCGGGTCCACTATGGGCCGCTCGACGTAGAAGACCTCGGCCGCGTCTACGAGGCCCTACTGGAACTGGACCCCGGCATCAGCGGCCAGCCGATGTGCCGGCTGCGGCGACAGAAATTGGAGGTCGTGGTTCCCGTTGCCCAGGGCGAAAAGTACCGGCCGGCCAAGCCGGTTGAGGTGGCCGACGAGGTGGAAGACATCGACGAGCCGGAGGAAGAAGGCGAAGGCGAGGAGGCCCCGAAGCGTGGCAAGAAGACCACGGTCCAGTGGATCGAAGAGATTCCCGCCGATCGCTTCTACCTCCGCGTGGGTCTGGGCCGCAAGGCCAGCGGCTCCTTCTACACGCCCCACAGCTTCGTGCGGTACCTGGTCCAGGAAACCCTCGGGCCGCAGGTCGCCCAGCGGTCGCCGTCAGACAATCCCCAGCCCGGCGAGATTCTCAAGCTCCGCGTGCTCGATCCAGCCATGGGCAGCGGCCACTTCCTGGTCGAGGCGTGCCGGTTCCTGGGCCAGCATCTGTACGAGGCCGCCCGGCTGTGCGACGAGAAGGCCATCGCCCTGGAACGCCAAGCGGAGAAGGCCGGCAACAAGGCCGAGCGGGAGAACCTGGAGGACCAAGCCCGCGCGTATCGTCAGCGCGTGATCGACCTGCCCGACCCGGACGACGAATTGGTCCGCTACCTACCCAGTCGGTCGGTCGAGGGTGAGCAGTCAGGCGTGTCGCAACGCAAGGCCGAGGCCCTCTGCCGGCGCATGATCGCGGTACATTGCCTGTACGGCGTGGACAAGAACCCGCTGGCTGTCGAGTTGGCGAAACTGGCGTTGTGGCTGGAATCTCACGCCGAAGGCATGCCGCTGACGTTCCTGGATCACCGATTGGTGGTGGGTGATTCGCTCACCGGCCCGTTCTGGGAGCGGTTGCTCACATGGCCCAGCAAACCGGACGAAAAATTAGAGGGCGTCGTCTACCGCGGCCTGGAGAATCGGCTGCGGTCGGCATTGTTCGACGCCCTCCGCCACGTCAAACGCCTGGAAGCCAGTGTCGGTGTGACGTTGGCGGAAGTCGCCGAGAAGCAGACCGCCAAGGCCGATCTCGACGACGCCTTGCTGCCTTTCCGCGTTGCCGCCGCAGCCTGGGCCGGCGGCGTAATGTTGGGGCCGGAAAAGTGCGACGACGTGGCCTACGCCGAACTGTTGCAGACGATTGCGACGACGCATGAGTTGCCGGAGCGGCTGACACCGACCACAGCCGAACCGGCGGTGGATAAGGCTGCATCGAAACCGGGCCGGAAACGCACGCCCGAACCGGCAGAACTCGCCGCCGAACCGCCTTCCCCGTATGCCGTGGCGTCAAGTCTCCCTCTCCCTCCGGGAGAGCGGCAGGGTGAGGGTTCTCGCCTCCGTGCCATGATTGCTCGCGGCTTGGGGGTGGACGACGTTCCCGACGATGGTGCCGCGTTGGCCGTACTCGTGAAGTCCGGCCGCTGCGTGCCTGCGTTGCCGTACGACCTGACGTTTCCCGAAGTCTTCTATCCGAATGGTGTGCCGTACGGGCCGGAAGGCTTTCATGCGGTGGTCGGAAATCCACCTTGGGACGCAGTTCGTCCGAAGGCGAAGGAGTTCTTTGCCGCATTCGATTTCGAGATCCTCGCTGCGCCGACGAAACGAGAGCGTACTGTGATCGAGGAACGCCTCAAGGATAATCCCGTCGTCGCGGAGTTGCATGAACGATACCGAGCCGAGTTCGCCGAACAGCAGTCCGCGCACGACACTCTGTTCCAACACCAAGTCGTCGAAGTGAACGGGGAGAAGACCGGCGGCGATCCGGACTTGGCCAAGCTATTCCTTGAACGGAACACGCAGCTGTTACGACGAGACGGGTGGACCGGCATCGTCGTTCCGTCGGCCTTTCATGCCAATGAAGGCGCGACCGGCATCCGGCGGCTGTACATGGAACGGCTGTCTCTTCGGCACTGTTATTCCTTCGAGAATCGTCGGAAGCTGTTTGAGATTGATTCACGGTTCAAGTTCGCGACGGTCGTTGCCCA
>Ga0302237_1001392_pt1 | contig 17323 bp, 16 predicted proteins | sample AAG_UR_Ala_MG_FD_193530 | JGI IMG/M metagenome (GOLD analysis project Ga0302237, IMG submission 193530) | Enriched activated sludge microbial communities from anaerobic digester in WTTP, New Holstein, Wisconsin, United States - AAG_UR_Ala | ecosystem: Engineered > Bioreactor > Anaerobic >... | reverse complement strand
TTTCAACAGCAGGACGCCGAGCATCTGGAGGCCGTCGAGCGACTGTTTCGCCAACGGGCTTTCCAGCCGCCCAGCGTCGAGGAAATTGTCCAAGCCACTGCGATCCCCCAGGCCGCCGTCGAGAAAACGCTCAAACTCCTCCGCCAGCACGGCCGCCTGATCTGGGTGGGCGAGGGGCTGCTGTTCCACTGCGAGGCCGTCGAGTTGGCCCGCCAGCGGCTCATCGACCACATCCGGCAGGAAGGCCGCTTGGAGAGCGTCAAGTTCAAGTACCTGGTGGATACGACCCGCAAATACGCCCTGCCGCTGCTGGACTACTTCGACCGCACCGGCCTGTTGCGGCGCGACGGCAACACGCGGTACTTGAAGAGCGAGCGTGCGTGACGCGAATCAAGGTTCCCGGCGTCATGGAGGGCTGGCACACCTTCAGCCTGCTTTGGCTGCCGGACGAATACGTCTTCTTTGTGGATGGCAAGGAAACGTGGCGAACCACGGCCGGGGGCGTGTGCCAAGTGCCCTTGTACATCAAGCTGAGCGACGAAATTGGCGACTGGGGCGGCGACATCGCCAAGGCGAAGTTGCCGGATCGCTTCCTGGTGGACTACGTGCAGGTGTACGATGCGGTGGATGCCAAGTGATTCTGCACGGGCGGCTTGCATGGCGCGTCGCCGCTATTCAGAGTCGTCATGACCGCAGAGTCGCGGGGCGCCTCAGTACCGCCCGCTCAGCCCGGCCAGGAACAGATGGGCGGCGCCGTCGCGCGTGGGCCGGACGCTGTCGTCGTAGTCCAGGTAGCTGTAGCGGAAGTAGCTCGTCGCGCAGGGGGGCAGGCGATAATCGAAGCCTGCCGAGAGGCGGATCGAGTCCATCCCGTCCCGCGCCAACTCCGCGATCTCCGGCCAAACGTAGGGCTCCTCGAAGACGGTCGAGGCGATCTGGTTGCGGCCCCGCACGTATTGCAGATTGCCCCGCAACGTCAACCGCCGCGTCCAGGCATACGTGCTGCCCAGCGACCAGACTTCGCTCCGGCCGCCGTAATCCCAGTACCTGGTGACCGGCGCGTACGGGGCTCCGTCGTCGTAATCGTCGCCCAACGTGATCGCTTGCTGGATCCAATTCGTCAGGTAGGCATAGCCCGCCGAGAAAGTCAGCGCGCACGTCGGCGCGTACCAGGCCGAGACGGTCAACGGATAGCTGTCCTCGTCAAAGTCCGCCACGGCCGAGTGCTGAAACCGATTCTGGATGCCGAAGGTCACGTCGGCGAAAAAATAGGCGGCCGGGGACCAGGTGCCGCCAAGCTCCACGAGGTCCGTGTGGACGGGCAAGCTGCTGTTGGTAGTGCCGTTCGAGCCGCGCACGGCGTACAACGGCTGGGAATCGTAACGGGTGGTGAAACGCACAAACGTGTCACAGGCCCGCGACCACCGCTGGGACACGCCCGCGTGGAAGATGTGGCTGCCGGTGTTGGGCTGGTCAAAGTCCACCACCACGGCAGGCTCCAACGTGCCTGGGAAGACCGCGTTCTCCCGGTGCAGCAGGCGGTACTCGTAGCGGCCGTACACGGCCAGTCCGCGCCGCCAAGTGGGCTCGTCGCGGAACGGCGTCCAGCGCCCGTTCACGCCCGCCGTGGTCCGCGTGTAGTCGATCAGCGGCACCAGCGCGTCGCTGGCAAAGAAGTCGGGCACGCCGTCCTCGCCGACGACGCAGGGGACGACGACCGGCTCGCAGCCGCAGCCGCCATACTGCCGGCTGTCCGACCAGGTACACTCGATCTCGGTCTCGTCGTAACGGTCGAACGCGAGTTGCTCGCCCGAGATGAGCACCGCCGGCAATTGGTTCGTTTCACAGTTCAGCTTGGCGTAGCCGGTCCACTTCAGGCTGTCAATCGTGCGGTCCGTGAGCCGCACGTCGAAGCCGCCGAAATCCCGCTCGAAGTTGCGGTGCCGGTTCTCGGTGTTGCCGTAATACAGCAAGCCGTACAGACGTGTCTTGTCCGTGATGTCGACGCCGATCTTCAGCTTGTCGATCTGCGTCAGGTTTTCCGGCACGACGGCATAGGGGTAGAAGGCCCCGTCGGGATAGGCTTCGCTGCCCAGCTGAGGCGGCATGCTTCCGCCGTTGTAGATCGGAGGATACGAGTTGTACAACCGCGTCAGCGATTGATCGTTCGGATTGAACGACCGCATCGGCCGCGAGTAGGAAACGCTGACCGCGCCCCATTTGCCTTCCAGGGCGGGTTCCAGTTCCGTCGTCAGCCAGTCGATCCGCTGCCGGCGGCTGAGGACGTGGCACTGCCGCGTGTCGCCCGCGATCTGCGGGTGGTTGAAGCAGTCGGCCACCGCGGCGACCTGCCGCTCGCCCTGTTTGCGCAAGCCCCACACGTTCAGACGCCAGCGGATCTTGTCCGTCAGGTTCCCCTGGAATTTGGCCTTCAACTGCTGCACGCGGATCGCGTAGTCTTCGCCCGCGTTCAGGTCCTCGGCGACAAAGTCCCCGGACACGGGCAGGTAGCTGCCGGGATTGGCCGGATCGGCGACGGGCTGTGGAAAATTGGCCAGCGGATCGGGGCTCAATGCGTGGATGAATCGGTCGTACTCGACGCCGGCCCGGAGTCCTGGTCCTGCGTAATCCCAGCCGGCCTGGGTCGTCTCGTTGTCGGTTCCGGTGATGAAAACGTCGTGGGAACTGACGCCGCCGGTGCTCAGGTGATCCAGTTCCCAGAAAGGCGACGGAGCGAGGTCCTGGTACTCGCCGATCATGGCCGGCGAGCCGTGGACGTCCGTGGTCCACCAGCCGCCCCGCAGCACGGTCTGGTCGTCGAGGCTACCGTAGGACGGACCTTCCAGGCCGTCTGGACAGCCTGGAAAGGCTGTCCTGCAGGAATCGGATACCCAGCGGGGAAACGACGAAGCGGGCTCCTTTTTCGTCTGCTGGCCGTCCGCAGCGCCGGCCGACTCACCCGCCGTGACGACACACGGCAGCGCGGCCAGCAACAGGACGGTGGCAAGGAATACGATCATCGCGTAAGCCCACTCCCCAGCAACGATTCGCCGATCAGATCGCTGCCGTGAACTTGCGAATGGCATTGCGTGCAATCGGTGTACAACGCTTGCCGCATCGTCGTGCTGGCGGGGTCATCCAGTTCGCGGTGGTCGGAGCGGTGGCCCGAATGGCAGCGCAGGCAGAGGAACGTCGCCGGTTGGCGCAGCAGGTGGTTGCTGACCGTTCCGTGCGGTTCGTGGCAGATCCCGCAGTCTTCGGTGACGGGCGAATGCTCGTAGGCGAACGGCCCCTGCTTCTCTGCGTGGCACCGATAGCACAACATGTTCAGCGTCGGCTCCCGCAATCCCTTGTCGGCCTCGCCGTGCGCGTCGTGGCAGTCCGAGCACCGCATCTTGCCTTCCTGCACGGGATGGTGCGAGGGCAGATTGCCCGAGGCGTAGATCTTCGGATGGCACTTGTAACACGCTTCCGGCTCTTGGACCGACATGGCCCGCCGTTGCGGGCGCCGAACCGAAGCGTGCTCGATCTCGGCCCGCAGGGGCACGTTCGAGTGGGGATGAGGGTTGTGGCAGTCGGTGCAGGCCACCCCGGCAATGCCGTGCGTGGAGGAATGCCAGGCCATCGCGGGCGAGTGGTTTTGGTGGCAATTCAGGCACATTTCCTGCCGCGACGCTTCGACGATCTTGCCGTGGGCATCGTGGCAGGTAGTGCAATTGAACCCGTTGGGCCCGCAGATCTGGTGCGGCCCCGCAATGCGCTGCAGATCGGCCATGTCGGCGTGGCAGCGGTAACAGGTGTCGGGCGCGACCGCGCCCAGGTTGTTGGACGGGACCGCCGGCGCCTCCGGCTTGGACTCGCGCGGTTTCTGGTCGCTGACCAGCCTTGCCGGAACCCCCTGTGGTGCGCCGGCCGCCGGTTTCTTCTCCGACTTGTCCGCCTGCTTGGGTTTCTTGTCCTGCCGTTCATAGTGGGCCGTGTGGCAATCGAGGCAGGACAGTCCGCGGTGGGCGTGTACCGAGGTCCGCCATTTGGCCCCCGCGCCGCAAGCGTCGTCTTCGTGGCAGCGGGCGCAGATTTCCGAGCGTTGGGCGGCGCTGAGCGATTTGAAGCTCCACACCAATCCCGGTTTCTCGCCGCCGGAGTCCACGTGCTCGCTGCACGGCCCGTGGCAGGCTTCGCAGGATTCGCCCTTGCGGATGCCGTGATGGACGTTTTGCTTGAACGTCTTGACGAGCGATCCGTGGCAGTTGCCGCACTCCTCGTCCGCGTCGATGTATTCCGCTCCTTCGATGACCGGCAATTCCGCGCGCAGCGGCGGTAGACACATTTTCCGAAAGGCCTTGTTCGGCTGCGGCCAACCGGGCCCCAAATAGGCATCCAGACGCCGCCCGTCCGGCATCAAGAAACCACAAGCCGAGAGCGTTAGGCAGATCAGCGCCAACAGGGCAAACCGAAGGTGCGAACCGGACGGGCGCCGCGGAAAGCGCGGAGGGTTGCCGGCATCCTCGTCCGCGAGACCGCACGCCGGCAGAAGTGACGAGATGGAAAACCAGCGGCGCAAGCACCAAGCTGGCGGCGAACCAACGCCGCCAGCCACGGGCCTTGCGTGGAACGGAATCAGAGAGCGATCGCGATTTGCGCTGTGCGCCACAGGTCTTGCTCGCCGGCATTGCCCCCCTGTAGCGACTTTTCACATTGGCAGAATGATGCAATCGCCGTTATCGGCCATCATCGCCGCAGTCCTTGACCTGTTCCGGAGAAAGACGGCTTCAAAAAACGATGCGCTCGGGCATCCTTGCAGGTAACCACAAGCCTGCGTGCCGTTTGAATAAGCTAGCGTCGCTCGCTGCGCAGCGTTCCGATCAAGGCATGCACCTCTACCGTCGCGATCGGTCGATGGTCTCCAGCAGCGGGATGCGCAGGCTGGAATCCGTGACTTGATCCGCCGCCGCTTCGGCCTGCTTCAGGGCTTTTTGTGCGCCGGCCCGCCGGCCGCAGGCCTTCAACTTGTCGCTCAGATGCACGAAGGCATACGCGCGGCTGATCGGATCCGGGATCTCGCCGGCCAGTTTCTCGGCCTCCTGAAAGGCGGCGTTCGCCTCGTCGCTCTTGGCCATTTGGCCCAGGGTGGCGGCGGCATTGGCCACGGAGTCGGCACGTTTTCGCGGGTCTTCCAGCGCCCGGGCCGACTGGAGCGACTGATTCAACAGAGCCTCTGCTCTGTCTGCCAACGTCAACTCGTGATACGTCAGAGCGACCTCCAGCAGGGCGTCGATCTTGCCTTCCGGCCGTTGGATGCCGGCCGCGATCTCTTCGCAGTTCTTCAGGTAGCCGGTGGCGACATCCTGGCTGCCAAGGTGCTTGCCGTAGACGTAGGACATCCTGGACAGCACCGACACCCTGATCTCATCCTCGGCGATCTGATCGGCCGCCTTGCTGACCTCGCGCAGCAAGCTCTTGGCCTGGCTGGCCCGGCCGGATTTGCCCAGCGCCTCGGCGACGCGGTTCAAGGCCAGTCCCTTGCCTTTGGCGTCGTCCATCCCCTTGGCGGCGCCGGCGGCGGCGTTGAGGGATTGCTCCATTCCCAGCAGGTCGCCCGCTTTGCCCTGCTTGTCCGCCAACGCCAGCAGTCGGCTCACGCGGGCGGCCAAGTCGGGTTCGGCCAGCGCGGTGCGATATTGAGAGTCCAACGACGGGCCGGACTTCTTCTGTCCGCCGCCGCACCCGATCAGGGCCGTGCAGACAAGCAGGAAAACGCCCATCGGAATTCGGGATAAAGACATCGCCCCTCCTCCGTTTCGCAAAAGAGGGACGGTCCCTCTTCGGCCAACGCCGCTCAGAACACCAGACGAATCGCGGTCAAACGTCTCACGGTCTCGGCCATCAACGCGTCCTCGGCGGCTTCGTCCGCCGCTTCGTAAGTGACGGAGAACCGCAGGAACGGCCCGGCGTCATCCCAAGGCACGGTGACGATCGAGTGCTGAGTGATCAGGTACTGGCTCGCCTCCTCGGCCGTCTGAAACGTCGGGCCGCCTTCGACACCCCGCGGCGACCGCGTGTACAGAAAATACGACCCGCCGGGCATCCGGCACGCGAATCCGCAATGGGACATCGCATCCACCAGCTTGGTCATCCGGCGGCAGTACTTCTCGCGAATCTGGACGGGGATGGAATCATCGTCCAGCGCTGTAATCCCCGCCTTCTGGATCGCGATGAACTGGCCCGAATCGGCATTGTCCTTCACATCGGCAAACGCCTGGACAATCCGCTCGTGACCGCAGATCCACCCCAGTCGCCAGCCGATCATGTTGAAGCCCTTGGAAAGCGAGTGAATCTCGACGCCAACGTCCCGGGCGCCGGGAACCGACAGAAAGCTGAGCGGCGGACCGGAAAACGTCAGCAGGATGTGGGCCGCGTCTTGGACGACCACGATCTGGTTCGCTTTGGCAAACGCGATCACCTGCTCGTAGAACTCCCGCGTGGCCACTTTGCCCGTCGGGCTGTTGGGAAAGTTCAGCACCAGCAGCTTGGCCCGCCGGCGAATGTCGGCAGGAATGGATTCCAAGTCCGGCAAGAAGTCGTTCTGCTCTCGCAGCGGCAGCCTGTACACGCTGCCGCCGTAGTACCGGGTGTGCGTTCCGGCCACGGGATACCCCGGCACGGTCATGAGCGTGACATCGCCAGGGTTGATGAAGCAGGCCGGCAGCATGGCCAGCGCCGGTTTGGAGCCGATGCAGTGATTGACTTCCTTGGCCGGGTCCAGTGCCACGCCGAAATTCCGTTGCATGAACCGCGCCACGGCCTCCTTGAACGCGGCGATGCCGTTGTCCGCATACCCGCGGTTCTCCGGCCGGCCGATTTCTTCCGCCATCCGCTGGCGGACGTTCAGCGGCGCCATTTCGTCGTTCTCGCCGATGCCGAAATCCAGGAGATTCCGCTCCGGATGATCCGCCAGCGATTTTCGCTTGGCACGCTTGATCTTCTCAAATTTGTAGATCTCGGTGCCTTTGCCGTAATTCGCGCCGCCAATCCGGTCGGCAAACAACTGCTGAAAATAGGGATCGCTCATGGTAGATCGTGATTCAGGTACGAAACTCTACTTTGGAGTGTGGCTCCTACTCGCCACGGCGACGTCAGAGCCCGCCGGTTCGAGGGCCGGCCGGCGATAGGAATTCGCGAGACCGCAATAGCCTACCGCACCGGCTTTGGCTGCGGCAAGCCCACGTGCCGCGTTTGCCGGCTGGCCCCTGTTTGATTTCAGTCCTGCCGCGTCACTCGTCTTCCGCCTGCTCTGGTGACTTGGCATACAACCGGAGGATGACGCTTTCCGAGTCGGTTCCGGGCATCCGGTAGCTGACAGCTTTTCTCAACTCGACCGACCGCAACAGCCCGCGATGGCGGGCCTCCCCCCGTTCCTCGACCCACCGCGGCCCTTTGACGGCCAGCAGGCAGCCAAACTGGCGCCAGTGCGGCTGAAACCACTTGCAGATCTTCCACAGCGGCCCTACCGCCCTAGCCACCAAGGCGTCGAACCGGCGCTGCGTCACGACCTTCTCGGCGCGATCGTGATGCACGGGCAGGGACAGTGTGAGAGCACGCACGATCTCTTCGACCGCGTGGGCCTTCTTGCCCACGGAGTCGCACAGCGAAACCCGGAGATCGGGCCGCAGGATGGCCAGCACGATTCCCGGCACCCCGCCCCCCGTGCCGACGTCCAGTACCGTTTGGCCTGCCTCCAGCAACCGGCTGATTTGCAGGCTGTCCACCAGGTCGCGGCTGACGAACCTGTCGTAGTCCGTGTGCCGAGTGAGGTTCAGGTTGGCGTTCCAGGCCCAGAGCAGCCGGCAATATCGCTCCAAGGGCTCTACCTGCTGCTCGGCCAACTGCACATCGTACCGAGCCAAAGCCGTGCCTAGGGTTACGTCGCCGGGACCGCTCAATGCTTGCCTCCGCACACTGCCATCCAAACTCAAAGTCGCGAGCCCTTCTTATACCGTGAAAGGCGCTATTCTCGCTAGTCTTTCCCCCCGATCTCGCATCATGCCCTACTCTTTTTTGGCCGTTTCGTCTATCTTACGCATGCCGGCAATCGGAATCGCCAGCCTCGGAGTACGGAATTCCTCCTCTCCCTGCGCTTCGCGTGACGCTCGTTGCGCCCACAGCATTGCCTTTGCAACCGCTTGCCGTACAAGAACTTGCAGCCCATAGCCGCTTGCGAGAACCAGCCTGCTGGGAGTCGATCCACATGCCTTGCCGAGGAGTCCGTGGAGCAACCACGGTGCAAGCCAACACGCGCGAAGAGATTCTGACCGAGACCCGAAATCTGCTGGCGCTGATGATTCGCCTGAACGGGATCGAATCGGAGGACGTCGCCCACGCGTACTTTTCGGTCACCAAGGACCTGAACGCGGAATTCCCAGCCCTCGCCGCGCGCCAATTGGGGTGGCTCGACGTGCCGCTGATGTGCGGCTACGAAATCCACGTTCCCGGCGCACTGCAGCGGTGCATCCGCATCTTGATCCTCTGGAATACGGACAAATCGCAGAAAGAAATCATCCACCCCTACCTGAAGGGAGCCAAGCGGCTGCGCCCCGACCTGAGCCGGTTGCCACCCGTCGACTATGAAGAACTGGAGCGTTGGATCCAGGAGTACATGGCGAACCACGAACTGTGACCGGACGGTCACGAGGCCGAGAGTTCACGCCTACAGGGACTTGTCTTAGCTGCGGAAAAGCTAGAATGGCTTTTTCTTTCTTGTTCTTGTATTTCGGAGGAGACATACCAGTTGATTTGGACTATGGACAGAACGAGAGTCGCCATCGTCGGATTTGGCACGGTAGGTACGGGCGTCGCCCGGTTGTTGTTGGATCACGGGGACCGCACGGCGCGTCACGCGGGGCGCACGTTGTGGCTGGAGGCGGTGGTCGATGTGGATGTGACCCGTCCCCGCGACGTGGAGTTGCCGCAAGGGCTCCTGACGGACGATCTGAGCAAGATCACGGGAAATCCCAGGATCGAAGTCGTGGCCCACGTGGTCGGCGGCGTCGAGCCGGCGCGGACGATCATGCTCAAGCTGCTGGAAAGCGGCAAGAACGTGGTGACGTCGAACAAGGCGCTGTTGGCCGAGCACGGCCCCGAACTGTTCGACCGGGCCCGCGAATTGGGACGGTCGATCGCCTTCGAGGCGGCGGTGGCCGGCGGCATCCCGATCATCGCCAACATCAGCCAATGCCTCTCGGCCAACCAGGTCACGTCGCTGCGCGGCATCTTGAACGGCACCAGCAACTTCATCGTCTCGCAAATGGAAGAGTACGGCACCCCGTACGCCAAGGCAGTCAAGGAAGCGCAGCGGCGCGGCTATGCCGAACTGGATCCGACCCTGGACGTCGACGGCACCGACGCGGCCCAGAAACTGGCGATCCTGGCCCACTTGGCCTTTGGCGTCCGCGTCCACTGGAGCCAGATCCCGCGGGTGGGCATCGACAAACTGGACCCGGCCGATTTGCGGTACGCCAAGGAACTGGGCTATCGTATCAAGCTGCTGGCCGTCGCCAAGCTGGCCCAGGAAGGGCTGGAATTGCACGTGTCGCCGACGCTGGTGCGCGCCGGCCGCCCGCTGGCCGAGGTGCGCGAGGCGTACAACGCCATCAGCGTGGTGGGCGACGCGGTGGGGCAGTTGTTCTATCACGGCCTGGGCGCCGGCCAGATGCCCACGGCCTCCGCGGTGGTGGCCGACATGATCGACACCGCCGTGGGGCGGACGGCGATCACGTTCAAGACGCTGGAGTTGTGGTCCAACCGCGAGTCGCCCGTCAACCTGCGGGATTTTTCCAAGCTGCCGTCGCGCTACTACCTGCGGTTCACCGTCGAAGACCGGCCCGGCGTGCTCGCCCAGATCGCCGGGGTGCTCGGCGAACATCACATCTCGATCGCGTCCGTGATCCAGCACGAACACGATCCGGAGGGAGACGCCGACACGGTGCCGCTGGTCATCATGACCCACTCGGCCACGGAAGGCGACGCCGCCGGTGCGACAAAGGAAATCGGCCGCCTGTCGTGCGTCCACGGCAGAAGCGTGCGGATGCGCGTGCTGGACGATTGACCGCCCTGTGGCACGGCCTGCTGGTTGGCCGTGCCTGACGCTGCGACACGGCCTGAAGTCATTCCCGACAAAGTCCACAGCAATGCGGGCGTCAGCGACAGTCGGGTTCGCCTGCTGCTCGGCGTCCGTCCACTCGCTGAAGCCACCGCGGCGATAGTTCCCAATCGATGGGAATGACGCCCTGTTCGCGCTGGTTCTGGAATCGCCGCAACCGCCATTCGTCCCAGCCCTGTTCCCGATACCGCTGCCGGTGCGGTGCAATCGACGCTTCACGGGCGTGCAACGGCCAGTGCGGAGCGATGTGCGCCACGTACAGAAAGAAGGGTTGGTCACGCCGGACCGCCTCTGTCAGAAACTGGAGCGCGAAGGAGTTGAGCGCGTCCGTCAGATAAAAGTCGCGAGGCAGTTCCCAGCGATCGCCGTCGAACAGGTAGGGATTCTGCTCGACTTCGTGAAAGTAGCTGATCTTGGCTTGACACATCGGGCCGAAGAAACGATCGAACCCACGCTGCGACGGCAAGTCCCGCTGTTGCCACTTGCCGGCCATCATCGTGCGGTAGCCGGCCTGACGGAGCACTTCGGCGATGGTCACGCACTTGCTGAAGTCGGTCGGCTGGTTCCAGTGGGCGCCGCTGTGGCCGATCTTCGGCGGACAAGGCCGCTGCCGCGCCGGCCGGCAGAAGACCAAGGCCGAGAACCAAGAGGGAAAGCGACTTTCGGTACAGGGACTTGATGTTCATCGATCACCTCCGCGAAAAGCCGTGCGCTGCACTTCCTGCAGAACTTCCTTATCGTCCAGCGGGGTGGCGTTCAGGGGGCCGTCGCCAGCCGCTCCAATTCCGTCACTACTCGGTCCAGTTCGGCAACCAGCTCGTCCCTCTTTTGCCGCTGGGTTACTTTGCTCACGTGCAACGGCGAAATGCCGACGGTTGATGTGCCGGCTCCGGAGGAATACCAGGAGACATTTCCCGCGAGCCTGCGCGGCCGTTTGCCCGTCCTGGTACGGCTGCGCGACTTCTGGCAACACCTGCCGACTGACGGCGTCCGTTCGATCGGCATCGGCGGGCTCGAACTGGCTCTCGAACGCTGGCTTGCCGATCAGGGGTATCCGGGCATGGATTGGCCGTGTTTGAAAGCCCACCTCGACGATGGTTCTGCCTTGTTGATGTTGGACGGCGTCGATGAAGTGCCGCCGATCCGCAAGGCGGATGACGACGAGTGGTATCCGCGAGAGATGTTGTTGGCGGGACTGCCGGAAGCCGTCGCTCGCTGGACCCAGGCCGGCAATCGAGTGCTGGTGACGAGCCGGCCCTACGGATTGAACGCCGAACAGCAGCGCAAACTTGGCCTGTCCCACGCGCCGATTTTGGGCTTGGATCAGACGCTGCAATCGTTGCTTGTCCGCCGGTGGTTTATCCGCTTGAAGGAAAATCGCGATCTGGGCCTGGAAACGGCCGGCACGATGATCGACCACATGCGCGTCGAGCGCGGGCTCGACGCGTTGGCGGGCAATCCCTTGCTGTTGACCGCGATGTGCATCAGTGTGTGGAACCAAGCCATCGTGCTGGGCGACTGCCTGCAGATCCTGGCGGGGCGAGACGCGGCGATCCCGGATGACCTGACGAGCTTTTTCCAGAAATGCGTCTTCCAGGCAGTGGAACAGGAGATTGCGGTCAAGGATCGGCACACGCTGGCGGTGGCCCTCGGCCGGCTGGGCGATCCCCGGATCGAGTTGGACCTGCGACTGAAAAACGGCCTGTTCCTCCAGGACGACGGCTACTCGCATCAAGAGTTCTGGTCAGACGAAGGCTGGCAGTGGGTCACTTGCCCACGGAACAGCAGTGGGAAGCTGCCGCTCGCGGGCCGCAGGGGCTGGAGTATCCGTGGGGTGACGAATGGGAACAAGGCATCTGCAATAGCCGTAATGCCCGCTTGGGCGGCACATCGGCGGTAGGCATCTTCCCGCACAGCAACTCATCTTCTACGCTGGCGGACATGGCGGGGAACGTCTGGGAGTGGTGTGCGGATCTCTGGGAGAAAGGGGCCTCGAAACGGGTGTTCCGCGGCGGCAGTTGGGGCGTTGGCGCCTGGTTCTGCCGGTCGGCGTTCCGCGGCTGGGACGAGCCGGGTTACCGCGCCCGCGGCCTGGGCTTTCGTGTGGCCCGAGGTCCGTCTGGCTAGAAGGCACCGCAGGTCAAGCGAGGGCAGCCTGGAGCGGAGGCCGACGGGCACCGACGCGCAGCGCAGCGAAGCCGGTGCCCGGCGTGCCGGAGCGGAAGGCGGAGCGAGCGCGGGATGGTGTACAGACGCGCAAAAAAGTATGTGTACACAAGAACAGTTATGTTTGGCCAATCTCCGGGGCGCCTTCCTCGATTCCGCGAGCTTGATGATCGACTTCCGGCGGCGTGTAGAATGGTGGGCTCTCACCGCGCATCGCCGACCTCCTCGCGATTATGGGAAGGTCGGTGCGTCAGGGCCTCCAGTACAGCGTCCAGGTCGAAGGCGGCGCGTGGCGTCTTCGCGATATCCGACGCCCCGGACCCGCAGTTGCTCCCCAGCAGGATGAATGCCGTCTTCATCGCCAGCGATCTTGCCGAAGTAGTGGAGCTTCCGCTTGACCCGCTTGCACCATCGTCCAGACGGATGGGGCGCCAGCGGAGAATCGGGACTGGGCTTTTCGTACTTGGGGGATTTCTTCCCGCTTCGGCCTGATGTAGACTTGGTCGTACGTATAGACGACACGGTGAAACACCGTTCGGAAGTGCTTGGCGGGCTGGTGCCCCCCTCGGTCTTCAAAACCGCTGGGCCGTGTGTAAAGCATGCGGTCGGTGGGTTCGATTCCCATGCACTTCCGCCATTTGATTCCAATTTGCACGGTTTAGATGGAAAAAACCCTCGTCACTTGGCACGCGCACGCCGTCACTCGGGAAGATCGCGAACGGATCAACGGACATCGCGGTTGTGTCGTGTGGTTCACGGGCTTAAGCGGCAGCGGCAAGAGCACGGTTGCCAACGCGGTGGACGGGAAACTGTACGAATTGGGCGTACGCAGCTTTCTGCTGGACGGCGACAATGTGCGGCACGGGTTGAACGCCGGCCCGGAGATGCTGCGGGAATACGGCGAAAAGTACGCGAAAAGATTCGGTTTGGGGTTCTCCGCCGAGGATCGTCAGGAGAACATTCGGCGTCTTGGCGCGGTCGCCCAGCTGTTCGCGGCCGCCGGGATCGTGACGCTGACTGCGTTCGTGAGTCCGTACCGGCGGGACCGCGACGCCGTGCGGCGGATGGTTGAGGACGGTGGCCGAGAGGGGGATTTTGTCGAGGTTTTCGTCGATACGCCGCTGGAAATCTGCGAACAGCGTGATCCGAAAGGGCTGTATCGAAAAGCCCGGGCAGGCGAAATCCAGGGGTTTACGGGCATCGATGACCCCTACGAAGTTCCCGAACGTCCGGAAATCACGCTTCGCGGGGGAGCGAAATCGCCCAACGAGTTGGCGGACGAAGTCGTTGTCTATCTGCGACAAACCGGCTACATTGGCTAGACGAAAGTCGTTTTTGGCCGAGGCGCCGTATTGCTCGAATTTGTCAATCTGCTAGGATGCGGAGTGAAGTCGATGACGTTGGGTTGGCATGCCCAGCGGCAGGCCAACCCGGTTCCGGGGAGGTCAGAGCGAGCGGGATGTCCAAAGGAAGCGGGCGTATGTTCGGGAACGCACAGGAGGCCCCGGTGCGTAGGGCGCGGGCTGCGTTGGGTGCCAGCCCGGTCTTTGCGCTGCGGGACCTGAACGTAGACGCGGTGGCAGGAGAATTGATCATCTCGGGGAATGTCCGCTGTTACTACCATAAACAGCTGGCACAAGAGGCGGTCCGTAGCGTGGCAGATGGGATTCGGGTCATCAACTCGGTTTCGGTGGAGGATTGGGGGCAACGAGGCGACAGCGCTTATTGGAAAGACGAGCCTTCTTTCATTGGTGGCTGAGTTGACTGCCAAACATGGTACAGGCTGAGCCGGCGTGCAAGACGCACGGTCGGGTCGTGCGTCCTCAAAGCCTTCGAGCGCAGATGGTCCCCGAACGAAAAACGACACGCCGTCAATTCCTCAAGGGCCGGGCCGCGGTCGACGCGCTGCAGGATCTGGGCCAGGCCGCGCCGGAAGCGTTTCCGCAGCCAGCCTCCGCTGCGCCCTCCGCGACTCCAGCTTACTTGGTCCAGATCAGCCGGCGGGCGATGGCGGCAGACTTCGAGATTTTTCTCAACGCCGCTCAGCACGGCCGGGCGACGGAAACCGCGTTGCAGGCCCTGGACCTGGTCGAGGAACTGGAAGGCCAACTGACCGTCTACCGGCCGCACAGCGAGGTCATGGGGATCAACCGGCGCGCGGCCGGCGGGCCTGTGACGGTCGAGGCTCGGCTGTTCGCCACGCTTCAGTTGGCCCTGAACTTGTCGCGCGAAACCGGTGGCGCGTTCGATATCACCGCCGGTCCGTTGTCGCAAGTCTGGGGTTTCTATCGCCGTGCGGGGCAACTGCCCGACGCGGAGTCCTTGCAGCAGGCGCTTTCGCGCGTGGGCTATCGGCACTTGGAACTGGATGACGAGCTGCGCACAATCCGTTTCCTCCGGCGCGGCGTGGAGATCAACCTGAATGCGGTCGGCAAGGGGTACGCGGTGGACCGCTGCGCCGAATTGCTGCGCGAGGCGGGAGTGGAGGATTTCCTGATTCACGGCGGACAGAGCAGTGTCTTGGCGGGCGGTTCGCGGGCCGGCGCGGAATTCGACTCACGGGGCTGGTCGGTCGCCCTGCGGCATCCCCTCAAGCCTCAGCAACGGCTGGCGGAGATCTGGCTCCGCAATCGGGCCCTGGGGACGTCCGGATCGGGCGTCCAGTTCTTCCACCACCAAGGCCGCCGCTATGGACACGTGCTGGATCCGCGCACTGGCTGGCCTGCGGAAGGCGTCCTCTCGGCGACCGTGCTGGCACCCGGCGCCGCGTTGGCGGACGCGGTTTCGACTGCCTGCTTTGTCATCGGGCGGGAAGGCGCCCAGGAGTACTGCCGCAACCACCCCGACGTGTCGGCCATTCTGGTCTGCCCCGGCCAGCGCAGCGGCAGCCTCGACATCCAGGCTTACGGCATGCAACCTGACGACTGGCGGAGGCTCGACTTGCCAGCCGGCGCAGCCTCGGCTCCAACAACACCGCCCGCGGCCTGAACGGCCGGGCGCCCGCGAAGAGAAGACCGCCTTCTTCAGAAAAGGGGGCTTCTTCCTGCCCTGTGATTGCACGGGGCCAGACGCATGGAAGAATAAAGCGTCTGCACAGCCCAGGAAAACTCGTCCCGCCAGTCAATTTGCGGTTGTTGCCCGCCGAAAAGTCTCTAAGATATGAGCGATGATTTGCTACCCGGTGGTGTAATTGGCAACACTAGGGATTTTGGCTCCCTCATTCCAGGTTCAAGTCCTGGCCGGGTAGCCTGATTTTCAGGCTTTTCCCATGTTTTGCCGTGTTTTCTTGGGGCCTCGGGCAAGGCATGGCTGCAACTGCTACGGCGGGCGGGGCTCTATTCCTCGCATTTGACGACTTGCCGGCGACAACGTGAAGAGGGTCCGCTGGGCCAGATTTCGGATCGGCATATCTCCGGCCATGCCTTGAGCGATCGGGGACAGGCACCGCGCAGCTTTTTGTTTTTCCAGGATTGGCGCGGTGCTGGCTCGAGCCGGTCCCATTTTTTCACAGCCTCGGAGCGAAAGACGACACTTATTCCCTCGCCAGTCTTTGCCTCTCTGCTTCCAGGAGACCATGTCGATGTCCGGCCTCGACTTTCGTCCGCCGTTGAAAGGCATCATCTACCAAGGCGACTCGATCGTCGGAGGCGTCGTCCTGATCAGTCCCGACGAAGCGTTCGTCCAGGAATTCAACCGCGAATACGCGAGGCTGGGGCTGCGCGTCGAAGCGCACAAGCAACTCGCTGGCGCCGGCCCGATGCGAGCCAACTCCCCTTCTGCGAAGTAGGCAGCTCTCCGGGCTGCGGAGGCCGCTCGAACTTCGGCCGACACTTGCTCATTCGACGCGCATCACAACGCCGCATGGCAGCGATTGGCCGGGCTGCAGAATCCTCAGGCCAGCGTCAATGCCTCGCTCGCTGAGTTCAAAGCCGTTGGGGCACCATGTCAGCGGCTCGATGCAGACGGCTTGCCGATGCGGCGGATTGTAGACGACGCACTCCCGAAACTCAGGGCCGAATTCGACGGTCAGCCGCCGCCCGCCCGCCGGGTCGACAATCCGGCACCGGCACACGTCGGCGTCGAACTGGAGAGCGGTAAACGCGTCGTCGAAGTTCATCTGCCCGAACGGCAGGCCAGCCCGATACGCGTCCGGGGATTCGACCGGCACACGCCGCCCGGTGGCCAACATCTCGACCAGTTCCCACCGCTGGCGGACGGGCAGTTCCACCAGGCACAACTCCGCGCGGCTTCCGCCCAGTGGCACGCAAAAATAGGGATGCGTGCCGAAACCAAACGGCAAAGGTCGCGTGTCCGGGTTCTCGATCAGGAACGAGGACTGCAAGGCGGTTCCGGACAGCTCGTAGGTGGCCGTGATGCGGAAATCGGCAGGCCACATGTCCAGCAGGCGTGCGTCGTCGATCGAGGCCTGAAATTGCCCTACGACGCGGCGAGCGGACTGCTGCAGCACGCGCCACGGTCGAGTCAGCACGTAACCATGAATGGCATTGCCGCGCCGGTCGTCGCCCTCCAAAGGCCAGTCGCGTTCTTTCCAGCGCAGCACCTGACCGCGGATCCGTCCCGCGTAGGGAAACAGCAGCGGAATCCCGCTGCCGGAAGCTCGCTTCTGGCCGGTTTCAAAACCTGGCTCCGACCACAGCACGTCGATAGGCCGGCCGTCGAAAGGCACGCGAAACCGGTAACAATTGAACCCGAAGCCGGCCAAGATCGCCGCCTCGGCCCCTGTGCCGGGGTCAGTCAGGTGAATCGTTTCCATAGCCATTGCCCCCCGCGCCGCGTGTCCGGCGTTCGAAAAGCGATCCGCGACTTGACATCTCAGATCTCAGATCTCAGATCTCAGATCTCAGATCTCAGATCCCGCATCCCGCGTCCCGCATCCCGTATCCCGCGTCCCGCATCCCGATCATCACGGAAGATGTTAATGCGGCCGGCAGCCAAAGCCAAGAGCACGTGCGGCCTTTGGCGCAGCGCACTTGTCCG
>Ga0302237_1001384_pt1 | contig 17384 bp, 1 predicted proteins | sample AAG_UR_Ala_MG_FD_193530 | JGI IMG/M metagenome (GOLD analysis project Ga0302237, IMG submission 193530) | Enriched activated sludge microbial communities from anaerobic digester in WTTP, New Holstein, Wisconsin, United States - AAG_UR_Ala | ecosystem: Engineered > Bioreactor > Anaerobic >... | reverse complement strand
GCGGTCCGCCTCGCTGCTGCCGAACGGATCGGGGAGGAAGCGTTCGGCGTTGAGTTCGGGACGATTGAGGTACCCGCGTCCGACCGCCACGCCGCCGATGTAAAGCTCCCCCGGCACACCCACCGGGACGGGCTTGCGAGCGGCATCCAGCACGTACAGGCGAACATTGGAAATCGGCCTGCCAATGGGAATGATCCCACGCGGGTAATCCCTGCGGCACTTCCAAGTGGCGACCGCAATCGAGGTCTCCGTCGGTCCATAGTCGTTGTACAGGTCGGCGTCCAGCAACTGGAAGAAGCGTTCCACCAGGTCCGGCGTGAGCGCCTCGCCGCCGCTAATGACATGTTTCAACGAACCGCAGCCTTGCGGGTCTTCGAGCAGAAACCGCAGCATCGTGGGTACAAAGCACGCGGTGGTCACGTTTTCGCTGGCAATGAGCCGTGCCAGGTATCCCGGCTCCCGCTGGCTGCCGGCCTTGGCGATCACCAGGCAACCGCCGCTGATCAGCGGCAGGAAGAACTCCTCGACCGAGGTGTCGAAACTGATGGGCGTCGTAAACAGCATCCGGTCGCTAGGCTCCAGGCCCAGCAGTTGCCGCTTGAAGAGCAGATAATTGCAGACTCCCCGGTGCATATTGACCGCACCCTTGGGTTTTCCCGTCGAGCCGGACGTATAGAGGACGCTGACAGCTGTCGTGGCACTCGCCGGGCAGGGCAAGTCTGCGGGTCTCTCGCGCATGATCTCGTCGTGTTCGGAGTCCAGGCACACCCATCGGGCATCCGGAGCCGAAAGCCGCTCCCGCCAGTCCGTCTTGGTGACGATCACCGCGGGGCGGCTGTCCGCCACGAAGAAGTCGAGCCGTTCGGGCGGATCTTCCGGATCCAGCGGCACGTAGGCGCCGCCGGCTTTCAATACCCCTAACAGCGCTACCGCCAGATCGAAAGACGGTTCCAGGCAGACGCCCACGAACACTTCGGGACCGACTCCGCGGCTGACCAGGTACTGAGCCAGCTGGTTGGCTTGGGCGTTGAGCTGCCGATAGCTGATGGTGCGGCCCTCGCACACCAGCGCAGCGGCATCCGGCGTGCGCTCGGCCTGCGTCTCGAACAGCTGATGGACGCAACCATCGTGGTGGAAGTCCACTTCCGTCTCGTTCCATCCCGTGATCACCTGCGTTCGTTCGGATTCCGTCAGCAACGGCAACTGCGAGATCGGCTGATCGGGATCGGGCAGGATGGCGTCGAGCAACGTTTGGAAGTGCGCCGCCATGCGGGCAATGGTTTCGCGGTCAAAGAGAGCCGCGTCGTAATCAAACTGGCATTGAAATCCTTGCGCCTCGTCCGCCACGGAGAGCGTCAGATCGTACACTTCCGCGGATTCCCAAGCCCTCTCTTCTTCCTGGACTTCGACGGTCAGATCACGCGAGATCGCCATCTCCCGCTCGGCGTTGAATTGCTGGAACACGAACCACACCTGGACCAACGCCTGCTTGGTCAGGTCGTGGCCGGGCTGCAGTTCCTTGGCCAGCAGTTCGTAGCGCATTTCCTGGTGCTCGAACGCCTCAATGGCCGTCTGGGCGACTCGCCCCAACAACGCTCGGAAACTGGGGTCGCCGGACAAATCGTTGCGCATGATGATGGTGTTCGTGAACAGCCCCACCATCCCCTGCGTTTCCGTTTGATGGCGGTTTGCGGAGAGCGATCCCACCGCGATATCGTCCGAGTCGCTGTACCGGTGCAGGAGCACCTGGAACGCCGCCAACAGGGCCATGAACGGCGTGACGCCTTGCTCGCTGCAAAGACGCCCGAGCCGAGTCTTGATCCGTTGGGGGATCCGGAAACTGTGTCCCACCTGCCGATACTGAGCGGCCGCTCGCCGGGGGTGATCGGTGGGCAGTTCGAGCGCCGTCAAGCCCTCCAATTTGTTGCGCCAGTAGTCCAGCAGCGAGTCGCGCACGGGGCCCTGAAGGTACTGACGCTGCCAGACCGCATAGTCCGCGTATTGCAGGGGCAGTTCCGGGAGAGGCGCGGGACGGCCCAGCAATCGAGCTTGGTAGATCTGCGCCACCTCCTGGCCCAGCACGTCGACGGACCAGCCATCGCAGATGATATGATGACTGGTCAGCAGCAGGATGTGTTCCGTGTCGCTGAGTCGGAGGACTCTCAGCCGCAACAGCGGCAACTGGCCGAGGTCAAAGGCTGGTTCTGCCTGTTCCTGGGAGTATCGCTCGATCTGTTGCTGGCGGTCCGGTTGCGGCAGCTGACTGAGATCTACCCACGGCAGATCGATCTGCAAGTGCGGCACGATGACCTGCATGAGTTCGCCGGACTCGGTCAGAACGAAACGGGTTCTCAAGGACTCGTGCCGTCGCACGACTTCGTTAAGGGTTTCGCGAAGCGCGTCGATGTCGAGCGGTCCCTGGAACGACATGACCGCGTGCATGTTCAGATCGTTGGCGCTGGGCGCCAGCTGCTGCAAGAACCAAAACGGCTCCTGGGCAAAGGACGCCGGCAACGGTTCATCGCGCGGAACCGGCCGCATGGGCAGCTGTACGGACGTGTGCGGAGATTCCTGAAACGCCACGATCCGTGCGGCGAATTGGCGGAGCGTGGGAGACGTAAAGATGGTGGCCGGAGGCGGATCCACCGGGAACACTTGCCGCACGCGCGAGATCATTCGCAGTGCCAGCAGCGAGTTCCCCCCCAAGTCGAAGAAGTTGTCGTCGGCCCCGATCTTCTCGATGTTCAGCAGTTCGGACCAGACTGCCGCTAACTGCTCTTCCGTGGGGGTGCTGAGAGCCGCAATCTGACCCTCGCGAGCGGCCCCCTCGGCGTTCCAGTCCGGAGGCGGCAAGACGCGACGATCCACCTTGCCGCTGGTCGTCATGGGCAAGGCGGGCATGGCGACAAACACGGACGGGATCATGTACTCGGGCAGCCGTTCGCGGAGAAATTGACGCATTTCCGCCGCGGCGGGAGCACCTTCGTCGCGGCCCGCCACATACGCCACCAGTTGCTGATCGCCGGGCGACCGTTCCCGGACCACCACGGCGGCGTCGGCCAGCAGGGCGTGCTCCCGGAGCACCTGCTCGATCTCCCCCGGTTCGATGCGAAAGCCGCGGATCTTGACCTGATGATCGGTACGTCCCATGAATTCCAGACGGCCGTCGGGTCGCCACCGGACCACGTCGCCCGTCCTGTACATCCGCGCACCATTCCCAACGTGCGGATCCGTCACGAAGCGATCTTCGGTCAGTTCGGGCCGATTCAGGTAGCCGCGGGCCAGACTCCAGCCACCCACATACAGCTCGCCCGGCACACCGACCGGAACGGGCTGCCGCAGGTGGTCGAGCACATAAGCCCGCGTATTGCTCAGCGGCCGGCCGATGGGCACACGTCGCTCGCGTCCATCCTCGCGACTCAGCTCGGCGGCGGTCGCCACCACGGTCGCTTCGGTGGGGCCGTAGGTGTTTTGCAGACTCACCCGACTGCCGACGTGGCGGAACCACGTCGCCACACGCTCTGGCGAGGCCGCCTCGCCTCCGATGGCGACCAGACGCAACGACGGCGGGACCGTCAGTCCCTCGGCTTCCATCGCAATCGTCAACTCGTGCCAGAAACCCGTCGGGAGACTCACAAACGTCAGCTGCCATTGCTCGCACAATTGGAGAAAACGGCGGCAATCCAGCATCTCGTCGTTGCGGAGGATCAACGTGCCGCCCTGCGTCAGGCAGGGATAAACCTCCTCGACGTGCGCGTCAAAACTGACCGATGCAAACTGCAGGACGCGGTCGGCAGCGGTGACTCCATATTGTTCGACGGCAGCTTGCGTGTAGTTGGCCAGCGCGGCGTGCTCGATCATGACCCCCTTGGGGCGGCCGGTCGAACCGGACGTGTAGATCACATACGCCAGATGCTCGCCGACTGTCTGCCGGGGCGGCGGATCTGTCGGGCACTGGGCGATCCCGTCCCGTTCCGTATCCAGGCAGATCACGTGCCGCAGTCCGCCGGGCGACTCGCTGCGCATCCGCTCCTGGGTGATCAGGACTTCGACTCGCGCGTCTTCCAGCGTGAATCGCCGACGTTCGGCGGGTGATTCGGGATCCAGAGGCAGGTAGGCTCCGCCCGCTTTCAAGATGCCCAACAGTCCTACGATCAGCTCCGGCGAGCGGGGCAACTGGATGGCGACCAGTTGATCCGGCCCCACACCACGCTGCTGCAGATAGTGAGCCAGCTGATTGGCCCACGCATCGAGTTCTCGATAAGTCCAGCGGCGTTCCCCATCGACGAGCGCCGGCGAGTCTGGCGTCCGTTTCACCTGTTCCTCGAACCCGTCCGGGACACACAAGGCGGACGGCGGTTCTTGCGCGGCGTCATTCCATTCGACCAGTAGTTGGCGGCGATCTGTTTCCGTCAACAGCGGGATCTGAGACGCCGGCGTGTCCACATTCGCGACGATCCCTTCCAAGAGAATGCGGAAGTGTGCGATCATGCGCTCGATGGTGTCCGGCCGGAACAGGTGCGAATCGTATTCCACCTGCAGCAACAGTCCCTCGCGTTCTTCCCGCGCGGTCAGCGAGAGGTCGAATTTCGACGTGGCCGTATCGAGGGGGATCACGTCGAGGTCGATGCCCGCGGACGCCATGTCCGGCGAGGGGGCATTCTCCAGCGAGAAGACCACTTGGAACAACGGGTGGCGGTCGGCATCGCGTGCGGGATTCAGGGCGCCCACCAAGCGTTCAAACGGCAGTTCCTGGTGCTCGATCGCCTCCAGCGCATCCTGCCGCACCTGGCCCAGTAATTGGCGGAAGGTGGGATTCCCGGCCAGGTTCGCCCGCAACACGACCATATTGATAAAGTAGCCGATCAACGGCTCGATCTCCGGCCGCACGCGATTGGCAATCGGCGAGCCGACCGCAAAGTCCTCTTGGCCGCTGTAGCGGTACAGCAACACCTGGAAAGCCGCCATCAGCGTCATGTACAGCGTCGCGCCTTCGCGCTGCGCCGCTTCCAGCACTTGTTGGAGGAGGGCCAACGGCAACGTCGTTTGGTATGTCCCTCCCGCTCGGAACGCCCGTAGCGAGCGCGGCTGGTCGGCGGGCAATTCCAGGGGCGCGACGCCTGCCAGACGCGGGCACCAGTAATCGAGCAGGCTCTGCATCGCCTCGCCCTGCAGACGCTCGCGCTGCCACACCGCGTAGTCCGCGTACTGGATCGCCAGATCGGGCAACGGAGACGGCTGATCCGCCGCCATCGCGCGATACAGGGCAACGATGTCGGAGAACAGTACGCCCATCGACCACTCGTCGGAGATGATGTGGTGCATGACCAGCACCAGCACGTGCTCGGTCGGGGACAGACGCAACAGCAAGACCCGGAACAGCGGCCCTTCCTCCAAACGGAAGGGACGCCCCGCCTCGGCCCGGGCTCGGGCGAGAGCGGCCGCCTCGCGGTCTGCGGCTTCGAGTTCCTGCAAATCGATGATTGTGAGTTGCCGCGTCTGAGGGGCTTCGATGACCTGCATCGGCGAGCCATCCTGCACCGCGATCTTGGTGCGCAGCGACTCGTGGCGAGCGACCACTTCATTCAATGCGCGGTTCAAGATCTCGGTGTCGAGTGAACCGCATAGCCGGAGTGCCAAGGGGATATTGTAGGCGGCGCTCCCCGGCTCCAACTGGTCCACCACCCAGAGCGATTCTTGCATGAAGGAAGTGGGAATCACTCCGTCCCGCGGTGCCGGCGGGATCCGATCCGAGCCGTACGCTTGCCCCGCGCCGCGCGCAGCCGCGACGCGCTGGGCCAGTTCGGCGATCGTGGGCGCCAAGAACAGGTCGCGGAACGGCAGGCTGACGTTCAATTCGCGAGTGATCCGGGACATCACTTGCGCGGCCAGCAGTGAATGGCCGCCCAAGGCGAAGAAGTTGTCGTGCACGCCGACCTGCGCGGCGTGCAATACCTCGCACCAGATCGCGGCCAGCCGTTGCTCGTCCGGCGTCCGCGGCGCAACGTACTCGCACTCCCGCGGCACCGCACTCCAATCCGGGTCAGGCAACGCGCGCCGATCGACTTTGCCGCTGCTCGTCACGGGCAGACAGGGCAGGACCACGAACAGGCTGGGAATCATGTACTCGGGGAGCCGTTGGCGGAGGAACTGCCGCAGTTCCGCGGCGTCGGGCGACTGGCCGTCGCGTGCTGACGTATAAGCCACCAACTGCGGCTCGCCTGGAACCCGCTCGCGGACCGCCACCGCCGCTTCGGCCAGTTGCGGGTGCTCGCGCAGCACCTGCTCGACCTCGCCCGGCTCGATGCGGAACCCGCGAATCTTCACCTGGTCGTCCACGCGGCCCAGAAACTCCACCTGCCCGTCGGCTCGCCAGCGGGCCCGGTCCCCCGTGCGACACAAGCGGGCTCCTGCCTCCGAAACGAACGGATCCGCGACGTACCGCGCCGCGTTCAATTCCGTATCCACGTAGCCGCGGGCTACGCCCTGACCGCCGATGTACAATTCCCCGGGCACGCCAATCGGTACCGGCTGCATCGCCGCGTCCAGGATGTACAGACGCACGTTGGGAAACGGACGGCCGATCGGCACCAGGCCCGAGATCGTCGCGGACACCTCGCCCTCGAAGTAGGAACTGTCGATCGTCGTTTCCGTCAGACCATACGAGTTGATTAACCGCGTCGCCGGTCCAAGCACCCGCCGGGCGCGCTGATGGTCCGCGACGAACCATGCGTCTGAGCCGACCACCACCAACCGCATGAAATCCAATGATTGGTCCGTCTCTTCCAGGTGCTGCACCAACGTTCGCAGCACGACCGGCACGAACTCGGCTCCGTCCACCTGTTCCCGCCGCATCAAGGGCAGCAATTTCGCAGGCTCCAGCAGCACTTCTTTCTGGCAGATCACCAGCTTGCCACCCGAGCACAGGGCCCGCACCCAATCACCGGCGAAGACGTCGAAGCCAAAACTGGCCATCTGCAGATGGGAACGCACCTCCGTGTCCAGACGGTACTCTTGCTGCCAGCCGAAATAAGCGTTCAGCAGGTTGCCGTGGGTCACCATGACGCCCTTGGGACGGCCCGTCGATCCCGACGTGTACAGGACGTAGGCCAAGTTGTCCACGCTGGCTCCACCGCCGAGGTTCTCGCCGCTTTCCGCCGCCATGCGTTCGGCGCCTTCTCCGTCCAGCAGCACCCGCGGCGTTTCGCTACCTTCCAGGGACGCCGACAAAGCGGATTGGGTCAACACCAGCGAGACCTGCGCATCCTGCAGCACGAATCGAGTCCGTTCCTCGGCGTCTTGCGTGTAGGCCGCGTCGAGCGGCACGTACGCTCCGCCCGCCTTGAGCACGCCCAGGACCGCCAGCACCAATTCAGGCGACCGTTCCAGGCAGATCCCCACCCGCACTTCGGGGCCCACGCCTTGGCGTTGCAGGTAACGGGCCAGCTGATTGGCTCGCCGGTTCAACTCGCCGTAGGTCCACGCTCGATCGTCCCCCACGACGGCCGTCGCGCCGGGACACTGCTCCGCCTGCCCCTCGAACAACTGATGCACGCAACGGCTGCGGTCGAACTCGCGGGCCGTGTCATTCCACTGGCCGAGAAGCTGCCGCTGCGGTTCTTGGTCCATCAGCGGCAGCCGCGACAGGGGACGATCGGCGTCGTTGACGATGCCTTCCAGGAGCGTTTGGAAGTGTTCGATCATCCGCTGAATCGTGTCGGCGCCGAACAAATGTGAATCGTATTCCACCGACAACACCAACGCGCCGCCCTCTTCCCACGCCGTAAACGACAGTTCGAACTTGGACGTGTCCGTATCGAGCGGGATCACCGAGAAGTCCAAGTCGGCAAGTTTGACTTGCGGCCGCGGGGCGTTTTGCAGCGTGAACAGGACCTGAAACAGCGGATGCCGGCCGGCGTCGCGTGCCGGATTCACGGCCTCGACGAGTTGCTCAAACGGCAGCTCCTGATGCTCGAAGGCCTCCAACGAGTTCTGCCGCACCCGTACCAGCAGGTCGCGAAACGTGGGGTCCCCGGCCAGGTTCGCCCGCAGCACGACGACGTTGATAAAATACCCGATCAGCCCCTCGATTTCCGGCCGCAGACGATTGGCGATCGGCGAACCGACGGCGAAATCCTCCTGGCCGCTGTAGCGGTGCAGCAGCACCTGGAAGGCTGCCAGCAGCGTCATGTACAGCGTCGCTCCTTCGCGCCGTCCCACTTCCTTCAATTGGGCCGTCAGCGCCGCGGGCAAGACCGTCTCGAGCGTTCCTCCGGCCGACGATGCCTGCGAGCAACGCGGCCGGTCGGTCGGCAGTTCCAGCGGCGCCACGCCTTCCAGCCGCGGACGCCAATAGTCCCGCAGGCGTTGCAGCGGCTCGCCCTGCAGCCTCTGCCGCTGCCACACCGCATAGTCGGCGTACTGGATGGCCAGGCTCGTCAGGGGCGAAGGCCGGCCCGCCGTGAAAGCCTGGTACAGAGCAACGACGTCCGAGAACAGGACGCCCATCGACCAGTCGTCCGAGATGATGTGGTGCATGACCAGCACCAAGACATGCTCGGTCGGGGACAGACGCAGCAGCAGGGCACGAAACAGCGGACCTGCGTCCAAGCGGAAAGGCCGTCTCGCTTCGGTTGCCGCTCGCGACAGGGCCTCCGCCTCGCGTTCGGCGGCGGCCAAGTGCTGCAGATCAACGATCGTCAGTTCCTGCAACTGGGCGGCCTCGATGACCTGAATCGGCTTGCCGTCCCGCAAGGCCATCTTCGTCCTCAGCGGTTCGTGCCGACCGACGACTTCGTTCAACGCGCGGTTCAGGGCGTCGGCATCCAACTGGCCCTGCAGACGCACTGCCAACGGGACATTGTAAACGGCGCTGCCGGGGTTCAACTGCTCGACGACCCACAGCGCTTCCTGGGCAAAGGACGCGGGCAAGTCTCCATCCCGTGACACAGCCGGAATCGGCTCCGCACAGGAGGTCTCGCCGTGACTGCGGATGACCGCCAGCCGCTGTGCCAATTCCGCAATCGTCGGCGTCTGGAACATTTCCCGCAACGGAACTTCGACGTGCAGGCCGCGCGTGATCCTGGATACGACCTGCGTGGCCAGCAATGAATGCCCACCCAAGGCGAAGAAATTGTCGTGTATGCTCACCTGCTCGACGTGCAGCACTTCGCGCCAAATATCCGCCAGCAACTCCTCTTCCGGCGTTCGCGGCGGGACGTACGGACACCGCGCATCCCGCTGATGGGCCGGACGCGGCAGCGACTTGTAGTCGACCTTGCCGTTCGGCAAGAGCGGGATCGCGTCCAGGGCCACAAAGACGCTCGGGATCATGTACTCGGGCAGGGACTTGCGCAAGAAATCGCGGAGTTGCTCGACCGGCGGCACGGGGGCCTCGGCCACCCAATAGGCAGCCAGTTCTTTGCCACCCGAACCGTTGTCAAAGGCCGTCACCACCGCCTTCCGGACGCCCGGATGGTTTGCCAGCACAGACTGGACTTCGCCCAGTTCGATGCGATTGCCGCGGATCTTGACCTGCTGATCCAGTCGGCCCAGAAACTCCAGGTTTCCATCGGGCAACCAGCGGACCAGGTCGCCCGTCCGGTACAAACGGGCTTCCGGCTCGGAACGGAACGGATGCGGCACGAAACGCTCGGCCGTCAGTTCCGGCCGGTTGAGATAGCCGCGGGCGAGCCCCACGCCGCCGAGATACAGTTCGCCGGGCACGCCCATCGGCACCAGCTGCCGGCTCTTGTCCAAGACGTAGGCCTCGGCATTCGCCATCGGGCGGCCGATCGGCACGGTCGCTCCCTCCGTGCGTCCGTCCCAGCGGAAAGACGCCGCGACGATGGCGGCTTCCGTGGGCCCGTACATGTTGCACACTTCGGCCCCGATAGCGGCCCTGGCGCGGAGCACCAGGTCTGTCGGCAACGCCTCGCCCCCAACCAGGACGCGCCGCAGCGACGTGCATTGGGCAAAAGAAGGCTCGGCTACCAACATCTGCAGCAGCGTGGGCACGACGCGCAGGATCGTGATCTGCTGCTGCTGAATCGCCTGCGTCAGATACCGCGGGTCCATGTGCCCATAGGGCTGGGCCATCACCAACCGTGCGCCGACAATCAGCGGCGCGTAGAACTCCCACACCGACGGATCGAAGCTGATGGGCGTTTTCTGCAGCAGGGCGTCGCCCGGTTCCAGCGGGTATTCCTCCGCCATCCAGAACATGTGGTTGCAGATCGCGCGGTGTGTGATCACGACACCCTTGGGCCTGCCTGTCGAGCCCGATGTGTACAGCACGTAGGCGGCATCGTCTTCCGTGGCCGGGCAGACAAAGTCGGCATCGTAGGCGGCGCCGTCGGCGTCCGGATCTTGCTCCCCGTCCAGGGTCAAAACCCGGCCGGAGTATCCGCCCAGTGTGCCCGCCAACCGCTGCTGCGTGAGCACCAAAGGAACGGGCCCATCGGCAAGCATGAACTCGACGCGGTCCGCCGGGTACGACGGATCCACCGGAACGTAGGCCCCGCCCGCCTTGAGCACGCCCAGCAGGCCCACCACTAACTCCAGCGAACGTTCCAGGTAGATGCCCACGATCGCGCTGGGGCCGATGCTCAGGGAACGCAGCCGGGAGGCCAGTTGGTTCGCACGCTGGTTCAGTTGCCGGTAAGTCAGCTGCCGGTCTTCAAAAACCACCGCCACGGCGTCGGGCGTCCGCTTTGCCTGGACCTCGAACAACCGCTGCAGCAGCATGCCCGCCGGATAGGCCCGCCGCGTGGCATTCTGTTCGACCAGCAACGTCTGCCGCTCGGCCTTGTCCAGCAAGGTGAGCTGGGAGACAAGCTGGTCGGGATCGGCCACGATGGATTCCAGCAGATTCTGGAAATGCCGGAGCATGCGGCGGATCGTCGCCGCATGGAACAAGCTCGAACGGTACTCGGCCGTCACCAGCATTCCGTCCCGATCCTCGCGCGCCGTGAACGACAGCTCGAACTTTGCAGTTCCGGTGTGGATCGAGAGCGGCGTGAACGACAGCTGGTCGAATTCCACCACAGGCCAAGGCACGCTTTGCAGGATGAACATCGCCTGGAACAACGGATGCCGGCCGGATTCCCGATCGGGATTCAGGGCCTCGACCAACCGTTCAAACGGCAGTTCCTGGTGCTCGAACGCGTTCAGCGCCGTTTCCCGCACCCGGCCGAGCAAGCGGCGGAAGCTGGGGGCGTCCCGCAGGTCCGCCCGCAGCACCAGGGTGTTCACAAAGAACCCCACCATTTGTTCCGTCTGTTTCCCGACCCGTCCGGCGATCGGCGAACCGACGGCAAAATCCTCCTGGCCGCTGTAACGGTACAGCAGAGTCTGGAACGCCGCCAGCAAGACCATGTACAACGTGGCCTCCTCGCGGCGCGCAAGTTCGCGCAAGCGATCGGCCAGCGCGGGAGACAACCGCCAGCTTTCGGTCTCCCCCGTCTGCGGCGCGTCGGACGAGCGCGGCTGGTCGGTGGGGAAGTCCAGCGGCGGCACGTTCTGCAGTTGCGGACACCAATAATCGAGCAACCGTTGCAGCTCTTCCCCCTGCAGCCGTTGCCGTTGCCAGACGGCATAGTCGGCATATTGGATCGGCAGCGGCTGAAGCGGGGACGGCAGACCGGCCTTGAATGCGTGGTACAGCACGGCCAGCTCGCGAAACAGCACCGCGACCGACCAATCGTCTGAAATGATGTGGTGCAGCACCACGATCAAAACGTGCTCGGTCGGAGAAAATCTCAACAGCAAGGCCCGATACAGCGGACCTTCTTCCAGCCGGAATGATTTTTGGGCTTCCGCTTGGCCGCGGGCGACGGCTTCTGCTTCGCGTGCCGCGGGATCAATATGTTCCAGGTCCAGCACGGTGAGCTTCTGCGGCTGAGCGGCCTGGATGACCTGTTTCGGTTGGTCGTCCATCAAGACGATTTTCGTCCGCAACGATTCGTGCCGGGCGACGACTTCGTTGACCGTGTGCTGGAGAGCGTCCACGTCCAACGGCCCGCGCAGCCACATGGCCAGCGGAATGTTGTACACGGGGTTGCCCGGCTCCAGCCGATCCAAGACCCACAGTCGCTGCTGGCAGAACGAGAGTGGAAAGCTGCGAGACCGCTCCACTTTTTTTCGGAGCATCGCCTCCAACTGACGGCGGCGTTCCTGCGGCGAACCTGCGCCCCCAAGGGCTGAACGGTCACTCATAGACTGCCTCCCGATCGGCCATCTCCTTGCCAAACAGAGACTCGACTTCCTCGTCGGTCAGCTCATCCAGGCGTTCAAGCAGGTCTTCGGTTTGCCGGTCCCTCGCCAGGCGGGGGATCGACACCGGACTGCCGCGGGCTTCATTTCCGGCGGCGACCGGCCTCTCGCCATCTCCGGACGATTCGTCCGCCATCTGGATGGGTTCGTCAGGATATTGCCGTCGCAGCATTTCGGGGCAATGACGCCGCAGGTAGTCTGCCAAGTCGCCGACGGTTTGGACCCGGAACAACACGTGGCCGGGGACGGCTTCCCCCAAGTGCTCCTGCAGGCGATTCAGCAGCATCGTCGCCTGCAGCGAATCGCCGCCCAGCGCAAAGAAATTGTCGTGCACGCCGATGCCTTCGACGCGGAGCACGGCAGACCAGGACTGGATCATGTCTGCTTCCAACTTCGTTCGGGGGGCGACGTAGGGGGATGTCAAATCCGGCCGTTTGCGGACTGCGGGCGGGGCGGTCGGTCCCGCACCCGCCTTGGACGCTGCCGTCCGTTCTTCGCCGACGGTCGTTGCCGCGTGTGACGGCGTCACCCAGTTCTGGCCCAGCGCCCAGAAACGCTGCCGCTGCCAGGAATACGTCGGCACGCGTACACAACGGCCTGGGGACGCTGCCAGTCGCGGCCACAGCAAGTCGGCGCCAGCGGCATACAGCGTGCCGACGGCGGCAGACAGGTCGACGCCACCGTCGTCCGCGGGGCGCAGCGAGGGCACGACCACGCTGAGAGGATCGTTGCGGGCGGCAGATGTCTGGTTCGAGTCGATCAACGAGCCGGGGCCAACCTCCAGGACCACATCCACTTGCCGGTCCCCCAACGCGGCCATCGCCCCGGCCAGGCTGCCGGAGTGCGTCAAACAAGACCGCCAATGGGCCGCGTCCAAGTCAGGACCCGGATGGACTTTCCCGTCCGCGGCCGACGCCAAGGGCAGCGACGCGGGCCGGGGCTTGACTCGGTCGTACGCCGGCCCCCGATTGCTGCCGTGGCCGCCCACGACGAGGTGCAGCGCTTCCTCGTTGGTGAGGATGCCCGCCGTCACCGCCGCCGCCAACTCGCCCACGCCCTGTCCAAGAACCACGTTGGGAACGATTCCCACCAGACGCCACCAGGCCGTCAACGCGAGCTGCAGGGCCAGCAGCGCCGGCTGGGCCCACGCCGGATCGTTCCAACGAGGGTCCGCGTCGCGAATCGCCGCCAGCGACCAGCCCATGACGCGTTGGCAAGCGGCGTCGATATGTTGTTTCGTCGCCGTGCCGAAACCCGCCGCCGTTTTCGCCAGCTGTGAAACCAAGGGCTTCCAGATCTCCGTGCAACCGCTGTACAGGAATGCAATTCTCGGACTCCGGCCAAACGGCTTGCGGCCGGCAAACACCTGCGTCTGCGGTTGGCCGCTCAAGTAACTCTCCAACGCCTTGGCGGCCTGCTCGTGCGTATCGGCCACGACGGCCAAACGGCAGTCCTGGTGATCGCGGCGTGCGGCGGCCGTGTAGCACACATCCGACCAGGCAGGAGGATCGCCGCGCAGGAACGCGCGGTAACGCCGCGCGAGTTCGTGCAAAGCGCTTTCGGTGCGCGCTGAAAGCGGCAACAACTGGGGACCCGGCGAAGCGGCAGCCACCGGCTCAGCCAGCACAGCCGGCGGCTCCTCCAGCACCACGTGGGCGTTGCTCCCTCCGAAGCCGAAGGCGTTCACGCCCGCAAGTCTCGGATGCGGCGAATCGGGCCAGTTCTCGAGCTTGCGGGGCACTTCCAGCTGCAGCGCGGCGAACGGGATGTCGGGGTTCGGCGTTTCGAAGTTCAAGTTCGGCGGCAGCTGACGATGCCTCAGGGCCAAGGCCGCTTTCATCAGGCTGGCGATTCCCGAAGCCGCTTCCATGTGGCCGAAATTGGTCTTCAGCGCGCCCAAGGCACAAGGACTGCCCGGCGGGCGGGCCTGACGCAGCACGCTTCCCAACGCCAACGCCTCGATCGTGTCGCCCAACCGCGTCCCGGTGCCTTGCGTTTCTACGAAGCGGACTTGCCCCGGAGAGACTCGCGATCGCGCGTAGGCGTCGCGCACCACCTGCTCTTGCGCCGCCCGACTGGGAGCCGTCAGGCCGTTGCTGGAACCGTTCTGGTTGACGGCGCTGCCGCGGATCACGGCATAGATGGGGTCCTTGTTCTGCAGGGCGGCGGAAAGCGGCTTGAGCATCACCATGCCCGCACCTTCGCTGCGCACGTAGCCGCGGGCCGCCGCATCGAACGCCCGCACTCGCCCGTCGGGGGCGCAAAAACCAGCCTTGCTCACGTTCATCGTCCCGGCGGGCGTCAGCATCATGTGGCTGCCGCCCACCAGGGCCCCCTCGCATTCACCGCTGCGGATGTGATGGCAGGCCAAATGAAGCGCCACCAGGGAGGAGGAACATGCCGTGTCCAAGGCGACACTGGGGCCCTGCAGATCGAAGACAAACGACAACCGATTGGCCGCGATGCACAGCGAATTCCCGGAAGACACATAGGCGTCGGCTTGTTCGAGATCGCGCGACAGCAACATCCCGTATTCGCTGACCGCGATGCCGACGAAAACACCGACCTTTGCGCCGCGCAGCGTGGACGGCGGCAGGCCGGCATCCTCCATCGCTTCCCAGGCCAACTCCAGCAAGATCCGCTGCTGTGGATCCATCCGCGCGGCCTCGCGGTCGGAGATCGAAAAAAAGTGGTTGTCGAACTCATCGATCCGCTCCAGGAAGCCCCCCCAGCGCGTGTTCATCTTGCCGGGCACCGCCGGATCCGGATCGTAGAATTCGTCGGCCTTCCAGCGGTCGGGTGGCACTTCGCGAATCGCATCCACGCCGTCGCACAACAGCCTCCAGAACGAAGTGGGATCGTTGGCTCCACCTGGGAATCGGCAGGCCATGCCCACAATCGCGATCGGTTCCGTTTGCCTGCGCTCGATCGCTTCGAGCCGGGCTTGGGTTTCCTTGAGCGCAAACACCGCCCTCTGCAGCGGCGTCATTCTCTGCAGCCGTTCCGTCAGTTGGTCCATAACGTAATCAGCCCCTGGATCAGGTTTGGAGTTGTGCAAGTTGCCTGGCTACCAGAGCGTTCATTTCCTCTTCCGACATCTCTTCCACATCCGCCGCCGTCTGCGTGCGGATTTCTTGCCCAGTCTCCGCGGGCTCCGCCGCCGGCGCAGCGACTTCGGACTCCAAGTGCAGCACCTCGCGGACCACGTAGCCCGCAAGTTTTTCCAGGGTGGGATAGTCGAACAGCAGGGCCGGGTTGATCTCCTGCCCGATCGACTGGCCCACGCCGTTGACAAATTCGACTCCCGTCAGCGAGTCGAATCCCAATTCGTTCAAGGTCCGGCGCGGATCCGGCAGATGAGCTTCGTCGATGGCCAACACTCGAGCCGCTTGCTGCCGCAGGAACGTTGTCGCAACCTCCAGTCGCTCGCCGGCGGTCACGGTCTTCAGTTTCTCGGCCAGCACGGGCGGTCCACCGGCCTGCCGTGCCCCGGCCGTTCGGGCCGAGCGTGCCATGTCGCTCAGCCAGGCCGGTTCGGCGCCAGCCGGAATGCGTTCGAAGAACTTGGGCCAATTGACGGGGAGCACGCCCACTTGAACGGCATTCTCCTGCAGCAACTCCTCCAGGGTATGCAGCCCGCGGCTCAATTCGATCGAGCCGATTCCGGCTTCCGACCAGCGGCTGCTGTGCGCATCGCTCAGCCGGGCGGCCATGCCTACGTCGGCCCACATGCCCCAGTTGATACTCAGGGCCGGCCGTTGCTCCGCACGCCGGTGATGGGCCAACGCATCCAGGAACGCATTCGCGGCCGCGTAGTTTCCCTGCCCCGGCGAACCCATCAGGGCGGCCGCGGACGAAAACAGCACGAACTGATCCAACGCCAGGCCGGCTGTCAGCTCGTGCAGGTTCCAGGCCCCCAAGACCTTGGCCGCCATCACGCGGTCGAACCGCTCCCGTGTTTGCTCCCGCAGCATTCCGTCGTCCAAGACGCCGGCGAGGTGGAAGATGCCTCGCAACGGCGGCAGTTCCCGGGCGATCGCAGCCAGCAGCTCGCCGACGTCGTCGCGCCTAGAGACGTCGCACCGGCGCACCACGACGCGCACCCCGGCTCGCTCCATTTCCTGCAGCTCGGCAAGGGTTTTCTCCGCGGGGGCACTGCGTCCGACCAGAACCAGATTTCGCGCGCCGTGCTGGGCCAGCCAACCAGCCAATTTCAATCCCAAACCGCCCAGGCCGCCGGTCACGAGATAGCTGCCGTCTTCGCGCAGCCAGAGAGCGCGATCCGTTTCAGCCTCCGTGTCCGCGTCGATCACCACCTTGCCAATGTGCTCTGCCCGCGCCATGTGCCGCAGTGCTTCGATCACGCGCCGGATCGGAAATTTCCGCAACGGCAGCGGGGCGAGCCGCCCGTCCTCGAATTGCGGCATGACCTCCTGCCACAGCTCGCGGATGGTCGCCGGCTCTTCCGCCATCATGCGGTCCAAGGCGATCGCGTGAAAAGTGACTCCCGGCCGAAACGCGTCCACGCGCGATTGGTCCCATAGGTCCGTCTTGCCCAACTCCAAGAAGCGGCCGTTGGGGCGAAGCACGGACAAACTGCTGGCGATCGTTTCTCCGGTCAGCGAGTTGAGCACCAGATCGATTCCCTCGCCTCCCGTCGCTTGCAGGATCTGCTCCGCAAAGTCCAAAGAACGCGAATTCATCACGCGCTGTATGCCCAGGGATTCCAGGTACTCTCGTTTCCGCGGACTGCCGGCTGTGGCAAAGATCTCGGCGCCCGCCTGCCGCGCCAACTGAACGGCTGCCAGTCCGATGCCGCCCGAGGCCGCATGGATCAATACGCGCTCGCCTGCCTTCATCCGGCCCAGCCGGCACAAGGCGAAATAGGCCGAGAGGAAGACAATGGGGATCGTGGCCGCCTCTTCCATGCTCAGCGAGGCCGGCTTGGGGACCACGAACTCGGCCAGCGTGATCGCATAGCGCGAGAAACTTGCGGGGGCCAACGCGACCACCTCGTCGCCCGGCTTGACGTGCGTGACTCCCTCGCCGACCGCGACGACCTCGCCCGCGCATTCGCCGCCCAGCGGCCCCGGATCGCCGGGGTAGAGATC
>Ga0302237_1001383_pt1 | contig 17389 bp, 23 predicted proteins | sample AAG_UR_Ala_MG_FD_193530 | JGI IMG/M metagenome (GOLD analysis project Ga0302237, IMG submission 193530) | Enriched activated sludge microbial communities from anaerobic digester in WTTP, New Holstein, Wisconsin, United States - AAG_UR_Ala | ecosystem: Engineered > Bioreactor > Anaerobic >... | reverse complement strand
CGAACTTTCGTAGAACGGCAATTGGCTGAACAACCACGACGGCCCCAACGCGGCATTGCTCGGCGGATCGCCACCGGGATTCGCCCCGGAGTGCGTGGCGCCCATCGGAAAGGTCTTGTACATGTCGTGGTAGTTCAGCAAGCTGAGGCAAAGCTGTTTCAGGTTGTTGGTGCACTGTGTACGGCGAGCGGCCTCCCGTGCACTCTGGATCGCGGGCACCACGAGGGCCAGCAGAACAAACATGATCGTGACGACGGCGAGCAGTTCCCGGAGGGTGAACCCGCGTCGCAACGGTTGTTTTCGCATGGTCCGTCCCCCTTTGACGCCGGTGCGGTCAGATGACGCTGCACGGGCAGCCGTGCCACCCAACAAGCCGCAGCTCTTGGCCCACGACATCTCGCAGGCACCAGCCTAGCGGTCCACAAGGTGCCTTTCAATCAGAAGCACACCCGACAAGGAGCACGCCTTGTCCACCGTCGCGCGGAAAGACTCTCCCCCGCGCCGTGAGCGGCCATCCGACCTGAAATAAGCCCCAAAATCGGGCATATTCAAGTGGTGAGCGGCGGCTAGCTGTCGCAACCCATCGTTCACCACCCGTGAAGCCCCGTGATCGTCGTTTTTGCGGCGACCGCGGGTCTTTTTCTTTGCGTCCGACGGCAGTGTGCCGCGGGCGGCTGTGTTCCACCACACGGTCGCCCCCGGCAGGGGCGACTTAGCTTTCAGGAGGTTGCCCAATGATCGCTCGTCCAAGACCCGTTCGTCGTCCCACTGCCTCCGCATGCTGCGCCAAGTTCCTGACGTTGCTGCCTGCCATCCGGGACCAGGCCCGCTTTGCTTGCCGGGGCGAAGATCCCGAGCGCCGGCAGGAGTTCGTCGCCGAAGTGATCGCCAACTGTTGGGTAGCGTTCGTACGGCTCGTCGAAGGCGGCCTGATCACCGTCGTGTACCCGACGCCGCTGGCCCAGTACGCCATCAAACAGGTCCGGGACGGCCGCCGCGTCGGTGCCGCATTGAATGTCCGCGATGTGTCTTCACAGTACGCGCAGCGCGTCAAGCATTTCACGCTCAGTCGCCTGGACCGCTACGACGCCGAGAATGACGAGTGGCGCGAAATTCTGATCGAGGATCGCCGCAGCACCCCGGCGCAGACGGCAGCAGCCCGCATCGACATCGCGCAGTGGTTTGCCAGCCTGCCCAGGAAGAAACGACGGATCGCGCAGACGTTAGCGACTGGCGAACCGACGAAATCCGCAGCCCGCAAGTTCTGCGTCAGCGCCGGTCGGATCAGTCAGTTGCGGCGTGAGTTCATGGACTCCTGGGCAGGTTTTCAGGGCGAGCCGACCTTCGCGTGATCACGACGCCGGTACAGCGTCCAGACGTGCCGCCGATTAGCCGGCGGCACGTGACGCCAGGCGAGGCCGTGGCGTAATCGCCGTTTCTACACCACCCCTCAAGGAACCACCGTATGACTTGCACCGTTGTCCTGGCCAGCGCGCTGCTGGCCGTGTTGCTCACTCTCGCCTGGGCTAAGGAGTTCCGGCTCCGACGGGCCTTGCAGGCGTTGTTGGCTCGCATTCTTGCCCACTGGAGATCCACACGTGAAACAGACCCAACGAACCGGCCGCACCCTGATCAGCGCAGTCCTGTTGACCCTGCTCACCACGATCGGATGTGGCCCCGCACCTGACATGCGCGATAAGCGACTTGTTGACTTTGCCCAGCAGGCCGCCAAACAGCAGGCCAAACAGAACGAAGCGATGGCCAGGCAATCGCAAGCCGTCGTCGAGGAGAGCCAAAAGCTGGCACAGACCGCCGAGAAGCTCGTCGAGAGCGATGCAAAGGCACGAGTTGAAATGGTCGCAGCCCAGGAGCGGCTGACCAGCCAACTCGATCAGCAACGGGCCGCGGTAGACAGTGGTCGCGACCAACTCGAAGCGGAACGGAAACAGATCGCCCAGCAACGCCACCGTGATCCTATTTTGGCGGCCAGCATCCAAACCGTTGGCCTGGTCGCGGCAGCGTTGTTGCCGTTGGTCGTGTGCATCTACGTCCTCAAACAGATGAGCCGCAGTGAACCCGACGATGGTGCCGTGGCCGAATTGCTCGTCAGCGAGCTGACGGCTGAAAGGCCCCTGCTGCTGCCGGCACCTGCTCTGCGGACGACGCCGGCGCTGGAGCACCATGCCGGTTCGTATCTTCCCGACGGCGCAGCGTCCGACGAGCAACCCGACGCGGCCAACATGCCGTTCTGACACCCCCGTTTCCGAGAAGGAGCCATCCCTTGTCACACGTCGTCAGCATCAAATGCGAAATCCGGGACCCGGCTGCTGTGCGCGCCGCGTGCCAGCGTCTCGGCCTTCCGCAGCCCGTCCAGGGCACCCACCGACTGTTCACCAGCTCCGCCACTGGGCTCGCCGTTGCCCTGCCCAAGTGGCGCTATCCAGCCGTCTGCGATTGCAGCACCGGCCAAGTTTACTACGACAATTTCAAGGGCAACTGGGGCGAGCAGAAGCACCTCGATGCCCTCTTGCAGGCGTATACGGTCGAGCGCGCGAAGGCGGAAGCCCGCCGGAAGGGCCACCAGGTCACCGAGGCCAAGCTCACCGACGGGTCGATCAAGCTGACCATCAGCGTCGGAGGTGCCGCCTGATGAAGACCATCGAAATCATCGTCAGCCCCAAGGGCGAGACTACCGTCACCACCAGGGGCTTCACGGGCTCGTCTTGCCGTGACGCCAGCAAGTTCATCGAGCAGGCGCTGGGTCAGCGTACCGACGAGCGGCTGACTGCGGAGTTTCATCACGCCAGCGAAGCTCAGCAACTACAGCAGCGGACGTGAGGCACTTGCGTCAGCGTTGGAAGCGAGACGAATTCGGGGCGGGGGAAAGATCACGTCGGCGGTACGCCATATCCCTGCCGTTGCCCATCACCACCAAGGCCCAGGACTCGCTTCCAACGACAGCTCCGGTCTCCCAGGTCCCGTCCGATTCCTGCGTCAGCCGCTCCGGGGGTTCCCAACTCAGGCCACCGTCCGCTGAGGTCATGTAGTAGATTGCCTTGGGCTTGGTGGGACCCCCAGGAGCATCTTGCCAGGTCAAATGCACACGAGGACCGCACGCATACGCTTTCGCGTGGGTAGCGAACCCGTTCGGTGCATTGATCCTGGTGATTCGCTGCGTCTTCCCCCAGGTCTTGCCGTTGTCGGATGAGACGGCAGCGTAGAGCGCCGGGTCACCGACCATGCCGGTGCCGTTGAATACCTGGCCGTCTTCCCAAATGCAGCAGACTTGGCTGCCGGACGTGGCCACGATCTGCAGGTGCCGGGTGTGCGTTCGCGTATTCGTAAGACGCACCTCTGGCTCCCAATGAGCACCGCTGTCCAGCGAGCCGCGATAGTAGACGTCCCAGTCCCAGCCAGGCTTCTCTTGGACCGCACATTGGTCGAACCAGGCAACGTGTACGGACGGACCGGATACCGCTACAACCGGGCGCATGGCAGTGCCCGGTTCCCGGTTCAGCCGCCGAGGCTTGCTCCAACTGACGCCGCCATCAGTGGAACCGAGATGGTAAATGTCGCCCCAGGTCCAAGTCCAGGAAGATTGGCCGACAGGGACCTTTTCCAGGCGAGATCGGCTCCCGCCGACGATGTGAATACTCTTGTCGGAGATGGCCGTGCCGAAGCGGAAGATGTCGAGGCCCGGGGCAAGACGTTCGTCATCGCCCCAGGTCTTTCCAGCGTCCGAAGATCGTTTGGCGTAGAGTTCCCACCCGCCGTTCCGACTGTCCAGCCAAACGAGATGCAGATCATCGCCGGCGAGTTCCAGCGAACAAGGGTACTGTGCCGTTCGGTGCGTCGTCAGCGACACGGCATCGGTCCAGGTTCGTCCCGCATCACCTGAGCGCCGGTAGTGGATCGCTCCGCCTTGCCCCCAGACGGCGTGCACGGTGCCACCGTCGGCAACCAGGGGGTGCGTGCCTCCTGGTGATCCGATGGCACCGCCCCTGGCCAGCTTTTCCATCGGGCTCCACTGCGCGGCGAGAGACTGTGTCCAAACGCAGGTAATCACGATGGCGAGCAAGTGATGTGTTCGCACTCCCATGTGCCGAGTCCTGTTGTTCGTTGCCTGGCCGATCAAGTAATGCCGCGTTCGTCTCCGTTTTCCAGCAACCCCCTATCGTATCGAGAGGTAGCTCCCATGTCACTTTCCCAGCAACTCGCGGAGTACATCTCCGCCGCCTTCACCGGCCTGTGGGTGCAGTCGCACGAACATGACGACGCCCTGGCCGAACTCGCCCGGATGTGCCGCGACAACGATTGGCGGCTCGCCGTCTGGGATGTCGAACGCGGTTTGCACCTGCCCGGCCAGGCCAACGGTCAGACCGCCGACGCTGGCGGCAATGACCCGCTGGCCGCTATCCGGTCCCTGAACGCGGTGGCGTCGGCCGACAGCTCGGCACTGTTGGTCATGGTCAACGCTCACCGCTTCATGCAATCCGCTGAGATCGTGCAGGCCCTGGCCCAGCAAATCAGCGCTGGCAAGACCAACAGGACATTCGTGGTCGTGCTCTCCCCGCTTGTCCAGGTGCCGACCGAGTTGGAGAAGCTATTCGTCATCGTGGAGCACGAACTGCCCAGCCGTGAACAGTTGGCCGAAATCGCCCGCGGCATCGCCGTTGAAGACGGGGAGCTGCCGGAGGGTGCGGAGCTGGACACCGTGTTGGATGCGGCTGCTGGCCTGACTCGCTACGAGGCCGAAGCTGCGTTCAGCCTGTCTTTGGTGCGTCATAGCCGGGTCACGCCGGAGGCAGTCTGGGAATTGAAGGCCGGCATGCTAAAGAAAAGTGGCCTGCTCTCGCTGCACCGTGGCACCGAGGACTTCAACACCTTGGGCGGCCTGGCGTCGCTCAAGGCGTTCTGCAAGCGATCACTGCTCCAGACCGGCCGCGCCAATCCGCTCAAGCGACCGCGGGGTACGTTATTGCTGGGGGTCCCCGGGACCGGAAAAAGCGCCTTCGCGAAGGCACTCGGCCGCGAGTCGGGACGTCCGACGCTGGTCCTGGACGTGGGGTCGCTGATGGGTTCGCTGGTCGGCTCGACGGAGGCGAACATCCGGCAAGCCTTGCGGATCGCCGATGCGATGGCCCCCTGCATCCTGTTCTGCGACGAGGTCGAGAAAACGCTCAGCGGTGTGGCCAATTCTGGCCAGACGGACTCGGGCGTGTCGGCCCGGCTGTTCGGGTCCCTGCTCACGTGGATGAACGACCACGTCACGGACGTGTACTTGGTCGCCACGTGCAACGACATCAGCAAGCTGCCGCCGGAGTTCGGAAGGGCCGAGAGGTTTGATGGGATCTTTTTCCTGAACCTGCCGGGGCCGCAGGAACGGCGCGTGATCTGGGACCTGTACCTGCGCCAATTCGAGCTGGCCCCGGACCAGAAGCTGCCCAATGACGAGCAGTGGACAGGAGCAGAAATCCGGAGCTGCTGTCGTCTCGCGGCTCTGCTGGACGTGCCGTTGGTCCAAGCCGCCCAGAATGTCGTGCCCGTGGCGATGACGGCGGCCGAGTCGGTGGAACGGTTGCGGAGCTGGGCCGGCGGCCGGTGCCTAGATGCCGACCGTGGTGGGATTTACCAGGGCAACGGGGCCAAGTCCACGGCGCGGCGGAAGGTCAGCCGCAATCCGCTGAACAACTGACAACGGCCCCTTTCTCAACACAAGGACCATCAACATGCCAGATCTGAAAGACGGCGAGTCTACCCACGTGCAGGGGTCGGCTCGCGCTCCCTACATCTTGAAGAACGTGGGCGGGGTGTACTCCTGCACGTGCCCCGCCTGGCGCAACCAGTCGCTGCCCATCGAACGTCGTACCTGCAAGCACCTGCGGGCCTTTCGCGGTGATCAGGCGGAACAAGAACGGCTCGGTGGTCTGGCCACGAAGTCCCCGGCGCCCACAACCCCGAGCACGCACACCGTTCCGAACCTGCTGCTCGCCGAGCGGTGGGAGAACGACACCGACTTGAGCGGCTGGTGGATGAGCGAGAAGCTCGACGGGGTGCGGGCCTGGTGGACCGGCCGGGAGTTCCTCTCGCGACAAGGGAACGTGTATCACGCGCCCGACTGGTTCATGGCCGGGTTGCCGGACTTGGCCTTGGACGGCGAGTTGTGGCTGCAACGCAAGTCGTTTCAGCAGACCGTGAGCATCGTGCGGCGGCATGACCGGAGCGACCACTGGCGGCAGATCGCGTTTGTGGTGTTCGATGCGCCGGTCGCCGAGGGACCGTTTGAGGCACGTCAGGCTTATCTGGAGGCAACCTTCCAGGAGCATCGACCGCTGTACGCGCGGGTGCTTCCGCAGGAACGCTGCCGCGGCGTCGGTCATCTGCAAACGGAGTTGGCCCGCGTCGAAGCGCTGGGTGGCGAAGGACTGATGCTCCGGCAGCCCGCGTCGCGGTACGAAGCGGGTCGCTCCGCCACCTTGCTCAAGGTCAAGACCTTCCACGACGCGGAAGCCCGCGTCGTCGCGCACCTGCCGGGCCGTGGGCGGCACGCCGGACGGCTGGGTGCGGTGGTGGCAAAGCTGCCCAGCGGCCTGACGTTCTCCGTGGGTACGGGCTTCACGGACGCCGAGCGGCAGCACCCGCCGCCCATCGGCACCCTGATCACGTTTCGCTACCAGGAACTTACGGACCGCGGCGTGCCCCGCTTCCCGTCCTTCGTGCGGGTTCGGTCCGAGGACGACACCCCTGCGGTAGTCTGAACCGGCGTCGCTCCAGGCGCGCATCAGCCCGGAGGATTCCGGCAGTTCGGACCGGCGTTTCCGGCAACATCCCCAACATCAACACCAACCACCCGAAGGAGTCCATCATGGACAAGCGTTACTTCGAGTTCATCGGAGGCAGTTCCGCGAAGTTTTGGGAGATCGGCGTCAGCGGCGACACGGTGACGGTTCGCTTCGGGCGGATCGGCACCGAAGGCCAGACGCAGGTGAAGTCCTTCCCGGACGCGGCGGCGGCCACCCGGCACGCGGAGAAGCTCATCGCGGCCAAGATCGGCAAGGGGTACGTCGGAGCCGTCACACGGTAGCGCCGCTGCGCTCGTGATAGCAGTTGACGGCCGGTGGCTTCGTTGCTCAGGCGAAGCTGCCGGCCGTCTTCTTTTGGACCCGCAACAATTCTCGCCCGCAGCAAAGGGAAGCCGTCATGCCCCGGTATGAAGTCCAAGTGCTGGAAGTCTGCTCGCCGTGGGGCCTGATCCGACACCTCCGGGTTCAGCGGGACGACCGACAATCGGGCATCTCCTGGGACGAGTTGCAGCGATTGAAGGACGAGCACCTGGGACCGGATGCGTTGGCGGTCGAACTCTATCCGCCAGCGCATCGGGTCGTGGATGAATTGAACATGCGTCACCTGTGGGAGGTCCCGGAACACGTGCTTCCCATCGGTCTGAGATAGAGGAGACATGCCTGTGAAAACGACGTTGTGTGATGGCCGGCGGAGCATCCAGGTCGAAGTTGCCGAGGAGCCAGGCGGCCTGGCGCTGTATCCGGCTGGCTACGGGCTCAACACCTGTGCCGATGGCACGGCTGGGCCGATCCTGCTGGAGCTGCACGAGGGCCGGCTGCGGCTGATCGTGTGGGACGACATCAACCTGGAAGACCCCAGCCACATCATCGACCTGGAGTCGGCCCGGGAAGATCAGCGGCGCGACAGCCGCCGCCGGGCCGGCCAGGTTCTTCTGGCCAGGTAGGCCCAGCCACCTCCACTGAAAGGAAAACCCAACATGGGACTGACGATCCACTACAGTCTGCGTGCTACCACACGTAGCCTGACGAAAGTGCGGGACCTGATCCGCAGGCTCCGCAGCCGCGCCCTCGACCTGCCTTTCGAGAGCGTGGATGACATCATCGAGTTGCAGGGCAACGAGTGCCATTTCCAGGAACATGACGACCAGTTTCCGCACCGTTGGCTGCTGATCCAGGCTCGACAGCTCGTGCCCGATCCGCGCGACGAAAACTGCCGCTACACCGTGGACCCGCTACACGTCATCGCGTTTTCGACCTGGCCGGGCCAGGGGTGCGAACAAGCCAACTACGGCCTGTGCCGGTATCCGGCGACGATCGAAGTCGGCCGCTGGGTGCAGCGGAAGATCCGCACCCATCTCGGCCCGTGGTGCTGGGGCAGCTTCTGCAAAACCCAGTATGCCGGCAATCTCGAGTGCGGCGGTGTGCCCAATTTCATTCGCTGCCACTTGGCTGTGATCGTCATGCTCCGGCACGCCCAGTCGCTGGGCATCTTGGACGAGGTCTACGACGAGGGGGATTTCTGGCAGTGCAACGATGTCCCCACCCTGGCCCGCGCGGTGGGTCAGTGGAACGAGGCCATCGCCCAGGAGGTCGCCGGGTTGCGATCCCTGTTGGGCAACACGGTCCAGTCGCCGGTTGCCGGATTCGCGGATTTCGCCCAACTCGCGGCGAACGGCCAGCCGGCGCCCGCAGCGGCCGGAGGGTAGGGCGGTCGCCCTGACGGAACCGCTTTATCGTCCGATTGCTCATTCACCCTGGAGGTTCTCGTCATGCTCGATCCGAATGGTCTGCCGCTTGGGCATCGGGCCTTGTGTCCCTGCGACGCCTGCCAAGCTGCGCGGGAGTGCTGGGCGAGCCGGCAACCTCCGCTGATTGACGGCCTACCGGCGGCCGATGCCGACGATTCAACCGACAACGCATCCACACATGAGGAGTTGACAGATGCCGCTTTCCGTAGGTGACAAGCAGAACTTCGATACCCTGCGCCGGGCGATGCAGGCCGGGGATGCCGCCCTGCTGGAGTGCCAATCCGTAGCCACTGGCTCCCCGGTGGCGGTGATCTGCGCCGCCAACCGGCTGACCGGAGGCGGCGCCGAGTTTGTCCCCCTGGCCATGTTGTTCGCCGACAACCCCTACCGCGCCATCAATCCGCCCAACCCCGGCGGCGGGTTCTACACGCAGGAGGAGGTCCATGTCTGATCGCATCCCGGCCGAGATCTGGATCGGGGGCAAGATCGCTGCATCCCTGGTCCCCGGCCTCTGCGCCGCCATCGCGGACGAAGGCATCTGCCTGGAATGGGGCGACGCTCGTGTTCGACCGGCCGGAGCCGATGATCTGACCGACGCCATGAAGGAAAACGCTCAGGGCGTGCGTCTGCTTTGGTTCTGCGACGATGAGGCCAGTTACGGGGAGTTCGACGTGCTGGAGCCGTTCTTGCAGAAGAACGACATCCCGTTCACTGTACAATCCGGCTGATTATCCGACGAGCCTGTTGGGGCTTTTCCAAGTTGCCTGGGACTATCCCGCATTGGAACCGCCCGAGTATTTGCAGCAACTCAGCCCGGACATCTTTCGGCAGGAGTCTGAGCGGGTATCCCGCCGTTTCGACGAGGCGGTGCAACTCGCCGAACAGGCATTCGTCGAGGAGCTTCAAGCCTTGGTGTCGCACCTTACGGAACGCCTGACCGGCCAAACGGATAGTCGTCCGAAGGTATTCAGGGACTCGGCGATCACGAACCTGACCGAGTTCTTTCAGCGGTTCCGGTCGCTGAACGTCCGGTCCAACGATCAGCTCGACGCCCTGGTTGTCCAGTGCCAGCAGATCGTCCGCGGCGTGGAGCCGCAGACATTGCGGGACAGCCAGGGCGTGCGGCAGCGAGTTGCCACCCAGTTGTCCCAGGTTGAGAACGTGCTGGATACGCTTCTGGTGGACAGGCCGCGGCGAAACATCCTCCGCCGGCCCAAGTGAGGATGCCATGAACATCGTGATCCGACCGGACGGTTCGCTGCGGTGTGTCTATGACGAAGCCCTAGACCTGACCTTGCTCGGCAAGCTGGTAATCCGCCGCGCGTCCCACGTGGAACCAGATGAGGTCGGGGTGTGGTGGGCGGATATGTCCCCGGTGTCCGGGCCGAAGTTGGGGCCTTTTGGCCATCGCAGCGAGGCTCTGGCCGAAGAACGCAACTGGCTGGAGCGGAACTGGCTCCAGCCGGCCGCCGCTTCACGCACTGTCACGGACGAAGTGCGGTAGCTGGTCCGGCAGCGGTAGGGCGAACTCGACCAGTCCGCGGTACTCTCCGTCCACGTACCAGGGTGCCTGGTAGATGAGCTTCTTCTGGCCGCCCTTCGCGATCGTGTAGGCGTTCAATTGACCGGATGCCAGCAAGCCATGCAGTTTGGTGCGGGACGGCTCTGGGTGGCAATCCAGCAGGTTCTTGCCGACCAGTTCCCGTCCGCCGTCCTTCGCAAAGGTTTCTGCTGCCCGGTCGTTCAGATCCAAAATGACCCCCGCAGCATCGCAGACAGTGATGCTGCCGGGGAATTCCTGCGCCCAGGGGATGTCCTGCATAGCGTGGGGATTCCTTCGGGTTTGATGAAGCCAACGGACCTCAGTTCTGACGCAGGCCCGCTGGCCTAGGTTCGGCGGGCTTGCAGCGTTTTACCCACTTCACCGCTGCACAGAAAGGACCCTGCAAGCAATGACCCAAGCCGAAATCAACCGCGCCGTCGCCGCCGTCACCGGTGAATCCACGGTCAAGATCAGCCGCCTTGGCTTCGGACTCGCCGACCCTTTGGATGTGAACTTTGACCCCGAGCCGACCGACGTGCCGCAGTGGATTGACTGGGATCATATCCACAGTATGCAGCCGGTCCGCCCGTTTCGTCGTCGCCGTGCCGTGTGTGCGTAAGCCCCGGATCGTGCCGCGTTCCCCTTCTGCCTACCATCGCGATCCCTTGCCCCAAGTCGCAATTGCCCCTGCACCGGCACGACGCGCCCACCAGCGAGTCGTGTCTGTTTCGCTTTCCTGCACAGGAGTCCCCACATTGATCACCATCAGTCGTTTGCTCGCCCGTCAACTGCGGGCCATGTTTCGCCGCGCCGGGATCGGCAAGGCGTACGGCGGCTTCGGCCAGCGGGCCTTGTTTCTGGCCAGCGCCGAATCGCTGCGTATCCGCGGCTTGTCCCACAGCGAATTCATCGACGCGATCAAGCCGCAAACCGCCGGTGCCGGAGGGCGACAATGATCGCGACCATGCAACTCAACCCCGCCGATGTGGCACTCGACCTCATCGGCCGGGACTACATCTCGTGGTCCGCGATCTCGACCTACCAGCAGTGTCCGCTCCGGTTCTTCTTTCGGTATGTCGAGCGCCTACCGGAGCCGACCGTTGCGGCCAGTCTGGTGTTTGGCGGGGCAATCCATGCCGCGGTTGAACACCATTTCCGCGAATTGCTTGACGGCAACCCGCCGCCCGACATCAGCAGCTTGCTGGATGCCTACGACGATGCCTGCCAAGCCCGCAACGATGCGGAGGTCGTGTTCGGTAAGGACGAATCCCACGTGTCGTTTCACCAACTGGCGGAGCGGATGCTGCGGGCCTTCCAGGCCAGCGACGCGGCGCTACCCGGCGGCACGATAATCGGCATCGAGGAGGAGTTCCAGGGCGAATTGGTACCCGGCGTGCCGGATTTGCTGGCACGGGTGGACCTTCTGGTCGATACCGGCGACGAGTTGGAGATCACCGATTTCAAGACTTCACGTAGTCGTTGGAACCAGGAGCACGTAGAGGACGCCGCCGAGCAGTTGATCCTGTACGCGAACCTGGTGCAGGAGTTGGTGCCGAGTAAGGACATCGGCCTCCGGTTCGTGCTTGTGACCAAAACCAAGGAGCCCGTCGTTGAACGGCACTCGCTCAGGTTTGACCCGCGCCGCGCCGAACGCACGAAGCGTGTCGTGGAACGCGTCTGGTCGGCAATCGAAACCGGGAATTTCTACCCAGCACCTTCCGTGATGAGCTGCGGCGGTTGCCCTTTTCGGGATGCTTGCCGGCGATGGTGCGGCTGAGCTAGTACCGACGTCACGGTGAGCCCGACGGTTCACAGTGGCGAGCTGCGGGGATAGGAATGAAATCAGGAGTACGACGTCACGACAAACGCCTCTCAGCCCCCGGCTGCGGCCGGGGGCCGGGGCGTTTTTGTTTAGGTATCCGAACATCGGGTTCCGGACGTAGAGTCCCTTGCCGAGGGAGCCTGGACCAACGTAGTGCCCCCAAGCACCCGGGGACACCAGGAGAGCCATGTCTGCTTGCTACGTGCAAGTTCTCCCTAGCATTTGCCGAAATGCACCTCGATCTTCCCGGTCTCAGTGACTTAGTGTCCTCCGCCATTGATGGATTCTCTAAGAGCCAAGGCTGCGAGCAGAAACAGCGCGAGAGCTGCGGGGATTATGACCCCAGCGACCAAGCCCTCGATGATCGCCTCTTTGGCCGAACGCGCACGGAACTTCATCAGTTTGGTTGGTTTACCGGTGGGCCACTTCAACTGTGACGTTGTGCCGGCGACCAACGCCGCGATCACCCCGAACACCAGACATTCCATGTTGCTAAGTGACTGTGGCCTCCCCAAAATCAAAGCCCCCGGTATTGTGACGAAGCTGGCGCCAAGACATCGTATGACCTTGATCTTGAACTGATCCGGCGAGTCCCGCTTCTCGATTGGCCGGTCTCTCAATGTCGGATCGGCGGCTGGTTGTTCAACACGCGGTTGCTGCGAAGCACTCGCAACCGCAGGCACCTTTGCGGCCTTTCTCCGCACGAAGATTGCCAGGACAACCAGAAACACACCCCCAACGAGCATCGGGATGCTAATGGTCAGTCCAGGAAGGTCTTTGATGCCTGTTTCTGCGAAGGCAAGTCCCGTCCAGACCGCACCTCCGAGGAGGAGAATGAGGACGATGAGCCAGTATGCGGCGAGTCCCACGGCTCCGATCAAACGCCCAAGGCTCGATTGAAGAAGACGCTGCCACTCGCGGCTGTCCATGCGTCTCGCCCGATCGAGAATACCGAGGACATCGAGTCCCTCGTAGCCTGCATGACGTGTGGACGGGGTGCTCCGAGACCGCGTGGCATCAGCAGGCCGGCCACTGTCAGATTCAGTTCGTCTTTGCGGTCGGCTTGGTGCGCCGGTCGAGCCACAGGTCCCGCCGGTCGGAGCTACGCCCTGGCCACGATCCGACTCAACGTGACGATGAGATGCGACGCCCTTGTCAAAGGCGGTCTTTCTTTCCGGCTTGGCCGATTCGACCGGATAACCACAGCCCGGACACGCGCGGGCCTTATCGCTAATCTGCCGACTGCATTCTGGACAAGTGATGAGCGCCATCGTGTTCATTCCTTCGGGACGCAGGCTTGGGGATTTGCCGTGCGATAGGTTTGGTCACTGCCCAGCTCACTCAGGATTGTCTTTTCGCTGTTCTGTCGGTGGCATCCTTTTGTCCTGCTGGTCGGACACTGTTGAGTGCGTTTTCAGGCTATCGAGAATAAGTTGCCGCTCCTCTTTTTCTGTCAGCCTCTCCTTTTTCTTTCCCTCAATGTGCCACGTCAAAGGACGGTCGCCAACGAATTCTGAGCTGACCATTTCGGGTACGATGGACGGCAAGCCATTGACTATTTCCGTAACCGAGCCTGGGACACGGCTGCGTGCCTGAACAGCCTCTTGGTGTCTGCCAAGCTCGAAATACGCATTGGCGAGGCGGGCAAGCACCTCGGGATCGTCGTTGGCGAGTAGCAGGGCCTGCTCGTAGTCAGCCAATGCGCCATCCCAATCACCAAGATGCGACTTAGCATCCCCGCGGATTTTCAGAGCTGGCACGTCGAAGGAATAGACCTTGTGGAACCAGGATGTCGGCACCGATCGCAACTCGGGCATGGTGACTTGTCTTCTTGCCGGACCGGTTCCGACGTAGGTGTGCCTCTGTAAGACCTGCATTGTAGACCCGGCGACCTCGCTGACTGGGACACGAGTGCCGATAACCCAATTCAGATCCTCGGCAGCCCCTGCGGCTTGTCCCAGTCGAATCATCGCCGCGGCCCGTCCGATAATCGCATGGACCAAATCAAGTGTAGGGGGCTTCGCGGGACCCGTGGGATTGAGGGCGCCGACAACAGCGTCGTAATCAGTCTTGGATTCCGTGTATCGGCCAATGTGGAAGTACGCGAAAGCACGGCAAAGCCTAGCCGAGTTGCCAGCCGGTCCCTTCGGTTGCCCGGCAATCGCGACCGACAAGTCTGCGATGGCGCTAGCATATTCGCGTTTTGCGATGTAGGACTGTGCCCGGAGTTGTAGTGCTTCGTCCCCACCGCGTTTCGTGTCGATTAGCTCTGTGAAGTGGGATATTGCCTCGTCATACTTGCCGCTTGCCAAAGCAGCTTTTCCGTTTTCTATAGTCGTCCGAGTTGCGTCAGGAGATTGCCCAGGCTTCGCGTACTCCCTGCCATCGCCGCCCCACCATTCGCAGATTCCTACCACAATGATCAGGGGGATGAGCAAGAGAATGACACACGTCCGTGGCCATTTCTCGAAGAAGTTCCAGAGAACAACACGTAATGGCAAGGCGTTTCCTATTGCTGGACCGACCGGCATCGAGGGACGGGCTTCGTTGGCGGCCGACGCCTCGTCGAACGGAAACCCGCACTCAGGGCAAGCCGAAGCGCCAGCGCTGACTTGATGCCCACATTCGGGGCAGGGAATAAGCGACATGGAAACGCCCTCACTTCGACGATTGTTCTCCGGCGAAAAGCTGTTTGATTGACTTGGCGTTCAAGCCGAGATTGATGACGACTGCCCAGACCCCGGCTACGAGTCCGATGCCTACCATGCCGGCCTGTTGGGTTACCGAGAAGACGAGGTAATAGGCGAACCACAATCCGGCAACAACAACCAACCCCATCGCGGCTGATTGGGCCAGGCGTCGTGCCCAGCTCCTGTGCAGCAGGATACCGATGCCGGCGGGTAGTTGGGCGAAGCCCAGGATCGCCATCAGGACCGGCAGACCAACGGCGACATGAGTAGTCTCAACGGGAAGGTCCTTGGAGGCCAAGGCAAACGCCACAAAAAACCAGGGAGCCATGACCCCCAGGATGATCGCCGCCACCCCGATGACGACTGGTAACTTCGGGGCTGACGCCTCGTTTCGGGCTCGGCCGACCTCGGCGGGCGCTGACTCGGTCTTTTCTGCTGGACCTGCCATCGGATGCCCGCACTTCGGGCACGTTGCCGCCCGATCGCTGACTTGCTGTGTGCAGGCGGGACAGGTGATTAGCGTCATGTTCGATTCCTTGTTACGAGCGCGAACTCAGGAATCGTGTCGGCGCAAAAAAGAGGCGCCGAACCACGACTGCTCCCGAAGCCCCCGCCAAGGGGCACGACAGAACAGCACATGGCCAGCGCCCCATACGGGGCGCGGCTCAAGGTGCTGCTTCTGTCGTACAAGAGTCCGAGGACTCAGGTTGGCGGTTTTTCGGGAAGCAGAGCTTGACGCTCGCGCGTCATTTCGAGTTGTCGGTCACCGCGATTTCGGCGGCGGCCGTTTGGTTTCTGATTCTCCAAATGGCTATTCAACGGATGTCCCGGACACTCCGGAACCTCAGTATTTTGGACAAGGTGCTTCCGACATGCAACCGGGCGAGGGCAAATTGCCCAACGATGGGCGGCAGGCCCCCAGGCGGTGGCGTCAGCGCCTGCGGAATCATGGCCCGGTGGCCTTCCGAGTTCACGTCGCGGCGCCGGGGCCGGTGCCGGGCCAGTCGGGGTCGTGCGGGCGCAAGGGACACGATCCCTGTTCGCCCGCCTGTCGGATCACGGCCAGGTGGGTGCGTCACGATGCCAGGCTTAGAGTCCGCAACGACCGTGAAAGCCACACGGGCGAACGGCGGGACGCGGGACGGGAATGACCGGCTGCCCGATGCCGTGTGGGTGGCGACGCCCAGCCCCTGTCGGATCACCCCGCGTCGGTCCAGCCGTGGGCGATGTCCGACGCGATCTCGGTCAGGACCGAGTCCAGGTCGAGTACGTCGGTGCCCCCGCCCGCCAACGGTTCCGCGCAGCGATTGTGCAGTGTAAGTAAGGAGGAGTCAGAGCGTGTGATTCGACGCGGGCTCCACACCGCTGCCCGGTGGTCATTCCCCGGATCGTTGCCGGTTGCCTTTCCAAGTTCCGACGACACCTGCGAAATGCCGTTCACTTCCAACACGGGCGACGTGAACACCGGGATGGCGTCGGCATTCGGGAACGATTCACCCTCGCTGGCTCCGTTGGGGTGACTGTTGATCCAGTTGATCACCAGCAGCACGTCTGTGGGCGTCACTTCGTCGTCGGCGTTCACGTCGATGTAAGGTGGCGGAGCGACTGGCCCTGGCTCCGGCAAAGGCCCCGAACCGTGGGCGTTGATGTAGTTGATGATCAGCAGCACGTCCACCGGCTCGACGCCGGATCGACCATCGACGTTGCACGGGTCCGCGAAATTGTGCCACGGGTGCGTGTTCACCGTGACCGTTGCCGTGTCTGTGGACACGTTTCCAGCATTGTCCGTCACCGTCACCGTTGCCGTGTGCGCGCCGTCAAGCAGGCTTGCCGGCACTTCGGCACTCCAAGTCCCATCCGCGTTATTCAGCACACCCGCGAAGGTTTGAGCGCCGACAGTCACCGACACACCCGAAACGCCGTTTGCGTCCGAGACAGTGCCGCCAAGCAGCGGCGTGGCATCGTTTGTCAGCACATCGACGATCGAGGCTCCCGGTGCCGTGACGTCGTAGGTCACGCCGGCATCTAGCGCTGTGGAAGCGGAGTTGCCGTTTCCGCCTGCGTTGTGCGCGGCATCCGCCGGGATGCTCACTACAACCTGCCCATCCCCAGTCATCCCGGAGACGGCAATGTCGTAGGTCGTCCCATCGGTGCCCACGGGGGTGACCACGTAGCTGAACGTTCCCGGTGCTCCGGAGGCAATGACGTCCGAGGCGTCGAAGTCCGCCACTTGGTCAGAAAAGACGGCAGTGAAGACGACCGGGTCGGCGTTCGTCAGCGGCGCCTGGGCCGCGGCGGTGGCTACCGTCACATCCAGCGGCTCCGCCGTGTTGATGGTGGAGCTGATCCAATCCTGGAAGGATGGTGTGAGGATCAATGCGCCACCTGAGCAACCGTACATCAAGCCGGGAGAGAAAGGGCCAGAGGCGAAAATGTTAATGCCGGCCAAGTAGGTCTGGCCGTTGTCGGTGACAAAGAAGCCACTGCCGCTGTCTCCACTCGACCCCAGAAATTCAAGAGGAGTTGGGCCAAGAAACGGATGAGCGAATTCGCTAAACACGTAATAAGGTGCGTATCGCAAGTAACTGACATTTCCATCTGCACCAAACCCCTCGACGATGTTGGTTCCGCCGCGTCGCATCCCATCGAACTCAAGCTGTCCAGTCTCGTTAGTTCCTGGCGCACCGTATCCCACCATCGTGACTGGATCGCCGTAGTCGAGCGTTCCTGCGTAAAACACAGCAGGATCGACATCGAACGGTTCAGTAAAGTGAACTAGCGCG
>Ga0302237_1001378_pt1 | contig 17431 bp, 23 predicted proteins | sample AAG_UR_Ala_MG_FD_193530 | JGI IMG/M metagenome (GOLD analysis project Ga0302237, IMG submission 193530) | Enriched activated sludge microbial communities from anaerobic digester in WTTP, New Holstein, Wisconsin, United States - AAG_UR_Ala | ecosystem: Engineered > Bioreactor > Anaerobic >... | reverse complement strand
TTTGCCCGTTAATAACCAGCTCTCCTAGAACGTTAGTAGTTCCAGCTGCTATCACATTCAAGCCAGCCGGATCCGTAGAAATATGTACTTCCGCGTTAGCAATAGGCGTACCAGATCCTTCAGGGGCAAGTGTAAGTGTATAGCTAACCGGAATAGTACCTAGTATTAGAGGCCCACCTGAGCTTCCAGTACCATCACCAGTAAGCCATGAGCCAGCTCCGTGGTTTGCAGAAAGTAGTGAATCAATATCAGCTACAAGCGTACCCAGGCTAGTAAGTGTTCTCGTAGTTGAAGCCCAAACTGCATTTGCTGTATCAGTAGGAATGCCTGAAATAGCCTCATCTAGATACGGTATGTTAGTTTTGAGCGTGGTGGCTGTAGATGAAGTACTCGCAATCTGCAATGCATCTGTGTAAAGGTAATCGGTATTTCCAATAAGCGAGTCATATACATTCGCACTAACTACCAGAAATTCCTCCCAACCAGGCAGCGCGCCATTAACCTTATATGTAACACGAAGTGCGCCAAGCGTAGCCGTATTATCACTACTAAGGGTAAGAGCATAGTTTCCATTAGAAACGTGTCTAAAGTATCCATTCCCACTCGAGCAGGACAAGGTGATGTCTGACTTTGTGACGGCACTAATAGCGTCTATGTCTATCCCACTCGAATCAGACACATATGCTGTTTTGAGCGATTTAAAGTCGGTGTCATCCACGAATGGGCCTAAAATAACATCTGTCTGAGTCACCTGCTTTATCACCTTCATGACATTCACCTCTATCGGTGCTGGGGTACCACCTGTATAGTTAATTGTAAGTCTAGGAGGCTCATATGCTGTAGAGCTGTTATATGAATGGTAGGTACGAAAGTCTCCTTCATATACAACAGGCTCGTATGTTCCTGACCAATACCAAGCAAGCTGTATAGCATTCCCACTACTCCAGCTACCCAAATCCACAATCTCTTGTATAACTGTCTTTATATCTGGGGAAGAATAACTACTTCCACTAACCCAATTTGAGGATGAAGGCCACCACTGTATAATAGCTGTTGTCCAAGGATAAGTAACTGTATCGAAATAATTTGAGCTACTTGTTATATTACTAGGGCAGTTAGCTACCTTCCTCCCCTTTATAAAGCCTGTTATTGAGCTAGAAGAACCACCATTAAACATTCCACTAAAAGCAGTTACGCTTAAGTAAGCTGAGTCTATAGTAGCGCCAGACGGTACTGAAACATCAGAAAAGCGAGAAAAGGCTTCTACGTTATCTACGATAGTATCATCAGGATTCTCGATTCCTACAGTCTCAAGATCTGCACCAACGAACACAATACCATTATAAATAATACCCTCATCCCCACTAGATGATACTGATGTAGGCCCATAGGTTCCCATAGCTAATCACCACGCTTTTTCTTGCCATAGTACCAAGTAGAATTCGGTGTTCCAGCTGCTGCTTCCTGCAAATCCAGGTTTTTGATCTCCTGCGAATAGGGACGATTACTGTTGTTATAATACGATGACACTGCATAGACGGTGCGAAAGTCCTCTTTCTCGTGCAGCGTGACGCTGAGCGTATCGACTAACGATGTGCGGGACTCGTCGCTATAGATACGGCACAGTAATGTGCCATAGGTGCCGGTGGATTCGTCGCGCTCAATTTCACAGTAGTACCAGGTATCGTAGGACCCGGATCTGTAGTAGTCTTCGTACTCTGTCCCTGTGGATATTTCAGAAAGTCGAAACCAGATGCGCGAGTCCGAGTCCTCGTATTGCGCAATATAGAGGCAGTCACCAGACGCCGCTTTAATTTCTTTGAAGGAGTGCGCGGATTCGGCTGTTTCATTCGACAATCCCCAAAATGGGCACCATGCTAGATTTGCAGCGCTGTCTTTATTCAGCGCAGCAGCAACAACATGTTCAAAGTCACCGCTGAAATGGCCCGCTGCAAATACCTTGTGAACGCTGAAAGCTGTATTGTTGTTGCCTGCCACAGCAAGCGTGTTCGCGCCAACGGTGACTTTCCCGCTCGCGTCGTATTCGCTGTATGTAGTGTAGTTTTCGACAGCCATTACTTTTCAGCCGTTGCCGCGCTCAGTGTTTTATCCAAGTCAACGGACGCTACGAGAGCGGCGTCCTTCATGACGGCCTCTTTCATCGCGCCCAACTCGCCGATGATGTCTTTCTCGGCTATGTCATATGCGCCGTCCTTGAATGCCTTCCACGCCGTCTCGCTCAGCGCGCCGTCTTTCGACGCCGTGCTAAGCGACTTCTGCCATGCCGTTGGCAACGTCGCCAACTCTTTCGAGTCCACCGCGCCCGTCCTGTACCACGCGCCCACGACGTTGTGCGCTTGCCTCAGCCGCTCCTGCGCCGCGTAGCAGAATGCAAGCTTATCAGCAGTTTCCTTAACTGTATCTGGATAATTCATGTCTGCCTTTCATAGGGAGGGGGCCGAAGCCCCCTCCCACTTTCACACTTACACAGATACGCCTACGTTATCCATAATCGCAAACGTAGGAGGATGATGGAACTCAAGTCCCATCTCCGTCAAGTACTCATCCTTGATACCATCCATCGCGGTCGCCCCTCCTTTCCTAAGACCATCATCTTTCTTGAGATAGGTCTTATCAATAAACCGCTCTTTCAAGTTGGAGGGATCGAAAATTACCATCCGATACAAGTCTGCCGAGTTAAACGAGAACAACGGATGGACAAACAGGTCTAAGTTGCCAAAAGGAGACAGCAACTTCGTTACCTTTGTACCGATGCTGGTTACTCCGGCTTCCATCTGCATAACCCCAGTATGCCGAGCTATCTTCTGGATTCCAAGCAGTGCACCAGAACCGCAGTACACCGTCCGCTCCCTTGAGCCGTACCGGAAAATCTGCTCCATGCACGAGTCAAGCCAATCAACCGCTGCATCAGAAGGCCAACTCGACGAGCCTGGAGCAGTTGACCAGTTAAAACAGGTTTCGGAGCTGTACGTCTCGATGTAGTTAATCATACCCATCGTACTCCGTATGGGCTGACCAGTCAAAGCATCCGTATCTTCCGAAGCGATACCGTACAGCAACGACTTCTCAATTTCCATTCCATGCAGCTCGAGGGCTTCCCGACGCATCTCCTTCAGGGCATCCCCTGTGCGAAGTCGAGTCTTCATAGCCGTTCGAGTAATACTCAACGGAGTGTGGAAAATCTGAGTGTAGTTGCGGTACTTGGTAGGCTGGTAGCTGAGCGCTTCTGGAATCAATGCCCCTTCAGCGTTCATGTTACCGATAACCGAGATGTAATCGCAATCGCTCAAGCCAGTCGTTCCAGTCCCGTCTGCCTCAAGCAGAATGCACGAAATCCGGCTTGAAGTCCCATTCACGGACACTGCTGTAACTCGGGCACGAACATCATTCGTAATATCCGAGTTATCACGCAGAAGCACCATATGACCCGGACGGAACTCCTTTGCAACTGCAGCAGCTACGTTTACGAACACAGCCGAGCCGGCGGGATAATCACCAGAGGAGTAGGCAGTACCCATCGCCTCATCCACATACACTTTAGTAACCGCTCCACCCTGCTTAGGCAGGTTCTTTTCCCACCAATTGAACTCCGGGTCGGTTGTCCTCTCTGAAGCAATTCGACTCGTCAAAGCGAATAAAGGGGCAGTTCCGTTCGGTCGAAGGAACAGAAGTGCCTCACGATAATCCTTGGGCCGTTGGTCGGCTACCCAAGAATCATTCCCAATCATTCCAGCCCCATAGGGCGTTACCGTGTAAGCCATTGAACTTCTCCTTTCTTACTCTACCCAGGTCAACTGGAGCTAGTTGCGCTAAGCAGCGTGAAGTACGTCATGCCATCGCAATACAGCACTGCATAGTTATTAGTGTACTTCAAGTTAACGACTCCAGTAGTCGAACCCGCACTCGGCTTGTGAATAGCAACGCCACAGCTGGAAGCTAACGCCGACATACGGAAGGTAAACATTCTATCTTCCGCCTCGGACGGTTGGGGAAGAGTAACAGTATAGGCCGCACTGGAAGCGGTCAACGTAATAACATTCTCGTAGGGTTTAAGCGTAGTAGCCGCGTTCGTGATAAGCAAATGTACACGACCTGCGATTACTTGCGCAAACCCTCTGCTATCGCCTTTAGGCATTGGTTTAACTCCTTATGAATTTCTGTAATTTGTTCGCGGCACACTAATTACAGAAATACGCTACAAGCCAAGGTTCTCAGCAACTTCATCAGCCAAATCCCTCATGCCACGTTTTGAAGGAACTCGTGTGCCGGATGCTTTGTTCATTCCAGAAAGGGCTCTCGGTTTGTTAACCAATTTGCTACCTTCCTGCTTAACCGAAGCAATACCAAGCCGCGCTTTGACCTCCGGGCCAAGATGCGCATAAAACATGTCTACGTTCCACTCAGGATGTGCTTCAGCAAGCTCCTGGCCTACCAAATAAACATACTCTCTAATCTTTGGTGTACTTAACTCCGGATTAGTCTGGAAGAACTGCTCCGCTCTGGCTCTTCGGTCGATGTGAACTCGAACTCTCCTATCCATCACCTGGTCGAAGCTTTGCAAAGTTTGTTCCTTCCCAACCAGCACGCCTTTCTTATACACCTTATTAAGCACTGCGTTAAAGGCGCTTGGGTTGGTCAAAACCTCATCGAGTTCATCAGCATTAACAAACTCCTCATCTGCAAGTGGTGCTTCGGCCTTCTGCCGCCTGTACTCCTGTAGCTCTGCTTCCCGCTCTGCAAGTAACTTCCTGAGTTGCTTCTGCTGCTCAATCATGGCACGAATCTCAGGGTTTTGCAATTCGGCTCGAGCAACTACGGCGTCCTCCACCTCCGAGGTCTCACTCTTCCCTTCTGCAAGGGTGGGTTCAGCCGGAAGTTTCTCTGCTGGGTCGAGATCAACTCCGTCCTCATCCTTAGAGTAGTCCTCATCCGGCGTGGCTTCTACTGTTTCAACTTTTTCCGTAGCAGTATCTACAGACCCACTATCACCTTCTCCTTCCGAACTTTCGGTAGGAGTAATAGCCACAACATCATCAAGCCCCAAAGTATCACGGATATATTCTTCCGTAAACTGATACTCTTCATCCACTCCATTAAACCCACTAGACTGTTGTTCTTGCAAATCCTTGTTTTCCTCTGGCATTTGTCTGCTCCTTCTCGTAACCAACTAAAGTTTCAAGCATTAATTCAGGAAGCCGAAGCATACCAACATAGGCATGAGCCTCACCTTGCAACCTACACATCTCTTCAACTGTTTCACAACCTTCCAACTTTGAGCGAGTTCTTTCCCGCCAAGTATCTAACACATCTACCATATCAGCCCATACTGCACTCTTCAAAAACTCCTCAAGGTGTTGACGTGTCGAGTGCAGGCGGTAGTTATCCTCGTACACCGGCGCTCTCTCTCGCACGCGGGAGAGGTACGAGGTTTCCAGCTTGCTGTCCATTCATAACCTCCTGTGTGGGCGCGACACGAATAAACTGCTGAATATTCTTTTCGCCTGCCCTTCTAGCCAGACTTGAAAACAACCTTAGAATGTCAACCGACTGCATAAGCAGCGGATTAGTACTAGCCAACTGCAGCAAGTTCATAGCCAGCTGTGCATCCATGCTTCCTGGCAATCTACCCTCAACTGGAAGTAGGTCAAAGTCCACGTCAATCATATCTTTCGTAACCATAACCCTGTCTATTTGAGTACCAGGTGGGATCAGCCCATACTCTACAAGCAACTGTTGCTCCCAATTCCCTACTAGCTTAACCCAAGTTTTCATCTGCATAAACTGCTTCGTGTGGTGAGCAAGTAGCATTCCCAATCGCCTATGACCTGTAGCATGAACCATCTTCGCTATTTTACCGGCTTTCGCCTCAGCATTATTCATCGTTCTGGTAAATTCCTGAGCAGTTCTACGCTCAGGAGCATTTGCATCCTGTACTCCCTGTAGCCCCTGGCTGGCCCCACTTACCCGTTCCATCATGGCCGCGAGTAGCATCGCATCATTCGTATGACCCTGAGTAAAATCGATAGCGTTAATTTGCTCCATAGCACCCTGCACGCCTCTACCCCAGGTAGCTCTACGAGTACGAATTACATTAGACCCCGAGTACAAGTCAGGCATGTTAACCCAAAAGGGATCAACTAACAGATTATTGTTTACGCTCTTGCTAATCGCAAGCATATGCGTATTGTTATACCAGTCCAAAGTCCATTGCATAGGATACAGCATCTCTAACCTACTGATAGGGCAAGCCGTATAACCTCGAGGGTCAGGAACTACTACTGAGACTGGAATAAGATTGTGGTCGAGGTCGAGTGGCTTAGCCTTTATCAAAATGCTATCATTTGCAAGCTTAAACGACCACAACTCCGGCTCATCTGAGTCGCCCAGCCCATAATCAGAAGGAATAATCCACCAGTAAAAATTAAGTACATATATTTTGTTACTAATTGCTTTATCACCACCAAGGTGCTCATCAATAGCACCCTCACCACGCTCTGACTCCTGGCCAGCAAATCTAGATTCAAGGGGTATATGTCGCAAGTACTTAACGTTAAATAGCTCGTCTTCTCCTTGATTCTCCTGCATAAGCAGACTCTCATAGGTTTCCGTAGTAACCCAAGCCAAAAATTCCATCTTATCTACTTCGTGTGCGGCCACCTTTGGGTCAGGAAAGTAACGGTAAGGATCAATATTATCAAACACCGCACCTTCCCAAGTCAGCTGTTTCTCCCGTACCGTCTCCGCCCCAAGGTCAACAAACGTGCCGAGCGGATCGAAATACCCATTAGGCTTCACCACACTCTTATACCCAAACTTAACATCCCATCGAGGAGCCAATACACCGATTCCATAGCAGAGGGCATCATCCCATTGAATGTGGAAGTTTGCTTCAGCCCCTACTCTTACGCACTGTTGGTGTACAAGATGTTGCATAAGCAGAGCCCCTACCACATCTTCTGGCCCTACCCCTTCATATTGAAAATACTGTTCGTTAAGAAATACCCCGGATAGATAGGTGAGTAGCGCTTCTTTATTAGCAAATATATGAGGAAGGGTTATCATAAAAGGCCCTCTTTCTGCATCTTCCTCATCACGACTGCCACGTTCATATCGAGTAGCATCTTCCGGAGTTACATATGCTCTGCACAAGTTATCTATAGCGTTCCAGGAATCGTACCGCTGAGACATAACTCTTTGACTACCAATAGCTCTCTCTAACAGCTCATCTCCAATCTCTCTATGCAGTTTGCTATCAGGTCTCAGGTCAAGATCGAAAGGATAAGTGTAGTTATACTTTCGCTCCTGCCCAGCTATCATAGCTGCCGCCGTACTAGGAGTGATAGTCGCCTTGTTACGCCCTCTTGACATACTTGTATCTCCTAGAGCTAAATGACCGCATCCCAGTTTTATCCTTTATTCGGATAGGTGGCTCGTATTCTATATCCTCATACCATTCCGGATCATTTAGCTTTTTCAACTCTAAATCGTCACGGACCTTCTTTCCTTTGTTATCAACCGGAGTAGGCTCCATACAATACCGCCCTCCAACTTCTACTAGCTCAACCATATACGCAAGTGCATCTGCAATATCGATTCGAGCTGAATAAGGGAAAGTAAGCAACTGTTCTTCTAAGGGGCCACAACATGTAGGGTTGTGGTATATAAGCCCTTGCCTATATAGGGGGATAAGGGCTTTTATACGTTCTTCCTTCTTTCGACCCCTGGCTTTTAGCTCCAACAACTCCACGTTGTACATACCAATCTGAGAGGCCGCATTCTTAATTGGATAAGTTATGAATTCGTTTAACCCAGTAACCTCATATCCTAGTACATGCGCTCCGAGGGACTTACACATATCAAACGCTATCTTAAACAAGTCATCAGGATAAACCATACCTCCAAACACATCACGAATATAGTAAGCACGGTTAGCTACATCAATGGTAACTCCCACCACAGCAGACCAGTCACTTTGGGGAGTAACACTCCTCGCCGGGTCTAGTAGCACAACCGAGTCTAACTTTTTGAAATCTTGCTCCTTTTCTTTTGGGTCATAATACTGGAAGTACTGAGACTTGAAGCTTGCCGTTTCAGGAGCAACAGGCAGATTTCTAAACTCTCTATAGAAAGTATCAAGCTCACCAGCCTTTCTATACGATTCCTTTAGGTCAAGTATATCCTGATTAGAGTAAAACTCAGGGGCGTTCGATTTATAGTTCTCATCGCAAACTTCCAATCGAACGCAACGCCAGCTCTCTGTCTTTTGCAAATAAACAGGAAGCGCATCTTCATGCTTAAGTGTATCAATATAGATAATCTCACCATCTTGCTTAAGATTATCCAGACACAAACATACGTCGCCAAAAAACCACTTCCTAATCTTCGCACGAGTATTCTCGTTCATGAGATCTTCAACTGTCTCAATATCATCTGCAATAACCAAATCAGGTCGTTTGTTATGCCAGTTGAGGCCACGGATTTGCTGCCCACATCCCCTTGGCAGCACTAACGTATTTCCGAAGGCCACCCAAACTGTCTTAGCAAATGTATCATCCCTAACTTCCCCACCTATACCAATATCTATCATATCATTTGAGCTTAACTCACTAACAGCTTCCCGCACATCACCAAATTGCTTACGAATAATCTTATTGCTTAGAAGGTCATGCTTAAGAGTCTCAGTTTGCATAATAGCATTCGGCGCGCTGTTACTTATATAAACTATAAAATTCTTTTTGTGAAACAAGATAGCATCCATCGCTACCGCACGAGCTATACTGGTTTTACCAAACCCACGAGGGGCAAGCACTAGCTTAAACCGTTTTTCCTTGTCCGCAATGGCGTTAAAAATCTCATTATGAATACTGCAGAAGTCAGCTACAAAAATGTCAGGAAACAGAGACTTGCAAAGGGCAGGAAGGTCATCATAGAGGGTGACCATCAAGTCCTTGAACTCTTCTTTCGCTAGGCTTTCTCTACTTAACACCATTACCTGCTTTCAACTCGATAGCCAGGATATGTCGCCGGACATCTTTCAGCATCTCCATAAAAGACCCAACATCGTCCCTAACCACTTGTATGCCGTTCGCAGCTGACTCTACCCTACATACCAACCTACGCAGCTCCGAAAGCTGCTCATCCCCAAGGCACGGCTCAGGCTTCCGCCCAAGCTTAAACATAGCAGTCAGTACCACCGAACTAATGGAAAGCATAACTAGCCCAATACCTACTAAGTCATATCCATATCCGGCGACATCTCCTGGCATTCTGTTACCTCCGAGGCGTAGATACCTTTATGTTAATGCCATGCCGTTCAAGTAACCCATTCACTTGCGTATAGAGGTCTTGCAACATCACAAGTTCATCCTCGGTAACACCATCTTCCATAATAGCCTGCGCTCGCAGCAGAATAGTCTGCATAGAAAGCATATCAGCCACAAGCGTCTCAGCATTTGGATCACCTTCCTCCTCTTCCTCAACTACAGGAGCTTGCTCAGCTGCAATCAACTCCATGGCCCCATTTGCGAGCTGAACGAAAGCCGCAAGCGCATTAGGGTCAAGTGCTTCCACTTCAACCGTACCATCAGGAAACGTTCGGGTTGTGGTACACCCTCCCGTCAGCAGAAGGCTAGCACCAATAGACACCCCAATCAGAAAGTGCAAAATCACCAGAAGCAACGTCGTATAATGCTCTTGCCTATATGTCATGTTCATCCTCCCTCACTATTCCCAAGGTGTTATACCTTGGAATTTGCTTACTCTTACCCTTAAGTTGGTAGTAGGTTCCTGAAAATATTCCGAGTGAAATAAGTTCGGCGGGACTTATGCAACTAGGATTCAGCTTTTCTGGTAGGATTCCAAGCTCCTTAAAAACGAAGGCTACCAACTCTGAGCAGTATACATGGTTAGCAGACTCCGATACTGGAAATAGGCGAGGGAGTACCTTACTCCATCCCTCTCTAAACACCTGCCAAAAGTCATACTTAACACCCTCATATTTACCTAGCACATCTTCCATAACACAGCCATTTATAAGTGCTTTCGCCCACTTCGAGAGTGGAAACCACCACATCTCGCCCTTGTAAGTCATTAGGCGGTCAGACAGGTAGGTGCGTTGCACACCTATGAAGCGCTTCTTGCCGGGGAGAGACAGCGAAGTGCTTTCAATCAACTGTACCCGTTGCTGGTGTGTGCTGTCGAGGGGGGTGACTACAAGGGCGAGATGGGTGGGGATACCTGCTCCTTTTCTAATAAGCCAGGATACCAGCCCTCTCCCGTTGAAACCTATAACATCCCCAGGTCTCAACTCAGACCGAACTTTCTTATACCTGACTTTGAGCATACTCATGTTAAGACTTTTTCTTCCTCATTTTCTTAATGAGGATGTTGATACCCAAGGTGAGTAGGGTAGTCCACCACCTACTCTGATTATATGGGTTATAGGGGCCAGAATCATAATCACTCATGGAAAGCTCTCCACTTCTGCAACTTCATTAAGTTGCCTATCCCACTGGTCTACATGTACATGGCCATCCTCATAGTCATCTTTCACATAGGAGAAGAACTTCCTAGCTACCCTCCCTACCTCCCGCTGTGGGAGAGTGAACTTTCCATGCCCATCCCAGTTTGGAATGTACGCTTTAATATCTGCGGCACAGCCCCCATACTGAGGAAGGTGCTTACTGTTCCTGGATACTGCACCTCCCTCATCAGTCCATCCCAACCTGCCGGCGAGTTCCACATTATCCTGCTCGGTTCGAGTCCCACAAGTAATCTGTATTCGAACGTCTGAGTCATACTCATTTCGCAAGTACTCTCGCAGCCGCTCAAGGGAGATAACCAAGGAGGGGTGTACAATGGCCAGGCCCTGCTTATTGGCAAACTCCCGCAGTCGAAAGTTTGTCTGTACATATCCCTTCCTTCCAGGTACCATCAGCACGAGTTGGTTTATCCTGTTCATATCCTATGCTCCCCTAAGCATTCTTCTATCTGCTCTTCCACACCCTTAGGCATAGTAGGCATAACAGGAGGAACCAGGCCCATCTCCTTTGCCTTGGCACCTTCCTCAGCAGCGGCAATGGCAAGTTTAGTCATTTCTTCCATCCCACCAACCCTTGCATTAGCCGCGGAAGTTTCACGCTCCATAATATCAAATACCCGTGTATTTTCCTTAACAGCAGTTAGCAAAAATTTAAGTGTGGTTTTCGCACCATCCACTCTGCCCTGCTGAAAGGCAAGCATCTGTGCATCACGTTCCGCAGCTTCCAGTCGCTGCTGTACAAGAGTCTCCATCCGTCTCCAAGGCTGGCTGTCAATATCTGTCATGCCATAGATAAAGGGAGCACTGCACAGGGCAGTCGTGTCGGGGAGACCTACTGTAACACCCATACCTCTTGCTACCCCAATATAGTACTCTACACATGGACGTTCATAAGCGTACTCCTTATCCTCCGTCATGTCAATCCCCCATAAGTCAATACGCTTATACCCCATAGCGATACCGAGAGCTAACTGCCAGGAGGCAGTGCAGGAAAAATAAGGAGCACCAAATACCTGAATAAGCTCCTCAAATGGGAACTCCAAACTCTTCGGAACCATAGGATGGATGTGAGGCATGAACGTATAATAAGGGGAGGCTGCCATACTCTCAATATGCTCAGGAGGGATACCAGACTTGTGCAAATTAAACATAACTCTGTATGCGCCAGGAATAAGTCTGTCTATTGCATTCAAGCCCCATATATCAAACACCTCATCAGTTTTGATGGGAGCCTGTTGCGCACTTGTAGAAGCGAAACCCATTATGATAAGGCTATCCCGCTTCTTAAAGTGCTTGATAATCTCTTCAACACCTGGCTTTCTAGAAATACTATCCATGTTACCTCTCCTGTTTCTGCCCTTCATGCATGTTTATAGTGGAGGAGGCAATAGGTGAAGGGCAGACTCATGGAGTCTGGCACCTAAGCCCCCTCCACCGACAAATAAGCTCTAGGAAACCTGGAAGGGGTGTGGCAGACAATCCACAGCAGCTTACTTGCAGAACGAATACAATTAAACTGGCTTTCCTAGAGCTAAAAACTATTCCGTAACAGCGGCTTCTACATCAATACTCTGCTCCTGCCGTCTACGCCTAGCCTCCTCTGCTCTATTACGAATATCGGCTATATCTTCCATACTAAGTTTGGTATTCACACTCTGTATGATAGATTGTCGGACAGGAGCGAACCCAGACCTATCTAAAACCTCTCCAGCAACTTTAACACGAAGGGAAGGTGGGGCTTGCGGCCCGGTTAACACTTCCTCATAAGTATTGATAGCTTCTGGGATAAGGCGTTCTAAGTCCTGCCGAAAGTCAATAGCTGCCTCATCCCGTTTATCCTGCAGCTCATCAATTATGGAACGGAATAGGGAGCTATGCCGAATAGCAGATACATGTGGGGCATCCATTCCTATAAACTCAGCTATAGCTTTCGTACTCCACCCTATCATAGCTAAACGAGCTATTTCACGAGTCTTATCCTGGATTGCAGAAACTTCAACTTGTGTGGGATCACGCTTAACGAGTCGCTTATCCCAAGGTCTGTCAGCCCCTATTGCATGAGCAGTGTTGACTGCCTCTTCCCAGCTTTCCATAGTTTCGTCCATAGCTAGACTCCTGCGGTATGCCCATATTAATTGTACCATATGAGGGTATGGGTGGGCAAATGTTTTTTTGGGATTTCTTCTATTTGTTCATGGTGAACAAATTACAGAAATTGGGAGCATTTGGGTACCCAATATTAACTCTACACAAATTTTAAGAATACCCAACGCACAGTACCGGCACACTCGCTCCCCCCATACGGGTATATGTCCTGAGCTACTACACTAGTACAGTCCCTACCACATACACCCTCCTCTATGCACACTATACCCCTATGCTCATACACACTAACCTGCTTGTCTACTGTACTACACATATATACATGTACATACGTACAATAGCCCTATCGTCCTTACCACATAAGGACTGGACTATGACCACAATCATATCACAGGTGATGGAAAATATGTCTTGACATTTCGATGCCGGTTTGATACCCTGTAAATGCTGGTCGTGATAGACCGGTCGGTTCTTTGAAAGTTGAATCTAATTTGGAAGGTTCACTAGTATAGTAGTACACTCCCTACTCTACCTACCTATTCAACGAGCTACGCTCGTTAGGGAGTTACGTACTATGGGACTGAACAAACACGATGTGAACGTAGATAAGGGAAGTGTTAGTGAGCTGGTTAAGAAGCTGCGCGCTGAAGGGAAACCGCGCTGTACTATTCCGACAGTCACGGACTCGGATGGTAATACCATCCTGGACAGTCCTGATTCGGTGCTGAAGTTCGAATGCCACTACGCTACTGTTGCATACGATAACAAGAGCATCGCACCTAAAGATGCAGATTGCTACGGTCAGGCAGTCGTAGTGGACACCGATGCGTGCTTCACTATGACAGTAGAACAGCTACTTAACATGGTAACTGCTACTGCATGGACGCGAGTCCCGAAAGAAGAGCTTACTACCTTAGCAGAGGAAGCCAGTTCTGGTCTGGTAGACATGACCAAGTGGGTCTGTCCCGTTCGAACCCCTGGCAAACCGCGCCGGATTCGGCTTCTGTCTGATGCGGCTTTTGTGGCTGTACTAGTTAAACAGCTTCACGCTGTCGGAAAGAAGTACGTTGGTAAAACAGACCAGCCGCTCGACGCTAGTTATGTCCTTGGGCTCGACCCTGCTCTTGCCAGAAAGGCTTTCACTGCGAAAGGGGCTCCCTATGCTGCTGCATATGCAGCTGCTGTCGCTGAATACCTTCCTACCGTAGAAGAGACAGTTGGGGATGACCTTATCTAGTCATCTACTGTACCACTTCTGCGATACACCCCGCTTCTAGTTGTCCAAAACAGAGTAAACCAGGTTTGCTAGAGTAGGGAGTGTACTACGATACTAGTAAAACTCTCATATGGGAAGCTAAATTACTATAGGTCTAGTCAACTAGCTTCCCAAAATTTTTGTCTTTTTTTTCTCGATTTTTTTTTTCAAAAGTCTGTGGCGGTTAGATATGTGTCGTATGTGTATACAAGTTTACTTGTATAACGGCCGTATCGCATTTGGACTGTATTATGGGAGCGTATTTCGGTAACAGAAATAACCCTAAAAGGTTGAAACGTAACAGAAATAAGTGATAATTTCTTCTATTTTTTTTTATTCTTTTTATATATTTTTTTAGGTAATAAAATCCCATATTCCGATAACTGGACTTATCTAAACATTTCTTGTATTAGTGCTCGGTGAACAAATTACAGAAATCTACCTTGATATACACGTGACACGGTCGGTTTACAAGTATACTTGTATACGTGACCGTTCAAATACCGAACCAAAAAGGAGGCACAAAATGGAAGTCGATACGGGGCACGAAGTGGATAAGGTGGAAGCTACCTTTCAAGAGGTGGACGAATGCCTGAGTAGGGCTGTGACCCTGCTTACCAACCTCATCCTTGAGGCAGATATTATGCAAGAGCATAGTCTGCGTATGGCAAGCTTGCTGCTCAACAAACTCAAATACATGAAAGAAAAGGAGATGCTGGACACCGAAAAAAAGAGGGAATTCCTGCGCACACTTCGCGCGCAACTTTCCTACCACTTGCGCCGTGTGGAGTTTGGGAATTTCAAGAACCCAGTGCATACCAGGAAGTTGCGTCAGAGGAAGCCCGTGGAAGTTATCCCTGACGATATTATCTAGGAAGGGCCAAGCGAAAGGCCGACCTAAAAAGTCGGCCTCTCACACCTGTACCGGGGTGTGACTGATGAGCAGGTGGGCTTATCTGAAAAAAAGGGAGTTTTCAAACATGGAAGAGAAGAAGAAAGAGAAGAAGAACCCCTGGGATAGCCGTAGCGCAGCCAACAAGCTGACGAAGGAGCAGATTGCTCTCGTCAAGAAGTGGAACCGTATGCAGGCTGACGAAAACCGGCAGTTGCAGGACAAGGCTTACCGGATGATGGGGGGAAGGTAAGATGAACACATGCAGCTTCTGTGACAAGCCTGCCATGTATGATGGGCAAGTCCGCGGGTATTCGAGCTGGGCGTATGCATGCAAGCAGCATGCACACATGCTCGGGTACAAGAAAAAGCTACCTGACCACAGGCGAGAAGGGTCAGGCAGGGCGAAAACCTATCTGGTCATTCCGTATATGGAAGATATGGATACGGCCATAGCGCCCTGCGAGTGTGGCTGGAAGCAGCTGGCTGAGGTAGACGCTGAGTATGTATACTGCACTCAGTGCGGGGCCAAGCTCGCGTTCGACAAGTCGCCTCTGGACACTCTGTTTGAGGAGTAGGAAACTGGGCGATACAGGACTGTTCTGTATCGCCCTTTTCTAGTAAACAAAAAGGGAGAAAGAAAATGCACGAGTTAGAAAAACTGCGGCATAGGGCAGTACGTCCGAAAGACATCTACATGTTCGGGGCTTGCTGGACAACTAGCGAGATATTTTCTGAGCTTCCACCCGGAACCTGCAGAACTTTGGAAGATGTTATAGGGGATGAAAAGTTGACGGTATGGGACAGGATATGGGTACTCGGAAGTTACCTTTCCAAAGAGCAGGTGACTCGGCTGCTGAAGAGGTGGCATAAGCAGGGCTTCTGCCTTCACTTGGATGAGCAAAAAGAGGAACTCCCCAAGTTTACTCTATACTACCACGCAGCCGAAAGTATTATGACTGCGTTAGACCCAGATAGTAAGCTCAGTTATGAAGGAGGAGGCAGGCTGGTTCTGAGTGGCATATGGGGAGTAGTGCAGAATTGGAGAGCTGTGGAAGCTGGAAGGTGCTTAGGTGCGGAGTGGTGGGATACCACAACAGAAGATGAACTTCTGCGTATGATGCGTAACTACGAAATCTACGCAAGTCAGTGGATTGCCGCTAAAGCAGGAGAAAAGGTCGCGAGCATTCCTACACGCTGTAGTTGGTGTGGACTGGAGATAAAACCGGGCCAGGACGTGGATGACATATCGCCCTGTGGAGTCTGCTGCTCCCCCGAGTGTGCTTCGAAGTATAAGATATGGTACCGGAACCTGAAAATTAAACAGGAGGAAGAGTCATGAGCACGAAATATCTGAGAGTACGAAACCTCGAAATAGACAGCGAGCTCGTCATGGCTATGAAGCCATGCTTGGCTAGAAGTGATGTGGAAATATTTCTTCCCTCGGGTACGAAGCTGCGGCTGGAAGAAATTGTTGAGAGGCTCGACATAGAGACTAGTCACAAGCTATGGCTAGTATCCAATATTCTCACCAATGACCAAATATTCAAGGTGAGACAGAAGTTTATAACTATGACCGATGGATGCCTTCTGCCATATGTAGAAAAATATGAGGGGAAGGCTACAAAGTTTTGGCGTACAGGTCTTTCATGGATAAACTTCTATCGGTTGTGGTGGGCACTTCAAGACCGCTACATGGAAGTAACTCCATACGACTCCAAAAAGCATCCTTCCTACTTCGACTACATGGAAGAGTATGAGAAAAGCACGTTCACATCCATATGGAAGGCTGTACGCAACTTGAAAGTGCATCCGGTTTCAGAGTGGTCTCGCGCATACTACGTAGAACTTTATTGGGAAGCCTGGAATTTGAGGATGAAAGTGGGTATGCCCATAAAAAGCTGAAGCTGGGAATCGTGAGCTAGGTTCCCTATAGAAAGGAGGATGAGATGAATGGTGTGGAGTATCTGATAGATATTTTGGAAGGGGTTGACTCCTACCTGGATGACCCTTTGAAAGCTGAAGTGAGTGCTCGTAACTATGTTGTTGGAAAGCCTGGTACCAGTGCCAGATGCGAGTTGCATATGCGAGTGAAACGCGCTCTTGCCGAGTACAAAAAAGGCGAGATAGAATGAAAAATCTATGCGCCATATGCGGGAAGGAGGTCTCCCCTACAGAACAAGTAGGGGAGACCATTCCCCATACAAGTAGACCTGATTTGTGTGTCGAACTCTCCCCGATATTCTGGTTTATCGAGCAGGAAAACGGGGAGGCGTATCAGGTAGATATGTGTAAGATATGTGTGGACAGCTTTCTGTTAAAAGTTGCAGAAAGGATATTGGATAGACTTGAAAAAAATCCGTGATATTTTTTTCAACTTGCTTGCTTTTTTTGACAAAATGTGGTATACTTGTATACGTCGGATGCACAAGCCGTCGCAGAAAAAAGGAGGCCAAAGGTGGTCATTTCAGCTAGAGTGGAAGCGGTTAAACTGGCCGTGCTCGCAAAGCACTTCGAGCGGTTAGGAGTTAGGATACGGTCAAAATCACAGCTACTCAACTTGATTATCGACAAGGCGACCACTCTGTTACTTGAAAGTGGCGCATATTTAGATACCCTT
>Ga0302237_1001370_pt1 | contig 17528 bp, 8 predicted proteins | sample AAG_UR_Ala_MG_FD_193530 | JGI IMG/M metagenome (GOLD analysis project Ga0302237, IMG submission 193530) | Enriched activated sludge microbial communities from anaerobic digester in WTTP, New Holstein, Wisconsin, United States - AAG_UR_Ala | ecosystem: Engineered > Bioreactor > Anaerobic >... | reverse complement strand
CTTCCTGCGCATACGGCGTATCGGAGTACTTCGCGACGACTTGTCCCCAGACGTTGGCGGCGTCTGCGCGCTCGCCTCTCAGTTCATGGCACTTGCCCGCCTGGACCAACGCGGCCGCCTTCCAAGTGGGATAGTTGAACAACGCATCCACGCGGTAGTACGCTTTCAACGCCTGCTCGAAATCCCGCTGCGCCGCGAACGCTTCACCGATCAGCCACTGGGCCATCGCCGCCGTTTCGGTCCTGCCGCCTTCCGGGGACCGGATGACGCGTTCGCAATGCGGCACCGCCGCGGCAAACTCGCCCTGCTGCACGAGGCAACGGCCGAGCAGGCAGTCCACCTCGTACTGCTGCGGGAACTTGGGGAATCGTTCTTCGATCCCGCTGGCCAACTGGTACGCCTGCTGCCAACTCTGTTGTTCTGCCAGGATTTGGGCGCGGCGCAGGAGAACCATGCCGCGCCACGCTTCCTCGCCCGTCAACCCTTCAGGCTCCAACTTCGCAAACCACTCCAAGGCCGCCTCATACTCCTTCTGCTGATAGTAAGCCTCGGCCACCCAGAACGTGGCGGTGTCGCCCAACGGCGAATCGGGGAATTGCTTCAACAACTCCTGCATCGGACCGGGAACGCCCGCCCAACGCCGGGTGGACGCGGCCAGCTGGCCTTGCAGGAACAGCGCATGGGACCGGATTTCCGGCGTGCAATCGGCTTGCGTCAGCCGATCGGCTAGTTGCCGGGCCCGGTCGTACTGTTCCGCCGCCGCTGCCCGCTGAGCCAGTCGATAGGTCGCATCCGCCCAGTAGACGCTGTCGCGGTGCTGGCCGGCGATCTGCTCGAAGACACGATCCGCCTCGTCGCCCTGTCCTTCATCGGACAACAGCCAAGCCAACTGGTAGAGCACCGCGTCCAGCAGCTGGAACTCGGGGTGCTCTCGAACGATGCGCTGCAACAGCGGGATGGCGTCGGCCTTGCGGCCGAGTTTCTCCTGAAGGCGTGCCGCCTCGAGAAGCGCTGGAGCCGCCTCCTCGGAATCGCCGTAGGACGTCACGACCAGCAGGTAGGCTTCCAGGACTTCGTCACTGCGGCCCAGCTGTTCGAGGGCCTTGGCCTTCATCATTGCGGCCTTGACCGCCAGAGGGCTTTCCGGATGCCGCTCGATCACTTGGTCGAACGCCACCACCGCGGCTTCCGCTTTGCCAGCCTGGAAATTGGCCAACCCCAAGCCCGTCCAGCCCTTGTCTGCCAGCTCGGGCGGTTGCCCGTCTTGGACGATCACGCCGAAAAGCCCGATGGCCGCGTCAACCTTGCCGGCCGCCAGGGCCGACTCTGCCAACCGGTGCGTCGCTGCCGCGTAGGAAGGCTGCTGAGCGTCCTGGCCCGTGATTTGAGAGTGGACCTGGAGCGCCTCGTCCAAGCGGTTCTCATGGGTCAAGGCTCCCATCAGTTCCAGTCGGCAAGCGGCCGCATTACTTCCTGCCGGCCCCGTCGCCAGGTACTTCTGCAGCACCTCGATGGCCTCGGCCTGCCGATTCAATCCCGCTAAGGCCAGCGAGCGTGCCCATTGTACGCCGCCGTACAGGTCTTGCTTCTCCGGCGGCACGTTGACCTGCGTTAGGACCTCCAACGCCATCTCGCACTTGGCATCACCCAGGTACGCCAGCGCCAAGTAGTACTGGTTGGCCTGCAGCGCGAACTCATCCTCCGGAACGTACTCCGCAGTCGCAGCACTGGCGTCGCCGTCCGCCGGCGCGGCAGTCGGCTTTGGCACCGAGGCGGACGCGACCAGTCGTTTCAAGAGTTCGATTGCCTGGCCATACTGGTTCTGCTTCAAATAGGCTCGTGCCAGGCTTTGTTCGACGCGCGATCGAAGCGGGCTGTACGGGAATTGAGTCGCAAACTGCTCCGCCAGGGAAGCGGCGCGTTCGTACTGAACGCCGGCGAGGGCCAGTTGAACCTGGGCGTGCAGACTGTCATCCGCCCAGGGACTGTCGGGCCAATTCTGCAGAACCCGCTCATATCCCTCCTGCGCCGACGGCAACTCGCCGCGTTGCCGGCAAGCCTCGGCTCGCCAAAATGTCATCGCCGGAGTGAGTGCATGTTGGGGGTACTGTTCCAGTGCGGCCTGCAACGTCAGCACCGCGTTGTCCCAATCGTGCCGTGCCACTTGCGACATTCCCAACCAGTAGCGGGCTTGTGCCAGCAACTCGCTGCTTGGGAAGCGGTCGGCCGCCGCATGGAAGGCCGCTTCCGCCTCGGTGTACTTGCCGCGGTTGTACAGGCAGATCCCCAACTGCACCTGCGCATCGTCCGCCAGAGGCCCGCCCGCCGCAGCCAGGGTCTGATAAGCGATCCGGGCCGACTCGATGTCGCCCCGCAGTTCCGAGGCGCGCCCCAGACCGAAGCGGCATTGGTCCACTTGTGCGCCGTCGGGGTGACGTTCCAAGACCTCCTTGAACAAGGCCGCCGCACGGGGCCCATCCTGGGCGGAGAGCGCCAGTTCAGCGAGATAGGTCTTGGCGTGGGCGATCAAGCTTGCATCGGGGTACTCGGCCGCGAATTGTTCCAGTTCTTGGCGAGCCATCGCCGAATCGCCCGTCAGATAGACCGCCTCAGCCGCCCGGAAACGGGCCTGGGGCACGTAACGATGATTCGGCTCGCGAGCGACGAAATCCAGGAAATCCTTGCGGGCTTGTGCATACTGCCCCTGCTGCACCGCCGCCTCGGCACGAAAGAACAAAGCCGAAGCCGCCTGCGGATGACTGGGATACTGCCGGGCGAATCGCGAGAATTCTTCTGCGGCCTGCCGCCATCGACTGTTGGAATAATGGCCGATCGCCGCGGCATAAACGTCCTCCGGCGTCTGGAGCACGTTCCGCTCCGGCGGCGGCAAGATCTCCACCCTCGATCCCTGCGGCGTGTCCGCCACAACTTCCATCGGCGTTTTATCCGAGACTGCAATCGGAGCCTCCGCCGCCTTCAAGACCGAAACGACCAACAACAGGAACAACGCAGCGGAAACAGAGAGGGGGCTGCTAGCGTACATCCGTGTACTCGCTAAACTAGAGAAACAAGGTGGTCTGGTTACCGTGGTCTGGTAACCGGCGGGGCATATCGTACCCGACTGCGGGCTCTGGCGACAAGACCAACTACGGACCGCCAGCGAGGGCGGCGCGGGGCTTCATCGCCTGCAACGGAACACTCTCAGGTCGTCGTACCCGCAACGGCCACTTGCCGGCCGCCCGGCCGACGCGGTGTAGGTCCGCAGCTCGAAGACCCGTTCGCCCGCCGCCGAAACCTTCATCATCAGTACCTTCTTTGTCGTCATGATGCTGCTCCCAGGTTCGAAGACCATCCACGTCGAAAGGGCATCCCCGGCGGGAGAAGCCAAGCGGCCCGTATCTTACCAGATTTGCGACCAGGTCAAAACAGGGCAGCCGTGGATCATCGAATGACGCTCTTCTGCCGCAGCATCTCCAGGATGTGATCGACGCAATCCTCGACGTTCAACTCGTGCGTCGGCAGGACCAAGTCCGGCGTGAGGGGCGGTTCGTAGGTGGACGACACGCCGGGGAAGCTGGCGATCTCGCCGGTGTCCGCCTTGACGTACTGTCCGCGCTGGTCGCGCTGGCGGCAGACTTCGACGGGGGCGCTGAGGTACACGACCAGGAATCGCTCGGCGCCGATCACCTGCGCCGCCCGTTGGCGCACCTCTTCGCTGGGCGCCACGAAGGCTCCGATACAGATCAAGCCGGCGTCGTTCATCAGTTTGGCAACTTCGGCACTACGCCGCAAATTCTCGGAGCGGTCCTCCGCCGTGAACCCCAGGTCCCGGCTGATTCCCAGCCGCATGTTCTGGCCGTCGAGCACGACGCTGGCCTGCCCGACGTCGAACAAACGACGTTCCAGGGCACACGCGATGCTGGATTTCCCCGAGCCCGTCAATCCGGTCAGCAGGATGGTAACGGCGGTTTGGCCGAATCGCGAGGCACGCTCCTCCCCCGTCACGTTGCTGTGCTGGCTGTGCAGCGTCCGGGCCAGCGGGGCGTCGTCCCAGTGGTCGTGCCGCTGATCGCCAGTGGCCCGCGCCAAGATCATCCCGGCGCCCAGGGTGCCGTTGGTGATCCGGTCGATGACGATGAAGGCGCCCGTGACCCGGTTGCGGCGGTAGTCGTCGTACGCAATCGGCTCGGTCAGGGTGACGGCGCAACGGCCGATTTCGTTCAAGCGGAGCGACGAGGCGTCCTGGCGGTGGAGCGTGTTCACGTCCACGCGGTAGCGCAGGACGTCGATCGAGCCGGTGACCATCTTGGTCGTCTGTTTGAACAGGTACGGCTTGCCGGTGACCATCGGCTGTTCGGCCATCCAGACCAGCATGGCGTCGAACCGCTGTTCGAGTTTCGGCACGTTGCCGGGGCGGACAATCATGTCGCCGCGGCTGATGTCGATCTCGTCTTCCAGGGTCAGCGCGACGGCTTGGGGGCAAAACGCCTCGTCGAGTTCGCCGTCGAAGGTGACAATCGACTTGATACGGCTCGTTTTCCGCGAGGGCAGGGCCATCACTTCGTCGCCGCGACGGACGATGCCTGAAGCGATGGTGCCGCAGAAGCCGCGGAAGTCCAGGTGCGGCCGGTTCACGTACTGGACCGGAAAGCGGAAATCCTCCATGTTGCGGTCCGATCCGATGTAGACCGAATTCAGGAAGTTCATCAGCGTGCTGCCCCGGTACCAGGGCATGTTCGGACTGGGATCGACGACGTTGTCGCCCTGGAGCGCCGAGATCGGGATGAAGTGCACATCGGAGACTTCCAGGCGGGCGGCGAAGTCCTTGTAGTCCGCCCGGATCTTCTCGAAGACATCCTCGCTGAAGCCCACCAGGTCCATCTTGTTGATCGCCACCAGGACGTGCTTGATGCCCAACAGCGTGACGATAAAGCTGTGCCGTCGCGTCTGGGTCACGACCCCGTTGCGGGCGTCCACCAGGATGATCGCCAGATCGCAAGTCGAGGCCCCGGTGGCCATATTGCGCGTGTACTGCTCGTGTCCCGGCGTGTCGGCGATGATGAACTTGCGTTTGGCGGTGGAGAAGTAACGGTACGCGACGTCGATCGTGATCCCCTGTTCGCGTTCCGCCTTGAGGCCGTCGGTGAACAGCGCCGGATCGAACCCGCCGCCGGTGGTGCCGTGGACGGCCGAGTCCCGCTCCAAGGCTCGCAGCGTGTCCTCGTAGATCATCTTCGAGTCGTAGAACAGCCGTCCGATCAGCGTGCTCTTGCCGTCGTCCACGCTGCCGCACGTGAGGAAGCGCAGCAACTCCTTGCGCTCGTGCTCGGCCAGATAGGCGTCGATGTCGGTGGCGATCAGGTCCGAGTGATGGGACATAGGCGGTGATTTCTCGCTCCGGTCAAATAGTCTTGTGATCAAGTCGGGGACGGTCTCCGGAAATGCGTCCGAGTGCGCCCAACGGCGGAATTCCTGCAGACTGCAGATATTCGCGAGGACCCGCACCCGTTCTTCAAACACGATTGCCGCGGAACTCAGCTGTCGTCTCCTCTCCCAGAACCACGGCGAGTTGCGGCTGCAGAGCGGCCGCCACGTCCGTCGCCACTCCGTCTCCGGGTCAGAAATACCCTTCCCGCTTCTTGTCTTCCATCGAGCCTTCCTCGTCGTTGTCGATGACCCGGCCCTGCCGCTCGGAGGTCTTGCAGAGCAGCATCTCCTGGATGATCTGCGGGAGCGTGGTGGCCGTCGATGGCACGGCGCCGGTCAGGGGATAACACCCCAGGGTGCGGAAGCGGACCATCCTCATCTGCGGCTTCTCGCCCGGCAACAACTGCAGTCGCTTGTCATCGACCAGGATGAGATTGCCGTCACGGACCACCACGGGCCGCTCGGCGGCGAAGTATAAGGGGACGATGGGAATCCGCTCCAGATGGATGTACTGCCACACGTCCAGTTCGGTCCAATTGGACAGCGGGAAAACCCGGATGCTTTCGCCCTTGTTGATGCGCGTGTTGTACAGGTTCCACAATTCGGGCCGCTGGTTTTTGGGGTCCCAGCGATGGAAGCGATCTCGGAACGAAAACACGCGTTCCTTGGCTCGCGACTTTTCCTCGTCCCGCCGTGCGCCGCCAAACGCGGCGCCGAACTTGTATTTCTCCAACGCCTGCTTGAGCGCCTCCGTCTTCATCACCGTCGTATGTTTGCCGCTCTGTTCGAACGGGTTCAAGCCCAATTTCAGCCCTTCCTCGTTGACGTAGGTCAGGACGGTCAGCCCCAACTCCTTCTTGGCGTAGTTCTCCCGGAACGCGTACATGTCCTGAAACTTCCAGGTGGTGTCCACGTGCATCAAGGGGAACGGCGGCTTTGCCGGATAGAAGGCTTTCATCGCCAACTGGACCATCACGGACGAATCTTTGCCAATGGAGTACAGCATCACCGGATTGTCGAACTCGGAAGCGACTTCGCGGATGATGTGGATGCTCTCCGCTTCCAACTGCTTCAAGTGCGTAAGGTTGTAACCTGACATGCGGGCTCTGGTTGCAATCGAGGAAGGGACACCCGTCCAGCTGAGCGGTCGCTGCAGTGATCTGCGGGTCTCAGCAGTTCTCACGATCGCCTGATTAGACACTTTTTTCCCCAGACCAGAAAGGGCACCTGATGCACAAACTCTGCCCGCTTCGTGTTTTCGGCAGAATCCGCACAGGTTTACAGCCAGTCCGGAAATGCGCCGGCGACCTGCTCGGCTAGCGGAAAGTCTGGTTCTACTCGATGCACCCAAAATACCGATCTTACGATCTAGTTCTGCCACTGTTCGACTCGTGCCGGTGAAACCTGCCGACGATTCACACACCTTTCGGTCTGTCCAATTCTCATGAAGCGGAATTGTTCTGCATCCGTGTGGCTGTTGCTCGCGCTGGTTGTGGTCCTGTTCTGGCTGAGTGCCCTCGCTCCACGAGAGTGGAGTCACTGGGACAGCCGACCTCTCCAGCCGTCGGAGTCGCGTCTGGCACGCCTGCAGCTGGCGGCCGAACCCCAGTCCCGTCAGCCAGTTGCGACCGCCCCGCCGCGGCTCGCAACCCCCGCAGAACCGAATCTCGCAGAAACCGAACCCGAAGCTGCCTATCCGGAAACGCCGAAACCGGACTTGGAGCCGTTGCCGACCAAGACGATACTTGCAGAAGACGCCTTCAGTTCACCTCCCGTCGCTCAGAGCATCACGCCGCGTGGCCTTCGCACGCTAGAGGCGGCGTTATCTCGGGAAAAGGCTACGCCTGCTGTCGGCTACGCTGTTGACCGCCGAGGCAGGGCAATGCCGGGCGACGAAATCGAGCCGGGCAGCCCCGCTTCGTCTGTGTCTTACAACGCCCAGGGGCCGAGTGTGTCGAGCAGCGCGGGCAATCCTCCGGGCACGCGTCTGGAGCAGAGGCCGGACCGGCTGGAGGCATCCCCTGCGCTGCGGCAAACGCTCTCCGCCAGCACGGGATTGTTGCCGCACTGGCCCTACCCCACGGAGTTGGCAGGCCGCCTGCACGCGTTGACCGAGAATGCTCCATGCGCCAGTTGGTGCGAGGCCGTTCTGCGACGATTGGAGCGGTTAAGTTCTTTCGAGTCCCTCGCCGCGACGGAGGTCGGTATCCTGATTCCCGCACTCCGCCGCTTGGCCGAAGAGGGCCTGCAGCGTGCAAACACAACCCCCAAACAGGCAGTACGCTCCGAGTGGACGCGAACTGCTTGGGGGCTAAAACGGCGTCTCGACATCTGGGAACAGGTCTACGCGATCGCATCGTCGAGTCCGCCCGCCGCCGCAACCGTCCAAGATTCGAGAGGTCTACGACAGGCATACGACAAGCTGGCCGCCAGGCTGCTGACCGATGCCAACGGCGAAAGCTGGCGCCGCTACTTGTTGATGTCCGAAGCGCAAGGCCAATTCTTCGGCCATCCGGCCTCGGACACCGTCGCCAGCCGCAACCTCGCCAAGCGGATCTTGCTGCGCACGGACTACAGCGTGCTCGCTCCCAAGCAGCAAACATTCCTCCAGGAAAGCGTCTGCGCGGAGTACCTGCGTCAGTTGCGGCACCTGGCGACCGAGCCCGTCGACTACCTGCGTTTGCTAAACGAACTGGAACGGTATGAGCACGAGCGGTTGCCGGAGGCGGCCCTCCATGTGGCGGCGGCTCAGCAGATTCTGCGATGGGCCGACGCCCCGGCCATCGCTGAACTCGGGCGGCGGATCGACGTCAATTACCGCAACGCCAATCTGCGTGTCACGCTCAGCCGGTCGTTCCTGGAGCGGATGTTGCCTCCGCCCGAGCCTGTGGCGGAACGCGTCGATGAGATCATTCAGGGCGCGTACACCACGGGCTGCAGCGAGACGCTCACCGAACTCGGCGTCTGCCTCCTGCCCAGTTCGGATTGTTGGCGGATCGGCCTGATGGCCAAAGGACAGGTGGCCACGGAAACGCAATCCAACGCCGGAGCGGCTACCTTCTTCAGCCGCGGGAGCGCTAACTTCCTGGCCGCCAAGGAGGTCGTCATTCACCGCTTCGGCTGGTACCATCGAGCCGCCGTGGCGGATGCCGAGTCGTCCAACAAGCTGTCCGAGGTGACGACGAGGTTGGATCCGGTGCCCCTCTTGGGCGATCTCGCCAGGGCTATCGCGATCGAAAGGTATCGTTCGGAGACCCCCGCTGCGGAGCGACAGGTGAGAGACCGAGTCACGGCCACGGCCTCGGACCGCATTGACGCGGAGGTGAGTTGCCGATTGAACCAGTTGCAGAAGCGTTTTCACGAGCACTTCTATGTGCCCCTCCAGCAACTTGCCCTCAACCCCCTGGCCGTGGACATGCACTCGACGGAAGCCTGCCTGGCGGGCCGCTACCGGCTGGCCGGGCACGATCAGTTGGCGGCCCACACGCCACGGGACCTCGCCCCGGCTGGCAGCCTCTTTCAACTGCAAGTCCATGAATCCGCCCTGAATAACCTGTTCCAACAGCTGAAATGGGAGGGACGACGAGTGAACGTCCGCCAACTCGATCGGGAGATCGCCGCCCACTTCAAACTCGCCGACGAGCGACTGCCGGAGGAAATGCCGGACGACGTGTTCGTCAAGTTCGCTGACGAGACGCCGGTGCGAGTCGACTTCCAGGAGGGGCGCGTCCGCCTGCAGTTGGCGCTGGCCGAACTGTCCCAGGGCGGCAACCGTTGGAGAAACTTCACGGTGCGAGTCTACTATCGCCGCACGCCGGATCAGCTTGGTGCCCAACTCGTCCGCGATCAGTACGTCGAACTGATCGGCAAACGGCTGCATCTGCGGGAGCAGATCGCGCTGCGTGGCATATTCAGCCGCGTTTTCGCTCAGAACCAGCCGATCGAACTCGTCGGCGACCGGCTCCAAACCGATTCCAGGCTGGCCGGTTTGGGGGTCGATCAGTTCGAGATCCGGGACGGCTGGCTCAGCGTTTCGCTCGGCCCGCCCGCCGAAGAGCCGGTGCGGACGGCGCGGGAGCCCAGCAACCTGCACTCCAGCGACCGTCGCAACTCACGGCCTGCCAACGGGCCCGACGGCCAACGCGCGATCATGATTCGCCTGCGCTTGCCCTGACGCACGAGGCCTCGCCGCGCGGCGTCCAGACCGAGTTTCCGCAATCAGACCCGCGCGCGGACAAACTCGGTCGTGTCCGCCGAAAGCACAGGGCATCAGGTCACGGTCCAAGTCTCGCCAGAGGCGAACAACTTGTTGAAATCCCCCTCGCCTCGCTTGGCTCGCGCCAGCTCGATTTGCCGATTCAGCTCTTCGTCGTAGCGCGGAGCCTCGACGGCTCGAAAGACCCCGATCGGCTCAGGGAATCCGTCCTCGTGACGCAGCCGGCTCAGCAGGTACGCGAGGCTGGGCTCCGCGGCTTTCTCGTCGTGAAACAGCAGATCGTCCTCGGAAATCCCCTTGCCTAGCTCGACGACTTCCGGGTCCATGCCGTTCAGGCGGATGCCCTTGTCGCGGTTCTTGCCGAAGATCAGCGGCCGGCCGTGCTCCAATTCCAGCACCGTATCGGCCTTGACGTCTCGGTCCGTCGCGTAGTTGAAAGCGCCATCGTTGAAGACGACGCAGTTCTGATAGACTTCGATGAATGACGTTCCCTTGTGATCTGCCGCCCGTTCCAGAACCATCCCCAGGTGCTTGATGTTGACGTCGATCGAACGCGCCACAAAGGTCGCTTCGCAGCCGATGGCGATGGAGACTGGGTGCAGGGGATTGTCGATGGCTCCCATGGGCGTGCTCTTGGTCACTTTCCCCAACGGAGTCGTCGGCGAGTACTGGCCCTTGGTCAAGCCGTAAATTCGGTTGTTAAACAGGACGATGTTGATGTCCATGTTGCGGCGGATGCAGTGCATCAAGTGGTTGCCGCCAATGCTCAACCCGTCGCCATCGCCCGTGATCACCCAGAGTTGGAGATCCGGGTTGACCGCCGCCAGGCCGCTGGCCACCGCCGGCGCGCGGCCGTGGATGCTATGGATGCCGAAGCAGTTCATGTAGTAGGGGAACCGGCTGGAGCAACCGATGCCCGAGATGAACACGATCTTCTCGCGAGGAATCCCCAAGCCGGGCAGCATCTTGCGCATCTGCGCGAGGATCGAGTAGTCGCCGCAGCCCGGGCACCAGCGGACGTCTTGATCGCTGGCAAAATCCGCGGCGGTGAGCACGGGCAGTTCCGCAATAGCCATGATAGGTTTCCTTTAACTTCTGCGTGTCGGCGCGCAGCCATTCTGCTGGCATCATCAGAAGCCCGACTTGTCCGTGAAAGCCCGGGCTTCCTTGAGGGTTACTGCAGTTGTTGCCGAATCGCCGTCACGATTTCTTCCACATGGAACGGCTTGCCTTTGACCTTGTTCAGCCCCTGGGCATCGATCAGGTATTTCGCACGCACCAAGAGCCCCAGTTGGCCCATGTTCCACTCGGGAATCAAAACCCGGTCAAAGTTCTCCAGAACTTCGCCGAGATTGGCAGGGAACGGATGGAGGTAGCGGAGATGGGCATGAGCGACCGACAGCCCCTCGGCCTGGCATCGCTCGACCGCCGTCACGCACGCGCCATACGTGCCGCCCCAACTCAGCACCAGCAACTCGCCGGCCTGCGGTCCGTACACCTCCTGCAGCGGAATGTCCATCGCGATGTTTTCCACTTTTTGCGCCCGCAGCTTGACCATGAACTCGTGATTGTCCGCGTCGTAGCTCACGTTGCCGGTGACCTGCTGTTTCTCCAGCCCGCCAATCCGGTGCTCCAGCCCCGGCGTTCCCGGCAGCGCCCAAGGCCGCGACATCCGTTCGTCCCGCAGGTAAGGAAGAAACGGCTCGTCATCCAGATTCGGTCCCGGATGCTCGACCGGGATTCTCGGCAGATCTTCAAACCGTGGGATGCGCCACGGTTCGGCGCCGTTGGCGATGTAGCCGTCCGAGAGAATAATGACCGGCACCATGTAGCGTACGGCGATCCGCCAGGCTTCCAGCACTACGTCGAAACAGTCGGCCGGACTGCGGCAGGCCAAGACAGGCAAGGGCGATTCCCCGTTGCGTCCGAACATCACCTGCAGCAGGTCGGCTTGCTCCGTCTTGGTCGGCAGTCCCGTGCTCGGACCGCCACGCTGGACGTTGATGACCAACATCGGCAGTTCGAGCATCAGGCCCAACCCCATGGCCTCGGTCTTCAAAGCAATGCCGGGGCCGCTGGAAGCCGTTGCTGCCAGGGCGCCGCCGAACGCGGCGCCGATCACGGCGCAAATCGCGGCAATTTCGTCCTCGGCCTGAAGCGTCCGCACCCCAAAATTCTTGTGCCGGCTCAATTCGTGCAAAATGTCGCTGGCCGGGGTGATCGGGTACGAACCATAGAACAAGTCCTTGCCGCTGAGCCGGGCCGCAGCCATCAGGCCCCACGCGACGGCTTGGTTGCCCATGATGTTTCGGTACAGGCCGGGCTGCAGCTTGGCCGGCCCCACCCGATAACTGATGTCGAAAGCTTCGGTCGTCTCGCCGTAGTACCAGCCGGCCCGCAGTGCCCGCTCATTCGCCTGGGCAATCTGCGGCTTGTCGCCAAACTTGTCTTGATTGAAACGCAACGTGACGTCCAGGTCGCGGCCGTACAGCCAGTAGATCAGACCCATCGCGAAGAAATTCTTGCAACGGTCAGCCAGTTTCTGCCCCAACCCAATGTCCTCGACGGCCTTTCTTGTCAACGTGGACATGGGCACCTTAATAGCCCGATACTTCGACAGACTGCCATCCTCCAGCGGATTACGACCCAGGTTGGCCAGTTTCAGGTCCTTGGGGGTGAAAGCGTCTTCGTTCACAATCAGCACCCCACCCGGCTCCAGATCCGCGATGTTCGTCACCAGCGCGGCAGGATTCATCGCCACGAGGGCGTTCAACCGGTCGCCGGGGGTAAAGATCTCCCTCGACGCGAACTGCACCTGAAAGCCGCTGACCCCGGCCCGAGTCCCCCTCGGTGCGCGAATTTCCGCCGGGTAATCCGGGAACGTAGCCACGTCGTTGCCGGCCAAGGCCGAGGTATTGGTAAGTTGGCTGCCGGTCAACTGCATCCCGTCACCGGAGTCACCGGCCAGGCGAACGGTTGCCGAGGTCAATTCCCGAACTGTCCGAGGGGGCTTCAGCGAGGCTTCTGCGGTGGTGGACATGGGGCAATTCTGCTTGGATCAAGAAAATAACGAGAGAGGTTTTGAACCACGGTAATGCGGACCGCAAACCGCGGCAGTCGTGACTTCCTTGGGCACCTTCGCAGTCCTTCGCCGTTTCGTCCCGCGGAGGCGGCAACGGGTAGATCGCGGACGGGGCGTTGCGCCAAGCGGGGCATCACTCGCTCGATCCGTACTTCTCCGAGCCTGAACAAATCTAGCAATCGCGTTGGACCGCGACAAGCCATGCGGCAGCCCGGACCGGGAAAAAGCGGGCTTGGAACCCCGTCAAGACCGCTTTCGGGTACCATTTTCGTGTAATTGCAATGCCCCCGACATTAGGGGGTCTTGCGTCGCCGCCCGAAAGTCTTTGTAATTGTCGCTTTCCGGAGACCCGCGAGGCAAGGGCCGGCTCAACCATTTGCACTTCGTCAGGAAGGGAGTTTGTATGGCTAAGAAAACGATCCAGGACGTCTCCGTCTCTGGTAAGACGGTTTTGATGCGAGTCGATTTCAATGTCCCCTTGGACGACCAACGACGGGTCACCGATGATCGGCGGGTCCGCTTGGCCCTGCCGTCCATTCGCTCCGTGATCGACCGTGGCGGGCGGCTGATCCTGATGAGTCACTTGGGACGTCCGAAAGACGCGCCGGACCCCAAGTACAGCGTGAAGCCCGCCGCCGACAAACTGGCCGAACTGCTGGGCAAGCCGGTGCATTTCGCCAACGACGTGATTGGCGAAGACGCGCGGGCCAAGGCCGCCGCTCTCGGTGCGGGCGAGGTCCTGGTGCTGGAGAACCTGCGGTTTTACCCCGGCGAGAAGAAAGGGGATGCCGCGTTTGCCCGAGCCTTGGCCGACATGGCCGACATCTACTGCAACGATGCGTTTGGAACGTGCCATCGGACGGACGCGTCGATGGTGGCGGTGCCCCAAGCCATGGGCGGCAAGCCCAGAGTTGTGGGCTTCCTGGTGGAGAAGGAGATTCAATACTTGAGCGAGGCGATCGCCGCCCCGAAACGCCCGTTCGTCGCCATTCTGGGCGGCGCCAAAGTCTCGGACAAAATCAACGTCATCAAGAACCTGCTCACCATCTGCGACCAGGTGCTGATCGGCGGCGCGATGGCCTATACGTTCTCCTTGGCACAGGGCGGCCAAGTGGGAAACAGCCTCGTCGAAAAGGATAAACTTGACCTGGCCAAGCAATTGATCGCCGCGGGCGGGGCCAAGCTCGTGCTGCCGGTCGACGACCATTGCGGCGACCGGCTCGCCGCCGACTGCAACAAACAGATCACCCCCGCCGGGCAGATCCCCACTGGTTATCTGGGCTTGGACATTGGTCCCCAGACGGCGGAGTTGTACGCACAGCGGATCCAAGGCGCGAAGACGATTGTCTGGAACGGACCGATGGGAGTCTTCGAAATGCCACCCTTCGACGCCGGGACGAAAGCCGTTGCCAAGGCGATCGCCGACAGCGGTGCCACCAGTATCATCGGCGGCGGCGACAGCGCGGCGGCCGTCGAGCAACTGGGCTTTGCAGGCAAGGTTTCGCACGTCAGCACCGGCGGCGGCGCCAGTCTGGAAATGCTCGAAGGCAAGAAGTTCGCCGCTGTTGAGTTGCTGGACGAGAAATAGCCGCCCCTGAGAGGAGACCGCACATGGAAGACAAAACCCAGGAACAGACGTTGGTGCTAATCAAGCCGGACGCCTTGAAGAACTCCCTGACGGGCTACGTTCTCTCCATCCTGTCGGAGTTTCACAGCGGCCTGCGCTTTGCCGCGGCCAAGATCGTGAACGTCCATCAGATGCTCGCGGAGGAACACTACGCCGAACACCGCGGCAGGGTGTTCTATCCGCCGTTGCTGGACTATATCATGGGACTGGCTCATTATCCGGATGAGCCGCAGAAGCGGAGGGTCATTGCGTTTGTCTATCGCGGCCCGGACGCCGTGCAAAAAATCCGCGATATCGTCGGCCCCACCAATCCGCACGTGGCTAGAGAAAAAAGACCCGGCTGCATCCGCGCCCTCGGCACGATCGTCCCCGTCAAAGACGCTGCGGGGAACGTCGTCGGTGAGCGCATGGACAACCTGATCCATGCTTCCGCAACCGTCCCGGAAGCGGAGCGGGAGATCAAACTCTGGTTCCGCCCCAACGACATTCCGCCGGCCATGCGAGCTTACCCCGTTCAGGCCAGCGATGCTCATTACTACTTTCGCGACGGCAAGCTCCTGACCACCCATGAACCGGGCAGCATGTTTCTGCTGGCGCCCGGCAAGGTAGCTTGGCGTTCGGACCTCGACACCCTGCGACTTTTGGCCCGTGGATTGCCGGCACCCTGTCCCCTGGAGACCGTGGCGGCCAAGTACTTGATCAACGAAGAGAGCTGAGGCCCCGCGGATGAAGAAACTTCAAGAAGGAAGCCCGGCTTTTTCGGAAAAGCCGGGCTTCTTCATTCGCTCGCCCGTCCGCCGCTTCTCGCCGTTCACCGTGTTCCGGCTTGAAAGCCGCTCAGCACGGCATCCGCCGGCAGGACTTCACCAAACCCGCCATCCACCTCCTCGGCGAAATCGTCCAGGGCCGCGTTCCACGCGGCATCGATCAATTCCGACGATTCCGAGCCGATGCGATGGAACCAGGCGTCCTGCCCGGACTCGTTGACATCCACCGGTGTTTCTGCCGCCGCAGGCACGAACTCGTCGCGGCGTGCGGCAAGGGAGGATTCGCGTTGAATTGCGGAGACCGCCAAGTCGGCGTCGCCCGCGGCTCGGGACAGCAACGTGTAGTCGGGAACGGCCAGCCATGCGGCCGACAGGCCCGCATGGGCAGGCAGGACCGGTTCCGCCGGCGAGGTGACGCTCGTCTCAGCAGCTTCGCCTTCGCCTCCCGCAGACGCGGCCGCATTCAGGATGTTGACAATCGCCAGAACATCCGCAGCGTCGCACTTTCCGTCGCCGTTGACGTCATAGTAGTACTGCGGCGTCGCCGGCGGCGTGGGATCGGGCGGCAGGACTCCGCCTGTGGGCCCGTTGATGTAGTTGATTGCGATCAGCGCATCGATCGGCGACACGGCGCCCGATTTGTTCACGTCGGCGTTCAGGAACGGGTTCTGGTAGTCCGGCACTGCCTGGACCGTGATCGTGACCGTCGCCGGTTGTGATACGAACCCGTCGTTGTCGTTGACCGTGTACTGGAACGAGTCGGTGCCCCAAAAGTTGGCGTTCGGTTCGTACGTCACTATCCCGCCGATGATCGAGACGATTCGACCGTTGGCCGGGCCGCTGCCCGCCACGATCGTGACGGTGGAAGGATCGATGACCCCGTCGACGTCGCGGTCGTTGTTCAGCACGGAGATGGCCACCGCCACATCCTCTTTCGTGGTCGCCGTGTCGTGGTTGGCGGTCGGCCGCGAGTTGACGATCACCCCAAACGTATCGCTGGCGGATTTCCCCGTCGAATCGGTTGCGCGCACCGTGATGTCCGCCCGACCAAAACACCCTGCCGCCAACTGCAGCGTCAGCGTCTGCCCGATCAGCGTGCCGCTGGTGACCAGCGTGGGGTTGGTGTTGTCGGTGCTGTTGTTGTACGACAGCGTCAGGACGTCGTTCGGCAGATCATAATCGTCGAAGACTCCCGACAAATTGACCGTGACCGTAGTCGTGCTGCCTAGTTGCACGATTTGATCGGGGACCGGATTGGCCACGAACGGCGGGTCCGGCAGTGGGTTCACGGTGACCACAAACTCGTCCTCGGCAAAGGCCAGACCGTCCGACGCCCGCACGCGGATGATGGACGAACGCCCGCCCTGGTTCGGCTGGTAGTCCAACGTCAGCCGGGTCCCGGTAATCGTGGCAGCCACCAGGCTGGGGTCCGAGTTGTACGTGACCGTCAGCGTCAACGAAGTATTGTCCGGGTCCGCAAATACTCCGGGGAACAACTCGATCAAGGTGTCGGGCGAATCCTCGTCCACGGAGAAGTCCGCCACCGGCTTAGCGACCACCGGCGGGTCGTTCACGGGCGTCACGTTGATCGCCGTGGACTGCGTCGCGGTCTTGGTTCCGCCCTCGCCGCTGTTGCCTCGGTCGTCGGCGCTGACCACGAGCGTGTCCGAGCCGAAGTAGTTCAAGTTGCCGGTGTACTTGAGGCCGCCAGGATCCGCCAAGAGGGTGCCGATGGCAGCGACCGGCCCGACCAGGGTCAGTTTGCTGGTCCCGCTGCCTGCGACATTTAGCCCAACCGGCACGCTGCCTCCGACGGTCAACTTGCCGTTGACGACTTGCAGCACCACCGAGATGTTCGCCGCACCGGAATCCACGTCGACGACACGGACGCCTTGGGGCCCCGAGAGCGGCAGCGGAACATCCTCCGGGGTCGTCAGTCCGGCCGGCAGCGCGATCTCCGGAGCGTCGTTGACGCCGCTGATGGTGTAGGTCAGCGTGGCGGAACTGATCTGATCGTCGTCCGGCGCCGCGGTAGGGCCGGGATCGAGGATCGTCACGCTCAGGATGTCCGTTCCGGCAAAGTCCTTCACGCCCTGGAAGCCGACGGCGTTGGGGGCTGCGAGCGTCGTCTGGATCTGCCTGCCGGTGCCCGTGAGCACGACGTGTCCCGAGCCGCTCCCGGCGATACCCCAAGCGGGCACGCCGCCGGCGACGCCGGGCAGTACCGTGAACGTCCCCAGATCGGCGTGCAGCGTGAGGGTCCAGATGACGTTGGCCCCGATCGGCACGTTCATCTCGGCGTCGTTCACGGCGATCTGCAGCGCGACCGGGGTGTCCTCGATGATCTGGGCCGGCGGGTTGATATTGATCGTGGGCGCGTCGTTGATCGGATTGATGGTGATGGTGACG
>Ga0302237_1001363_pt1 | contig 17583 bp, 15 predicted proteins | sample AAG_UR_Ala_MG_FD_193530 | JGI IMG/M metagenome (GOLD analysis project Ga0302237, IMG submission 193530) | Enriched activated sludge microbial communities from anaerobic digester in WTTP, New Holstein, Wisconsin, United States - AAG_UR_Ala | ecosystem: Engineered > Bioreactor > Anaerobic >... | reverse complement strand
ATTCATAACCTTGTGATTTCTCACAAAGCTATTGCACAAATCAAATCAAAAAATCAAAGAACGTTTATAATTAAATAAATATCAATCGTTTACAGATATATCTAAAAAATTAACGCATCACCAATGAAATGGTATTAAAAAGCAATTGGGTTTTACCTCTCTGATTGCCAGCATCACCATTACAATCCTACAGTACAATTTCCTTGGAAAAAAAGTGCTTTAAATCTTATGAAACCATAGGAGAACTTTTTCATGAAGCCACCGATGGAGTTATACAACTCCCAGTAACAGATCACATCTGGGGAATCTAAGTTACAGCGCGGTGGATAGGCTCTTCGCAGCGAGAGGTTCAGCTGACTCCCATACAGATATGATTTATGTATTTAGTCATATTTTCAATTATATAAGCCGCTATAATGCCTCAACTTTCTTGTATGCAGTTATTCATATTGATAGACTTTCAAAAGAGTATTTAGTATCAATTTATCAGGTTGCAAGTAGCTGTTATAATAATCAAAGTTGCTGTTCATCATTGAAACCATTTTGTCTTTATCTTTTCGAAGCACCAGAATACTATTAATCAAGTCAGAATTGTTCCTGAATTCGAGATAATTAATCCCTTCACTAAAAAAACCCGGAAGTTGATATTTCAGAGGTTCTGACACTATTGCTCTCGAGGCTGCTACGTATTCTCCAAATTTCCAGCCAATTGAATCATGTAAGCCAGTAGTAGCAATACAGATATTACAATTTTTTATGGTTTTTAGATAATCCCCTTTGTTAGTTAAGGAAAAGGGTAGTAATAAATCTTTTGCATGCTTCATTGAAAAATTGTCATGCTGAAGACCACCTATAAAGCTATCACCAAATTCTTTGCGACATACTCTAATGCTTTCTATTCTAATCTTATTAATATGTTCTCTCTCAACTTTTAAATGATCAAGTGAAGCTTCGTCGGGATCCCATAAACGAGCCATAAATAAGATCTTATTATCTCTTAATGGAATAGGATAATACTCAAAATATTCACTGTAAAAAGATCTTTTACTATAATGTTTCGAAATATAAAAATTATTTCGAAAAAAATTCTTCATTCTCTTTTTTAGATTTCCGGAAAATTTACCATTAGCAATCATTGCATAATTCAACCCCAATGGAAAAACTTTGCAATTCTCCGGAGCATAGTCTATAATAGACTGATTAAAACTCCTTTTAAAATAAAAATCTGCATTAATATTATTTTTGAAATAGTTCAAATTGTCTTCCGGCGAACCATCTATCCAATTCAAGCCATCTAAAGTGTCGTAAATCACATTATACTTGTTATTTACTATAACCTTAAGTATCGGTTTTGTTTGTTCGCCATAGACATGCTTAACCTTTACCTTAACTAATCCAGCTTTCCCCAGCTTTGCAAATCCATTATAGATTTGACTCAAGTGCAGTGAAGGGAAAAAAAACACTTTGCATTCAAATTGTTTTCTCATGTCTTTTCCTTTATTACAATTGCATAAATCGTTCGGTGTAACCGAGGCCACGGAGAGCCAACGATATATGCCGACCTGTTGTATGCAGTATTGTTTTTCATTTATGATTACTGGCCAATCATCATCTCCAGTCTTGTATATCCTTTTCTTTCCTCTGCCGAAACTAGTATATATTAAGCAAAATGTGTAATTATTGTCTCCAGGCTCAGGAAACGGGCATGCAAGATCAATTAACAAAAAGCTTTCAGGGAACCCGCACGTTAAACCTGGTAATCCATTCTCCCAATAAGATCAGCCTCCAATAGGAAAAATCAAACGGGATTTTGCCTTCGACAATTTTATCAAAATATAATAATGCTTCATTCTTGATCACTCCATTCGTGCATTCAATGGTCTTAGAAATTCCTTTACGAAATACTGATGGACTCTCTTTTCTAACCCAGACCTCTTCCGGTGTTGAAAACCCCATCTTGTCTTTTCGATTTCTTATTGCATCAGGAAGAATATCAGCCAAAGCCTGTCTCATTACCCTTTTGGTTATTCCATCCTTTTCCAGATATGAATCTGGTAAATTGCAGGAGAATTCCACAAGTCTGTGGTCAAGAAACGGAACTCTGGCTTCTACCGAGTTTGCCATAGAGTTTCTATCTTCCCAGTGCAAATATTTTGGCAGGGTAGAATAAAAGGTAAGATGTTCCGAAATATTCTGTACCGAAGAGTATTCAACAGGAATAAAGTCAAATGGGTGTTTAAAAGCCAATCCGATTTTTTTTGTATCAATAACAGTTCTCAGATGAGATGAATTTCCTGATAGAACGGATAGAACACGGTTAATTCTTGTTGGCAAAAGGTGATAAGTTATTCCCTTTAATACTTCCATGCTGGATAAAGGCCTGATTTGCCTGGTATTCTTAATGTCCTGCAGAAGTTCATCTATTTTCATTCTCCGAACCATTTCAGCATACCTTGAAAAGGTAAACTGACCATACCCACCGAGGTATTCATCAGCTCCCTGCCCGTTAAGCAGGACTTTCACACCAAATGATGCTGCCAGTTTAAACACATTATAGGCAAGTAAGACGCTCTGGGACTGATACGGTTCATCCTGATACCAGATTATCCGGGGAGTTTGTGTAAAAACATCTTCAACTTTTGAAGTGACAAAGGAAGGATTAACATTTGTTGCAGCTATCACGATGTCAATCCATTTTTTTTCACTGTATTTATCAATATCTGAATATGAAGAGAAAGTCAGTTGTTGATTGGTTGCATTCTTGCTTTTTAATAACCTGTTAACTTCACAGACTATGGCAGACGAATCCAAGCCTCCACTCAGGGCAGTTCCCAACGGAACATCAGCATTAAGATGTTCCTTTACAGATGTCTGAAACAATGACTGGAAAATGAGTGATGCTTCCTCAAATGATCCCTTAAACAATTCCCTTTTGGGCTGATACCATTTCTTATAAGATAGCTTATTATGTACGGGCTTAATTTCATCTATTCTTGATTTAAAACATGTCCCTCCCGGTAATTGAAAAACATTCCCGAACATAGTTTCATCAGTGTGATCGGCAATTGAATAGATAAGCTGATCATAGACTCTTTGCGGATTCATTGAGGCATTCCAACCGGGCAAAACTGTAAACTGTTTTATCTCACTGCCAAAAAACAAGTCACCCTTGTCAGAAAAGTAATAATAGAATGGTTTGATTCCATAACGGTCTCTTGCCAAAAAAATCTCATTATTATATTTATCATAGATTGCGAATGCCCACATCCCAATAAATCTGTCAAGACATTCTTCTCCCCATTTCGAGTATGCAGCTAGAATAACCTCAGTATCTATCTTTGTTCTGAAAACATATCCAAAACCTTCCAATTCTTTTCTGATCTCCAAATGATTGTAAATCGCACCATTGAATACAACCCAATACCTGCCTGATAAGTAGGACATTGGTTGATGGCCTGCTGAAGAAGGGTCAATAATTGACAACCGCTTATGGCCTAAAGCCATTAATGAAGTGCCTCCCATGCAGGAGAGTATATTTGCCTGTGGATGATAATCACTTAATGTTTCCCATGTCTCATCCGGAGTGTTATCTCCTCCTAACCGTGTCAGTTGACCATGGTTATTAAGAATCACATAGCCCTCATCATCAGGCCCTCTGTGGTTTATTAAATAACACATTTTATAAACTAATCCATTGGGCAGTGACCTTCCCGACCCTGCTATAAAACCAGATATCCCACACATATCATTAACAATCCTTTGGAATTGTTCTGAGTACCTTTTTCAGCCGAAATCTACTTATTTTACAGATATGACGTAATCTGATAAGTACCAATTGATAAATGATCAGCAGTACAACGGAAAAGTTGTATAAATGACCAAGGATTCTATATTCCAGGTCTACGGAGGTTAAATCCAGTTTACCCAATCCGGTTTCGTTAAGTCGTGCTTTCGCATGTTTTAATTTTACAAAACCAAATGGCACAACCGATGAAGTTATATATAGAACAACGAACTTGCATATTGCCTGGTTTAAAAAGTTTTTCTGTTCCAGACTCAGTGCAGGATTCTTTTTAAAACCTGCCAGATTGGCTGCTGACTTTAAAAAACCATTAATTGCTCTTTCAGAATGAAACAGTGGTGAGTTTGTTGCTGATCCTTTGCGAACAGTTCGAAGATAAAATGGTATTCCATCAAAAATACATCTTTCCGCGTAACAGAGTATCCGTGCAATAAGCTCACCATCTTCAAGATATGGAACTCCGGCGAGATATCTCAATTTGTGGTGCTCTAAAAAGTCACGCCGGAATAATACGGCCCATATTCTATCAGGGTCTCTACGATCATTTGCACGAGACAAGGGATATGCTTCAATTCCTCTGCAAAGGCAATCCTTCAGCTTTTCATATAGCCGTTGCTCTATAACCTGACCAGATTCAGAGATAACCGTGAATCCAAGGAATGAAACCTGACAATCCGTTTTATCTGCTTTATCCAAGGCGCGCTGAAGGGAATTTACCTCAACATAGTCATCAGGATCAATAAACAGCAGATACTTTCCGGTAGCTGTCTCTATCCCGTTATTTCGTGCTACGGAAACCCCCTGATTTTCCTGTTCAATAATCTGAATATTAGAAAAGGACTTCATTAAATTCTTTACGATTTCCCCACTTCGATCAGGAGAGCCATCGTTTATACATATTATTTCATATTGATCAGGCTCCAGGTCTTGATTTAACAGACTGGAAAGGCATCTTTCAACATACTCCTCCACATTATACATCGGAATTATAACAGATAACCGCTTCATAAAACAATCACTGATTGAAAACAGATAACAAATTACGGGAATCAGACAATTACACAACCGCCATTTGAAGAAAAGGTGTAACCACGGGTTAGTTATAAAACGGAAGCCTTGGGACTTAATCAATGAATCGCACCTGCTTCCATAAACACCTTAGTGATATAGCTCATTTTCACTTGAATCCGATTTTAGTTTCCCATATAGAAAACTGATATATCTAAATGGATTCATGAATCTTGTCAACAGCCTATAAATTAACCTGTTAAATGATGTATCCCGGTTCAGATAAGGCCATCTGAAAGCCTGGGATAATATCCAGTTAATTCTTTGTTCGCTTCTAACAAGAAATGGAAGCGCCGGATAAGTATATTCTGTCCTGAACTTTTCGGTCTTAAAGTAATTAGGATTCACGATAACTCTTTGCTTTTTATTGTTCGCAGCACCGGCATGCCTCCGATAATTGGCTGTTACAACATCCATAAAATAGAGCCTGTAACCTGCCTTTGTGAGCTTTATCCAAAGAGGATAATCTTCCATAAGCCTTACCCTCTCATCAAAACCACCTACTGACAACAATGTTTCCCTATGAAAAAAAGCAGAGGGAGTATAATGTATTCTATCACTGACAACCAGCATTCTATATTGTGAATCAGCAGTTCTTGAAGGATGCATAATACTTGAGGGATTAAAACTGTCATCCTCAGTGGTAAGTACAAAATTAACCGGTAGAAAATTATCATTATAGATATTGAGCCTTGAGAACAGAATTTTTATATGCTGGTTTTTTCTGACATGCTCCATGTTAGCCTCTATGCATCCAGGCAAAAGAGCATCATCAGCACCTAAAAATTTGATCCATTCTCCATTGGCAGAATAGAGTCCCCTGTTAGCATTTCCCGAAACTCCGGTATTCTTTTCTGATGTGACTATTCTAATACAAGCGAATCTCGATCTATGAATCTCCATCCAATTGTGACATAACTCCACTGTATTATCGTCAGAACAGTCATCAGTGACAATTAACTCAATCTTCCTCCATGTTTGATTATAAATACTATCGAGTGCTTCAATAATAAAAGACGATGAATTATATGCTACAACAACAACTGTAATCAGTGAATCCATGATAAGAAAACAATTCAAGGTCTATGAAAAGTTCTTTTTTGTGGAAAACCTATCAGAAATTAGCTTTTTCAACTCCATCAATTTTGATAATTTCCTGAAAGAGTAAATACCGGCAAGAATACAAATCATAGTACCCGCCATGTAACGGTGCATGTCATTTGTAATAAATACAGTAAAAAATGTTAAAATTATTAAGCTATATAATATCCAGAATTGCTTTAGTAATCTCGAGGACATCCTAAATTCGTATATTTTTCTTAAAACATAGTAGGAAAAGATTACAGATAAAAAGTATGTAAAAATCAATGACAAGCCAAGTCCGTTCAACCCGAAAAAATAATATAGCAAAAGGTTTGCTGCAAGAATTACCAGTCCGGAAATAACCTCCAACGTTACAAACAGGCTTCCGGCTCCTTTTGCAAGATAAACGTAACCTAAAGCCCATGAGACAGTTTTAAATGGAATACCCAGTAATGTCAGAATGGCAAACATCACAACTGGCAAAAACTCAGGAGTATACAGAATACGTATAACAATAGGCATAGCAACAATTAAGAGAATAAGCATAGGGGTGACAATCAGCAAAGCTGATTCAATCTGTTGATTAACAAGACTCCTGACTTGCTTATTATCAGCTTGTATTGCTGAAAGACGTGGAAAATAATCTGTTGCCATAGCAGCAAAAATAATTGCCACATACTGACCTACAACACCCCAGCCTGCATTATAAAGACCAACTTGTTCAACCCCTCCATTATGGCTGATAAAAGCATTTAAAATGTATGTCGAGAGTGAGGCGATAAAACCAGAGATTGTCATGGAGATGCCTAATGTAGCCATTCCTAAACCCCTGTGAATAACTTCGTTAGATGTTAGTCTGACTTCTTTAACCGGAACTTTACGAGAAAAATACCAAGAAAGCAGCAAGCCTGTAACTGCAGTAATGATCATTGCAGGGACAATGCCCTTCAGTCCGAAATAATAGTACAAGGGAATTGAGGTTATTAAGCCAAGAGAAGGGCCAATAACACCAGCTTTGGCCATTTCCTTCAATCTTCTTGAACCCTGTAGAATTGCACTCTGTCCTTTACTTATAGCCTGCAATAGAATTGTAACTGACAACCAGATAAAGGCCCAAGTATAATCCCTGTTACCAAAGGACCATTGACTTAAGAGAGGGGCAAAACTAACAGTTACAATTAAGCCCAATAGTCCGGTCAACCATGACCACTGGCGCAGAGTTTTAATTGTTTTGGAGATTGCAGTTTCATCACCGCTTCCATAGGAAACAGAAATGTCCCTTACAGCACTAAAAGAGATTCCAAGACCTGTTATAGAAATTATTAACTGAAGGGGAGAATTCAGAAGGCCAATTATTCCAACACCAGCAGTGCCAAGAAGTATTGCTACAAACTTTACCCTGATTATACCTATCAGTATATTAATGACCTGAACACCCCCGAAGATAGAAGTTGCCTTGAAAATCTGACGGTAAGATGACCTCTCCTCATTAATTGATTCATCTGCATCAAAACTATTGGATGCCTGGCAAGTTTCAGGTGTTCTTGTTTGACCTGACAATTTATTGAACTTATTATCAGTCACTGATAACAGTTGATTCAGGCGTTACTACTTGTAGTTGTTGATAATACTGACAACCTGAGCAGCTTCATCTTGAGTCATTACCGGGCTTATTGGCAAGCTTAGCACCTCCCGATGTATCTTCTCGGTAACAGGTAAACTGAGGTTCACATATTCGGCATACGCTTTTTGTTTATGAGGTGGGACCGGATAATGGATCAGGGTCTGAATTCCATTCTCATCAAGGTACTTTTTAAGTCTGTCACGCTCGCGACAACGCACTACATAAATATGCCAGACGTGATTAAGAGCACCGGTTATCTGATCATCTGTACTATTACCAGATATCATAGAACCGGAGATGTTGTGACATACCCGTGGAAGTATTATTCCCGGGTTAATGATATTTTTCGCATAAAAACCGGCAATAACGCGCCGACGTTGATTGTCAGTATCAAGACGTGGCAACTTCACTCTCAGCACGGCAGCCTGAATCTCATCCAGCCTGGAGTTCAGGCCTTTATAATCATGAACATACTTTTGGGTGGAGCCATAATTTGCCAAATATCTTATTATTGTCCCCAATTCATCGTCATCAGTGGTTACAGCGCCGCCATCTCCCAGAGCTCCCAGGTTTTTCCCGGGATAAAAACTGTGGCCAGCCGCATCACCCAATGATCCGGTACGCCTTGCCGCAGGCGCCTGAATTCCGGCAGCCACGGGTGTACCATGGGTTATTGTGAAAGCTCCTGCTGCCTGTGCATTATCTTCAATGATTTTCAGGTTATACTTCCTTGCAATTTCCGTGATCTCAACAGACCAGCAGGCCTGACCATACAAATGAACCACAATTATTGCTTTTGTCCTGGCAGTTACAGCCTGCTCTATAAGTGCAGGATCAATATTATAAGTATCAATATCAGGTTCAACCAGTACCGGTTTAAGCCTGTTATCCGTAATAGCCAGAATAGTTGCAATAAATGTATTTGCAGGGACGATTATTTCATCACCCTCGTGCATCACACCCAATGCGATATAAGCTTTCAATATCAGCCGAAGTGCATCCAGACCGTTTGCAGTTCCGATGCAATGTTTTGATCCAATGAATTCAGCAAATTCCTTTTCAAAAGCAGCACTCTCTTCCCCGAGGAGAAACCATCCGCTCTTTACAACCCGTGCAATTGCCGAAGATAACTCCGGCTCAAAACTTGACGTTACTTTCTGCAGATCAAGAAACTTTATCATTCTCCCAGCATTTTTTTCTTTTCTTCTTCAGTGAACGTTCTCAGTATCCTAGCCGGAGTGCCTCCTATAATAGTGAAAGGATCAAAAGACCTGTTTACAAAGGAGTTGGCTGCAACAACGCAATAATCACCCAAAGTAACACCCGGCATGATTTGGACGCCGGCTCCTATCCAGACATGATTTCCTATTGTTACAGGCCTCCTGTCAATCGGGAATACTTTCTGCATGGCTGCAGAAGCATTGGGACCTGAATCAACCAGAATAATAACATTCTGGGCAATGCTCACATTAGAGCCAATTATCAGTTTCGCCGCGTAACCGTTCAGCAGGCTGTTCATCCCGATGTAAGTTTCGGAACCTATCTCTAGCAGGTTGTCAGGGCTCCCGAAGAGAGAGCATCTTTTGGCTATCCTGACATTGTCTCCTATGATCACGTTATTGATCGTGGTTGAGGGCTCTATTTCCACATCCTTGCCCAGGTTAATATTTGCATATTTCATTTGTCACCATTTTGAATAAAAGTTTTCATTACTTCGTAAAAATAATCAAGATCATATTCTGTCAGTGCCTGATGAACAGGTATAAAAAAGGCCTCTTCACCATAAAAGACACTTGATTGGATACCATGCGCCCAGAAATGCTTTTTAAGCTCGGGAAGATCAAGCCCTGTATCATCTGTCCGAAACATAAAGACACCCGGTACCACTCCCTTTTCAAGAGTGAAACGTTCTCTCAGACCCAGAGTTTCAAACCTGTTTCGAAGCTCCTGATAATTGAAAAGCCTTTGGCGGATTATCAGCTCTTTCTCATTGATATATCTGGAAAGGACTCTCCTGATGTAACTCAGCATTTCAGGTTTCAGGCTTCCATTATAGTTTCCATGAAGATGGTAATCTGCAACAAGAAGTCCTCCAACCTGTATGGGGAACATTTTAGGGAAGCTGTATATAACAAAATCACCGGTTCTGCCAATCGAATAATCATCATCCTCGGAGAAGAAAGAACCCGCGCAATCTTCAATGACTGGCAGGTTCAACAGTTTAAGCTTTTGCATCTCCGGGTACGGATACCCGAATTCGTGATTAACAAAAAGCACCCTGGTTTCAGGGACGATTTCCCTTGACCATTTACAAAGCTTCTCTATCTCTTTCGTTACACAACTGCTGATATAAAAGTTCCCGGAAGTTGTAAGAATTGTAACAACATCATCAGGTTCCAGGTGAAAATGGTTTAATGCTATATTGATTGCTTCTCTCCCATTGTAAGTATACATGAACCGTCCCGGACCAAATCGTTCGCGGAAATAATCATCAATCAGACCCATATCCGGCAGAACCTGATGCAGGGAAATATCTCTTGTCCTGAACGGGCCAATCCGGTAGACAGGAAGACTATAAGGATCAGGGTACAATACAAACACAGGTCAGTCTTTTTTTATTTCCAGTGTGAATTTGTACCGTAAGGAGGATAAAGCTTCATGACTCTCCTTAAATCTCAGGAGTCCTTCATTCGGAATACCGTTCTCTGTTGATATACCCAGATCCATAAAGCTGAATCCGGCGTTTTTATAATGGCAAAACAGATTCAATAATAAAAAATCCATCGCTCTTAGCGGCCTTCCCTCATCATTGTCTCCCCAAAACACTGCATAACAAATTTCTCTATGGTTCCTGTAGAATATCGCTGACGCAACCATTATCCCATCTGATTCCACCTTAAAGAAATCCACAGGCCATATCTCTCCTGTTGATAAAACATCATCCAAAGTCATATAAACAGACCTTCCAAATTTGGCCCTGTTCTCACATATCAGGTTATATACTTTCTCCTTATCATCTGCAGTAACAGCCAGTGAAAATGTCAGATTATTGCGTTGAGCCTGTCTGAAATATTCCCTGCTGTTTTTTTGACGGTACATGCCATCAAATCTTGTCAGATCTACCCAACTTGTTATTTCCGGATATGCCAGTTGATAACCCTGTCTGAAAAGAGAATTAACCATCTTGGCATTGAATGTCATGTTATAGATGTCAGGAGGTGTAGTTATCTCTATTCTATTTAAGAGACAGGACTCTGCATATTCTGAAAGCAGTTGCAAAAACCGGTCAATTTCACCGCTGTAAATATTCTCTTTCCTGAAATGGAATCCCCCGAATGGCGCGGAGAAGGGAGATTGCAAAACATCGTTCTTAATGCCCGCAACCAAACCAATCACCGGTTGACTGTCATTGTCAACAAGCCTGACAACACGGTCAACCTTGTAACTATTGAGCCCGATGAATTTTTCTGAGATAAAAGGATTCGGATCAACAGGAAAGAATTGCCTGTAGGAAATAATATCTGTTTCAACTAACATTCAACCGTTTTTTAATTCAATGAATTCCTGATAATTCCGGATATAATCGGAAGGGTTATACAGATCTGAAGCAAGAACCAGGCAGATTGCACCGGATGAGAAGTTGATAATCTCCCTCCATATACCCGGCACCACCATTAGTCCGTAGTTTGGTCTGTTCAGATGAACTGTTTTCTTCATGAACCCGTCATCCAGTATTACATCAAATGACCCGCTTGCTGCCACAATCAGTTGCTGAAGTGTCCTGTGAGCGTGTCCGCCCCGTTCTGATCCACCTGGTACATCATACAGATAGTAGACTCTTTTTACCCTGAAAGGGAGTTCACTGTCACTTTGTACAATTGTTATGTTTCCGGAAGGATTATGGATTTTTGAAAGATCCATGACATTGCAATTGTATATACTGGAATCACACTCTTTCACCTTTTTTTATCTTTCTGAATTCTTCAAAATTTCTTATATAATCACTTTCAGAAAAGTCAGTGGAAGCAATGATCAGGGCGAGTGAGTTGGTAGAAAAATTATCAATCAGCCGCCAGATCATCCGCGGGACAATGACACCATAATAAGACCTGTTAAGAGAGTACTTGTACTCCGTGGTTCCATCATGCAGGTTCAGGTCAAAACTGCCGGACAAAGCAACTATAAGCTCATCTGTTTGTCTAAAAGCATGGCCACCACGATGCTCTCCTCCGGGAACATCATATATCCAGTAAACTCTTTTAATCTCAAACGGAACATGTGACCCTTCCTCAATAAAGGAAAGATTTCCCCGCAGGTCGAGAAACCTGGGCAGGTCTATCAGTGATGGCTTAGGTGAAGAACTCATATTAGAAAACCAAATCAGTGTACGGATGCTCTGCGTCTTCTGAACAATGATCTCCGGGGCTTTTTATCCGTGGTATAACCGTACTTTTCACCATACCCATATTGTTTAATATCTGATTTAATATCATTTATTATCAGGCTGACACTCTTAATTCCCCGCTCGGCGATTTCTTCAAGAGTCCGTTCAAACATACCTTTAAGAGTATGCCCGGGTCTGACAACAAGCAGGCATGCATCTGTCAGCGATGCAAGATGATACGTATCAGAGACGAGACCTATAGGTGAAGAGTCCACGATAATGTAATCGAATTGCTTTCTTAGTTGCCTGAACAGCTCTTCAGTTTTGCTAAGGGCGGTAAGCTCAGAGGGATTAGGAGGAACAGGCCCTGAAGGTATAACTGATAAATTAGGGTACGATGTTTCCTGTATAATATCCTGCAAATCATCCTGACCAATCAGCCACGTTGATACACCCCTGTCATTTTTAAGTTTAAAATCTGGATAAATCTTCGGTTTCCGGAGGTCAAAGCCTACTATTACAGTCTTTTTACCCAGCAGGCTGTAAACAGACGCGAGGTTTATTGTCGAGAAAGATTTTCCCTCCCCGGGCATTGATGATGTTACGAGGATTACCGGAGATTTAGCCTCTTGCGTAAGGAACTGGATCCTTGCTCTAAGCAACCTGTACGATTCTGCAAGAGCTGAGTTTGGATTTTCAAAAACAACCATATTGGTACTTTCTGTATTGTGTGGCATATTCCCCACTACCGGCAATCTGGTTATTCTCCTGATATCCTCAAAGCTCAGTTTATTGTTAAAAACAAAGCGTAAAAACAATATAAGGAATGGTACACCAAATCCTGCAAACAATCCAAGAAAGTATATCTTAACAGGCATTGGAGAAATCCTAAAACTAAACCTCGGGTCTGCAGGATCAATTACTTCACTGTCAGCCCTGTTGGATGCTTTTTGCATCTCCTGTTCAGCTCTTGTCTCAAGCAGAAACGTGTACAATTCATCATTCAATCTGAATTTTCTTTCAATTCCCAACAGTTGCCTTTCTGTCACCGGCAAGGCTGATGCCTGCGCGTTGGCATTGTTTATCTGCTGTTGGTTTTCAGATCTCGCGAGACTGTTTGCCCTGCGAAGCCCGTTCAGGGTTTCCTTCAACGCTTCCTTGCTGGCACGAACCCTCATTTCAAGATTTCTCTGCAGAGGGTTCATCTCACCTGCACCTCTTACTGATAATTGTCCCTGAAGCTCAGCAAGTTCTTCAACCAGTCGTGTAAGACCCGGATCAGTTATTCCCATGGTTATCGGGATAATAGGTACTTCACCGGATGTGTTCTTATTCAGATAATCAGCCAGATAATCATAGTAATTGGCCTCAAGACTAAGTCGGGCCCTTTCATTTTCAAGTAAAGTTACCTGAGCAATGATTGACTGACCCTGTGCAGAAAGATCCATTACCTTGTGTGAAGACCTGAACTGCTGCAATCTTGTTTCAGTGATTGACAATGAATCAGAAATACCCACGAGCTGATCTTCGATAAACTGGATTCTCCGGGTAGCCTCAGAGTTCTTTTTATCAAGAGATATAGCCTGGAATCCCTCGACATGCTTATTGAGAAAATCTGCATCCCTAGCACTATTGGTACCTGAAAGACTTATCCGCAAAACTGAACCATCCCTCGAAAGACGTTCTACATTCAGCCGGCTATTGTAGTAATCCACAAGCCGGATCATACTGTGGACAGTAAAAAATACCACCTGATTATTGATACCCTGAAAAAAGGCTTCATCAACACATTCCACTTTGAAACTCCCATTTGCAACCTGAATTGTATCTCCAAAGCGGGCAGTTTTTTCAAATGAATAATACTCAGACTCTGAGGCTATTCTGAACGCATTGTTCCCTAATGAAGTAATCGAAAACTCCGTGTCTTTCGGAAGAGGAAAGATGGTTTCAGATATAATATTTACAGGTGGATCAGGATATATGGGCAGCCTGTTCCTTAAAGTCTTTATATAAAATTCTATGTCAAACGGCAACTGTTCCAGGGTCCTTTCAGTAAGTGCACGTGACCTGACCACCATCATCTGGTTTTCAAGATTCTTCATTCCACCAGGCAAACCAAGGCCCTGCAGCAATTCTGAATTGTCAACAAGCGGACGGTCTTCTGTTTCATTTATCAGAACAGTGACTGAGGTCTGGTATACAGGCAGAGTATGACCCAGGTAAAACCTTGCCAGGAAAAGTGCCAGAAGGGTTGACAGAATAAACCAGTACCAGTTCTTCTGAAAAAGCTTAAATACGACCATGGGGTCCAAACCGCTGCTCTGTCTGTTTACATTCCCCTGTGCATCAATGTAACGTGTATTGCGATCAACCATTGTTTTCTTATTATAGAGTTCTGAAATAACTGATTACCACCAGGGCAGTTGTGACAGTAGACAGGAAAAGGCTAAAGACGGCTGAATTCAGATGGAATGATCTGCCTCTCAGCGGCATAACATAGATGATGTCATTTGGCATAACATAGTAATACTCTGAATTGAGAATACTTCTGTCTGAGAGCGTGAATTCCTTAATCACAGGGCCATAGGGAGAAGGACGGATCAACTGTACCCGTTGTCTGTTGCCGTATTCACTAAGATCACCGGCCATAGCCAGAGCCTCAAAAATGGTCATGCGCTCCTTGGTTATTGGATATCTTCCAGGGATAGCGACCTCCCCTAACATGCTAATATTATTATCCACCAGTCTGACCGTAATGGCAGCATCCGATACATAGTTTATAAATACTTTTTCCAGTTCCTCCTTAATTTCCGAGAGAGTCTTTCCGGCAACATGTACCTTATTCACATAGGGTATCTCAATATTACCTTCGGTATCTACCGGATAACTCGACAATGCAGCGCTCTCCATAGTGATTCCCCCTTCTCCTGTCTGAATGTTGAACAGTGCTGACCATACCGGATCAGGAGTAATTACCCGTATAAAAAGATAATCATTTGGCATCACCTTGTAATCTTTGGGAGTGACTGAAAGCCCCGGTTCACCTGTCAGCTCTGTTCTTGCCGATTTGTCAGAGAATTGAAGATAGGTAAGCTTTCTTCTGGAGACGCATGATCCTGCTACCAGAATTATCAGGAAAATAGCCAAGAAACGCAATCTGTTCATTTTGCCCTGTTTTTTATACTGCAATTTAATAATTCTGCCGTTATAGCTCCAAAGCATGCCAACTATTCAGGAATACCATACCATTTGTTGGATAAAGAGGATAATCCCTGCAATAGTTTCAAAACTCTCAGGGATGTATCAGGGACATGATAATCAGGAGAAATTAGCCTGTCACGCAGAACTTCATGTTCTTTGATCGATATACTGATGGAGCCCATTACCAGATTCAAATCAAATCCGGTGAGTATTATCGTTCCCGCATCCTGTGCTTCAGGCCGTTCCATGGAGTTGCGAAGGGAGATGGCAGGAAAATTGAGAATGGCTGATTCTTCACTGATCGTGCCACTGTCAGAGACTGTACATAGCGCATTCATCTGAAGATGGACATAGTCAGTAAAACCAAATGGCTTCAGGAACCGGATCAGTGAATTCATCTTCAGATTATCTGATGCCTCCAGCCGCTTGCGTGTTCTGGGATGGGTTGAGACAATAACAGGCACCCTGTAATCTTCAGCCATGCGGTTCAGGATCAACAGAATCCTCCTGAGGTTCTCCGGATTGTCAACGTTTTCTTCACGATGCACTGACACTACGAAATACTGCCCCTTAGTAAGTTTAAGGGTTTCCAGTATGACCGAAGCATCAATCTTAGGCCTGTAGTGATTGAGTACCTCATACATCGGGGAGCCGGTGAGATAAATTCTCCTGTGGGGAAGCCCCTCCGATATCAGATGTCGCCTGGCATGTTCCGTATAAACGAGGTTAAAATCAGCAATATGATCTATTACACGCCGATTGATCTCTTCGGGTACATTGAAATCAAAACACCTGTTTCCGGCTTCCATGTGAAATATCGGAATATGAAGCCTCTTGGCCATGTAGGCTGAAAGACATGAGTTGGTATCTCCAAGCACAAGAAGGGCATCCGGCTTCTCCTTGCGAAGCAGTTCGCCTGATTTCCTGATAATGTCTCCAACAGAGGCCTCCAGTGAAGAGACATCAACATTCAGGAAAAAATCAGGCTTTCGCAAATCAAGATCCGTGTAAAAGATCTCGTTCAATTCATAATCATAGTTCTGCCCTGTATGGGCAATTCTATGATCTACATGTTCATCGAGCAGTGCCATGACCCTTGACAAACGGATTATCTCCGGCCGTGTGCCTACAACGGTAAGTACTTTCAGTCTTGTGTTGTTCATTTCATTTTCCGGGCAGGTACACCTGAGTGATTGCCCTTACTTAACAGTTAAACTTGTTCAAAAAAAGTATCCGGATCAGCCGGATCATATAATTCGTTGATCCAAAAGATGGTATAAAGATCTTCGTTGCCTGTGTTGGTAATGTTGTGAGTGTGCCAGACAGGCATGTCAACATAAGATGGTTCATCTCCGTCAAGTTCGAATGAGATCACTTTATCTGTTCCAACCCGCCTGAGCTGTATCAGGGCTTTCCCCTTTATCACGGCGAAGCGTTCTGCCTTCCTGGTATGGAAATGATTTCCCCTGGTAACCCCGGGTTTGGTTGTTGAAAAAGAGACCTGGCCGCCACTGCCGAGTTTTACTGTTTCAACAAAAGAGCCCCGTTCATCACTGTTCATTTTCAGCTTAAACGGAAAATAGCTTTCGTGATCAATATAACATACAAACGTATTGAAAAGATTCCTCTCAAAAGGATCGGTAAGGTCCGGGATAATCCCCTTTTCAAAGTATTGTGTCCTGAAACTCTGCAAAAGTGCCAGAATCTCTGTGACACGGGCCTCAGCGGTAGGTGTTACCCTGAATTCATTATCGGCAATTTTATTCTCAATGAGATACCAGATGGTTTTAACGAGGTCACCGATGTAGATAAGCCTCAATTGTGCATCTATTTCAATCCCTGGTTGTTCATCATGAGTCAGCTGGTGAGAAAAGGTTGCCACCACCGAATTATAATAAGGATTACCGAAAGGGCCAAAGACATTGGGGATAACCATCCCCGTAAAAATCCCTTCCGAGCGGTCTGCCCATTCTGCGAGCAGGCGCCTTCCCTCCCGCTTTGATTTACCAAAGACATTGTCACGTTCTTCCTGGGTAGAGGAGGAGAACAGCACATGAGGCTTTACACCGGTTGTCTCCAGGGCTGTTATCAGTTTATTGACCAGCTCAATATTTGTATCATATATTGTCTGAGGATCATTGTGCCTGTTAAGAGCAGCCAGATGAACTATTGCATCGCACTTGCTGACAAAAGCTTCCAGTTTGTTCTGATCCTGAAAGAAGTCATCCCGGAACGGAATTAATTCCACCTCCGTTTTCCTGAGCGACAGATAATTAAAAAGATGCGTTCCAATGAAACCAACCTGACCGGTAATTCCTATCTTAATCATTATTAATTGTTTTATTCTTTTCAGCAATCATACCGGACAAAAGCATAACATTGTCAGGCTCCGGCTGTTGCTTCTGATAACAGATTATCTGA